>JACCDW011493012.1_pt1 | contig 45864 bp, 31 predicted proteins | sample 7449781 | NCBI WGS metagenome assembly JACCDW01 (sample SAMN15323449, study PRJNA562643) | freshwater metagenome | isolation source: river surface water | place: USA:Blue River Watershed | collected 2017-08-18
AAAAGAGTAGGCATTTGATACGCACTCACGGTAGTGTGCGCCAACGATCGCAGGCAGTAGCTATACGCCGGCGGGGGTTACTGGCACGTGCTGGCAGCGGCTGGCTTTTGGAAAAAGGCAGACCCTGCACAGCACAGTGCCAGTTACACCCGACAAGTATACTACAGCCGGAGAGCGTGGTGCCGCTGCGTGAAGTGACGATACACACGGCAGGCGCCCAAAAAATAGAAAAGAAAGAAGAAGAATTAAGGGACCAATTTTACTTTTTCGACTTGAAGGACTTCCTTAGAGGTTTCGTCGAACGCAAAGGCAATGATGTAGGCGTTTTTAATGTTGATTTTTGGGTCGACTGCGTAATTGTTGAAATTAACGGTCACAGAGTCGTTATAAACGATTGGAGCGGCTTTTAGACTTGTGCCCCAAGTGCCGTTGATTTCGCCACGAAGCATGTAATGGAAAACGTATTTCGATACATAATCATCGGGCTTTTCGCGGTAGTCGGTTTGTGGACCAATGATACTGTCTTCGGCAAGCACCACCGACAATTTCGTGTTATTGCTATAACGGCGGGCGAACTTGGCTTTAACGCTGGTATTTAACAAGCGAGAGGTGGTGTTGAATTTAGGTGTGATGTATAAGTCAAGAAAGTAAATGTCTTGTAACGCCAGCGAAACGGTGGTAGGCCATTTACTTTGGGTGGTTACGAGTCCGTTTTCATTGTAGTTTTTGCGGTTGACCATGCCGTTGGGATTACCAGAACTACCAATAAATGTTTTATCCCATTCAACACTTGCAGCAGTGGTGTAACTGGTAGGAAATTTTGTGCCGGTGGTGCGGGCAAAAAAACCGGCGTGTACCGACAACACAATAAGCTTGTCGCCATACTGCTCTTTTAAATTTTCGGCTACTTCAGCGGCCGCCGGACAGTTGCCACATTGTTGACCAGTATAATCTTCTAACAAGACCTTCCGCTTCGACTCAATAACAATGGGCGTTTCAATAGGTCGTTCTACTTTATCACAAGCGGTAAAAATAGAACTGGAAACGATGGCGGCTAAAAGGAGCTTTTTCATTGGGAGAAACTTTAATCTAAGATACTAAAAAGTACTGGTAATTGAAATAGAAACACCATTGGAGGCGGGTACGTTTCGGCAAACACCACCAACACAGAATATACCGGCACGTTGTTTACCGGCCGAAAGCGAGATGCGGTGAGGACCAGTGGTGTAACCGGCACTAATTAACGCATAATGCAATTGTAAATTGGGGTCGGGGTTACTGTAATTGTATTGATCGAGCACCGCTACGAAAATATTGGTATTGGGTGTCCACTCAAGCATGGCAGTTACCCAACTACCGGCATTCGGATTACTTTTGTTGTCGGTAAAAAAGCCTTGTGTTTCGAGGCGTAAAGCACTGTTGCTGCCGTATTTCCAGGTAAGGTCGACCACCACAATGTTTGACAAAATAGTTTGATAACCGGCGCTCGAAGAACCGAACTGAACAATATTACGGTTGTAATACTGGTTGGCGTACATGAAATTGAGTTTCCAGTGTTTGTTGATTTTTCTGGTTACTTCAATAAAGAAGTCATGGTAGTACTGATCGCCAATGTCTTTAGAAAAACGGCCGAAGAATTCGCTAATGTTTTTAGAATCGGGCAAAAGGTTCCATTCGGTAGTATAGAGGTGCATGGCGGTGGTTGAGTCTTTAACGCCAATTTGGTTGATGCCAGTTGCATGGGAATAATTGATAGTAACATCGGTACCATACTTGCCGCCATACCAGGTGCCCTTTTTAAGTTTGAATTGCATTTCAGCTAATCCGCCTGCTTCGCCCCTAGGCTGTGTGGCATAGGGATTAAAGGCCGGCATAAGGTACGTGTGTTGACGGGTAGTTGCAGGTAGGTAATTGATAAGTAAGTTTTGAAGGGAGGCATCGCGATCGCTGCGGAACCCCATGTTGTCGATGCGTTTTAACTGCAACAAAAACGAGAACCCTTTTTGTGCATAGGAAGTAGAGATGAATAAAGCTTCGCCTGGTTTGTAGCTGTAATAGGGCAACCCGTCGACAATGCGCAAATTATCGGCACTTGGATCGTTGTCTTTGTGAACGTATTCGCCAAAAAAATTGAAGCCTTCGTGAATAATATTGAGTCTGCCGCCATAAGCCCCAACGTTTTTAGGAAGGTAGAAACTCGGGTTTTCGTCGGTTTGGTACTTGCTGACAAAACTGGCCCCCATGAATACCTTGGTTTTCATAGAGCCCAACGATGAGTCGAGCATCTCGTTAAGAAAAACTTCGCCATCGAGTCCGCGCACAATGCCCGGGCCAAGGCTGAAAAAACTACGTTGACGACCAGCTAGTCCCTTTAGCGTAATGCCCTTGTAGGGATTGGAAATAACGCGAAAACCGTCGATGGAGTTATCGAATAGGAGTCCCGGTTCATAATACGCCCTTAGCACCATGCCGCTACCGAATTGTTCGTAGAAATTGCCAATGGTTACATCGAGTAATTTATCAGAATACCGAGCAAAGCGGTTGGTGATGCCCTGACCTTTGTAACGCGTATCGAAGCCTTGCATAACATTGTTATACGCCTCGTAACGAACGCCTGCAGAGAACTTACCCCGCGTGTAATTAATGTTACCCCAGGCGTTGGACAACATTTTTTCGTTGACAACTGGCGCGCCGATTAAAGAGTCGGCATTATAGTACTGAGCATCGATTTGAAAATTACCATGAATGGAATTCAGCTCGGGTTCCTGTGCCAGCAAGGCGTTGCCTGAAAGCAACAAAACCAGCAAGGAATAGTTGCCGGTTTTGAAGGAAAATTTTGAAAGGAATGATTTAATTATCACTTGGAATAAATTAATGGTGGATGGCTTCACCCTTTGCCAGTTTGCGCACGTTTTCGAATAGTTTTTCTTCGTCGCCTTCGGTATACGAGTTGTGGCTCCATACAATATTACCTGCGCCATCGATTAAAAACGTAAATGGCACGTTGTTAACGTTCATAGCCCGTTTAAAATCGGAGTTCTCGTCGATATAAACTTCGTAATCCCACCCCTTGGCCTTTACGTCTGTAACAACTTTACCTGAGCTGCGCGCGTCGTCGATACTGATAGCAATTAATTTAACGCCCGTTTCTTTTACGAGTTCATCGTACGTTTCGTTGATAGCATCCAATTCTTTTTTGCAAGGTTTGCACCAGGTGGCCCAAAAGGAAATGATGATGGGCTTACCATTATTGGTAAACGTAGAGGTATTTACCTTACTACCGTCGAGTTTTTTTACCACGACAGCGGGTATTTTATTTCCTTCTCCAGGCATCATCATGGTGAACAATGCCAAACCGATAGTTGCGAGTAATGTTTTCATGCTTAAAAGCAGCCAATAATCAAGCCACAAGTATAATGAATTTTAGCCATTAACAGTTTTTTTGAGTTGGACAATCCACCTCAAAAATGCCTAATTTTGCCAACTAGTTATGAGAATTGGTCCAAAATCGGCAGAATTGTTTGAAACTGCCAAAAATCTGTTCCCCGGAGGGGTGAATTCACCTGTTAGGGCATTTCGCAGTGTAGGGGGAACCCCTGTATTTATTGACAAGGGGAAGGGCTCGCATATTTGGGATGCTGATGGACGTGAATTCGTGGATTATTGTTGCAGTTGGGGCCCCTTGATTTTAGGACATGCCAACGATGCTGTTTTGCAGGCTGTGTATGAAACCATGCAAAATGGAACTTCGTTTGGCGCACCCACCCGTTTAGAGAATGAATTGGCCACCTTGATTTTGAAAAACATTCCTTTTTTAGAGCGGATACGTTTTGTGAGCAGTGGAACAGAGGCCGTGATGTCGGCGATTCGATTGGCACGTGGGTATACCGGCAGGACGAAGATATTAAAGTTTGAAGGGTGTTATCATGGACATGCTGATTCGTTATTGGTAAAAGCCGGAAGTGGCTTAGTCACCTTTGGTAATTCAAGCAGTGCAGGCGTTCCTGAGTCGTTTGTGAACGAAACCATTTCTGTTCCTTTAAATAATGAGCAAGCCGTGAAGCAGGCCTTTGACATGTACAAAGATCAAATTGCTTGTGTGATAATTGAACCCGTACCTGCCAACAATGGCTTGTTGTTGCAACAACCTTCCTTTTTAGCACTTCTGAGAACATTATGCGATCAGCATGGCAGTTTGTTATTGTTTGACGAAGTAATCAATGGCTTTCGTTTAGGCTTTACAGGAGCTGCTGGCCATTACGGCATAGTTCCTGATTTGGTGACCTATGGTAAAATTATTGGAGGTGGTTTCCCTGTTGGTGCTTATGCTGGAAAAGCAGCCATAATGCGCTTTATTTCGCCAGAAGGGGATGTTTACCAGGCGGGCACGTTAAGTGGTAATCCGGTAGCGATGCGCGCTGGCATTGCCCAATTATCGCAATGTTTACAGCCAGGGTTTTACGAAGAATTAGAAAAGAAGACCAAGTACTTGGTAGAGGGTATTCAATCGGTTTGTGAACTACGACCATTTAAGATAGTCAGTATAGGTTCCATTTTTTGGTTGGCCTTTACCGATAGAGAAAACGTAAGAAGTGCCGATGAAATCGATCCAGCATCGATGGTCACTTTCAGAAAACTGTACCACGAATTGTTAGACAATGGCGTTTATCTTGGTCCGAGTGGCTACGAAGTGGGATTTGTAAGTGCCGCTCATACCTATGCGGATTTAGACGTTACCATTGCCGCCTTTGCAAAATCTTTTAAATCAATAACCACTTAATATCCGTTTATGAAAACAGTTGATAGTATAAATTTTTCTGGAAAACGCGCGTTGATCCGTGTTGATTTTAATGTACCATTAAATGAATCATTTCAGGTTACAGACAATACCCGTATCAGAGCGGTAGTGCCAACAATTAAAAAGATTCTTGCCGATGGGGGAAGTGTGGTATTGATGAGTCACTTGGGTCGTCCGAAAGAGGGACCAACAGACAAGTATTCGCTTCGTCACATTGTATCTGAAGTTTCAGCTTGTTTAGGCGGTGTGGCGGTTTCGTTTGTAAATGATTGCATTAGCGAAGACGCCTTTGCTCAATCGGCCGCTTTAAAGCCAGGTGAGGTGTTGTTATTGGAGAATTTACGTTTTTACAAACAAGAAGAAAAAGGCGATACCGATTTTGCTAAAAAATTGAGTGCGCATGGCTCTATCTACGTCAACGATGCATTTGGAACAGCCCACCGGTCGCATGCTAGTACAGCCGTGATAGCGCAGTATTTTGAAACAGCCAATCGTTGTTTTGGATATGTTATGGCTGGTGAAGTTGATAGCATTAACAAAGTATTGAACGGTGCTAAAAAACCTTTTACCGCTATTATTGGTGGCGCTAAGGTGAGCGATAAAATTTTGATTATCGAGCAATTGATGAAAAAGGCAGACACGATAATTATTGGTGGCGGCATGGCCTTTACTTTTGTAAAAGCCATGGGCGGCCAAATTGGAAAATCGTTGTGCGAAGATGATCGATTGGAAATCGCGAAATCATTGTTAGAACAAGCCAAGGCATCGGGTGTAAAATTGGCCATACCGGTAGATGCTGTAGTAGCCGATAATTTTTCAAACGATGCCGCCTTTAAAACATCTGACATCCATGTTATTGAAGAGGGATGGATGGGGTTAGACATTGGTCCAAAATCAGTTGAGCAATTCAATGACCTGATTAAGAATTCCAACACCATTTTATGGAATGGTCCAATGGGAGTTTTTGAAATGAGTCATTTTGAAAATGGCACGAAGCAAGCGGCTTACGCCATTGTGGAGGCAACTAAGAATGGGGCCTTTACTTTGATTGGTGGAGGTGACAGTGTTGCGGCTATCAACAAATACCAATTGGCTGACCAAGTGAGTTATGTTAGCACTGGTGGCGGCGCTTTATTAGAATACATTGAACAAGGAAGTTTACCTGGAGTAAAAGCAATTGAAGCCTAATGAATTTTAGAATTGGAATGGGATACGACGTTCATCAGCTTTCTGAGGAACGCGAAATGTGGCTCGGCGGGGTGTTGATACCGGCTGAAAAAGGCTGTCTTGGTCACAGTGATGCCGATGTTTTATTGCATGCAATTTGTGATGCTTTATTAGGAGCAGCGAACATGCGCGACATTGGTTTTCATTTTCCCAATACGAATGCTGAATTTAAAGGGGCTGATAGCAAGCGGTTATTGGCAGAGGTCGTGCGATTGATTGGCACCAAGGGATATAAAGTGGGTAACGTAGATGCTACAGTAAGTTTAGAAGCACCTAAAATTAATCCACACATACCTGCCATGCAGAAAGTGCTTGCGCCGATTTTAGAAATTGAAGAAGACGCTGTATCCATCAAGGCCACTACCAACGAGAAATTGGGCTATGTAGGGCGTGAAGAGGGAGCTAATGCTTGGGCCGTTGCGCTAATTTATAAGTAATTGAATGAGCAGAAATGTATTTTTATACATTAGAGGCATGCGAAACGTTTTCACATGCCTCTTTTTGTTTCCGGTTGTTCTGATTGCACAATCATTAAATTTTTACTTTGGCAACCTACATGCCCACACGGCTTTTAGTGATGGCAACAAAGATTCTGCCGCGTCGGGTGTGCATAATCCAGCAGGGAGTTATGCCTACGCTAAACTAAGCATGAATTGTGATTTCCTTGGTATTTCTGAACACAATCATTACTCCAGCAACCATAACCCTGGATTTAAATTAGGCCTCTTTGCACCGGGCTTACAAATGGCAGAGGCGGCCACTCAAACTGGCAAGTTCTTGGCGTTGTTTGGTATGGAATACGGTGTGTCGTCGTATCTGAATGGTCACGTGTTGGTTTACGGGTACAATCAATTACTGGGCTGGGAGTCGGATGTGGCGGGCACCACCGGTCCGAATTACCAAGTGTTTAATGCGAAATCGGATTACGATGGGCTCTTTCGTAAAATAAACAAAACACCGGGAGCGTTCTGTTACCTAGCGCATCCGAATTTTACCGACTACAGTGTAAATGGTTTGGAAACGGGGGCGCTAGCGCAACTGCCCTACAATGCGGCATACGATAGTGCGATAGTTGGTTTGCCGTTGCGCAGTGGTTTAGCGAGTAATGGCAGTGCTAATTACGTAGACTACCCACAGGGCAATTATTTTAACTACTACAAAAAGCTTTTGTACAATGGCTACCACCTCGGTATAGGTTACGATCACGATAATCATTACACGAATTTTGGAAGGGGCAATGCGGGTCGTTTAGTGGTGATGATGCCATCACTTACCAAGCAGAATTTTTTTGAAGCCATGCGGTTGATGCGCTTCTATGGTAGCGATGATGGTAACGCCAAAATTCATTACTACTTAAACGGGCAGGGGATGGGCTCTATTTTTTCGGGGGATGAATTACCTAAAATTGAACTTAAACACGAGGACCCTGATGGTGAACTGGCCGATACTATTAAGGTTTGGAGAGGATCGGCGGGTAGCGGTGGTTGGTGGGCCGAGGTCATTCATTTAGAAACAGAAACAAATGAACTGAACTACACCGATCAGAATTTATTTCCGGGAAGGGAGTATTATTATTTTATTGAAATTCGTCAAAAGGATGGTCAATGGATCATGACATCGCCAATTTGGTACACTGGTTCAATAAAAATGGGGAGCAGAACAATTGAGAGCGGTTTGAAATTTGTGTGTTATCCAAACCCAGTGAAGGACAAGTTGACGGTTAGTTTTTATGCTGATTTCGTTGGACAAATTTTTATCTACGATGCATCAGGCAAGGAAATGCTTCACGCCAAGTACAAGGGGCAGCATTTTAGAACGACTTTAAACGGTTACACACCGGGTATTTATACCGTTATTGCGCGGACGGGCAATTTATCGGCTACTCAAAAAATTGTGATCGAATAATTTACTGTACCGATGCTCTTTTTAAACGGTCGTTGATGGCTGGTCCAAGGCCCGTTTCAGGGAGTAGGGGGGCAATTACGATTTCACTGGCATCAGCATCTGCGTCGTGCAATATTTTGAAGAGTTTGAGTGCGGCTTCATAGGTGTTTGAAGTAGCCGACAATTGATAGGTTTTAACGGAATGTATTTCAATATCCGTATTTCCGAAAAGGATCAGGGACGTTTTTTTGTAGCCATATATTTTACTCAGTTCACAAACATCGCCAACATAGAGTGGTTTTCTTGGGGCGTAGTGACTTTTGAGTTGTCCGGGTGCTTTTGGATCACCAGAGAGGTTGATATGCAGCCTTACTTGACCAATTTCTCTTTCGATGTTTTCGATACTAATACCGCCAAGTCGATAGATAACAACTTCGTCGTTTTCCATACCAACGATGGTAGATTCGAGACCTACCTTGCAAGGCCCCCCATCGAGAATGTACTTTATTTTATGACCTAATTGTTGATCAACATGAGCGGGGTCGGTAGGACTGATATAACCAAACGGATTAGCAGAAGGAGCTGCAAGGGGCAGGTTAATTTCCTTCAGTAGGGCCAGGGTGATAGGATGATCGGGGATTCGAACGGCGACTTGAGGTAATCCTGAAGTTACGAGGTCGGGAACAATTGCTTTTTTAGTGAGCAGCAAGGTCAGTGGTCCCGGCCAAAATTTTTTCGCGAGCACCATTAATTTTTCCGGGATAGCCTCTGCGTATTTCAACACTTCGCTAATGGCATGCACGTGAATAATTAGTGGGTCGAAAGCGGGACGTTCTTTCACTGAAAAAACAGAAAGAACCGCTTTTTCATTAAGCGCATTGGCAGCGAGTCCGTATACGGTTTCAGTAGGAATGGCGACCAATTCACCGTCCCTTAAGAGATGAATCGCTTTTTCAATATTGTTACCGATGATTGCCACTCTACAAAGATACGATTATCTCGGTGGAAAGGTCAATAGGGTAAACCTGCTTATGTTGTCGCATCCGCCACTTGGTAAGCATCAATCGGTTGCGGCAGGGAGACGCCATTTGAAATATCATCGCGGTTAAGCATCGCTAATCGATAGAGATGGCTCACATCGATACAGAGGTGATCGAATTCTTCGGTAACACGGCCAATGATGCGGTAGCAACCTGGTCCGGTAAATGGAAACGATTTTACAGAAGGCGGAAAGTGAACGGTGTCTAACCAAGCCCCTTCAATATCAAGAAAAGTGCCGAAGTGCATACGTTCGCCCTTGCTGGTGCCGGTGTTTTTTGTGGTGACGAGGTAGCCAATGATTTCAACTGTTTTTCCGACAAATTTAGGAAGTGCAGCTGCTGTGAGGGTGTTGGTGATTTTCTCTTTTAATAATAAGAAAGGAGAGCAAAGAGGAAAACCAAAGAGTTCAATTTGATCGAAGGCTTCATCGAGCCAGTTGTTTTCAAGTTCAGGTAGTTCGAACACGATGGGCTCGGGGGTAAACAAAACGTTTTTATCCGGTTGTTTAATTGGATTAATGTACATGTGCGCCTGCCATAGTAATTTTTTCTTGTCTTTTTGAAAACAAGACAAGGCCCCTGCGCGTATTAGTAAACGAAGTTGTTCAATACTGATGGCTGTCCGCCGCACGAACTCATATAAATCAGTATAGAGCCCGTTTTTTTCGCGTTCGCTGAGAATCATTTCAACCACAGACGCATTTAGTTCATTGATCATGGCCATGCCGAGGTAAATGACCCTCCCCTTTATTTCACACATAGCAGTGCCTGTGTTTATGCAAGGCGGTACAATAACAGCGCCATGCATTCGCGCCTCGTGGATGTAGACATCTTTGCGATAAAATCCACCACCATTATTGAGAGTGGCTACCATGTATTCGAGCGGGTAATAGGCTTTTAAATAAAGCGCTTGGTAGCTTTCAACAGCGTAACTAGCAGAGTGTCCCTTTGAAAAAGCGAAATTGGCAAAACTCTCAATCTGTGTCCATATATCTTCAATAGTTGGTAAGGCGTAGTTTTTATCTAAACAGTTTTTGAAAAACTTTTCCTTCACCTGCCAGAATTCATTGCGTTGTTTGAATTTCCAACTCATGCCGCGTCTCAGGTAGTCGGCGTCGGCCAGCGATAGACCGGCGAACAAATGAGCGATTTTAATAACATCTTCTTGATACACCATCACACCGTAGGTTTCGGCCAGCAAATCATATAACACCGGATTACTTTCACGTGCTCTTTTTCTTAAGGTTTTGTCGCGATAACGTACAATGTACTCCCGCATCATTCCGCTTTTAGAAACGCCAGGCCGAATGATGGAACTAGCGGCTACAAGGCGTAGGTAATCGTCTGCCTGCAGTTTGGTAAGAAGCATGCGCATCGCGGGTGATTCGATGTAAAAGCAGCCGATGCATTTTCCGGTTGATAGTAGTTCGCGTATTAAAGCATCTTCTTTGAATGCTGCGACTTGATGAATATCAATGACACAATTTTTGTTGCGGTAAATAATGTCAATAGCGTCTTTTATTTTCCCGAGTCCTCTTTGACTTAAGATGTCAAATTTGAATAAACCAATATCTTCTGCCTCCAACATGCTGAATTGGGTGGTTGGATAACCCTTGGGAGGAAGAAATGTGGCGCTGTAGGCAGTTATTGGTTCTTCAGAAATCAATATGCCGCTAGCGTGTATACTCAGGTGATGCGGAAACCCCTGAATCATGGTACTGTATTTTAGTACCAATTGACCAATATGATCGGTTTGCGAGGGATCGGCGATGGATTGTAAGCGGTCAATTTCCTGCGGAGGTAAGCCAAATACTTTTCCCAATTCCCGTATAACGGCATCGTGCTGGAAGGTTGCGTAAGAGCCCAACAAGGCGGTGCGCTGCCGGCCGAATCTTTCAAAAATGTAACGGGTGATGTCATCCCTGTCGGTCCACGAAAAATCAATGTCAAAATCGGGCGCGTTGCTTCTGTGCTCGTTAATGAACCGCTCGAAATAAAGATCGAGATCAATGGGGTCAACATCGGTAATGCGTAATAAATACGCTACAATGCTGTTGGCACCACTTCCCCTGCCCACATAAAAATAATTTTTGCTGCGCGCATAAGTTACAATATCCCAGTTGATCAAAAAATACGAGGCAAAATTCATTTTACCGATGATGTCGAGCTCTTTATTCACACGCTCTATAACCTGCGGTGATGCATCGGGATAGCGATAGGGGAGTGCCTCAAATGCTTTTTCTCTCAGTAGTTGAAAGTCGCCAGCCTCCGTGCCGGTATAGTATTTTAGGTTTTTATTGGCCAGCTTGCCGAATTCAAATTGAACGAAGCAACTCTCGAGTAGTTGTTTTGTGTTTTGAATAATTTGTGGCCAGTCTTTATAAAGAGAGAGGAGTTCCTCTTGATCGAAAATAACGTGTGTGGGACTAGCTTGTTCGTTCGCAGGTAATTTGCTTAAAACCGTATTGCAAGCAATGGCTCGCAGTAAGCGGTGGGTGTTGTAACTGCGTTTGTTGGTAAACGTGCCGGGTTGCTGCATCACCATTTTGTGGGCCAATTGCCGGTGCGCCGAAAAAGGCAATTTTACGAGGTCACTCACCGATATGCCAATAAATTCGTTTTCGTCGAGCGCCTGTCCATTGTACCTTTCAAGGGGGTAAATAACATAAGCATGCTGAAAGCGGGGTGCTTGCGCAGCAAATGCTTGGTCTGCATGCAAGTGTTCAGATAGGTGTTCGTTGAGCTCCCTAAAACCGGCGTTGTTTTTTGCTATTCCAACATACTGTTGTTGGATGCCATTCCTGAAATCGATGCCGGGAATCGCTTGTAGTCCCTTCTCCTTGCAAGTGCGCAAGGTGTCAAGCAGTGCGGAGGTGTTATTGATGTCGGTGAGGACAAATGTTTTGTATCCACTCGCTGTCAATTCCTCCATCAAATCGTCGGGCGATAACGTGCCGTAACACAAGCTGTAGTAGGTGTGACAATTGAGTAACACGGCTAATTTTTAATGCCATTGAACATGTTCGGATTTCGCTTCTCCATACCAAGTCCGGCGGCGCGCATTACAGCGGCATCACCAAAGCGTTTCCTGAGTTTGTCCATCGCCGCATACAATTGCATTTGTTCTGATGTGTCGTTAAACAAATCGAATTGGTAGGTGCCCTGGATGAGGTGACTAAAGCGTACGCCTATTAAACGAATCAACATGCGCCGCTGGTATAGCTTTGCAAACAAGTCTTTTACTTTTTCAATTAAAAAACTGTCGGCAGAAGAGTATGGAATGCGCGCCTGCATGGTGTGCGTATTGAAATCAGAGTAACGCACCTTCACAGTAACGCACGCCGTGAGCTTCTCCTCCCCACGTAATTGATACGCTAATTTTTCGGTCATACTCACCAATACGCGACGAAGGTGGTCAACGTCAATCGTGTCGCGCTCAAAGGTACACTCGGTTGAAAGCGATTTTCGCTCATTGTAAGGCTCCACGGGAGAATGATCAACCCCTCTGGCTTTCTTCCATAACACCGTGCCGTTATCCCCCAACAACTGCTGCATGGCTTGTATTGGCATGTCTTGCACGGTTTTTACGCGCTCAATACCCATGCCTCTTAATAGGTGGTAGGTTTTCTCCCCAACCATCGGAATTTTCCGTACAGATAACGGCGCTAAAAACGTTTTCTCAGTGCCAAAAGGAATCTCTCGTTGTCCGTTGGGCTTGGCCTCACCTGTGCCAACCTTGGCAACAGTTTTACTCGTTGATAAGGCAAATGAAATCGGAAGCCCTGTTTCTTTAATAATCTTGGAACGAATCTCCGTCGCTAACTTGTAACAACCAAAAAACTTGTCCATACCCGTCATGTCAACATAAAATTCATCAATCGACGATTTTTCATACACCGGCACGCGCTCCGCTAAAATCTCCGTTACCATGCTTGAATAGTTCGAGTACTGCTCGTGGTCACCGCGAACGATAATGGCATCGGGACAAAGTAAGCGTGCCGTACGCATCGGCATCGCAGAGTGTACGCCGTAAGCCCGCGCTTCATAACTGCAAGAGGCTACAACGCCACGATCACTCGAACCACCAACTAAAACCGGACGATCATTCAGCGCCGGATTCAATAACCGCTCAACTGAGACAAAAAAACTGTCGAGATCCATATGTACAATCTGCCTTTCCATTTGGTAGTGGTTTACTAAATTACTATAAAATGAGACAGGGTATTACTATGATTTGTAGCAAAACAAAAAACCCTTTTTTTCTTACAAGGATTGATTATTCAATGCGGTACAGAAGCTGGAAATGAGTATTTTTCGCAAAACAACGTATATGAAAAAATGGCTGCTCCTTCTAATTGTAGTGTTTACACTATCTCTTAATGCGCAAACAAAGGTGTCTGGAATTACAGTGCCCTCCCAACCACAATCTGTTCAAGGCCTAGTGATGAATGGCATTGGTGTGCGGGTAAAGTATTTTATGGACATGTATGTGGGGGCGCTCTATCTCAAAACTAAATCTTCGGAAGCCGCTCCAATTATTTTAGCGGATGAACCAATGGTTATTCGCTTGCAAATAGTTTCATCACTGGTGTCGTCGGATGTTATGAAGGAGGCCGTGACAGAGGGATTTGAAAAATCAACCGGCGGAAATACAGCAATTATTAAGGCCGAAATCCAAAAGTTTATGGAAGCATTTAACGAACCTATAAAAAAAGGGGATGTCTTTGAAATTGCCTACGTGCCCGGCACTGGAGTTATTGTCTATAAAAATGGCACTGCTAAAAAAACAATCACGGGCATGCCTTTTAAAAAGGCCTTGTTCGGCATTTGGTTGGGTGCTAAACCGGCACAAGAAGATTTGAAAAAGGGACTTCTGGGTAAATAAGAAAAGCCGTGTCTTTTGACGCGGCTCTTCGGGTTATCCAACACAGAAACAAGGTATAAGTAAAGATAATGGCAATCTGCCGTTAATCAAATTAGTAGACTCACCCAAAAACAGTGTTCCCTCACTAATTGGCCCCATGTGAACGAAATTCGTATCAACTCCTTGCAATTTTTTTCTAGTTGATGAGTTGGGCGCCATTTCTGGCTTTCCGCTACAATTTTACTCGCAGCCAGCCCAATTTGTAAGCCTCCGGTAGCTCCCCTGAAGCAGAAGCCAGCAGCGAAATCCGAATTGATTTATAACTGTATTTCTGCTTCTGGCTCCTGCTTCAGGCCGTAAAGTCGCTTCCTCGGCTAACAAATTGTTGGCTGGCTGCTTCGTAAAATTTTCGCTGCAATCCAGGGCGCACACTGTGGCAAAGGGTTACGCCACTTTTCATCCATGTTTATGGCTTTTAACGGTACTATTGGGTTACAAAGAGTCCGAGTCGGCACTTCAATTAATTGAATGCAACGGCTTAAACAGAGTATACGAACTAAAAGTATTTATTCTTCTAAACGAAAGGGGTCGGCATCTAAACCTACTTTGAATTTCTCGCGACAATCAGTTAATAACGCTCGATCCAATTCAATGGTTTCAATTATGGTTTCGCCTTCTGGTGCTTCGAAAATTATTCTTCCAAGTGGATCAATAACTAAGCTGTTGCCACTATGGGCCACGCCATTTCCGTCGTCGCCTACACGGTTAACACCAACTACAAAACACTGATTTTCGATGGCTCTGGCAATAAGCAATTGACGCCATGGGTAAGACCGAACGGCCGGCCAATTGGCTACAAACAATAAAATATCGTACTCTGATGTAACTTCACCTGCCGTGTTTTTTTGAAAACGATTTCGGCTCCATACCGGAAAACGTAAATCGTAACATATAAGCGGACGTATGCGCCAGCCACAATGATTAACGGTTATTAAATTGTCACCAGCACTGTAATGCAAGTGCTCATGACCCATTCGGAAAAGATGCCGTTTATTGTAAACAGCCGTCTCGCCACTGGCGCTCACAAAGAACAAACGGTTAAAATACCGTCCATCTGAAGCTACAGAAACACTTCCTGTTACGGCTCCTTTCAATTCGCGTGCCCATTGATGCATAGCTTGTAGGGTTTTTTCTCCCTCGTGCTCAGCATGCATTTCTGGCTTCATGGTAAAGCCAGTGGTAAACATCTCGGGTAGTACAAGCAAATCGGTCTGCAATCCTTGAACTTGACTTTGAATAAAGGCCAGGTTGCTTGCTGGGGATTCCCACTCAAGCGGAATTTGAGCTAAGGTAATTTTCATGGACAGTATTTTTGGTAAGCACCAATTGCAGGTGCAAAATTATGTTGGGCAGCGAAAGCTAAGTCGTCACAACCGTTTTTTCCACTGTTTATGCGCACAACAGCTCGCCAGTAAAAGGCTTCATAAAAATCGGGACGTAAGGCAATCGCGGCATTTAAGTCCGCTTCAGCATTCTTGTAGTCGTTTAGTTTTCCGAATACAATGGCACGACCGAGATACGTATCAGGATCACCTCCTGCTAATTCAATACACGTTGAATATTCACTTAAAGCGGATTCAATGTTTCCCATTTCATTGTAACAGCCTGCAAGTACAAAATGGGCTTTCAAATTACGGGGATCGCGCTTTAAGGCCTCACGGGCATCCTCCAAGGCTTTTGAATAGTCCCTCATTATCAAGTAAGCAGCAGCTCGCCCCGACCAAGCCTTTACATAGTCATACATGCCAAGCACTTGATTGAAATCGGAAATGGCTGCACGGGCATTACCATTTTTTAAATGCAAAAGCCCACGGTTAAAATACCCTTTGTAATTCTTAGGTGATGCTTTTATGGCTTTATTTAGATAATTCAGCGCTTCGCCGTCAAAGTTGGTATTCATCATTTCAACACCTAAACTGTTAAGCGTTACATATTCATTGGGGTAGATGTTTAGAATCGATTTATAGAGTTGGGTTGAATTACGCCAATCATTAATTCGATTGAAGGTAAGCAGACTAAAAAGACAAAGAAGTAAACCCAAGCCCCAATTAATGAATTTAAAATTTTCAGGAAGCAGCCAGCCAATGATCCAACCAACTGCAATAATGGCTACATAAACATAGCGATCGGCGTACAAAACTTCTCCAAAGGGAAGTAATTGCAACACGGGAATTAAAAGTAAAAGAAACCAACCAAGAATGAAGAACAGGAAACGCTTTTTCTTGTACCAAAAAAATAACACTGAAGAAATAAATACGAACAAGGTTAACGAGCCACTTAGTAGTACCGCGGTTGAAACGGTTGGAAAGGGATAAATCACACTTAAGTGAATGGGAACAAAGAGCAGTCGCACATAATTGATCAGTGCAAATCCTGCTAAGGCAAGTCTTACCGGCCAGTCGAAAAAACGCGAATAATTGATGAAATGATCGGCTTCTTGTGTTTTGATGGTGTAAAGACCGATTATTAAGCCAAAACACCCTGTAATAATGGGTACAACAAGGTTAGAGGCTTTAAAGGGTTGGTTGAGAAGAAAGGGAACAAGCAGCATTATTAAGGGTAACACCACCGTTGATGGCTTACTTAAAAAGGCCAACAAACTAAAAAGCAAAACCAGAACGATTTTTTTGGTGGAGGATGAATGCAACAATTCAATGTAATGATAGAGACCGATGAGAAAAAATGTGGTTGAGAGAATGTTTTTTAATTCAGAGATCCAAACCACGCTTTCTACTTGAATGGGATGCATTAGGAAAAGCACAGTAGCGAGCAAGGCGGCACTTCTTCTGTTAAACAGGCTACTTGAAAGTGAGAACACCAACATTCCATTAAATAGGTGTAAAAGTAAATTCACGAGGTGAAAACCACCACTCCAGTTTCCAAATAGTTTGTACTCCAGGGCATAAAGCAACATGGTGACAGGGGTGTAATTGCCCACATAATGCTGTGTGAGCAACTGACGCCATTCTCCATCCAATAGGGCCTTGTTGGCAAACACCATTTCTGGATCATCCCATGAAATGCCAGGAAACATTACTGTTTTTGCATAAACTAGCAAGGTTATCACTAGGCCAGCTAACAAAATTGGCTGGTTGCGCCATGTTTTCCAATCAGGTAACATACTGCAAAAATAAACTCTTTCGGGTCAATTCGCTTCTAATGAAAGGAAATCAATAATTTTACGGCATGATCAGCCTCTCAGTAGTCATTATTACATACAATGAAGAAAAGAACATTGAAAGGTGTTTGAAATCGGTGTTAGGTGTGGCTGATGAAATTGTAGTTCTCGATTCTTTCAGTACCGACAAAACAAAGGAACTATGCGAAAAATATGGTGCAAAGTTCTTTGCACATAAATTCGACGGTCACATTGAACAAAAGAACAGAGCAATTACCTATGCTAGTTTTCCACATATTTTGTCGCTAGATGCAGATGAGGTCTTGGATGAAAAACTGCAAGTGGAAATCAAAAAGATAAAAAGCGATTTTAATAAACAGGGTTATTACATGAACCGTCTTACGAACTACTGTGGCCACTGGGTGCGCCACTGTGGTTGGTACCCAGATAAAAAGTTGAGGTTGTGGGACAGCAGAAAGGGCAGCTGGACAGGGATTAATCCACACGACAAATACGAATTAGCTGAAGGTGATAAACAGGCGGGCTTTCTGCAGGGAGACATACTGCATTATAGTTACTACTCTGTTGACGACCACTACAAACAAGTTGAGTACTTTACCAATATTGCAGCAAAGGCCTATTATCAAAAGAAGAAGTCGGGTGCTTGGTACAAACTGGTACTTAATCCCATCGCAAAGTTTATTGACCATTATATTTTAAAATTGGGTTTCTTGGATGGCAAGGCTGGTTTTCGAATTTCTAAAATTTCAGCTTATGCAACCTGGCTTAAATACCATAAACTAAGACAATTGTATAAAGGTAATGGCTAACAGTAAAGTGTTCTTGCTGAGCCGTACCGATAGTATTGGCGACATGATTCTTACCCTGCCGATGGCCGGCTTGTTAAAACAAGTACATCCAGGTTGCGAGGTTTTTATACTTGGTAAGAATTACACGCAACCTGTTGTTGAATGCGCTAAACAAGTGAATGGGTTTATCGATGTAGCTACTCTGCCAGCTAACGCTACCGAATGTGCAAAACACCTAAAGGCGTTACATATAACGGATGTGGTGCACGTTTTTCCTGTGAAAGAAAGAGCGTTTCAATTAGCTAAAACAGGGGTCAACCGAATTGGAACGACTAATCGATGGTACCATTGGCTAACGTGTAACCAACTTATTCGCCTCAGTAGAAAAAACTCAATTTACCACGAAGCGCAATTGAATGCGATGCTGCTGAATAAATCGGGACTAAAAACGATTCCAACCATGTCTCAATTAGAGGCCTGCTTAGACATGGAAGCGCCGCCAATGGAAGAAGCCACGGCTTCTTATATTTCCCCAAACAAAATTAATTTGATCCTTCATCCAAAATCTAAAGGGAGTGCGAAAGAGTGGGGACTGAACAATTACGCGGCATTAGCAGCCTTGCTGCCAAGTGATAAATTCAATATTTTAATAGGTGGTACACAAGAAGAGGGGCAGTTAATTGGTAGTACGTTCAATAATTTACCTCACGTTAAAAACTTGACGGGTAAACTCTCGCTTTCACAATACATAGCATTGATAAACCAGTGTGGCGGTTTAATCGCTGCCTCAACGGGCCCCTTGCACATCGCTGCTGCATTGGGTGTAACAGCAATTGGACTTTTTTCAGAAAAGCGACCTATCCACCCCGGAAGATGGGCGCCTTTGGGTAAAAGAACGCTAATTGTTTCTGATAAAAATTGCCTCAATTGCAAAGAAGGTAAGGCTTGTGATTGCATAACAAGGATATCTCCACAAACAATTGTAAATTTGATAAATGAGCACTTTTAAAGATCAGGTGGTTTGGATAACTGGTGCATCGTCAGGTATTGGCGAAGCCTTGGTTTATGCTTTCGCTAAACAAGGTGCTCGACTCATTCTTTCTGCTCGACGAGAAGAGGTGCTTAAAAAAATTGCAGCTTCCACAGGACTAGGTGAGCGCGATATTTTAGTTCTACCTTTTGACTTAAACGATACGTCGAATGCGACTGGTCTCGCCGCTACTGCTATTAATCATTTTGGCAGAATTGATATTCTGATTAACAACGGTGGGTTGAGCCAACGCAGTGAGGCCCTGCAAACGCAGGAGGCGTTGGATCGGCAATTAATGGAAGTGAATTACTTTGCCCAAGTAAACTTAACACGTGCCGTTTTGCCTTATATGATAAGGCAAAAGGGGGGACGTGTGGTGGTCATCAGTAGTATCGCTGGCAAATTTGGTTTCTACTTGCGGTCATCATACAGTGCCGCCAAACACGCCCTTCATGGTTATTTTGAATCATTGCGGTTAGAAACTGAAAAAAAGGGAATAAAGGTGCTACTTGTCTGTCCAGGGAAAATTAAAACGAATGTGTCCTTAAACGCAGTCACATCAAGTGGTAATGTGCACGGTCAAATGGATGAAAGCCATGTTAATGCAATGAGCGCCGATAAATGTGCGGAGTATATTCTAAAAGGAGTGCTTAATAACAAGGAAGAGCTATTTATTGGAGGAAAGGAAATTTTAATGGTCTACATTAAACGATGGCTCCCAGCTCTTTTTTCAAAATTAGTAAGGAAACAAAGCCCGTATTAATTCGATAAGGGCTCCTTGCTGATGGTCATTGTTGCTCCAAAAACTTTTTCAAAATTCCGAAGTAGTTTATGTTTAATTTCTGGCATATCTACTTCATGCCCTAATTCTTTATGGAGACTTGTAACGCTTTTATCAGTGATGCCACAAGGAATAATGCCATTAAAATAGTTGAGGTCTGCATTCACATTAAATCCCCAACCGTGCATGGTTACCCAGCGACTACAACGTACCCCCATGGCACAAATTTTTCTTGCTTTAAGCGGATTGTCAGCATCAAGCCAAACACCTGTCTCTCCCTTACTTCTTCCAGAAGCAATACCGTATTCAGCCAAAGTTAGAATAATGGTTTCTTCTAAATTCCGTAAGTATAAATGAATATCAGTGAAAAAATGGTCAAGGTCAAGAATAGGGTAGGCAACTAACTGTCCGGGCCCGTGATACGTAATATCACCACCACGATTGATTTTATAATAGGTGGCATTTACCTCTTCCAATTGTTGGTCAGAAAGCAGCAAGTGATCTGTCTTACCTTTATTACCAAGTGTATAAACATGTGGATGTTCTACAAATAGCAAATGATTAGTGGTAACCGTTTGTGCCTCCTCAGATTTTGAACGGTTTTCAGTTTTAATCTGAATAGTTTGATTGAACAACCGTTCTTGCAAATCCCAACAGACTTTATAGTCCAACGAACCTAGGTCGTGAAAAAGGATGTTTTTGTTTTGCAACACGATTAGTTGAAGTTGGCAAGTTCTTTTTTAAGTTGGTCGATAATGTTCACTTCAACAGGGTCAATGCCTCTTAAGTCAGCAATATCACAACTGATAAAATCGCCGATATGAATCAAATAAAAGAATTGCTCTAGTTTCGAATTACCCTTAGCAAAAATATCGGTTACACTTGAGCTGTATTGTTCAAACAGCGGTTTGCAGAATTCATAACGTTTAACTGTTCGTTTGTAGTCAAACGCAGTTCTGAAAGTTACAACAGCTAAGTTTTCATTGCGAGTTGTCCAGCCCACCAGTTCATTGTGGTTCATCTCAGGGAAACTATGGTGTCCACATAAGATCTTGCCATTTTCATTAATCTGTTGTCTAAAGCGAACAACTACACCTTCACAAGAGCCAAGTGAATAGAGTAGTGGAAATTTGTTGTATAATAATCCGGCTACTTGCTTCGATTGATTAATGATATCGGCTTGTTCTTTTTCAAGTAAGCTTATACTATTATCGAAGTCAGTTAGTAAAGAACTACTTGCAAGTCCGTTAACAACAAAAACTTTTATCAATTGGGCCAAGCAATAGCCAATCGACGAGCGGGGTGGATTGCCACCGGGTATCTGAATAAATTCAAGTTGATGCTGTTTGGCCAACTCAAGCACCTTGCCTCCACTAGTAATCGCAACAATGATTGCTTTTTTCTCAAGCGCTTTTTCCATTGCTTGAAGAGTTTCCTCTGTATTTCCAGAATAACTCGAAACAATCACCAAGGTGTTTTGGTTGACAAAGGAGGGTAAAAAGTAGTCTTTGTTGACAATTACAGGTACCGCACATTCAGCACTTGTAAGTTCGCTTAGTATGGTTCCGCCTATGCCAGAACCGCCTAAACCGGTTATAACTACTTGTTGAATGTTCTCATGTTTGGTTAAAACAGCGGCAGATGCAATCTGCGCCGCTTGTTTTAATTGTGTAGGAAAATCTAATACCAACTTTCTCATATCAGTTACAGCTTTTGCTGATCTTTCAATAATTTTATTTTTAATAAGGCCACCATACTAAGTGAATCTGTTATCTCACCATTCATAACCATTTCTACCGCGTCATCCAATTTTATGCGCCTTACCATCAAGTCCTCTGACTCTTCTGGCTCGGCACTTTCTTGGGTTAATCCAGTGGCCAAGTAGATAATGGCCAGTTCGTCGCTAACAGAATTACTCGTATGCAGTCTGCAAAGTTCAGCATAATTTGCGGCAATTAAACCAGTTTCTTCTTTTAATTCTCTTTTTGCAGAATCTAAAGGTGAAATATGAAGAGGCCCCCCTCCTTCAGGAATTTCCCAACTGTATTGGTTTAACGGGTAGCGCCATTGTCCAACCAACCAAGTATAACCCTCCTCGTCAATGGGAACAATGCCAATCGCCAGGTTTTTGAAGCTTACTTTTCCGTAAATAGCGGGATTACCGGCAGGGTTGAGAACTTGATGTTCGGAGACAGCAATCCACGGTGTTTCAAATTTGACAGTCTCACTTAGTGTCTTCCAACTATTAGTTCCTTTTGGCAGCATGAGGGGTTACGAACATTGAGAAGTTAAATATGAGATTTATTTGCCGTTTTTTTTTGTATCTTTTCAAATAATTTCGAGGACAAAGCGAATTATGCAAAGATTGCGGCGCCTGATAATAAGCACCGTTCTGATTTTCGTTGTGCAATTTATTAAGGCGCAATGTACTCCGACTATTAATGTTATCCCACCAACCTGTACGGCTCCTGGTGGGTATCAAATTATTGTACCAAGTACTTGCACCAATGCGTCAGCTGCAACGCCTTATTTTTTGATATGGGGCGTACCTTCTGGTTGCCAAACGCCTACTTTACTCACCATTCCTGGCCCAGGTACGTATTCCAATTATTTCACATCGGGGTGCAGTACCATCTACAATGTGAGTGTATTCGATAATAATTTCAATCCAATTGGAGGGAACAATGCTAATGGAGCACCTGCTTCGCCTGCCACCTTAACGTTTGTAATCGGGGCAGCTATACAGCCATCTTGCAATGGTATGTGTAACGGCCAAAGAATGATTTACTGGCAAGGTTCTGGACCATTAACGGTTTCCTTAACTGCCAATTCGCCAGGGTCCCCCGGCGGCATTACCAATACGGTTTTTACTAATGTGCCAGCTTTTACAACGCAAACTATAACTGGATTATGCGCAGGAACCCACACTATGAATGCGCTCGACGCCAATGGCTGTACTTATACGGGTATGACGTTTACGCTAGGTCAACCAACAGCTGTTAGTGCTTCTACGGTTCTTAGTAATATCACCTGTTTCGGAGCGAATAACGGGGCTTTTAGTGTGTCGCCCTCTGGAGGTACTCCGGGGTATACTGTAACTTTTAATCCGGGTGGAGGTGTTGCTACTACGACTGGTGGAACAGCTTCTTCTGCCTCCTTAAGTCCTGGTGTTGTTACCGCAACGGTCACCGATTCAAAAAATTGCACTTTCACTACGGCTGCAACGGTTACCCAGCCAACATCGATTACAGCCAACGTTACTTCTGGTAGCCTCACATGTGGTGGGGTTTGCAACGGTACAGCCGTTGCAACTATTTCAGGGGGTGGTGGCACCTATTCCGTCTCATGGAACGGCGGTCCCTCCTCTACATCGTTAGCTACCGGCTCACTTTGTTCGGGAAGCCAAACGGCCACTATCACAGATAACTTAAATTGTGTTATCACCAAGAATTTTACAATTACGGCTCCGCCTACATTAACCGCAACGATTAATATTAATGGAGCTGTTTGTAATAGTGTTTGTAATGGATCAGGTACGCTGCTCCCAACGGGTGGAACTGGAACAAACTCGATTCAATGGGTAAATTCAACCAGTAGCGTAGTCTCTACTTCTACGCTCGCCTCTAATTTATGCCCGGGTAATTATTCTGTTCACCTAACTGATCAGTCGGGTTGTCTGTTCAATCAAACCATCACTATCACGCAACCTCCCGCGGTAACATTGAATGTGGTGACTCAAAGTATTTCGTGTCAAACGAGCACAGCTGGTGGTAGCGCTACGGCAAACATTTCAGGAGGAAATGGGGGGCCGTATACGTTCACTTGGACTGGTTCAGGTGGAACAACTGCTTCTACTAGTTCGTTGGCAACGGGATTACCTGCGGGCAGTTACACCTTAACGGCTAGGGATGCACTGAGCTGTCAAATAACTACTGTTATAACAATAATACAGCCTGCTACCTATACCTACGCTGTTACGAGCAATAGTTTACTTTGTGCCAATTTATGCAATGGGTCGATGACAGTGGCGCCAATTGGCGGTACTGGTCCTTATCAATTTACTTTACAAAGCACCAGCGGAAACACCACGTCTACTGCCGGCACATTCAGTGCGCTTTGTAGCGGTAATTATACACTGCGTACGAATGATGCAGTTTCTTCTTGTCCTCAACAAACTATTCTCACGCTGGCAGCTCCATTAACGCTTACGGCCTCGGTTGCCACAACTTCACTTGCTTGTTTTAATGTGTGCAATGGCGCCTTGGCAGGAAGTGCTTCAGGTGGTGTCGGTCCGTATACTTTTACGTGGACAACCTTGACAGGGACACAAACAGGCTCATCACTAACTGGACGTTGCGCTGGTAATTATACTTTGTTAGTAAGGGATGCCAATACGTGTACAGCACAAACAACAGCCTCTCTAAGCCAGCCTACGCAAATGAGTGTTTCTGTTATTACTACACAAGAAACGTGTTTTAATAGTTGCAATGGGGCAATTGCGGCTACTCCGTCAGGAGGTACGCCTGGATACACGGTTAATTGGTCAAATGCGTTTAGCGGCTTGGTAAATAATGCGCTTTGCTCAGGACCATATAGTTATACTTTAACAGATGCGAATGGCTGTAATGCCCCCGGTACGGCTACTATTCAACCTAAAACGCCTGTTACTGTTGGCATCGGCACCACAGGGGTAATTTGTGCTGGAAACTGTAATGGAAGTGCTACACTTACACCGGCTGGCGGAAATGCGCCTTATTCTTTTACGCTTGCTGGTTCGCCAACAGCCAATAATAACACGGGACTTTTTTCCAATTTATGTTCTGGGGCCTTTATTGCTAGTGTGGCAGATGCCAATGGGTGCACAACCACTAGTAATGTTACTATTCCCACTCCTACGTTGCTCTCGTTAGCCGTTGTTGGTACAAAAAATAGTTGTGTGGCCTGCACCGGTGCTGGAACTGTGGCCGCAAGTGGTGGGGTGCCGGGATATAATTACAGCTGGGCCAATTCAACGGCTTCAATCGTTTCTACTGCAGCCACTGCGTCTAATCTTTGTTCAGGTAATTATACAGTAACGGTTACAGACAATAGCGGCTGCTCGGCTACTACAACGGTTACTATTAATCAAACAATTATTGGCGCTGTAGTTAATGGTGGTACTGGTATTGCATGTAATGGACTGTGCACAGGCTCAGCAGTAGTAAGTCCCTCTGGTGGTTCAGGCGCTTATACCTTTTCTTGGTCAACAACACCAGCTCAAACGAGCGCGACTGCTACCGCTTTGTGTGCAGGTATTTATTCAGTCACGGTGACAGAAACAGGTGGCGCAGGATGTGTAACAACCAATACCATTAGCGTTACTCAGCCGGCTTCCATTACTATTGCCTCTTCTGTGACGAATGTGCAATGTAATGGTCTTTGCAATGGTGCTATTACGCCAACGTTATCTGGCGGCGCTGGTGGATTTACCTATACGTGGACACCCGGACTTATAAATACAAGTTCGCTTACTGCATTGTGTTCTGGAGGTTATACATTAAATGCGAGGGACGCAAATGGATGTACTGTTGCCCCACAAACCTTTAGCGTGAGTCAACCGCCTGCTGTTACTGGTAATTTTACGGTAACTGCTCCATCAGGTTGTACATTGACGAATGGCGGAATTTGTGCGTCTCCTTCAGGTGGAAATGGTGCACCTTACACATTTACATGGTTGCCGTCATCTACAAATGGAAGTTGCCTCACCAATGTAGGCGCAGGTTTGTACACAGTAACAATTAGAGATGCTGCTGGTTGTACATTGGCTCTTAATCCAGCAATCAATAGCAATACAGTGCCAGTGGTAACAGTCGGTCAACAGTCGGCTAGTTGTTTCGCGGGCAATGGTTCTGCTACAATTACCGCAACTAGCGGAAATGGAGGCCCCTTCTCCTATACCTGGTCGCCGGCAGTCGCGGCAAATACAAATATCGCTACGAATGTCCCAGCCGGAAATTATGCTGTTAATGTAAGTGATGGTCAAGGTTGTTCTGTTGTCCACACATTTGTTATCAATCAGCCGACATCACTCACTGTGCTTGGTAATGTTTCTAATGCTCAATGCAGCAACACGCTCAATGGCGCTGTTTCATTAACGGTTGCAGGCGGTACGCCAAATTATAGTTTCAGCTGGAATGGGCCTTCCTTTACGTCAACATTGCAATCTATTTCTGGCCTGGGCGGTGGTAATTATTCTGTTACAATCACAGATGCTAATAATTGTACGAGGCTACAAAGCTTCACCATTACCGTTCCTCCAGCACTTTCTTTAACAACCGTTGGATCAAAAACCGCCATCTGCGCAGGCGCAACTTGTGATGGCTCTGTTTCAATTAACGCCAGTGGTGGCACAGGAAGTGTATACTCCTACAGCTGGTTACCAGTTGGCGCATTTACAGGTTCTTCAACAGCGACCATTTTTAATCTTTGCGCCGGACAATATTCAGTGCTTGTTAACGACGCAATTAATTGCCAAATGGCAGCAACCTTTACTGTCGTCACGTCCAATTTAACTACTTCTGTTGTAGTTAAAAATGAAACCTGTGGAGGCGATTGCAATGGTTTGGCTACGTTATCTGTTTCTGGTGGGGCTCCTGGGTTTATTTATTCTTGGTCCTCCGGCTCCTTCACCACAGCTTCTATTAACTCGTTGTGTGCCGGAAATTATACCGCTAATGTGACCGATGCAAACGGCTGTGTGTCTTCTAACTCTTTCGTCATAGGAAAAGCATTACTCACAGCGTCATTATCTTCTACTCCTGTTTCATGTGCTAATGGTACGAATGGTTCCATTTCTTCAACCATCACAGGGGCGCAAGGAAACGTCAACTACAACTGGAGTCCAGGTGGTACTGGTCCTAACCCAATTGGATTGCCAGCTGGCACTTACACATTGATTGCTGTTGATGATTCGTTATGTCAAATTAGCTCTGTAATTACACTCACGAATCCAGCTCAACTTACATCAAGTATCAATGTAGTCAATCCATCGTGCGCAGCTGTTTGTAATGGACAAGCAACTATTTCTGCGAATTTTGCGGTAGGAACCCCTACGGTGACTTGGTCACATACCACCGTTGCTTCTTCTACGATGAATGCGCTTTGTGGAGGTACGCCATACACCTACACGATAACTGATGCGAATGGTTGTAAGGATGTGGCAACATTTTCCTTGGTTTCTCCACCTGCAGTGAATGTTTTAGCGAGTACGTTCCCTCCTACTTGTGGAACGAATAATGGCACTATAAATGTTACTGCAACGGGCGGTACAACTGTTGCTCCGGCCCCAGGTTATTCAATAACATGGACACCATCTTCGGTAACAGGGTTTAATCCTACGAATTTAGATGCGGGCATTTACACGGTTACTGTGCTCGATGGTGCCGGTTGCACAGGGTCCTTGGTAATCCCATTGAGTAACTCAAATGGTCCTCAGGCTCCAGTAACACAAACAAACTTGACTTGTAATGGAATCTGTATAGGTGCCGCTTCTGTTGGATTAATAACAGGTACAACGCCTCCATTTACACTGGTGTGGAATTTTCCAAATGCTACTACGTCAACGATTAATCCTATTACCAATTTATGCGCAGGTGTTTATATCTCTCAAATCACTGATAATACCCAACCAACTGGTTGTGTAACGTTTTCAACTATCACGATAACACAACCGTCAAGCATCTCCGTAACCCAAACCCAAAAACTACCTACTTGTCCTGGTGTTTGCGATGGCTCCATTTCTGTAACTCCTTCAGGTGGAACTGGACCCTATACCTTCTCTTGGTCGCCAAGCGTGTCAACTGGTTCAACTGCTACGAATGTTTGTGCAGGGACTTATTCCCTTATTATTGGCTATAACAACGTGTGTACCGCACCTACAATTACATTTGATATTCCGGGAATACAGACGCTTCCAACACCTGCTTCAACTACTACTGATAATTCTTGTGCTGGTGATTGTAATGGAGCAATAAGTGTATTTATGCCAAGTGGTAATATTGCAGCACCGTTTAGTTTTAATTGGAGTAACGGACAGTCTAACCCCGGACCGACAAGCGCTTCCATTAGCGCCTTGTGCAGCGGAAATTATTCTTTGATAATCACTTCGGCTAGTGGCTGTACGTCCACTTATTCTTATCAAATCAATACCCCCAATCAACTCACTGTTACGCCTAGTGTTACACAGCCAGAATGTAATCAGTGCAATGGATCAGCTTCATTGGCTATATCAGGCGGTAGTGGGACTAATTACACAGTGAACTGGTCGAACGGTAGCAATGGTCCAGTCACATCAAGTTTGTGTGCGGGCCTTTACCAAGTGTTGATAACAGACGCCGCCGGCTGTGCAAAATCTCAAACAATTACCATCAACAATTCAAATGGAATTACAGGGGATTCAGCCCATGTGGCTGATGAACGTTGTTTTGCACAATGCAACGGGTCTGTAACTGTTTTTGCAATTGGCGGTACTGCGCCAATTAGTTATCAATGGTTAGCTCCAGCTGTGGCTGGAAATAGTTTAAACGGACTCTGTGGTGGCGATTATTTTGTGCAAATGACAGATGCGAAGGGATGTATTAGAACAGGTAGTACTCACATTGCTTCTGCTACTGCCATGACTTTGTCTTCGTTTGTAAAACAACCATCTTGTGGGCCAGCGCCATTTGATGGTTCCATCAGTGTGCAAGTTTCAGGAGGTTCACCGGCTTATACTTATACTTGGTCACCAGTCGCCAGCAGCAACAGTTTCATTGCAAACATTGGACCTGGTCAATACAGCGTAATGGTTCAAGACAATTCACCAGGTGGTGGTTGTCAGGAAACGTTTACTGTCAATTTAAGCAACTTAAATGGCCCAGTTGTTGCTTCTACACAAACCGATATTGCCTGTCAAGGCAATAATTCAGGGGCAGTTAGTGTAACCGTTGTTGCTCCAACAGGAGCCCAACCGGTCTATTTATGGAGTAATGCTTCAACAGCTAGTTCTGTAGTTGCGTTGCCTCCTGGATTAATTACCCTTACGGTGACTGATAATGTCACAGGATGTATAACTGTAGAATCGTATTCCATTCTTTCCAATCCGCAATTAGTGATACAAGTCTTCAAAAAAACACAGGCTTGTGCGAATGTGTGTAATGGGGAGGTGACTGTTTTACCGTTAGGCGGCGTGTTGCCCTATACCTTCAATTGGCCACCCTCTAATAATTCAACCCCTTCTTACGATTCACTTTGTGCAGGCAACTACACAGTTATCGTTAGCGATGCATTTAATTGTCTCCTTGATTCTGTAATTCAACTAGTAGCGCCTCCAGAACTTAAAGTTAATGCCACCTTTACAAATGCTACTTGTGCTTCTAAGGCAGATGGTAGTCTAAATGCCGTAATTGTTGGCGGTGTTCCACAATTCAGTGTCAATTGGTCTGGACCTTCAGGCTACACCTCCTCTAATCTAAATAACACAAATTTGTTGCCGGGAACTTATTCATTAACCGTAAGCGATAGTAATAATTGCCTCGTCGACACACTCTTAATTTTAGCACCTACTCATACAATCATTGCTGATGCAGGAAGTGATACAACATTATGCGCAGGACTCACTGTAACAGTAAGTGGTTTAAATTCGATTGGCGCCGTTTCCTATGTTTGGTTCCAATTACCAGGGATCACCCATACAGTTTCAACTAAAGCGAGTTTCGTGGCTTCGGCGCCTGAAACGTATACCTATATGTTGCAAGCAAATAGCAGTATAACTGGATGTTTTGATAGAGATACAGTACAAATTAAAGTGTTTGAATTGCCCTACTTGGATGCTGGACCGTCCTTCACCATACCGGTATTTTCTACTGTAATCATTGGGGGCAATCCTACGGCCTTCGCTCCTGATACAGTTGTTTGGAGCCCAACATTCCAATTAGATAACCCTAAAGCGCTTAATCCAGCCTTTAGTGGTAACAAAAAGCAAAAATATTATGTCACCATGAAGTATGGTAAAGGCTGTACAGCAATGGATAGCTTAACAGTGGACTTGTACCCTGAAATTATTGTAAGCAGTGGATTTACCCCTAATGGCGATGGCAAAAACGACAGATGGATCATTGATTACATTGATCAGTTTCCAGATAATACGGTTGAAATATTTAACCGGTGGGGTGAGCGTTTATTCTATTCGAAGGGGTATCAAGATCCATGGGATGGAACCTATAAAGGAAAAGCCTTACCAGTTGGCACGTATTATTACATCATTCAATTAAACCACCCGGCTTACCAGGAGCCTTACACTGGACCTGTTACACTTTTTAGATGAGGAATTATAAGCACATAGTGATGCTGATGTTGTTTGTTGTAACTCTTAAGTCACAGCAGCTGCCGCAGTATTCACAATACATGCTAAATGAATTGGCCATCAATCCTGCGGTTGCCGGCAAGGATGATTTCTCAGAAGTGAGAATGAGTAGTCGGTTGCAGTGGACTGGTATAACCGACGCGCCAAGAACTTACATGCTTAATGTGCATGGACCTATTGAAAAGAAAAACATGGGACTGGGCATGTCAATGTTCACGGATATTGTTGGACCTACACGTAGAACTGGATTAAATTTTACCTACGCCTATAAAATCAAATTAAAAGAAGACGTTCATTTATCTATGGGGATAAGTGCTGGTATGTTGCAGTACGGTATTGATGGAAATAAAATCAGAATGCGGGAGGAAGGCGATGAGCAATTGCAGATGAAGTATCAAACCATTTATCTTCCTGATTTTGGAATGGGTGTATACCTGTACAGTAAGAAGAAGTACTACATCGGGATTAGTTTACCGCAGATCAACCAATCGCAAATACCACTTTACCCAACTGCCTATAAAAACAGCCGTCTTGCCACACAGTTAAATATTAACGGAGCTTATACATACAGTATTAATGCCGATTTCTCGGTGGAGCCATCGTTTTTAGTGAAGTACGAACGTCCCGCACCCATGAAAATAGACCTTGGTGTGCGCGCCATATACAAAGATCAGATATGGGCGGGTCTATTATACCGGCATCACGATGCCGTTTCTTGTTTAATTGGGTTCAAATACCAGGATTATTTGTTGATTGGTTATAGCTACGACTTCACCACTGTAAAAACACTTAGCGCCGTTGCCGGTTCTACCCATGAATTTATGTTAGGGATTCGTTTTTCAAGAAAACAAGCAGCCACTTGGGAAAAACAAGCTGAGTAACTAGTACTGAGCCAACGGATAGTTGGGCCATTAGAGCTGGGACTAAAATTCTTTCTTCCAGTTAAAAGAGGCAAAGAAACCGTTAAAATGGCCTAAACCAACCTGTGAAAATTGATTTAGCAAATCTAAAATTGGGAGTTCTTCAACATTTTTTTCACAAATACAACTGTTCCCGCTAATCCCCGTCAACTCAAGCCTTCGTTTTCTTATTTAGAACGATTATAAATTACAATTACGTTAGAATTATTTCTAAAAAGAAGCACCCCATAACCCAACTTCTGTTAAATTTGCCCTCGATTTTGTGTCATAATTTTGTCATAAAAGGCATTTAAAACTGCAGTTTAACACTTTCTCTTATATATGAAAATCAGAATATCCGGAAACCTTCTAAAACCAGTAGTGGTGCTCCTTCTGACAGTGATGGCGTTTTCAGCCAAAGCTCAGTCTGCGGAAGGGGAAAAGCTCTTCAAGCAAAACTGTGCTGTTTGTCACGCTTCTCATACCGACCAGAAGCTTACAGGTCCTGGCCTTGCGGGTCTTTTTGACCGTGCGCCAAAAGGAGATTGGTTAAAGCGTTGGATACTCAACAACGAAAAGCTCATTAAGTCGGGTGATGCTTATGCTACCAAGATTTACGCTGAAAATGGCAATGCAGCCATGACTGTATTCGAAGGGCAGTTGGACGACAAACAAGTTGATGAAATCATTAACTTTTTAAAGGGTCCCGCTCCTGTTAAAGCAAAACCAACAACACCAGGTGGTGGTGAATTAAGTGCTGAGGCAACTGATGCTGCCGGAATCGATCCAATGTACCTGATTTTAGGTGCGTTGGTAATTTTAGGGGTGATGTTAATCACTCTGCGCGGTGTACGCATTGCACTTCAAAATAACATGAACCGTGCAGAAGGTAAGGATGAACTTCCTGAGACTACTTTCTGGCAAGAGGTGAAAATGTGGATGTCAGGTAACCGCCGTTTGGTTGGCGTTATCTGTATTGTGCTCGCCTTCGGTGGCATGAAGAGCTGCTGGGATGCTTGCTACGATTTGGGTGTTTATTACGATTGGGAAACTCAAAAGGGGTATAACCCAGAGCAACCAATTAAATTCTCACACAAATTACATGCTGGTGAAAACGAAATCCCTTGTCAATATTGTCACAATTCTGTAGAAAAGTCACGTCACGCTGGTATACCTACAGTGAATGTTTGTATGAACTGTCACAAGGGTATTCAAAGTGGACCACAGTATGGCGAAACTGAGATTGCGAAAATTTATGTGGCAGCCGGTTTTGACCCTAAAACACAACAGTACGATGCTTCAAAACAAAATCCATTAAAATGGATTAAAGTTCACAACCTACCAGATCACGTTTACTTCAACCACTCTCAGCACGTTGTTGTAGGTAAGGTAGAATGTACAACTTGTCACGGTGATGTTAAGAAAATGACTGTGGCTGAACAAAAATCCCCACTCACAATGAAATGGTGTATCGAGTGTCACCGTAAGACAGAAGTATCGATGAAAGGCAATGCCTACTACGATCGACTGCACGCGGCCCTCAAGGAAAAATACGCCGGTCAATACGACGTTAAGTTCACCGTAGATAAAATCGGCGGACTAGAATGTGCAAAGTGTCACTATTAATTCTTTCAAACAGATCATAACGTAATGTCTATGTCAAAGAAATACTGGAGAGGTTTACCTGAGCTGCATAACAGCCCTGAATTTCAGGAACAGAGCAAAAATGAATTTGCACAGCCTCTTCCAATGGATGAATTCCTCGGTTCAGATGAATCTTCTTCAAACGGAACAAGTCGTCGTGACTTCTTAAAAGTAATGGGCTTTTCTACAGCAGCTGTGGCATTGGCTGCTTGCGAAACGCCGGTGAATCGTTCCATTCCTTATGTAGTTAAGCCAGAAGAAGTAACACCTGGTGTTGCTAATTTCTACGCTTCTACGTTTTATGATGGCCATGATTTTGCTTCAGTTTTGGTTAAGACCCGCGAAGGTCGTCCAATTAAATTGGAGCCAAATGATTTGAAAGGTCTTCCTTTTTCTGGAACTAGCGCCCGCGTTCAAGCATCTGTGCTTGGATTGTATGATGGCGCCCGCCTTCGTAACCCATTGGTAAAAGGCGAACCAGCTACATGGAAAATGGTTGATGATGCTGTAAAAGGCATGTTGAGTGGTGGAACTAACCGTATCCTCACTTCAACGATTATCAGTCCATCTACACAAGCTGTTATTAACGAGTTCATTGAAAAGTATCCTAACACCAAACACGTGGTGTACGATGCTGTTTCTTATAACGCTTTGCGTAAAGCCAACATGAATGTGTTTGGCAAATCGGTAATTTCATCTTACGATTTTAGCAAGGCCAAAACAATTGTTGGTATTGCGTGTGATTTCTTGGGTAACTGGATTTCTGGTGAAGAGTTCGCTCGTCAATACGCTAAGAATAGAGCAGTGACACGTGACAATGCTGAAATGAGCCGTCACTACCACTTCGAAAGCAATATGTCCCTTACCGGCGCTAATGCTGATTACCGTTACATGGTAAAAGTTAGTGAATTAGGACGTGTGGCTGTTGCTTTATACAACGAAGTTGCTTCAATCACTGGAAACGCAAAGGTTTCTGGCGATGCTAAAATAACTAATGCAGATGCAGTTAAAGCCATTAAGGTGGCTGCAGAACGTCTCGCTTCACACCGTGGTCATTCACTCGTTGTTTCAGGTATCAATGACGAAGGTATTCAGACCTTAGTGAATGGTATCAACAAGATGTTGGACAATTATGGTAAAACAGTAGACGTTGAAAATCACATCAACCTTAAACAAGGTGATGATCAGGCGTTCGCTGAGTTAGTAGCTGATATGGGTGCTGGTAAAATCAATACCCTTTTGGTTTACAACTCGAACCCTGTGTATACCTCTCCTGCTTCATTAAAGTTCGATGCAGCACTAGGTAAGGTGCCTAACCGCATTTCATTCTCATCAGTACTTGATGAAACCGCACAAAAATGTAATATCGTTTGTCCTGATCACCATTACCTAGAATCATGGGGTGATGCCAATCCACGTCGCGGTATCTACACATTGCAACAGCCGACCATTAATCCGATTTTTGCACAACCACGTCACGAAGGAACACGTCAATTCCAAGATTCCCTCTTATCATGGTCTGGTGTAAAAACAGATTATCTTAAATATTTACAATCTTATTGGCAATCACGCGTGTTTACCAATCAAGGTAAGTACATGGATTTCCCAAGTTTCTGGGCACATGCTTTACATGATGGAGCAGTTAAGATTGCGCCTCACCGTGAAGCACCAGTTACGCCAATGGCAAAAGACACGACTGGCGCTCCATTAGTAGCTATGGCTGCAGCACTCGCTGCGGATTTAGCTGGTGATAGTTTAGTTGCACCTACAGTTGAAATGCCAACTGTTGCAACTGAAAAGAAAGGTGACGGTTTAGCTGAAACTGCTGCTCCTGCTGCTGATTATAACAAAGCAGCTGAAATGGCAACAGCAATGAAGTCCTCAGCAATGGAACTTTTTGTTTATGAAAAAGTAGGTATTGGGGCAGGTACTCAAGGTAATAACCCATGGTTGTTAGAATTCCCAGATCCAATTTCAAAAGTGGTGTGGGACAATTACATCACCATGAGCCCAATCGATGTAAAAGCGCTTGGGTTAAACGAAATGCTTCGTCAGGACATTGACGCGAGTATCGTTGAACTTTCTGTAAACGGCGTTGAAACAATCAAAGTACCAGTTTACCCACAACCAGGTCAGGCTCCAGGCACAATTGGATTAGCTATTGGTTATGGCCGCACTGCTGATTCTTTCCTTGCATCCGTTGGTGTAGGTGTTAATGCTTTCCCATACTACAACATGATGAATGGTACCATTCAAAATCTTGTAGCCAATGTGAACATTAAGGATACCAACGAAAAACACACTTTTGCAGCTACACAAATTCAACACACCATTATGGGTCGTGAAGAGTATTTGTTACGCGAAGTATCTCTTAAAGAATACAAGGATAACGATAGAACCTTCTACAACCCATTGGTTGAACTTCCAGTTCACGGTGGTGGTAAGAAACACGTTAACGAAATCGATTTGTGGGATGCACATCCACGTCCTGGTCACAAATGGGGCATGAGCATTGATCTCAATCTTTGTTTCGGTTGTGGCGCTTGTGTTGTTGCTTGTACAGCTGAAAACAACGTTGCAGTTGTTGGTAAGTTAGAAGTTAGCCGCCAACGCGATATGCATTGGTTACGTATTGATCGTTACTACAGTTCTGACATGAACCTTGAAAAAGGCAAAGAATAACATTTGGGTAGCAAACAAACGCACATTGAAATGGAAAACCCATCAGCGAATCCGCAGGTGACTTTCCAACCAATGATGTGCCAACATTGTAACCACGCACCTTGTGAAACAGTTTGTCCAGTTCTTGCTACCAGTCATAGCACTGAAGGTTTGAACATGATGACGTATAACCGTTGTATCGGTACCCGTTATTGCGCGAATAACTGTCCATTTAAAGTTCGTCGCTTCAACTGGTTTAACTATGGCGGCAACGAAGATTTTGCAAACGTAAATCCAGCACAACAAGAATTAGGACGTATGGTATTGAACCCAGATGTTGTAGTTCGTAGTCGTGGTGTAATGGAAAAATGTAGCATGTGTCAGCAACGCTTACAAGCAGGTAAGTTGGAAGCTAAAAAGGCAGGTGCTCCAATAAAAGACGGTGCTATCAAAACAGCTTGTCAATCCGCTTGTCCTTCAAATGCCATCACGTTTGGTGATTTGAATGATAAAGAATCGATGATAACTAAGGCTTTTGCTGATGACCGTACTTACTTCTTGTTAGAGGATATTGGTGTTAAACCTACCAACTCTTACAAAGTAAAAGTTCGTAATCAAGATGAACCAATTCTTGCAGCACATGCAGCAGCTCCAGCTAGCGCTGAGCACAAGGAAGAATCTAAAGCACATTCATAATTAAGAGCAGGTAAACAGAATATTATGCACGCAGAATCAGAAATCAGGATACCCCTCATACTCGGTAATAAGACTTACCGTAACATCACTGATGACATCATTGCACCAATCGAAGGAAAAGCAAAACGTGGGTGGTACACGCTCATCATTATTTGTTCCCTTTGCTGGCTTTGGGGCATTGGCGCATTAGCTTATACTATTGGCGTTGGTATCGGCGCTTGGGGTAGTTCAAACAACGTAGACTGGGCATGGGATATCACCAACTTCGTTTGGTGGATCGGTATCGGTCACGCTGGTACCCTTATCTCCGCGGTACTCTTATTGTTCCGCCAAAAATGGCGCATGGCAATTAACCGTTCTGCAGAGGCAATGACCATATTTGCCGTACTTTGTGCTGCAATATTCGTATTGTTACACACAGGACGTCCTTGGTTAGACTACATGTTGTTCCCACTTCCGAACCAATTTGGTTCCTTGTGGCCAAACTTCAACTCACCTTTGTTATGGGACGTATTTGCAGTATCTACTTATGCAACCGTTTCAATTGTGTTCTGGTACATTGGTTTGATTCCTGATTTCGCAATGATTCGTGACCGTGTTATTAAGCCATGGCAGAAGAAATTCTATGGCTTCTTATCGTTCGGTTGGGGTGGAAGTGCTCGTCACTGGAGTCGTTTTGAAGAAGTATCCTTGGTACTTGCAGGTCTTTCAACTCCACTTGTATTCTCTGTACACTCCATAGTATCGTTTGACTTTGCTACATCGGTGGTACCAGGTTGGCACACTACCATTTTCCCACCTTACTTCGTATCAGGTGCGGTATTCTCTGGGTTTGCAATGGTATTAACGTTGATGTTAGTCGTAAGAAAAATATACGGACTTGAACACTACGTGACCATCAAACACATCGAATACATGAACATTGTAATCATCGTGACTGGTTCAATTGTTGGTGTGGCCTATTTAACAGAATTGTTTGTGGCTTGGTATTCAGGAGTTGAGTGGGAACAATACGCGTTCTTAAACCGTGCTACTGGACCACTTGCTTGGTCGTATTGGATCATGATGGGTTGTAACGTATTCTCGCCGCAGCTATTCTGGGTGAAGAAATGGCGTACAAGCATCACCTTTACTTTTGTTATTTCAATCGTAATCAACATTGGTATGTGGTTCGAACGTTTCGTAATTATCGTTCCTACCTTGTGTCGTACCTTCCTTCCTTCAACTTGGGGAACTTATACACCAAGCTTTATTGATGTGGGTATTTTCGTTGGAACCATTGGTATGTTCGGTACATTCTTCCTGTTGTTCTCGCGTTACTTCCCAGTAATAGCTCAGGCTGAATTGAAAACCATCCTAAAGGCTTCAGGAGAATCACAAAAGAAAGAAGCAGCACAACATCATTAAGTAAAAAGTAGAAATTAATATATGGCAACTGTAAAGCATATCATTCATGGCGTATTCGGAGACGAAGTACCCATGCTCGAGGCTTGTAAAAAACTTCGCGCCTCTGGTATCAGGGTGAAGGACGTTTATTCTCCAATGCCGATTCACGGAATTGATGGAGTTATTGGTGTACCTAGAACACGCATTGCAATCACAGCTTTCATCTATGGTTTAACCGGATGTGGCTTGGCTACGTTAATGATGTGGTACATGATGATTTCTGATTGGCCAAATGATATTGGTGGTAAACCAAACTGGGCTTATTATTTCAATATCCCTGCATTTATTCCCATTACGTTTGAAAGTACGGTATTTTGTGCAGCGCACGGAATGGCATTAACGTACCTCTTACGTTGTTGGTTGATTCCTGGAACAAAGGCTAAAAATCCTGATCCACGTACAACTGACGATAAGTTTTTGGTGTTACTTGAAGTAGGTGACGCACAAGCAGCAAAAGCTCAGGATATTTTTCGTGAAGCAGGCGCTGAAGAAGTGAACCTTAAAGGTTCCTATGAAGTTCAACCCAAGTATGTAATTGAAGAATCGCATTAATCCAAGATGAAAAAAAGTATGATATCACTGCGTTTCGCCGTTGGTTCTGTAGTAGCGGGACTTTTCTTAGCAGGAATAACCTCCTGCGGCAAGCGCGATCAGAATAGTCCGGGTTTTGAATTCATGCCAGACATGTATCGTTCACCTTCGCTTGAGTACTACAGCACTCATACGATTGATGGTGATACTGTTTATAATGCCATGCTACCTGTAAAGGGAACCATTGCAAGAGGATTCATGCCTTATCCTTACGCTAACAATTCAGAAGGGTATGAGGCTGCAGGAGCTAACCTAAAAAATCCATTGCCAATGGCCGATCGTGCAAAATGGGAGGCTGAAGGTGAAGTAATTTATGGTAAATTCTGTATACAGTGTCACGGTGCAACCGGCGCTGGCGACGGTAAAGTTGGCCAAAAACTGCCTGGTGCTCCTCCTGCATATGATGGTGCTTTGAAAACATTACCTGAGGGTAAAATTTTCCACTCCATTACTTATGGTAAGGGTATGATGGGCGCACATGCCCCAATGCTCACGACAGAAGAACGTTGGAAGTTGGTATGTTACGTACAAAAATTGCAGGGACCTCCAGTGCAAGCTGCACCTGCTGATTCAGTTAAAACAGCAACAGCTGCAAAATAATTAAGAAGAAGAGATTGAATATGAACACCGATAAATTAACTTTCACCATACCATCACGTACACGCATGATCTCCATGCTGTTGATGGCAGTGGGCCTTGTGTCAATCATCCTTATGTTCATGAACGACCACGTGGAAGGCGATGCGCATTACCACAACAACCGTGCATGGAGTAATGTTTTTGCAGGCTCTTTCTTTTTCATGGCAATTTCATTGGCAGCAGCCTTCTTCCTTGGCCTCCAATACGCTGCAGAAGCAGGTTGGTCAACTACCATTAAACGGGTGATTGAAGCAACTACTATGTACCTACCATGGGGACTAAGCTTTATGATGTTATTGTTCATTTTAGGACAATTGCATGTTCATCATATCTATCACTGGATGGCAGATGGAATTGCTACCCCTGGACATGAAAATTATGATGCAGTTATCGCAGAAAAAATTGGCTACTTCGGCATTTTCTGGTGGATACGCACTATTCTTTACATGGTGGGATGGGTTTGGTTTACTTTTAAACTTCGCCGCAATTCATTAGAAGCAGATAAACTTGACATCGACGTTAACAACAGCTACCACTGGAAAAACGTAAAAATCGGTGCTTGGTTCATGGTACTTTTTGCTGTGACTTCGTCTACTGCATCATGGGATTGGGTTATGAGCATTGATACACATTGGTTCTCAACCTTGTTTGGTTGGTACATCTTCTCTGGCATGTGGATCAGCGCACTGACTTTCATGACCATTTTAATCGTATGGTTGCGAAAGAATGGCTACTTGGAATTTGTTACCGAAAGTACTGTGCATGATATGGGTAAATGGATGTTCGCGATTTCCTTCTTGTGGACTTACCTCTACTTCTCACAGTTCATGCTAATTTGGTATGCCGATATTCCAGAAGAGGTTGTTTATTTCCAAACCCGTTGGGAAAGTTATAAAGCGCTAATGTGGACGGTGTTGTTTATGAACTTCGCCCTACCAATGGTGATGTTGATGAGCCGTGATAGCAAACGTAACTTCTTCTTCCTAATGTTTGTTGGTACCATCATCTTCGTTGGTCACTACTTGGATGTAATCATGATTGTTATGCCAGGCACAGTTGGTCATCATTGGGATGGCTTAAGCTGGATGGAATTTGGAACCTTCTTTTTCTTCCTTGGATTGTTTATTTATGTCGTGTTAAATGCACTCACCAAGGCACCATTGATGGTAAAGAATCACCCATTCCTCAGCGAAAGTCTTCACCATTCAACCTGATCAATTAAATCATTAGTAGTTAAAGAAATTAGAAATTAAATAAACGATAAAGATGAATCTGTTAGTTCTGTTAGCCATCGCTCTTCTCATTGTTGCTGGTCACCAGTTGCTCCGCATCATTGAGATAAGCAGAAACCTTAAGAAAACGAAGGAATGGCAGGTCTCCGACAATGATAACAACTTGATGGGAAAGTTCATGTTAGTATTCATGATTCTTTTCTTTGCCTTCTTTTTCTGGCAAGTAAATCGTTGGATGGACCGCACCTTACCTGGTGCTGCTTCTGAACATGGCGAGTTTATTGATAAATTGTGGGATGCCAATATTTACCTTATCACTTTTGTGTTCTTGGTAACCAATTTCGTCCTCTTCTTGTTCGCCTATAAATACCGCGGTAACAGCAACCGTAAAGCGGTGTATTATCCTCACAATAATAAATTGGAGATGCTGTGGACCGTTGTTCCTGCTATTGCTCTGGCGTTCATTATCATTTTCGGTTTAAAATACTGGAATGAAATTACTGACCGTGCAACCGATCCAAATCGGGTGGTAGTAGAATTGTATGCAAAACAGTTTGACTGGACGGCTCGTTTTACTGGTAAAGATGGTAAATTGGGAGAAACCGATTACCGTCAAATCTCAGGAAGTAATTCAGTTGGTATGGATACAACCGATGCTAATGGCTACGACGACATGTTGGTTAAAAACGAATTCCACATCCCAGTTAATACCGAGGTTGAACTCCGTATCAGAAGCCGCGATGTTATTCACTCTGTGTATCTGCCGCATTTCCGTGCTCAAATGAACGCGGTGCCAGGTATGGTTACTTATTTCAAGTTCAAACCAACCAAAACAACTGCTGAAATGAGAAAAGATGCGTATGTCATCAATTTGATGAAGGGCATCAATAAACAAAGAGAATTAGAAGGCAAGGAGCCTGTAGAGTTTGACTACACACTTTTGTGTAATAAAATCTGCGGAGCATCGCACTACAATATGCAAATGAATGTTGTAGTTGATACTGAAGCCGACTATTTGGCCTGGTTGGCAAAACAAAAGGCCGTTAAAAGTGTTGCAACTAAATAACTGAAAAATAGATCACAATAAATATGGCTACTACAACCAATACAGCTTTAGAAAAAGAACATCTTGCTCATCACGACCACGTGCATGATCACGATGATCACGAAGAGTCATTTGTGAGTAAATACATCTTCAGTATGGATCACAAAGTGATTTCACGCCAGTTCCTTATCACAGCAGTGGTAATGGCGGTAATCGCTATGACCATGTCCATCATTTTCCGTTTACAATTGGCTTGGCCAGGTGAGAAATTTGCATTCGTAAATGCAATTCTTGGTGATAAATGGGGCAAGGACGGTATTCTCGATCCAAACATGTACCTCGCCTTGGTGACGATTCACGGTACCATCATGGTGTTCTTTGTGTTAACTGGTGGATTATCTGGTACGTTCTCAAACCTCTTGATTCCATACCAAATTGGAGCACGTGATATGGCGTCTGGCTTTATCAACATGTTATCTTACTGGTTCTTCTTTGTGTCAAGCGTAATCATGTTGGCTTCATTGTTCTTAGAAGATGGACCTGCTTCAGCAGGGTGGACAATCTACCCGCCATTATCGGCACTCCCTGAAGCAATTCCGGGTTCTAAAATGGGTATGACCTTGTGGTTGATTTCAATGGCGATTTTCATCGTTTCATCGTTGTTAGGTTCATTGAACTATATTATTACCATTATCAACTTGCGTACAAAAGGCATGAAAATGACCCGCCTTCCTCTCTCTATTTGGGCGTTCTTCATTACAGCGATCCTTGGTGTTCTTTCATTCCCAGTATTGCTTTCATGTGCCTTGTTATTGATTTTTGATCGTAGCTTCAATACTTCGTTCTATCTATCGGATATTTATATTGGTGGTCGTCCACTCGATAATATCGGCGGTAGTCCAATCTTATTCGAACACTTGTTCTGGTTCCTAGGTCACCCTGAAGTGTACATCGTATTATTACCTGCACTAGGTATCGCTTCAGAAGTAATCGCCACGAATTCACGTAAACCAATTTTCGGTTACCGTGCAATGATTGGTTCTATTCTAGCAATCGGTTTCTTATCGTTTATCGTATGGGGTCACCACATGTTCTTAACCGGTATGAATCCGTTCCTAGGGTCTGTATTCGTGTTTACTACTTTATTAATTGCCATTCCTTCAGCTGTTAAAGCGTTTAACTACATCACAACGATGTGGAAGGGGAACTTGCAATACACTCCTGCTATGCTTTTTGCTGTAGGATTGGTTTCTTCATTTATCACTGGTGGTGTAACTGGTATCATCCTGGCCGATTCTACACTCGATATTAACGTACACGATACATACTTCGTTGTAGCTCACTTCCACATTGTAATGGGACTAAGTGCGATATTCGGTATGTTTGCTGGTGTTTATCATTGGTATCCTAAAATGTTCTTAAGGATGATGAATAAGAAATTGGGTTACTTGCATTTCTGGTTAACCATCATCACAGCTTATGGCGTGTTTTTCCCAATGCACTTCCTCGGAATGGCAGGGGTTCCACGTCGTTATTACACCAACTCAAACTTCCCAATGTTTGATAATTTGGTGGATGTGAACGAAATTGTCACCTATTGTGCAATTATCGGTGCTTTAGCACAAGGCGTATTCTTGTTTAACTTTTTCTACAGCATGTTCCGTGGAGAAAAGGCTCCTCAAAACCCTTGGAAAGCGAACACTTTGGAATGGACTACACCAATGGCTAACATACATGGTAACTGGCCTGGCGAACTTCCAGAAGTTCACCGTTGGGCTTATGACTACAGCAAGCCCGGTCAAGATAAAGACTATGTTCCTCAAAATATCCCACTCGCCGATGGCGAAGAAGATGGTGGAGCACACTAACAAAAAAGGAGGCCTAGGCCTCCTTTTTTTTTGATATGTTTTTATTGACTAAAATGCGTAATCACTCAAATAGTTAAACGCTGGTGTGAGTTCTCCATTTGAACAAATGGTTGCTCTTGCAATGACACCATCTTCGTCGGTCCCAATTAGGTGAGGAAGTACACGCTCAGATAAATCTTTTCCAAAGTCATCGCTTGCATCGCGCGGTAGCTCGCACGGTAGATTATCTACAGCCATAATGCAAATGCTGTCCTTTTTAAATGGAAGGTCCTCTTGACCAGATTGAATATTGTAGCCATAGAATGGACTCGCGATAGTGCTGGCGCGCATCGTTGTTGGAACCGACCCGTTTACATCACAGGTAACATCTGCGATAACCGAAATATGAAAGTCCCGTTCTGTGATGTCTTCTTTACTAAACATCAATGGCGCCTTGGGGTCCCAATAATGAGCTGAAATATACAAGTCAGTACACTTGGTAAACGGTTTGAATTTAGATGTAAAGTGCTCTGGGTGGCTAAAGAAATCATTTAAATCGAAGTTATGATCATTGGGGCGCTCAACATAATCTCTTGGATTTAATTGACAGTAGACTGGCTCACGAAACGAGCCCATCAGGTATTCTTCAGGTGTTATTTTACGAATGCGTAAATAACTCAACGTTTCAATGGCACCATTGGCTACCCGACCACCACCGGTTAAAGCAATCTTGATATTTGGTAGCCGAACGCGTCGAAGTTCTTCTTCCATTTCGGCACGGTCACGGCATTGGTTAGCCGGACGAAGTCGGAATAAATCGTACTTTAAACCATAACCCAAAATACCATTGTAAGCACCAACTATGCCGGCATAACGGCCAAAGCCGATGATTCGATTGTGTTTATTATCAGTAAGCGTCTCATAATCAATCATCGTAATTTTGTTAGCGATGAGGGCCTTCATTAACTTCTGATTATGCGGTTGTTTTTTAATAGTATGGGAAAAGAAGAAGTACTTCTTACCTGGAATCAATTTGTGGGCAGGAACCTCTTTAACCCCCATCAGCACATCACAATCGCTTAAGTCTTCTTGTAAAGTAACACCAAAAGCTTCGTATTCAGAGTCACTGTAACAACGAATTGGACTCGGTTGAACCACGATGGAGACGTGCGGCCAATTTCTTGTTAATTCGGCACAAATTAATGGGGTGAGGGGGACGCGTTTATCTGGAGGACTTTTTTCCTCTCTTAACACACCAATTTTAATTTTCTCCATCCTTAATGTTATTTTTACAAATATACGTGAACCATTTCGCTTGAAGCACACTTACTTTTTTCTGCCCATATTCTTGTTGTATGCCGTATTCGTTGTGGCACAACCTAGCAACCGTACACTTATCAAGTACCCACCTGATAAGTTGCGCGCTGATGCTGTTGTTTTTAAAGAGGCAGTGCTAGCCATGCACCCGGTAATAGGTTATTACGAACCGCGGACGTGGTATCAAAACGGTTTTGATACATTGATAACATCACTGAAGGATAGTTTAACGGAAAGGGAATTTCGTTTACGACTTAAACTATTTATGGATGAACTTCACTGTGGCCACTCAGAAGTTTATTATTCAAAACAGACAATGGCCGTTGTGGCCAAACAAAAGTTTAATTTTTCACCTTATTTGTTTTTACCAATTGGCGAGAAGGTTTATTTGTTAGGAGCCATGATGGATAAGCCGGATAGTTCATTTCACAAAGGCAGTGAAATTTTATCGATTAATGGCGTACGGGTTGATTCGATGATTAGGTATATGCGTCACTTGATTACCACCGACGGCTATTCCACTACAGCAAAAGATCATTACATTCAGTTGGGGTTTAACACCTATTTTCCTGCGCTTTTTGGTCGGCCAGACACCTTCGTAGTGGAGTACATTGATGGATACGTTAAAAAGACCATAAAGTACCCTGCCAAGAAGTATAAAAGCTTACCCCAATTGCCATTAAAGTTAAAACAAGATAGTTTGTTTCATAAAATACGTCGTTCGTCTATTGCTTGGCGTTACCTTGATGAGAGTAAAAAAGTGATGGTGGTACGAATTGATGCGTTCTCCCATTCGGCTTACAAGCGGGCACACAGACGTATTTTTAGAAAAGCACGGAAAAACGGAGTGGATAAAATGATAATCGATTTGAGGAATAATGGCGGAGGAAGTTTGGCCAATACCTATAATCTGCTGTCGTATGTGATGGACCGCCCTGTTACACAAACATTAAGGACCAGGGTGAAAAATTATCCCTTAAAAGATTACACCAAGGGAAATGTGTGGTTCAGGTTAACGCGGTTTGTTTTTTCTAGAATTGGCACACACCTTATTCAAGGGGATACAGATGTTTACGTATACACCATCAAGCAACGGCGGCGCAATCATTACGATGGGTCAATTTACGTTTTCACCAATGGTGGCACTTTTTCTGCTGCCGCGTTAACAACAGCCTATATTAAAAAACGCCCCAATGCTAAAGTAATTGGTGAAGAAACTGGCGGAGCTGCCGAGGGCTGCAATGCAGGCGTAACAGCCGTTTATAAATTACCGAATACAGGAATACGAATTTATGTACCCGCCTTCAGAATTGTGCATGATGTTTCGCCTGAAAAAACTGGCAGAGGAATTCAGCCAGATGTGCCAATACGCTATGGCTACAAGGATTTGCAGCTTCGTCGCGATTTGGAATTGGAATACTTCCTTCAGGTTATCAATAAATGAGTACCTTTGTAGTAAGTTCTTTGAGTACTACTTATGGGTCCGACCGGTTTTGACAGTAAGTACGTAGACAGGTAAGCATGTAGAGCGTTGTAAGAAGAGCTCTTTAAACAGAACTTTCACAACTATTAACTGGCGAAGAGAATTCTTACGCTATGGCTGCCTAATCGTATCGATTAGAGCCATTGCTTTCCTGAAAGCCTTTTCTTGCGGCGTTCAGGGTGAAGCATCGAAAATGCAGGGATTGACTGGCAGGTGTTACGACGCCGGGCAATATTAGTAACTAAGTAGTTATTTGGAAATTTTTGACTCCTGATAACTGCCGACAATCAAGTCAGAGATAAACATGTAGAAAGCTTGCTTATGGCTTATTTGGACGAGGGTTCGACTCCCTCCGGATCCACAATGAATGAA
>JACCDW011140953.1_pt1 | contig 45841 bp, 20 predicted proteins | sample 7449781 | NCBI WGS metagenome assembly JACCDW01 (sample SAMN15323449, study PRJNA562643) | freshwater metagenome | isolation source: river surface water | place: USA:Blue River Watershed | collected 2017-08-18
CACCTTGCCATTCTACAGTCTTTAGCAAAGGATTAATTTTAAATGTTAGCAAAGATTCTTCTCTGTTATATTCTATAGCAATATCCGGTTTGGTAACATTTGACCAACGTTTATCTATAACTCTATGCAAAACATCATCAATTTTATGTAGGCCTGTTATACTGGCAAGATTTACTTTGATAACTCTACCCGAAATAACGTCTACTTTATAATGACGCAGGGTTTCGCCTTGTTCGTAGATAGCCAGTGCGATCGAATTATCAACTTGAATTTTATTTTTAATATGGCTGACAGTTTGTCCCGGATGAAGGGCGAGAACATTGCCGTCACTGTCAAATTCAAAAAAGTATGTTTCTTCCGGAACTTCTAAAGTTTTTATCCATTCGTCAAACAGAGGTAGGTCTAGTTTTTCTTCCATACTATCTCCTCTAACATACTAACTAACTCGTCTGTGATAATATCTTTTTCGACGTAATGAACAATGTCACTTTGTTGATAATTTCCTATTTTTAAATTACCGTTGCTTTTTAAATAAAATCCAGCTTGATCTGTTACACGATCAGCATCCCAAGGCCAGTTTTGAATCTGTGGTTTTAAATGTACTACTCTAGGAAAATCTAAAGGGTAAGCAATTTCGCCACCAATGTCTAATATCTTTGCTGAAAGTGCAAATGCTTCATCTGTACCTACTACTTTAGGTGTATGATTGCTCAGATATAAATTTTTAAACTCAACTGGATTAATAAAAATTTGACGAGCTAATTCAAAAAATTCGTTGGCGCAATCTTTCTTGAAAAACGTCCACATCGAATATAAATTAGGCAGATCATTTTTAGTAAATGCTTTTCTATATGCGTCATTAGTAACTACTTCACCCCTGTAGGTATAAGCACGATTAGCAATATATAGTTCTGTGTTTTCTACAAAATAATCAATCCAATGACTATAATCTCTTAGGAATAACATATCTGCATCTAGGCAAACAGTATGTTCCCAAGGTGTTAGTTTATCCATCCAGCTGCGACCATCCCAGAATTTTTGTTCTGGCCACTCTATAACCTGATCAAATACCCAAGGACTTTTAAGAGCGTCAACCTGTGTTTTATCATTAATTACCAATGCTACTTGATCGTATCCAGGCTTTTGTGTATTTTTAATACTCAATGCCAGAGCATAGGCCAACTTAAGATAATCTATATCAGGGTGGGCTGCTACAAATATTAGGTAACCAAAGTTCATATTAACTCCAGAAGACGATCGGCGTTTCTGATTATGCTTTGTTTATTCATAATATGAACATCAACACCTTTGGTTGTAGCAGCCCAAAAAGCCGAAACATCCTGCGGTTGGCTGACTAAAAACGTCAACCTATCATTTTCAACTGTGTGTAAAATATCTTTATCAAATACTGTTAGGATAGAAGGTAATGTATAGGCAAACTCTGTTTCAAACCCATTCATAATATGTTTAGCAACACTGAATGCAATATCGTTTCTAAACTGCTTGGGATTAAAACGGAATAGATCAGCATAGTAGACATAGTTGTCTTTGATAAAATCTACCAACTTAAAAAAGAATTCGCTCTCTGAGCTTTTATCAAAAATTACCGTTGTAGCCCAGAACATATGTACACCAGTCTCGCTGACTCGACTGTCTAGTATTCCAACACGATCTCCGGTAAGATCTGTCATACCTTGTGCCATCATAACAGGTGCATCAACTGACCAGTATTCATTTAATTTGTTTGAAAATATTAGATAGTCGCTGTCTATTAACAATGTCTTATCGTAAGGACTTAATTCCCAAACACTATATCTATTTGTGTTTACAAAAGGAATAACTTTACTTTCAAACCCGTCGTGCAGATTTCTTACGTTTTTAGTGTAGGGTCTTTGTACTTCAATAATGTTATCAAAGACTTCACGGGCTTTAACAATCATCCCAGACTCTTCTAGCCAAGAAAGAGTTCCTAAGTCAGTTACAAGACTTACAGGAATGCCTAGATTTTTTTTAGCAAGGCCGCCTGCAATTACAGCCATTAAACCGTAATCAATATCTGGACTGTTGTGAGCAAATAATAATGCGCCTTGTGTCATACATCCAATAACTTTTCAACTGTTCTGCTGGCTTTAATTTTTTGATAGTCTTCATAGTATTCGTAGGTAGCAGTAAAGTACCTATCTATGATTTCATCTTTAAATGTCTGCAGATCTGCTACAAGTACTGGATTTCCATTTTCATCTATAAAAGGAACATTTTCTGTGCGACCTTGATCAATCATCATCTGCACAAAAACAATAAGTTCTCGATTAATTCTAAATAGGCCGCCGGCATGGCCATAGGTCAACTTTGCGTTGATTTTTTCTTTAAGAGTTTTTCTTTGTATAGCCAGAGTCTGTCGGTAATTGGCAAACTCAAGAGCCTTCGATAATCTTTCGTCCATTGGATCTCCGAATAAACATAGCTGATTATTTACCAGCTAGATCTAGAGTCCAAAATATTATCCGCCTGTGATAGCTCCTGCAGAATAAGACGAGTAAGTGTAACTAGTCCAAGTTCCGCTAGGTGTTAAGGCGTGACCGCCTGTAGGATATGTTATTTCTACAGAGTAACTTAGTGTTCCGTCAACAATATCTTCCGGTAAAGGAGGTGCTCCTGGCATTGGGTCAACGTAGGGATCTGCCCAAGTTAAATCAAAATAGAAAATACTTGCGGCTCCAGCAGTATTTGATACGTTGGTTCTAGCTGCAATTTTATAATTGTTAGATGCATATGGTGCTGAGCTAAAAACCTGATAAAGGTTAGTTGCTGAAGTACCCCAACTATAAACTGCAATACCGCCGAACTCCTGCGTTCCTGCAGAAGTTAATAGATTACTCCAGGCTGTATTTTGTGAACTTGCTGCTCCGCCTGTTCTAGAACTAGCAAATCGAATTCTGCCGCCGCCGTTCCAAAACCATCTAGCTTCATTAGCACTGTTAAAATTTAGTGTGTAAGTTGCGGTTACTGAACTAGCCCAAGAGCTTGTTCTAGAATTACTGCCGGCTGATGCTGTGGTTTTTCTAGTACTATGGCAATTAAATCTATCAGTGTCTACTGTTGATTGGTATGTTCCAAATGCACTAGGATCTATAGTATTAATCTGTGCGCCTGTTACATTTCCTGCTAGGCTAAGAGCAGCAGCAGTTCCGTTTTGATGAGCACTGGCATTTAAAAGATCGTAACGAATATTATTGAAATCATTAGCTCCAATAGTATCTCCTACATTTTTAGTAGCACCAAATGTAGTTTGTCCGTAACCCCTACTCACAGAGCCCGTTCCCATAACATTGAAGCCAGTATTGTATGGTATACTAACGTCTGTTGCAAGGGCTGTGGTTCCTGATCCTGCCATTTTTAATCCTTAAAGAACAAGTGCTTCAATTAATTTTACTTCTGTATTTAAGCTAGATTCTAATGCTACAGCAAAAGTATCGACATGAGAACCTTCTACTGCCATAGCACAACCGTCCGGTGCTGCAATTAATCTTTCACCTTTTCGAACTTGTCCAACTACTTTAACTGGAACTCGTCCCTTTAATGCCACCTGTGTTCCGCCTTCTAGGTCTTCATTCATAATAAGTCCTGGCTTATTACTTACAACACCAATAGCACGTTGTCCTACCCAAACACTGGCTGTAACTTCTCGTTCTCCGCCTATAATTAACACTGTCCCAACTTCGTATTCTTTATCCGCAAGATATTTTTCAGCAAGGTCAGCACCTTGTACTGCGGTTGCTGTACCTCTAAAAATTCTTGCCGTTATATCTCCACTACTATCTCTTGCAGCAATAGTTAATGGAGTTTGAGTTGTCATTGCAGATTTATAAGCAGAAGCAGGATTGTCAGAAGCACTATTATCAATTTTAATTCTGTCAGCTCTATCAGCAGTTCCTACAAACTGATTTGCAACTAAATTTCCAGAAGCATTTCGAAGTGCTACTGTAGAAGTTACCGCTGCATCACTAGCTTCAGCATTGTTTAGTCTAGAAGCGTTTGTTGCAGAACTTGCATTTCCTGTTAAGTTTCCTGTAACATTTCCTGTAACATTTCCTGTAACATTTCCTGTAACATTCCCTGTAACGTTCCCTGTAACGTTTCCTGTTAAGTTTCCAAAAAATGCACCCACTACACTGGTTGCAGTGACAATATTTGAAAATATTTGATAAAATCTATCTGAATCGCTACCAAGAGATACACCAGAAGACGGTATTACTGAGTCACTGTCAATTTGTAATACACCATTTGCATCACTTCCTGCAGGTAGTAAAATAATTTTACTATTAGTTGAATATGTCTGTAACAATAGATCAGAGCCGTTAGCAATTTCTATTGCTGCTCTAGGTATAGATCCTAGAATAAGACCATTATCAAAAGTTGCGGGAGTTGTAAAAGTTGGTGAATCTTTTAATACAAAATCAGATATACTATAAAAAATAGAGCTATCTTCTATGTCTACCAATCGTTGTGCTGAAGTTGCTGTTCCCCAGATTATTGCTCCGGAGGTAGTAGTTGTTACGCCATCATTATTATCTGTACTTACTAGGGTAATTCCTTTTTTAATCCTTCCAAAGTTTGGAAGAATGGTTTTATCTGCATCGCTTAGATTAAATGTATCTTTGCTAAAAACTGCAATATCAGTTCCGCCTGATTTAATTTTTGCTATTGTATGGCTTTCGTTGCCTGTATCTTTAACAGTAATAGAAGTTAGAGATGTTTCTCCTAGGGTTCCAGGACTTTCTGGGCCGACCAAAACAAACTCATTTCCTGTCCAGCAGTACAACTGTTGTGCTAGACTGTCAAACCAAAACTCGCCCGCACTTAAACCTATAGGAGCGGTAGCACTAGATGTTGCGCCGCCTACTGGTCTAAATCTTGTTCCGTCGTAAACTTTGATTTTTCTATCGGTTGAATCATACCATAGTTGTCCGGATATTGGTTTACTTGGTTGACTTGCACCTGCAAAATGCTCTAACAAATGCAAAAAGTTTTCATTCTGTACTTGACCGTAACCTGCATAATTTTTACCAACAAAACGAACATTGGTACTCGAATCTATAGTACCGTCTGCTACTGAAACTAAAAATGTTCCGTTAAATCTGTTTACTTGATAGGCCATTTTATACCTTTTTCTTTAAATCATCTATTTGTTTTTGTTGATCTTTAATAGCTTCTACAAGATAAGCAACTAACTTAGTATACTGAATACCGTAAGGATTTCCTTTATCATCTTTAGATACTAGATTAGGTAAAATTTTATCTACATCTTCAGCAATTAGTCCAGGCTCATTAATTGACGACTTGTCTTTACGATCGTAAGTTACACCTGTTAGCTTTAAAATATCTTCAAGTGCATTTGAAATAGGATTTACATTTTCTTTAACTGCAATAGTAGAAGTTTCAACTATCTGAGAACAAGTAATTCTTCCGCTAACTCCAACGCCGCCGGTAACTCTAATAGCGCCGGTTGTTGTTGAAGTACTTGCTGTTGTGTCAGTAACAACTATAGGTCCGTTAAAAGTAGATGTACCGCCAACTGAATCTAATCTAGTTGCTGGAAAACCTCCAGGAGTTACACCATCGTGAACAACAACTGTTTTTTTCGTTGTATCAATAGTTAATTCACCGGGAGCACCAACAAACGCTGCGTGTTCTGCTGTTGTTCCTCGTCTAAATTGTATTCTTTTTGCCATTCTTTAAAACTCCCGGTTTATCATAATCCGCCATAATCAACAAATACATCTGCTGTTCCAGTAATTAATCCATAATCCTCGTCAGCATCGCTGCCGATAGATCTCCATTCTGCACCATCATAACCTTCCCACTCGCCAATTGTGGTGTTAAATCTAATCATTCCTCGATCTGGAGATGCAGGTCGTTGAGCTGTTGATCCTGTAGGAACTTTAACTGCTCCTGTTCCTGTAAATAAGATATTTCCTGCAACAGTTAACGTTCCGTTTATTACTGAATTACCAGATACAGTTAATGTAGATCCTAATGTTGTAGCGCCGAGTGCATTTAATGTTGTAACTCTAGCGGTTCCAGGTGTTGTTCCACCTATATTAAAATTGTCTAAAGTTCCAGCTGCTCCAGAAGATAAATTAACTACACTTGTACTTCCTGCTAAATTAACACTAAAATTTGAGTCAGGTCCGCTAGATGCACTCATAGCAAAACTGCCGCTAACTGCTATAGAATTGATTGCCAATGGTGGTACAACACCTCCTGGTCCAGGAGTTGTTTCTACTGTCCCTACTAGTTTTCCATAAAAAGTTGTTGCTTTTACTTCTTCTGCATTAACTGTTTTCCATTTAGATGCTGTAGAACCTAAATCATACAATCCTGTAGATCCTGGCTCAATACCAGTTCCTCTTACAACTGCAACATCTTTTATTTCGCCTTCATTGTTAGATATCCTAACAATAATAGGTTGGTTAATTGTACTCTCAATAGTAGGACTATTTCCATTTAAAACTCTAATTCTAAAATCACTCTGATCACCAACTGTTAATCCGTTATCTTTAAAATTAACTTGAGAATTAAAGACAGTATTACCTGCTCTTAGATATTCTGTAGATAAAAATCCACCTAGTCTTTCTGAATTAGACGATGTTCCTGTAAATCTATGAGCACTACTAGTTTCACCTGTAGTAGAATTACTGTTAATAAAATTAATTCCAGGCTTTAATTCTGAAAATCCTGTAATTGGATTTACAATATTATTCAAAGTAAACGCTGCTCGGCTTATTACAGCAATAACTTCGCCGCCAACTTGGAATTTAATAATTTGTTGATCAGCTCCTACACTGTCTTTTACCACTGCCGGAGCTGTAGAAGTTTCTCCGTAGACTGGTGATTTCTCTGGACCTACTACAATAAACTCTGTACCGTTCCAAACATTAATTTGTTCGTTTTGATTATCCCACCAAAAGTCGCCTATACTAAAACCAAATGGGGCGGTGGCACTAGATTCTGCTCCGCCTACTGGTTTAAATTTTGTACCATCGTAAACTTTGATTTTTTTATTTGTAGAATCGTACCAAAGTTGACCTAAAATTGCCCTTGTGGGGGCTGTGGTATTTGCAAAATTTTCTAATAAGTGTAGCAGATTTTCGTTTTGTATTTCGCCATATCCGCTGTAATTACGGCCAACAAAACGAAGGTCTGTAGCAGTACTGTTGACTGTTTGATCGTCAACTGAAAGTAAAAAAGTACCGTTGTATCTATCTATTTGATATGCCATTTTAAATTCCGAACTTATAACTAGTATTTATCGCTATTCTTTAATTGGCATCTGTAGGCACTTTTGGCCATTCTATATTAAAAGGCCAAGACTCCTGCTTATCAACGTCTCTAACAGCGGTTCTATAAGCTGCCCAGGAATCAATCCATTCTTGAGTATGTTTAGATTGCACACTTGGCATTTCTGTCCAATCGCTATCCGACAATAATGTGCGCTGTATTAATCGAGCTTCGGCAAGAGCAGCAGCATCTACTACTGATTTTCCTTGATCAGACATAGTTTGAATTTCAAAAGCCTGTGTGGCTATTGTACCGTCAAAAAATGGAGTAATTTCTGTTGCTGTTTCATATCTGCTTGTCTGAGGCGGAACTGTTCTTTGATATGGAACATACCCCAAAATTAACAGTTCTGCAGGATCAATTTCTAAAGGAAAGCTCACTGAAGGATTTAACTCTCTAACAGACTGTTCTGTCATTGGGTAACCTACAGGTACTCCATTTTCTATTTTTATATAATACATTTAACTCTCCAAATTATGTATGATTTCTAGTGGAATCATTGTGAAAATAATAACCAGCACCGTAGGATGTATCTTCCCAGGCTCCGGAATCTGTTGTTATAGCTACAGTGATAAGGTCTCTGCCTGCATTCTCACCGAATTGTATTCTTACGGGCATATATGTACCAGCTGTTAAGTATACCGACGGTCTGCCAGACCAGCTAGGACCATGTAGGCCTCCGTGATTTATAAAAGCATTTCCAACCCCGAAACCACCAGGACTTGCTGCGGAATTTATCCACATATAGCTAGCATCATCGGAATATATCTGGAACCAATAGTTACCGGTTGCAGGAGCTCTAAAGAACCCTCTAAATTCCCAGCTATAATAATCTTGTCCTGAACTCCAGTTAGCAATCTGAGAAGCTACTTGACTTTCAGTAACTGACTGTGAAGCAAAATAATTTACATTATCAGCAAAATATCCTGAATATTTTCTTGCCCACAATCCGGCAGTATAATCTCCAATGTATCTAGTTTTGTTTTCATTGTATAAACCCATAACTTCAGTTTCATTTAATCCTCTATTCCATATCCTTACTACTGCAACTGGACCGTTATGTAATGTATGGAATGATGCTCCACCAATTCTAACACCTTCCGTAGAAGAATCGGCAGTAAACGCTGCCGTCTGACTGGCTACAGGTGTGCCATTTAGATATAGCGTATGAGTATTACCGTTCGATACTCCTACCATATGGTACCAAGCACCCAGTTCTACTGTTCTAGAGAGTTGAGCATTAATATATCCGGACCCAGAGTCTGGACCGTATCTCTGCCATAAGAATAAACTTGCGCCACGATGATACCATAAACCAAATGTTCTTCCTCTGCTGGGCGGACTTCCAACACCATCTGATTTTCCAATAATTCTAACCCAATCGTTGACATTAGGAGCGGCATCGAGTTTAAACCAAACTTCAACAGTTATATCTGTTCTTATTCTAAAAACCTCGTCTGGGCCGTAAATATAAGAATCAAATGTTCCGGAACCAGCATCATTATTCAAATCAATATTTCCGCCATTAGATGTTCTATAGGTAACTGCTGTTCCTCTAAAATCAAAGTGGTTATTATTTCCGCTGATATCAAACCATCTAGTTCCGGATCCAACATAACTTGAAGTATTTGCAGCATCTAAATGCAATAGCAAACCAGTTTGTGCTAGTTGAGTTGTAAATCTTGCACGTTGTTCGTTGTATAGAGTTGTAATTTCAGCAGGAGTTAATCCCCTGTTGTAAATTTTAAAAATAGCAAGATCCATTACCTGCTGATAGCTATTGTCATATAGCCATCCGCCTATCCTACCAACACCGCTATTGAAATTAGCTCTACTAGTATTCTGATAACTATACTGTTGACTTAGAGATTCTTCTACTCCGTTAATATAGATACGGTTTCTTGTATAATCTCCAACATTCATTACAAAGGTATAATGGGTCCATCGATCTCTAATATTAAGTGCGTTTATTCTAGCTGCGGATATTCCATAGACATCCCCCATACCAGTATTAAATCCTAGTGTGCCTCCGCTTGTCCATACATCGTGAATACTAAAACCAAAGAACATACCGCCAGCAAAATCATCAACTAATGCCCACATTTCTACTGTAATAGTAGTGTTAGTCAATTCGTTGGCGTTAAAATCTAATTTTGTATTTGTCCAGGCTGGAAATCTTAAAACTCCAATGTTGCCGTAGTATTGTATTGTTGTTGGTTGGTATCCAATAGTAATTGTTCCGGTATTATTGTTTCCTGAAATATCGTAAACTGTAGAACCACCCCTATAACTATCTAAGTTTCCAGCATCATAGTGTAATATCAACTGCAAAGTTGAACCAATTCGTACAGGTGTAACATCTTGGGCCTGATAAGGATAGCTTCTACCTGCACCCCATATAATTCTTACACCTCCGTTGCCGCCTGCACCAGCTTCAAATGTAGCACCTGGAGCACTAGGATCTGATCTTGTTTGAAATCTTACATGAGACAAATATGTTGCTTCGTCACTTTGTGCCTGATTAAGTCCGTTGTAATGACCAGCTGTGAACACACTAGATGTGTGATTTATCCATCCTGTATCAAAAGCTATATAACCATCTGGTGTGGCATTAGGCCAAGGAGCATAACTATAAGACGCAGGCACCCAAGTAGCTTGAGCCATTCTGCTAGATTCTAAAGAAAAACCGTCTGTATAAAGATACTTTCTAAACTGTGCAAATATTTCACTGTTAATTGTAAGTTCACAATATTCATTGTCTACACTATCAGTGAAATGCCAGTAAACTTGATATCGTACCTGATTATGTCCAGGAAGATTATTGTAGGTAAACGTAAATCTCGTACCTGGTTGATAACCGTGCATTAATACTTCGCCTAATCCAGAAACATTTGACATTAGGTATGTTGTAGCATTATCCCATCTATCTGTTCTTGCAGTTGCACCTTCATTATAATCTATTGGGGGGTCGCCTGCTGAACCGCCTCCTCCACCACCGCCATACTGACCTCCATTTTGTCCGGAGCTAGCTGTACCACCCGCTGCTATCCTTACAAAGTTATTAACAGAATTAGCTAGTCTATAGGTTCGAGTATCCCATACTAGTGTTCCATTAGGATCTCGAATAGTCACTGCCCAACCGGCAGGTCCTCCGTAATTTTCTGCTATAAATCTTAATCTCTTAGTTCCGATAGTTAAAGTAGTTCTAACTATAGCAGAACTAGAAAAGTCAGTAGTTGTAGCTATTAAAGAGCCGTCGATATAAAATGCAAGATAATTATCTGCAGAATATTCAATGGTATACACACCAGCCATCGGAGCGTAAAATGCCCTGTAATAATCTCCGTTGCCGTTGGGGCTCCATACGGCATAATTATTCATAAAATTTCCCCAGGCATAGTCTAAAGACACTGGGTAAAAATCAACTTGAGAATTTAGAGCAGCAGTAGTTGACGATGTTACAGCATTATAAGATGAGCCACCACCACCGTTTGAATTTCCATTATTACCGATACCTTGTATACCAACTCCGCCACCGCCGCGAGGCCTAAATGCTGCGGCGTTACCACCGCCACCACCGCCTCCGGTGCTAGCTGAACCACTTTCAAATTGTGTAGGACCAGCTACATTAAATGTGCCGGTAACTCCAGCAGAACTATCTTGAATTACTTCTACAGGAAAAGTTGTACTGTTTTTTATTCCTATAATAATATGACTTCTACGAATACTTCCCCAAGTTTCCGTTCTTGAACATCTAAATACTCTGTTTACATATTCTCGAACATCTCCATAAAACGATGTTGCATCAAAAGATGCAATTGCCACAACTTTTCCGTCTGGTATTGCATTAAGAGCAGCATACAAAGGATCAGAACCTTGTCCGTATGTGTCATAGGTTCTTATACTTTCTAAAACTAATGTACTTGGATTTATTACTGCTACGGTATGACCTCTTCCAATTGCGTGATTAACCCTAGTTCCGTTAATTGAAATATAAGTGTTGTTAGTGTCTCTAGTTCCGTTAAAGTCGCTGCTCTGAACAAAAACACTACCTAAAACAGATACTAATCCCTGACCTCCGCCGCTGCCGCCTATAGCAGAATATCCAGAAGCTCCGCCGCCACCCCCAGCGCCACCGCCTCGGCCAGTGCCGCCATTGCCGCCTGTAAATCCGCCAATATTAGTCAGTGTAGGATCTACTGTTGTGATTCTAATTCCCGAACCGGCTGTGCTATCATATCTTGTTAGATAAGTTGTTCCGTTACTAATACCCGGACGAATTGCATTATTCCCAGGGTCAGTAATAAAAAATATATCAAAATAATTTTGATTAGGATAAAAGTGAGCTTCCCAAACGTTTACTCTGCTAGTAGTTCCATAATCACCACCTTGTTGTCTAATAACGAATTTATCGTTTGGCGTACCGGCATTTAATCTACCAGAATACAACTGAAATAATCTACGATCTGCTGGGTATATTAATACATGAGGACCGGGAGGATTGCTTGGGCTAAATCCTGAATATATACTGCTACCTGCAGAAAATGTAATATAAGCGTTTGACCCAACATAAACTTTATTGTAAGAAACTCCAAGATAACTTATATTAAATGGTAAATTAATTTCATAAAATGTATCATCAACATTAGTACCGACAATTAAAGATAATACGCCTGATACAGAATCTAATGCAGAATTTCCTACTGGGGCGTATGGGATTGGAACAGAACTATTGGAACTAGCAGAGCCGCCTATACCGCCAGAAGATCCAACTGCTCCCGACCCACCGGCTGCATAAACTAAGGAGGTGCCACCCCTGTACAACGAAGAAGCAGTACCTGTTTGCCCAACAGTTCCGGCTACACCCCCTCGACCTACATTTACTGTAAGTGTTTCTCCGGGAGTTACAGCAATACTATTTCGATATTGGAGAGCGCCACCGCCACCGCCACCACCGTTTAAAGAATTACTACCTCCTCCGCCGGCGCCTACTGCTACAGCAGCTATTCTTTCTACACCCGCTGGCACAACAAAACTGTATGTACCAGGATCAGAAAATTCTTGCTGATCTTGAGGTTTTGGCCTGTAGTAATAGGCCGACGATAATAAAACTTTTTCAAGTGAAAACATAATTACCTACTGTCGCTCATTGAGATGGCACCACGCCAATTAATTCCGCCGTCATCTGTAATGAATACTAATACGTCAACACCAGCTGCTATTAGGCTAGGTGCTACTCCACTTGGCCATTTAACTGACGCTGGCCAGTATTGCGTATAAGCGCCGCCGTTGGTTAATTCTAAAATAATACTTCCTAGTCTAGAGCCTGTTGGGGGATTGGTAAAATTCCAATTTACAGCACCGATAGCTGTAGCAGAAACATAATTACCCGACTCCATATTAACAGTGGTAGATCCCGAAACACTGCCCAATGCATTGTGATGTAAACTGTAATCAATAATGGTTGCACGTCTTATATTATAATCTTGAAGATTCAACTCACCGTTTACAGTATCACCAGACTTATTGACAGGAGTATAACCTAGGCCGGCTGCTATCTGAGCACTGCTAATTGAAGTAACTGTGGCTGCATTGCCGCTAACACTGATAGGCCAAGTACCGCTTGCACCACTACCTGTTAACGAAGGTGAAAAACTTGTATAGTTGGCACTGGTTAAAAGATCATACCAGCTGTTCCAAGTACTGTCAATGCCCTTACGAATACGCAATTGAGGAGTACCACCACCGTTAATTGCTGTTGATCCAAATGCTAGCTGATAACTTGCATCTCCTGTAGAAGAAGTAGTTCCTGTCCAAGGAGCATAAGTCATAACACCGGCATAGTTTCCGCCAGTTCCAGTATATCCTGCTTGTGCAAAGTCAAATCTAACTGACTGGCCAGATGTAGTTGGTAGTTTATTATTTGGATTTCTGTCGCCATCGGGGCTTTGAACATATCTAGAACTTGTAGATGTTCCTGCATTTCCTGTTACATTAATACTATAGGTACCACCGTCATTATAAGCAATAGCTGGTTTGCTGGTAACACTATTCCAGGCTACGCTAGATGCTGCTGCGGCTGTGCCGCTAATATTAATTGGCCAGGTACCACTAGCGCCTGTGCCAGTTTTGGTTGGAGCAAATGTAGTATAATTTGCTGCTGTTAAAATTTGACTTTGCCATAGATAACCTGTTCCACTATTGTCATCGATTCTAAACCATTCTGAGTTAAGATCTTCTGGTTCATAAATTATTAAACCTTCAGAACTGTTTACTCTAATAGCAAGCTCAATGCCAGTATCTCCTGTGTCGTTGAAGAATATAGTTGGTTGAGATTTGGTAATTGTTACATCGCCGGTAAAAGAACCAGATGTAAAATTAGCTGCTGTTCCTGCCTGATTAGATAAGGATGTAGGATTTACAGGAGTATAACCTAACGCACTAACGATTTGAGATTGTGTGATTGCTGTTACGGTATTTGCATTTCCCGAAATACTGATTGGCCAAGTACCACTGGCATTTCCACCGGTAAGGGTTGGAGAATAAGTATTATAGTTTCCAGAATGAAGAATTAACTTATCTCTAGATCCTACACCATCCCAGTTTGTTTCGCTATCTCGAGCAACTCTAAACCATAAAGAATCGCCATAATTTGCACGAAGTTGTATAGCCGGAGTTGAGCCGCCAGCAGTACCAAAATGTATCACAGTGTCAGTATAACCCGACATAGTAACACCATACACGCCCATTCCTGTGATACTGTTTGTTCCAGCATCACCCGAAACATATCCTCTGTATCTTAGGTAATAAGGATCACTAGTACCGCCTGCTAGAATCGATGCCGATCCTGCATTACCTCCCACATTAATATTGTAAGTTCCGCCATCATTTACTACAACGTTTGGTTTACCAGTTACGCCAGACCATGGTACAGACGAAGCTGCGGCAGCGGTACCTGAAATATTAATTCCCCAGGTTCCGGTTGCACCGCCACCTGTCTTTGTAGGAGCATAATCATTGTAGTTATTATTGTGTAGAATTTTGTTCCAGGCTGTATTACCGTTACCTGCTGTACTTCTATAATACAAATTCTGTGCATAAAAATCTGCACTAAACTGCATAGCATAATAATTTGCGTCATTTACGTGAGTAGATGACAGCAAGTGGTGCCAACTACCATTTACAGGCCAGCCAGTGGCTGTTGTTGGACTAGGATTATCAAAGAATCCGCTGTTGGTTCTCAAAACAATATTGTCAATACTTGATGCATGGAAGCCGGTTACGTGCTGACCCAATCTTCCGGTCATTGTATCTCCGCTTCTCTGTATGTTTGCAGCAGCAGATCCTGCAGAAGTTGCATAATTTGCATTGCCGGTGATACTTACATCATAGGTTCCGGATAGTCTACTTCTAGGAACTGTTCCTACTACCATTCTTTCTGCATTGATATCTAGACTTGTTCCTGTTCCGCTGAATGTGCCGCTAGCTGTTCCGGCCACCGTCATATTTCCTAGAACTCTAACAGTGTTATCTAGATAGTATAATCTTATGGCTTCAAACTGAGGGAGGCTGGTTGACGAGTTAACTGGCCCCATGCCGATGTGACCAAATCCATCACCGGTGTATGTAAAGTGTAAGGTTGCCGAACCTTTATATCCAGATTCTCCAATACTAATGCCCGCTGCCTGAAACTGACCATCTGTGCCTATGCTTGGACTATCTAATGTTAACCAGGCATTATCTTTAACAATGTTAAGATCGCCAGTCATTGTGTCGCCAGCCTTTAATACATTAAGACTTGAAGAACCAGTAACATTTCCAGTAACATTACCAACTACATTTCCAGTTAGTGTACCTGTAACATTACCAACTACTGGTCCGGTGTGTGTACCTGACACATTACCAACTATAGAAATATTATAAGTTCCAGTTAATCGTGCTGAACTTAATGTGCCACTGGCTATGTTGGCTGCATTAATATTAGTAATCGATGCACCGTTTCCAGAGAATGAGCTAGCAGACACTAATCCTTTAAATGTTACTGTATCTCCGCTATAGGGATATTCAAAAACAATAGAATTGACTCCGTTGTTTCTTCTGAAAAACGTTATGTAATCAGCTTGTTCGCCTGGTATAAAACTAGGACTGTTATCTCCATTATAACTTACACCGCCACCATACTCAGTAGATTGACCTACATATAAGTAACCTGTTCCTTGATTATTACCGTATGCTTCAAAACCTGCTCTATAATTGTCACCTGCTCTAACCGAAATAAGAGAATTAGAAGTTTTAATAGTAGACCCAACAATTAGGTCCCCAGTCATTATATCGCCAGATCTCAATACGTTAAGACTTGCTGCGCCAGCTAAACTACCTGTAACAGAACCGTACATCATTCCGTTAATAACTAGATCTTTTGAAACTGTTACCTGATCTGCTAGCGTCCTACCGCTCAAGGTAGTTACGTTAAGCGTATCTAATGTTGCTGCTTTAGAATAAATGTTTTTCCATCTGTACGATGGCAAACCAAGAACTGGACTATTGTCAATTGCTGTACCTAAGGTATAATCAGGAACAAATGCTGGGGCAACAACTCCGTCAACGGCGGCGGCCGATGCTGATAAAAATGTAAGAGTAGTAGCGGATGCTGATACTGCTCCGGTGGCTAATTTTAATTTTAAAATGTTTGTAGTATCAGATTCAATTGTTGGAGTAAATCCTTCAATTTTAATATTGATATTATTTCCGTCTCCAACTGTGATACCAGGAGCTTCTACATTTAAAGTTTCTAGTGTTCCTAAAGTAGTTAAACTAGAATATACAATATTTTCTGCTAATGTATTTCCTGTGAGCGTTTCTGCAGGAACCGGCAGTGTAATACTTTCTGTTCCATCAAATGGAACAGTATTGATTAATCTTGGAGTCTGTAATTTAGTTGCTCTTGCTGAAAGACCAGTAAATGTATCTCCTGTGATTGTAGTTACCTGAATATTATTAAATGTGCTGGTCCCTGTTAGTGTTGTAACATTACCTAATAGATCTCCTACAAATTCCCCGGCGGTAACTGTTGTGGCAGAAAAACTTCCTGTGGAATCTCTAGCAACTACCTTGCCAACTTGATTATTTGGTGTAGCATCTATGTCCCAGGTGGTATCAAATGCTCCGTTAAATTCTGATCCAACAATATAATCGCCTGGTTTCAATGGCTGATTTGTTTCTGCTGTAATTGTAATATTCGATGTTCCGTTAAAAGAAACATCGTTGATAGTTCTAGCTGTTTCTAATCGTGTTGCAGTTTCTGCATTTCCTTTAACACTGCCTGTAAGAAAACTATCAGACTTTAAATTTATGCCTTTATATAACTGATCAAAACCTAGAATACTTTCTTGAGCATTTATGATAAATGCTTCATTTGTTAAAATTGCAGTTGTTTCGCCATTTATCTGAGAAATAATTACCGGTTTATATGCACCAAGACTGTCTCTAATTTTGGTACTGGTCATCTTAGTAACAGAAAACCCTTCTACTCCTTCAGGACCAACTAATCTCCAAGTTGTTCCGTCGCTAACATACATCTGATTGGTTACAGAATTTAACCACAAACCTCCGCTGCTGTGAGCAGGTTCTGTTTCTGCAACAGTGGCATTACCAATGGATAACCAATTAGTTCCGTTGTATGTTTTTAATGCTTTCTCAGTAGTGTTGTACCAAATTTGACCGCGCAATGCTCTTGCTGGTGGGCTGCTATTAGCAAAATTTTCTAATAAGAAAACAAAATTTTCATTCTGAGTTTCACCGTAGCCTGTGTAATTCCTACCAATGAGTCCCAATGGGGTACTATTATCTAATACCCCATCGTCAACTATTGTTAGTTGTGTTCCGTCAAATCTGTTTATAATATAGGCCATTTATCGCTCCGTATTCTTTTATGACACAAATGTCCAGGCACCTGCAATGATCTGATATGTTTTTACAAGTCTCGAAATACTAACCGCCGGTGCAGGAATAGTAACGGTACCAAAACTCACGTCTGTTAATGCCGAAGCTGTTCCCGATGGTGTATTAAATGTATCAGACGATTCATTTAATGCTGCATTTAATAAAGAATCAATATCAGTGTTAAGATTACTAGTGTATGTACATAGTAATCTTGCTATTGTTCCATTTCCGTATTCTGCAACTGGTGCTATTTGTCCTAGCCAAACTGCTATATCGTTATTTGAAATACCGTCACTAATATCAAAACTTAATACAAGACTTTTTGCTCTAAGTTGATTATCTACATAATTTTTAGTAGTAGCATCTTGTGTTCCCGAAGGTTCGCCCAAACCTGTTATTCTAGGAGAACCGATAAGACTTAGATTACTTCCCGAAGTAGGTTGTAATTCTAAATCTCCTGCAGAATTTACTATTGAAATTCTATTAGAATTTGTGTAGACATTATCTACTGTCCACTCGCTTTGAACACCAAAAATGTTAATACCTGTTGCACGAGTTACAGCATTGGTTAATTCGTAGGTCGATTCACCTTCGTTATATTTTAATAATTCTACTCCGCCAATTCTAATTGACTTTGATGCTTCTAAATCAAAATGTTGATTAGATACCCAGGCATCCCTAGCAAGACTCCAATAAATTTCTTTATCACCGCCAGAACCCGAAGATCTTAAAATGATACCCCCACCGTCAGCTTGTTCGTTAGTTAATATAGAACTATCTGCAGAAGTTCCTAATTCAATTTGTTTATTTTCAACTCGCAAAGTTGATACATCAACTGCAACAGTATTACCTTCAACAGTTAGATCACCTTTAACTGTTAGGTTTCCGCCGACAGTAGTTTCACTTGCTAAAAATCCATCATATATTTTTATATTTTGAGAGCTTGGTTCAATTACTACTACATCATCTTGAATATTACCGCGGTTAGCACTAATTCGTATAGCTTTATTTAGAGATACGTTTTGTAATAACAATTCTCCATTGTTAGACAACAATCTACCAGTATAACCAGTTCCTACTTCAATACCGTCACTAATTCCTAATTTTCCAGTAATAACTGTACTTTCATCTCTTCGAATATAGGTACTGGCAATAATGCCTCCTAGACTATCAGAATCTGTAGCGGTTACTTTGAATCGTATTCCTGAAATAGTACCTGCGTTAAAGCCGGGGCCAATCGTTCCAGAGAAGCCGCTGATAGGAATCTTGGGAGTAAATTCAGTTTCAGCACTTGAAAAAATTCCTATCAAAGTTCCATTGTTATATAAACTAGTAATCACTTTACTTTGATTTAAAGTGTCAAGAATTGTAGTAACTCGAACTCCGCTTAATCCTTGTGCAAGTCCATAACTAGGACCTAACAACAATGTATTTTCACCGTCATAAAAATATAACTGTTTGTTTGTGTCATCAAACCAAAGGTCGCCTGGAGTTAATGTTGTTGGTTGCGTTGCTGCGATAGTTGCAGAACTAACTGGTTGGAATGCAGTACCGTTATAGACTTTTAATTTTAATTCTGTTACATCAAACCAAATTTGTCCTCGTATTGGTCGTGTTGGTCGTGCTGAGCTGGCAAAATTTTCTAGAAGCTTAATTAAATTTTCGTTAAATGCTTCTCCAAATCCGCTGTAGTTTTTTCCTATTAAGGTTAGGTCAGTTGACAGATCGTCAATTTGACCGTCTGATACTGTTGTTAAAGTAGTTCCGTCTGACTTGGTAATTAAATATGCCATAATTTATCTCTTAGAATATTGGTGGTCCTGAACGGATTATATAATTTAATGTTAGGTAAGGATTCATAATTGAAAAACTTTGTCCTAACTGTGCAGTAGAATACGTTTCAGTTTGTCCCGGTCCCATAACTCCGCCCGAACTAGGTAAGTATTGCATCTGTCCCGGTGTTATTGGACCTCTTCCTAAGAATGCTCCTTGGCCTGGTTCTATTCCTCCTGGACTTGCTGTATCTAATCTAGTTGCATAATACTGATTGCCACCCTTTGCTCCGGTAGCATCTAATGCTTTAAAATCGTGTTCGTGCTGCGGTATATTGGTAATCGTTAATGTGTTTCTATAATCACCACTGGCTCCACCGAGAGTCTGAGCCTGTGTATCGTCAACTCTAGGAACTAATGTAGCTGTACCAGTTCCTGTACCAGGGCCAGTTGCTGTAAATACAACCCCAACTGTTGCCGAACTAGCACCGATAGACGTCCAGCTTGTAGAACCAACACTGGAAATAGAATATCTACGTCCTATAACAAAATTTCCTGCAGGTATAGTTTCTCCGCTTGGCAATCCGCCACCAGCATCTACGAATCCGCCACCTAACGGGACAGTATTAGCATTGTCCATATTATGCTTACCAAGAGGAAATCTTCCCCTCATATCAGGTAATACAAATGTAAGGCCGCTTTGTCCTCTAAACGGGGTTCCGTATGTAGTTCCAATAATATTATATAAATCTCTGTATTTGGCAATTTCTTGTTCGCTGCCATCACATAACAAGTATCCGTAAGGAGCAGTAGCACCAGCATATGGCAATATTGTTCCAATAGGAATTCCTAAGTCTCCCACAAATACATTTCTAGTTTGTTTTAAAAGACCTTCGCCTGCTCTAAAAACTAGAACATAATCATCTTTTAAAGAGACATTAGGGCTTGGTTCAACTTTACTTGAAATAATTCCAGAAGTAATTACAGTTTCGAAAGTTTTAGTAGTACCTCCAACTTGTCCGTCAAATGTGATACTAGCAGATGTAATATCTCCTTGCATACGGAAAGTTGTAGGAAATCTTAAATTAGTTGCAGTTGTAGCGTTACCAATAATATTACCTTGAAGTGCTCCTACTAACGTATCTGCAATTAACGTTTTAGTTCTAACTGTGTTCCAGCGTCTTGTTAAACTTCCGCTATCGTATTTTTCTGTTTCTCTAGGTTCTACAGATGTAACTATTGTTTGTCCGTAGACATCTAAGTTTTTTCCTACTAGAATATTCTTTGATACAGCAATACCGCCAGCAGTTCTTAAACTACCATTGTTAAAATTTGTACTTTCTGCGGTGTTAGTTAAAATTAGACTTCCGTCTGTTTTAATATTTCCGCTAACCGTTAACGCTTCGTCTGGTGCGGCTACATTAACTCCCACGGTGTTATTAATAACTTTTAAGATTGTATCAGGAATACCGTTTCTATTTGTTTGAAGGTCAATACTAGAACCAGGTGTAGCATTGTAAATTTTTGCTGCCAGAGAATCTGTACTTAAACTAAAAGTTCCGTCAACACCAAGTGTTAGGCCACTGTTATTTCGAATATTAAACGGCTGTTCAGTGGTATTAATTGTATCGGTACGCAAAAACTTTGCGGCTGCTACAGCAGTTCCTGCAACATTTAATGAGTCGGCTGAAATTGCAGTTCCATAAAACTTAGGACTAAATCCACCTTCACCAATATCTAAACTGGTAATATTGATACCTGTTTTAATTGCAGTAAATCCGTTAATAGAATTTTTTGGTGTGAAACTATCTTTGCTAATAATGATAATAGGATCGTCGTCAATATAAATTGTAAGTATTACTCGATCAAAGTTATCACTATCAATAATAGATTCAACAACTGGACCGCTTCGTAGTCCTGAACTAAAATTAGGTCCAACTAAGATCCAACTTGATCCAGAGAATACATATAACTGTTGATTAGTAGTATCGACCCATAGCTCGCCAACGCGGCTTGTTTCAACGCTAGGTTCTGTTGTGGCTTTTTGAATGTTTGATGCTGCTTTCCATTGGGTGTTATCCCAAATTTGTAAAATGCCGTTTAAACTATCGTACCATAGTTGCCCTTCAACCGGATTAGTTGGGGCAGAGCCGCTCGCAAAATTTTCTAATAAATGTAAGAAATTCTCAGCAATAATTTGTCCGTATCCGGTAACATTTCGACCGGGGAAATTAATACTGGTGTCTGCATTAGAAGTATTGTCAAAGACTGTAACCGGAGTCTTATTTTCTCTATCTGTAAAATTTACGGTATATGGCATTTATTATACCTCTGTAAAACCAGTTAAGCTCTGTACACGGATTGTGTAGTCTATCTGGAGTAATCTATTCAAACTTTTTTGTACTGGATGAAAAACCACGTGAGTAAGCAGTTTTCCAGCTCCGTTAGGATTATAACTCTTTAATCCCAATTCATCAAATACAAAATTACTGTTCATATCTTGGCTGTTATCAAACGCCTGCTGTCCTACTGGTTCACCGTAGTCTAACAAACAACTAATAACAATATCACTGTACGTTGCACCGCTAACATGACGTATTTCCATTTTATTTCTAGTAGGATCTACGTTTTCTGTAGCATTTTGATCTACAATTTTTGCATACGTTTGATTGTATAAACCTGTGTTTACACCGATAGTGTTAGGAGTTAGATATGTAATAAGACCGGTTGGATCAACAGTTGTTCCGCCACTTCCAAAAACCATTTGATAAATCCATCCTTGCCCTTGATTAGAAAGAGCGTTTACCATTGCAACACTCATATTTTCGTAATGAATAGCATTGCGTTTGTCCTGGAAAACCTCTCCGGTTTCGGGATCAAAAATCTTAATATGCCCTTCGAAATGCCATCCGGCAGTTTCGTTAGGGCGCTGATTTTCCTGTAGTTTTTCGTTTTTCATGGTTTTATCACTTGTGTTTTCTTGTTCCATAGTATATTTATTCAGGCAACTCGGTGGCTCTTTGTTTTAAAAATTTAGCAATTGAGCTTTCATTTTTAACCAGGGTGACTCCGCTAGAAGCTGAGTTTTCTCCTCTATCATACCAGGTTTTTCCTGTCCGTCTGATAACTGTAATTCTTGTCCCAGCAGGGACTGCGTCAGTTAATCTAATATAATTGTTAACTCCGTCTACGCTAAATTCAGCTTCAAGTTGTACATCTGCCTGCGGGCTAGTTAGATTCAACGACTTATCATAAACTGTAATTGGATCTTTTCTTAATCTAGTACCTGCTGAAAAAACTTCAACTTGATCACACGGCTCATATCCTTCCGGAATAGTTGATCGATACCAACTAGATCTTGTAGACTGAGCAGGAATAAACGGTAATGGACCTATTAATAAACTGCTGCCATCACTGACAAAATCATAGCGTTCTTGTTCTTCATTGTACGGAACTGTTTCAGTTTTACTAATATCGACTACTTTGCTTCCGCTACTGTGTACTTCTTTAATTGCTGTACCAAAGCAGCCTCTTCTTAACTGGCCAAGAGTTGTTGCTGTTTTTTCAAAATAATCAATCCTTTCGCCGTTAATCCAAACTGTTCCCGGAATGTTTCTAGTTTTAATAGGTTCAAATAAATTTGAAGTATCCGAAATATTAATTACAATATCGTAATAATTTAAATCTTGTGTTAGAACAACATTCTTATTAAGACTGAATCTCTTAAAATGGTAAATGTTTAACATATCTTTAAAGACTTCGTAACCAATTGGTTGTCTTCTTAAATAGTTTCCAAACTGTACAATTTTAATTTCGTCAGTGTTAACCCCAACCGATTTCATATAAACTACATTCCTTGGGACTGATACATCATAGTCAATATCTTGTGTTAATCTTGTACCGTTCCTATAAACCCAAACATAACTTGCACTTACTGGTTCGCTTGATAATTGATATTGCACCTTTCCTCCAGTAAACTGATCTGTTACTATGTTCATACTTGGGTATTCGCTAAACCAAGTTACTGTAATTTGATCTCCTTGCTGAAGAGTAGTAGTGCTGTCATTTTCTACAAAAGAGGTTCCAGCAAATACAATATTATTTCCTTCAAATCTATATTGGCTTCGAATATCAACTACTATTTTTATTTCATCTCCTATTGTAAGAACTTCTGTGTCAACAGTAACTAGGTTATTATTACCGTCATAGTTGTAATCTAAAATATATCTTTGTAATTGATTATTAATATAAACTTGAATATTTTCTTGAGTAGCTGTATTTGGAGCTTCTACGGGATCAATGCCTATATCAATAACATTATTGGTACCATCGTAGATTACAAAAGAAGAGTCAACTCCTTTTAATTGCTTTCCATTTATTTCAACTAAAGTAGAACCAGAAGCACTGGCTCTTTCAAGATTTACAAATTTATCTAAGTCGTAGCTTAGAGTACTTCCATCAAATGTAATAACCTGCTGATTTACTCTTACTACTGAATTACCGGTAGAATCTACATCTGTAGATGCTCCCAGGCAAACAATTTTTATTACTTGTCTGTTTGCCGGTGTATTAGGTAACTGTATTAGCGTTTTATTTGTTACATCTAAAAATTCTGAACTGTTAAGAGGTATAGAATCAATAGATATTCCATCTACTGTTACAACTACCGATGAAGTATCAGAATAATTTGCTCTTGTTAGATACAAATTAGTGTCGCCGTCTGCAACAAATTCTTGGTAATCAAGTATCGCTGCACCACCTATACCAATGGAAATAATTTCAACTATTGATCCAATTTCTGGAGGATTAACAAAAACAATATCGTTGGCAACATAATCAATTTCGTACTCCGACGAACTGTCTGTATTTGTTATATCATATCTGTTTTTATTAACATAAACTAAGACAGATTTTGGCTCTAATATTGTTAATCCAATATGGTATCTTCTTGTTATACCGTCGCCGTATACAATTTTAGATTGCAAAGGTGTTGCACCAGTTTGAACAGCATGAAACACTTTAATAGAAACACTTTCAAGTACCTGACCAGGGATATTTTCTTCAGGTGCAGGAACTTGATCCGGACTTATAAACTTACTGCCGTCAACAATAATTTCTTCTGCCAACGTTCCCGATGCTGTAGCATAAGCACCGTCAATAGCACTGAGAGAGCCTCCACTGATTTTTGTATCAATAATATTAACGTCTGTAATATTAACAGTTCCGTCACTTTCAATAGGGCGGAAAATTAAAGTGTCTCCAGCATTTATTGTCACAAACTGACCCACTTCAATAGTTTTTGTAATTCCATCTCCTATGAAAGTTGGCATTACTGCGTTTAAATTTAATACCGCAGAAGCATCTGTTGATCCGTCTTCGAAAACTACAAAGTTAGGATCGTCAATTCTAATTGTAGGATATTCATCTACACTAGGACTATAAACTACTACAGGAGCTCCTGCTGAATCTAATGTATCGATTGTGCTAGGTATTCTTACGCCAAAACGTTTTAAATATATAGAAATTTGTTGTCCAGCAGCAGGTGCCGAAGGAAGAGTCACATAGGTAGTGCTACCGTCTGCAATATAATAATAATCGCTATTTGGTTCTACAGAATCCCAAGTATCGGTAAACCAAGGAAGAGCATCCCAGCCGCCGCTAACGTCAAATGTTGTTCCTTGTATCTGCACTCCACCAAAATCAACACCGGTCATTAATTGGCCAATTTCTTTGCCTAGCATTCCGTCTGTTGGACTGTAGTATTTGTTAATTCTATCAACTGCATCTAATATTTCGTCGCTCTTCTCATACGAGATAATAATAACATCTCCTGCAGAAGGAAGATTATTTAATTTTAATTTTCCTCTTAATATATCATACGAGTCTGCACTTGATTTATAGAATGTTATAGAATAATCACTATCTAAAATAATTTCACTATTAATTTCTACGGCAATTTTTGTCTTATCTCTTGTTGGAGGATAATTTAAATTGAATATTGCTGTAAATCCGTCAGCAACAAAAGTTTGTTCATAGGTGTATTCCGATGTTTCTCCAGTTTTAGATGTTCTATCAAACTTTAATGACAGGTTAAATGTTCTTACTTTTGAACTACTTAAAATAGGAACTACTTTTCCAATTTCAGTAGACGATCCGTTTCCTCCCACTAAGGTAGCTGTGGCTGTAGTATAGCCTGTACCGTAGGTTAACATTTTAACACCGATTACAGATCCGTTGCTAATATATGCCTGAGCGGTTGCACCCGAACCGTCACCTTCGATGAATACCCTCGGCGGCTGAACATAATTTGCCCCAGGATCAGCAATTTCTATCGATGTTATTGAATATCCCTTGTTATCTTTCCACCACCTATAAGGATAAGAATCTATTACAGAAGAATTTTCATATACAGGTAAAATTTGTTGTTCTTGCCTATCATAGAGAGGAGGAACATCAAAGTCTGTTATTGCCGCACCCTGTCTATCAATGTCAGTGTATCTACTTGTGTATTCTCGAATTGTAGTTCTAAAAGGTTTAACTTCTTCTAGATATTTTTGGAAACTTTCTAGGTTGTCATTTTTATAATTTGTTTTTTGTGCTAGATCGCCAACGTTATGTATAGCATTTAAGAAACTTGTTTTAAATGCCCAATCTACATATAGTTGTTCTGAGAAGATATATCTCATACTTGTAAAGAATAATTGATTCCATTCAACTGATAGGTCATCAATGAATATATCTTCTTTAACAGCCGCTAGAATATATCTTAGTTCTTGAGTTGGCTGATTATCGTAAGTAATTTCATCGTAGGTGGTTTGATAATCATAAACTCTAAGATCATATAAATTTTGACTTAGTTGTAATGTTCCGTTTTGACGACCCACTAATATATAATTTTCTAAAATATTTCCTGTGCCGGCTTCAACTTTTTCTAACATTGCCCAACCGCCATTTGCATATTCCTTAATCTTAACAATATCTCCTAGGTCAAGTTTAATTGTTGGCTCAAGATATAAATTAGAAATTTCTTTTGAAATTCGAGTAGTATTGCTATAACCGCTAGCATACCAATCGGCGTAAGACCAATACTTTGTTGTATCGTAAGCCTGCACTATACTTTTGAAAAATCCTTCTCTAACACTATCCCAGAAATATATGCTCCAAGAACCGTTAAACGTATTATCATTTCTAACAAGTACAGAAAAACTTCGAACGTTAATTTCTGCAGAAGTATATTTCTTACCTCTTTGAATAATTGTAATAGAAGAAACTCTTCCTTGTGTATCAAGAGTTACATTTGCTTTTGCGCCAACACCATTTCCTGTTATTGTTACCGGTGGCGCTGTTCTGTAACCGAATCCCGAATCGATAATATCGATGGTATCAATTTCACCGTCGACAATATTTGCACTAAACACAGCCGGACGAATTCTAACAATGCCCACTTCAACTAATTCAGCATAGGTATCTACGCTAACATCATATAAATTTAGTATTTCGTCAGGTATAGGATCAACTTTGTTTAAGTTCTTAAAATCAATTAAATCGCTAAACGGTTTTGTTTCTAAAATGCTGTTAATGCGGTCAACAACAATTTTAAGGGCTGTTGATCTATTAACAAACATTGTTTGAATAGGTCTAAACGACAATCCGTAACGTTGCTTAGGTAATAAAGTAGGATCAGGAACAGGGTTACCTGCCTGATTAAAACCTACAAGACTATCAATCCACTTTTGTTCGAGTGCATCACTAGGTAAACTGTCTTCTACACCTTCTGTCAATAATTGATATTCGGTATGAACTGCGTTTGGTAAAATTTCAGAATTATAATATTCAATGTTTATTAAAGCCGAATCGCCAGTTATTATAGAATTTAAATTATAGGCAAGATACTTGTCCGAAGATAAAATTGCCAAAATAGGTAATCCAGAACTTGCAGGATTTGAAATTAAATTTGCTACATCAGCAGACGATATAGTTCTACCAATAACATTTTTTGGAATAATAGATTTATTTTTTACCCAAAAATAATACTTTGTACCAAACTGTTGTCCAGTTGTTGGGTTTAGTAATATTTTCTTAGAATAAACTGCATTTCCGTATAGAGGTTGTCCAGAAATATTTGCAGATAAACCATCTGTTGTATCTGCAATCTTTGACCATTCTGCAGGAGTAATTGTGCTTTCGACCCATTCATATACATCAATGCTTGAGCCAACTGCCTGTTGATTCCAATTACCTGCCCTATAAGCTAAATCTCCTTGTTCGTAATGAACCCATTTTGCAGTTCCTGTATTCCACCATAAGACACCTACATTCTTTTCAAACCAAGCACAGTCAGCATCAACAGTAACTTCGTCTGTTCCTATAGTATAAGTCGCAGGATCGTAAGGAGTTTTAAATTTAATCTCCTGTTCTGCCTGTCCTAGAATTTTAAATTTATTAGGATCGATTATATTAAGGTCAGCAAGTTTTACAAATTTATTATCGTCATAGACTGATAAACTTTTTAGTAAACTAATATTAACCATTGGCTCTTGTATTGCTAGAATTTCTAAACTATTTTTATTAGTATCTTTTCTAAATATTCTGGTGTTACCAATAACATTATTATTAACAGTGTAAGCAGGAGAACCAACAACAATTACAGATGCTGTCGAATCAATAGATTCTCCGAATCCTTCATTGGGTATCAAATCTGCTTCTAATTTTTCTGCTAAAATATAAACACCGTCTTTTCTTTCAAATACATATACCTGTCCGGGATATCCTTGATCTTTACTAAACGTTGTTCTATTACCATCGAATCTCGTGGTACCACCATCAAAGATTGCTGGAAGTTTAAACGGTGTATTTTTTGCGCCAACGACTATCCTTTCTGTTCTTTCGCTTATAGAAATTGTAGAACCAAACAATTCATTGTTATATGTTTCATAACTTTGAAGTTTTTGTTTTAATCTAAACGTAGGAACTGCCGAATCTGTTTCTAACATAAACACATAAACAGCACCTTGATTTTGAAGATTTATATCTGCCCTAGGACTTGACACTACCAGTGTAGTTCCGGAATAATCAATATCTAAGGAGTAACCAAATAAATCTCCAGTATCGATTATTTCTTCTTCAGTAATATCACTGTATAAGTCTAAACTTCCAGCGTTAACAGTTTGCATTAAATCGTAAAAATCATAAACATTCTTTTTGTAGATATAAATTTTTCCTGATTTACTTGTACTTTCTGATGCAACTAATTGCCAAGGCGCAGACGGAGGGGCTTCTGTACCTCCATATGCTTTAGACGGACCGGCGGAATCTCCAAAGTGTGTAAGTTCATAGAAGTTTCCGTTTGTATATTTTACAACATCACCTTCTACATATTCTTGATATCCGTTCCATAATCCTCTATAATTTATAAAATACTGTCCATCACTTTCGGGCGCACCTACTACTAGTATAGAACCATCTCGACTCATAGTCATAGTTGTTCCAAACTTGTCGCCAATTTTAACCAATTCTGCAGGCTGTGTAGTTGCAGAAATTCCAGCAGGGATAGTTGAATCGTCTAATAACGATGCTGTGTTGTTTTCGTCGTAAACAGCAACATTGGTAGGCAAAGATCCTTGAGTAGGAATAGGATCTAACTTTTCCCATTGTCCGGACTCAACTGCTATAGTGCTGCCATCGCCGTACTGATCTTCTAGGGCTCGCCAATAGCTGTTATCATGCCATACTATCGAACCTTCTTCATAGAAGCCAGATCTAGATTGATCATAGACTCCTTTATAATACTGATTTTCTATAAACTGCCACTCTCTTGCAATTGTTGGATACTTCTTAATAATAGAATTACCCATATTGAGTGTTGCAGAAGAGAAATAATACAAGATACTAGAAGTCGACTCAGTTACTACAATTTGTATTTTTCTAGTAGTTGCTACTGTAAATCCCGAAAGATATTGTGCTCGAGTTACTAAACTATTATCTAGATAGTAGGTTACGCCAACTGTGTATAGAGTACCTCCACCCAAAGTTCCGTTAATATTATCAGCACTAAAACCCATAGGGTGTTTATTGGTAACTGTTCCGTCTTCAGGATTTGGAAAATATACATTGCTGAGATCTGTTTGATCAAAGATATAAGTATTTCCCACTAATAAAGTTATATTAGGTCTATACTCTTCATTAACATAAAATTTATATCCTGTGTCTATTCCTTGTGCAGGGCCGACGGTTATATTATATGTTATAGTTTCACCGTTAGTTACAGTTAGAGGAGCATATTTGTAAAGATAAACTCTACCAGTATCTAATAACGACCCGGGGGCAGAAACTGCCATATAATAATTACTGTCCGAAACTCCTATAGTAATTTTGTTACCAAAATTTTCATTGGCTGCTTGCCTTGGGCTTACAAAACTATATCGCTCTACCCAATTTTGGCCGCTCCATTCGTATAGAGATATAACTCCTTGTTCTTGGTAGCCTACTCCTGCGCCTTCAGAATTAGCTGCAATTATTGTTGCTGGTTCCCAGTCTTCAGAGTTAATAGAAATTGTACTTCCGTCCGATGGAAGAATATCTATCTTGGCTTTCCACAGTTTACCTCTAAAGACAACGATGTCTCCTTGATTATAAGACAGTGTTGCATCATAGTCTTTTCTGTAATCGCTTCTGATACCCGAAGCTCTTGGTGATCCTACCGCTAACCATCGACCGTCTGGACTAACTGCTAGAGATTCGCCAAACACGCCAGAAACTCCTGAACTAACAACGTTTGGCCTATTTAAAATTTGAAACGGTCTTAATCCGTCTGTTCTCTCTGCATAAGATACTACAAGATTCGAAGCAGGCATCGACGATATAATTTGTGTCAACGCATCAATGTATAGCACTGCCGATCCGTTGTTTAACGGACTTGTTGTACCGTATTCATTAACTGCTATCGAATTAAATTGTTTTTGTTTTTCTAAAACTTCCCATTTAAAGTCTTGATTGTTGTCTATCCAAAATTTAGCTCCGCTGGTAGCATTTGCAGCCGTAGATAAATTGATACTTTGATAGTCTGTAAATCTTGCTTCAGTAAATAATTCTAAACTAATATTACTGCTAGAATCCCACTTTGGTTCTTTAGCATCCTTGCTGATTTGAATTACTAGCGATCTCTTATTTGGAGTTTCGGTTATTTTATAAAATCCTTCAAGATTTTCTATTCCTCTAACACCAAAAATATCTCCAATTGACAAATTATGAGTTCTATTTAAAACTAGTTCTATTCTTGTTTTGTTGATATTCAAATCTGTGAGAAATAATAATTTAGAATGATTGTATCTTAAAACAGTCCAAGAATTGTTATAGAAAGAAATCCATACGTGTGCATTTTCTTCAAATTCGTTAATGTTAAGATTTAAAATATCATCATAGTTTTTAACAGCAAAGTCAACATCTAGCGCACTAACATATCCAGCGGTTCTAGATGATAATGTATAATCTTTTGTAGGATTAATATTTGCTGTAAAAGGCACAGGAGCAATAGTAAAATTCTTCTCAGGAATTCTCATATACAGATCTAATATATCTGTAGATTCCTCTGTGGGAGCAATTAAAATAGGCTGAGGATTTAGTTTAAAATTATTTTTATAAATTCTAAATTCTGTTTCACTGAATTGATCTGTTCCGCCAAAACGTCCAACTCTAAAAGCCCATTCTTCATTTAATTCTATACTGCCAGAGTCTGTTCTGCTGAGTTTATCAAAAACTTTAGTAACGGCATTTGATGTGCCTTTTTCTTTAATAAAACCTTGATAAATTCTAAACTGACTGACATTGTCTTCTGCTATATTTTGTAGGTATTCTCTAGTTTGATAACCAATTACGTGACGGCTTAAATCTCGTTGGCTGCTTCCTAGACCGTCTGCATCAGTTTCATAATAGTCTTCAAACTGATTAATTCTATAATCAAAATTAGAAACTAGACCTTTTGTTGGAGTTGAATCTAGTTTTTCCCATATGTTTGCATTGAAGAATTCAGATCCTATTTGATTTTCTTTGCTTACCCAATTAAAAGATTTATATGATATAATATCTCCTAATTTATAATCAGTATAAGGTTGCCATTGCTGAATAGATACATTATCAAACAAGAAACCAGGGCTGGTATAGTCTCCATCCCAGTCAACAGTTCTAAAGCCTCGTGCCTTAATGCGCTCTTGACGGTATCCTGTAGTCTTGTCGTAGATTACATCGTTGAATACTGTACGATCATCAAAAAGAGTGACGTGTTCTTTTAAAATAAAATATATTTTTAAGAAATAAATTCCTTCAGTGGTATTAACTGTACTAATTTTTACACTCTTAAAGTCTCGATTAACATTTAAAAATATAGGTAATAAAGGAGTACCATCTGCTCTGTAAATTTGATAATCATAGAAACTATCAAATAAATTATCTGCTACACCTGCAGGTATTGCCGCATCGACTTGTTCAGCACTGGGGCTAAGTGTTAGCAGAGAACCAAGTGCCCAATTATGTTTAGTCCAGAATAAAAATTCTTTACAGCTGGTCTGCCAATTGTAGGCTGTTTGTGTTTCAGAATCGTATCTTTCAAAACTAAAACCTTCATTAATTAACCAAGACTGATAGCCCAATAGAAAATCTACTACAGCCTGTCTTGTTGTTAATACAGATCCGTAATATAATCTTTCTACTTTTATTTGATTAAATGTTCTTCTAAAATAAGCCTCAACTCCGCCCACTACTGGTAACTTAGGTAACTGTTTCCAGAGACTTTTGTCAAACACAGCACCGCTGGTATGACTCTTCAATGCTCTATAAAAAGTATTTTGAGTTCGTACAATATCTCCGTTACCGTATAGTTTATCAGAAGCCCAATCTAAGAAATCGGCACTAACACCTCCTACACTCATTAACGGATCTACACTGCTGGCAATCGGCTTAAAATAATTAAAGTACGGCTGTTGATTATCGTATCCTTTAATTTTCCAGCCTTCGGCTAGTTTTTCAACTAGAACTCCGCTATACGCAATACTTTTAATCGGAACACTTGTATTAAAAATAATGTCATAGTTTTCATTTGGAACATAGATACTGCTTGATGTAGAGCTTGGATTCTTACTATCAAGCAAATATTTCTGTTCTGTTTGATCTACAAATCCAGATAGTCTAGTAGAAATTTGAACATCAATGTTTGTAATTTTATCTAAAAGTGTACTGTTGGGAAGATTTTTACTTCTTATATAACTTGAAATAAAATTACTGAGACCGGCTGTCTGTTGATCACCAATAGATGGTAATTCGAGATCAGCTAGGGTAGTAAAAATACCAGTCGAATTATGAACTGTTTGACCCAATATATTAATTGTGGTTCTAGATCTATCAAAGCTATCTGTAATGAACTCAAACGGCTTCATTAGGCAAAGCGCAGAAATAACTGCGAACGGCCATTCCGATGTTGATCTCCAGGCAAATTCGGTTGGACTTAGGTCACCTAGTCTATAATCACCTTTGTTATTAATTAAAGTAAAGTCGTTGGCTACTCCAGAGTTTAGAGGGCTCAATAAATTGCCATCGCCGTCAACAGGAATATGGTCGATGATCGACGGTCTCGCATAACGATCATATGTTCCTGCTCTAGGACCTCTTCGGATTATACCATCTCGAATATCTTCCCACAATAAAAGGTTACCTTTAGTATACGGAGCTGACCCGTACTCAGTATCCCACCAATCAGGTTTTTCGCTGAATCCTAGAATTTCCCAAGGACAGGTATGTGGTCGTGTTGTATCATAGAACCACTGATAGACCCCTCTCCAGTATCCTGGTAGACTTTGATTTCTTGTAGGGTCTGTCATATTTGAATAGGTATAGGTAAAACTATTTTCACTATCAAAATATGCTGTGTTAGTTGTGTAATCTATATCAGTATTTGCTACCCATCGTAGAAAATCTTGTCCTACTATTAGATCTAGCTCTTCTTTGCCGTATAAGGCATTTCCGTAGTAGCCACCAAGAATAGCATCAATATCAAATACAGATTCGTCGTATTGAACTTTAATATTATTATAAATTCTTAATTCTAATTCAAGAATTGCATCATCACGATAGTCGTTATAGGCAGTTATTATACTGCCGTCGTGACCTTGTATTACATTTCTCGGAGTTACAAATGTATCGTCTAAAAATTTTCTTGGAGTGTATTTTTTATACAATCCTAGTTTTGTAGGCGTGCAAGGAATATAATTGTAAGAAGTAGACGTGTACTCTCTAATAACAATTTTATCACCCTCTACTAAATCAGTCGTTAATCTTACAAAGCCAAATGTACTATCAAATACATAATCTTTGCCGTTTATTAGTTGTGTACCATTTCTATAAACATAGACTGCTTTTCTACTTAAGGTATTCAGATCAAACTTTTCAGATAAAGCAAATACTTTTATACCTTCATCTTCAACTTCGTAATTGATATCAGTGTGCGCACCACTACCGATCATATCAGTATCAGAAAATGGACTTGTTGAATCTTTGGCTGCACCTATAGCAGATATTATTTGATCTACAAATTCAACCACATCGTCGTTGAAATTTGTTTCAGCTATTCTTTTTAAAAAGTCATTTTTAAAATTACTGTAATTCTTTAAAGAATATTGAATAGATTTTATAATATTAATATTTTTATCGCAGAGCAGTGTAATAGCCAACGGTGCTATTCCTGAGTGTTTTAAAAATCTCATTGCTCTAGTTTGATAACCATTTATATCTCTTAGATTACTGTTTCCAGGATATGAGCCAACAAAGTTATTATCAACTTCTAGAGCAGATGTTAAATGGTCTATTGCTTGACCTAATGTAAAAGTTTTTAAATTTTGATTTAAAGGATTTTTTTCTAATCCGTGTGGAATTTGATAGTAACCCTTATCAGGATCTATATTAGCAAAAATTTTAACCGAAACAACATCACCCACTGAAAGTGTCTTGTCAAAAACAAATTCTCCTTTTGTTCTTGTGTAAGAATTATATCGTGCTCCATTCAGATAAACAATAATTGTTGATTCAATATTATCAAAACTGGACCAGTTTACTGTGTTTAATTCTACAGATGTAGAAGACTCAGTTACTACAGTGCTGTCTAATATAGGTTGAAGATATTCTGGATCAGTTGCCGTCCACCCATTAAAAAATTCATCTAAAGGATTAAATCTATAAAATCCTGTATTGAGATTTATGGAAACCGTTTCTTGATTTACCGAATAAGAAAAAGCATCGCTATCTAAATTATATTGAAATAATATATCTCCAACATTATCAATGTTGAGATAATCTAAACTAAATCCTAATTCACTATCATTAATACTATTTCCAATTTTATATCCTATTATTGGAGTTCCGATAAAAGAAGTTGCATTATAAGTTTCTTCGTTGCCAAAGCTAACACCATTTATGTCAAACAAATCAAACAACGGAGGCTGATTTGCTTTAACTTTCTTTTGGCTCTGTATCCAGTTAACACCGTCAAAGTGATACATCAATCCCTTGTTAGCATTACCGGATCTTACTAGAACTGCTTCACCTAATAATGGATCTGTATCTTCTGTAGCTCGAAGTGTTATCTGTCTAACATTGTTATGCGTGATAAAATTGACCTGATAAATTTTGTTATTCGCCAGAGTATCAGTATCTGCGGTAAACAATACTCGAGCACCCTGATATAAAAATTCTCCGTCTACGCTATATCCTGAGCTTCCTTCAATAGTAGAAAAAATATCAGTTGTAAATGTATCAATAAAATCAACAGGACGTTTTGCTATACTGCCGTGATTGAACAGTTGCAGATTAGGTCTAAATTCTATAATTGGTCTTTTTGCTCTAAAACTATCACCTGCTTCAAAATCAGTTCCGTTTAATTGATTTGCTTTTTCTAAAACTGATTTATGGAACCAACGATTATATCTACTCCAGGGATTATTGTCTATGCTGGCTCGACAGATAGTAATGTAATCTTTTTCTCCAGGATATGATGTTGCATCATCAAAAGGTTCTGTATCAAAACCTGCATTATCAAAAATAACTTCAGGAATTTGACTTGTAATAATAGGAACTTCGAGATCACTAAATTTAATTAAAGTAATTTCTCTTCCTACTTTTTCAACTAACCAGTTATCTTTGGCATATTTTGCTGGAGTAACTTTTCCGCCAAATCGAACAACTAATCCGTTACTGAATTCTACTCCGTTACTGCTGGTATATGTTTGCTTTCCAAGAATTTCTTTGTCAATATTAATGCTGGTATTTTCTTCGATGTCTTGAATTAAGAAACGTCCAAATCTATCAGGATTAACAGAACTTTGATAGTAAAGAATATCGGGAGCATCTAAAGGAACTTCAAAGGTAACAGTACCATTTGTTGCACCGTTATTTGTTACCCCTTTTTCATAATCAAACTTACTTGTTCGAACATTCTCATCTACAAGTTCCCATTCGGGGCCTTCAACAATAGTACCGGTAACACTGGCTGTAATATAAGTTAATGCTCTCCACAGTCTTCCATCATAGACTGCTAATTGATTAGGAATGTAAGGCAGTGTAGGATTGTAATTTAAACTGCCTGTATCAAATGCAGTCCTAATATAAAATCCTTCTCGAGGACTGTTAACATTAAATTTATAGGTTTGACCTCTGTACAATGTTAAGGTAGGATTATTTGTTAGCCCGTCTGGATGAAAAATCCAAGTTGAAGTTGTGCCTTGTCGAACACGATATGTACTGACAATTTCATTTCCTTGCCCTAGAACTTTTACGCTAGGAGGACCGCTTGGCACCCAGTAATATTCTCTAAAGTTTACAAACTTATCCCAGGTAATAGGTGGATCCCAACTATAATGATCCTGGCTAGTAACAAAGTCGTCTCGTTCTGTAAAGTTGTTAAAAAACTGTAATTGATTTTTAAAATCAATATAATCGTAGAAATTTTCAACTACATTTCGATTGTCTCTTATGACGACACCGGGTTCTAATTGATATCTACTTCTTAAAGAATCATCACTATCTAGGTAAATGTCGTTACCTTTGTATGTTTTACCAAATCTTTTTCCAACATAGCCTACAGTTTTATCTAGTGCCCCTGGTTGTATCAAAGGATCAACTACAGCGGCCATAAACTTGCTGTTTGTTTCTGTTTTAAAAACCTGCGGTAATAAGTCTACTGATCTACGAATAGGAATTCCGCTGTTTGGATAAATTTCATCTGCCATTGTTTTTAACCTAAATTACGATGATATAACGCTCGATGCGTCAACTTTTATTTCGCTTGCTGTGATAGCCGTGACTATCATAACGTCATCAACTGTTGCTCCACTGACAAAAATTTCATCGTTGGCGCTTTGAATTTCAAAGAGACTACCAAACGACTGCGTACTTTGTCTTGGAACAATTACCAAGTTACTTAGATCCGGACTGACCGCATTAGTAATATAGGTAATTAATTCTCCCAAATAGAATCTATCGCCGAAGTCCCAATTAGCAACATCAAAGAAATCGTTAATAGCTGAAATAATCCTAACTTTAAGATCGTTGTCGTTGATTGTTTTATTTGGATTTTTAACTACTTTAAAAACTGCTTGAAGGGCAACATCAGCATTAGCACCAAATAAGACTTTGTAATTTACCGGATGATATATTACCTCGTCACTGATAGATTTGATTTCGCTTAGGGTACTACCAAAGCTAACTCTGAGACTATCACTGTTAGGAGCTTCAGGTTTTGTTGCTGTTGCTCCGGATAGATATTTTCTAAATTCAGTGTCATAGCTACGTGTTAACAAATAAATGTCATTGATATTGCTCACACTAGGATCGATTCTACGATCAACATTGGCATTGTGAACATATTGAAATTTTAAATCAGCTCGGCCAATATTTGCTTTATAAGAAGGCTCTAATATCAATGTATTAGAAGCATAGTCAACTCGCTTTACCCTATCTTCTGCGCTGTCGTAAAAATAAATTAACTGGCTATCTGGATATTCGTTTAAATTTACCACTGTTTCAGATTCTAGTGTTTCAATGGTTCTAAATCCGTCATCTTTAACAGGATTTGGATAGTATGTATAAACAATATTACCAAAGGTGTCTACGTTTTCTACAAAGAAAATATAATTTAGATCTAAGTCAGAGCCAACAATTTGTTCAAATGCATCAGGGTTGTCAATAACTCCGTCGTCGTCGCTATCGCTAAATGCAATTTTAATTTCTTCAGTACTCTGGTAACCATCTTCATATTTTAATGAATCGTCAACTTCAAAGGTCAGCATTTGTTTAATCGGAAATGGTTGATTAGGCATTGCATTTATACCTAAAACTCTAATTTGATCTTTTATGACCTTTCCTGTTTTACCATCATATATTTTTTGATTAACATCAAAATAAAATCTATTTTGTTCGAGACTACCGAATACATAATCTAATGCTCTCACACGAATTTGATATTCGTCGCCATCCTTGGTAAAAGCCATTATCCAACTAGTATCTAAGTTATTGTTTGTAATGTCGCCGGCTTTACCTAGTGCAAAAGCATTTACTAAATCAATATTAGGAGCTGTAATAATTTTCCAAGTAGCGGTATTAAGATCAAATCTTAAACCAAAGTTTTTATTTTCTGCACAAAGGTTTACGATCTGTGTTTCTAAACTGTCAGGAAGATTATTGACAAATTTAGGAACAATTCTACTTGCAACAGCCCCAGTAGGAATAATATCGTTAAACACTATAGGACCGCGGCCAGTGCTTAATGTTCCTCGGCCAGCATTGGTACCGTCACCGACAACTTTTATAATCTTAGTCCAGAGTCTATCAGTCTGTTCTAAATCTAAAGGATTGGTATCAACAATTACACCTTTCTTAAAACTTTTTCCTGTAGGTGGAACGAATTTTATCATTGCACCTGCTTGAACATACTTTAAAGTATTTGAAGTATATGTACCTGTTCTCTGAAGAGTTAAATCGATAGCATTGATAAAATATCCAGTGCTTTCGTTTACATCATTGGTAATCTGTGTCCACAATGTGTTTGTATCAGTAAACAAAATTTTATCAAACTTTGTTATATAGAAATTGTAAACACCGGTATCTGTAAATTGAGGCTCAATACTCTGACGAATAAAATTGAGTGTGTCAATTCTAGTCAACGGTTTAAATGTTAACGTTTTTTCACTTTCTTGTTTATAAATTAGACCGTCATCGGCAAATACGTTAACGCTAGAGTATTTTCCGCTAGCATCAATAATATCAAAGTTGCGGCTAACACCGCTACTTGTTCTGTTAATTGCTTTAACTTTTAGAATGTCTTGACTGCTAGTCAATGGCGCAAGATTATAATCTTCCGCAGTGATCATTCTATTTTGTGTGTAGTATTGTGCTGGTGCTTTACTTCTGATACTGTCAACTGTTTCAGCAGGAACACTGTTGCTGACCGTATACTTCAAACTCATACTAATCGATAATACTTGTCGTGTTCCAGTTTTACTAACGTAAGGAATATCAATATTAATACCTCGCATTTCGTTAGGCAAAATACTGTAAGACAATCCGTTACTTACACGGTAATAAACACGAAATGGTCCTTGCGGTAGATTTCCGTAAACACCATCTGCAAATATTAAATCAACCCTGTCATTATTTTTAGTTGACACAGCATAGATATTTCTAATATTGTTTTCAACGCTGTTATAAGCAATATTGTTGCCTACAAGAGCAGAAACTTTAGTCCACTGATCTTGTTGACCTCCGTTCGGTGCTAGTCCAAACAACCACACATCGTCGTTGTTAATTCCATCGGCATCGACAGAAACTTTTTCATTGGTTGTAGGAACTGAGATGCTGAAATCAGCAAGTTCTAAACTACCTTGTTTGAATAATAAAAAGAATCCTGTACTAGAGCTTGCTGAACCTTTTCCGTCATTTTTGTAAATAAAACCAATTTGATTTCCTGGTACTGGCGGCTCTTCGTAGATTTCTTCAGCACCTCTAAATGCTGTGCTAACAACTTCAAACGGCATACTACGGCCTGCAACATTCTTATTAAAAGAATAAATTGGAACATCAGTCGTTGATGTTCTAAAACGATATTGTTCTGTAGGAACTCCTTGGATGGTTGCTGATCCTTCACTTCTACCAAATTCTGTATTGTCGGCCAAAGCTGCATTTATTACTGTAAGAAACTGTTCTCTCCAATTTGAATTTGTAGGGTCATTCCAAATGATTGTTTGACGTGCTAGATTCTTTCCGTTTGCATCAAGGATATTTTCTGTAGTGCTAACTGTGTCAAATTTTAAAAGACCTTTACTGGCGATGTTTCTCTTGGCGTTATAACTCAACATACGAGCTATGCGAAGGACGCTTTCTCTACGAGATGCTAATTCAATAAAATTTTCGCGGCTAGCAAGGTCAATACGAAAGGCAAGACTCTGTCCAAGGAAAGCAACAGCATCAATCAGGGCAAGATATTCGCTGCTTTCAATGTAATCATTAAAATCTTCTGGGTAATTTTCACGCAGGTACGTGATGATAACTCGACGTAAATTCTCGAAGTCGTAACTTTTAAAATCAGCACTTCTAAAGGTCTGATAGATCCTTGTCCAGTCTTGATTTAATATTAAATTTGTTTGTCTAGTTGTCGTGGTCATTCTTTTTTGTACCTTATCACATATTTACCCTAAAAATAATCTGGTCAGTTAACTATTTTATTTTTCTTATCAAAGTCAAAAGTCATACGCTCGCTGACATTAAACGGAAGATAAGTGATTTCCGCTTCAATTCTAATTCCCATATCAGTGCTATCTATGGTCAGTGTATTCACTTGTATTCTAGGATCATAATTGATAATTTGTTCTACATCTTCAGTGATTAATTTTTTAACTTCTGGCGTAAAGTTTTCAAAAAGCATATCCCAAATAACTGTTCCAAAATTAGGATTTTCTAATTTTTCACCTTTGCGAATATAAAAATGATTTAATAGATCTCGTTTAACCAGTTCCATATCATAGAGTTTAAAATTATTTTTTACTTCATTAGAACTAAATCCTCGATACTTAAAACTTGAACTAGTTTGCACTGTAGTGGCTTTATTTGTTGCCACTGATTTTTGATTATAAAGTTTTGCCATTATGCTTCGCCTCCATCGCCACCTTCGTCGCCGCCTGCTGCTGCACCGTCTTCACCGCCTCCTGCTTGTTCTCGATCAGTTAATTCTGGTTTAAAAGAAAGTGGATCTTTGTTTTCGTGATTTGGCCAAGGCTCGTGCATAGGTATACGAAACATAATACTTTCTAATGGAGTTTCTGTATTGTATCTTGATCCTACCCATTCTGCTTCCGCTGGATTAATAACAATATTTCCGGTAACTCCTAGTGCTAAAGTTGGTGTGGCTGCTGTTGCTTTTGTAGCACCGTCTGCATCAGGTGCAGCAGGACCGTTAAGATCAATTGTGCCGCCACTGAAGGTTAAATCGGCTGCGCCAAAACTTCCGCTGCCGCCTGCGGTAAATTTCATATCTGCTCCAGATTTTAAATCAAAACTTGTGCCTGCCTGTACATTCATACTTGTACCAGCTTTGATATGAGTGTCTAAACTAGATTGCATATATGTAGAAAGAATACTTTTAAAATTATTATTCATTACTGAGGTAATATGATTGTCCATTAGTGTAGCAATATGCAGTTCACCTTCTGTGGTAATTTTTGTATCGCCTTTAACAAAAAAACGTGTGTTAGCTTCTGTATCTACCCGGAAGTTTCCTCCACCGTCTGGATGTACTGCCGAAGCTTTCATATTAATATTTCTACCAGCTTCAAAATTAAAATCTCTGTCAGCATAAAAGTTAAAGTCTTGTTTGGTATGAATACTAATACTATCTTCTGCAAAAATATCTATTTTTCCGTCACTGCTTAATTCAATCCAACTTGTTCCTCGACTATTACCGATATAGATTAAATCTTCGCTGTTATGCAAAAGTAGTTGGTGTCCAGTTCTAGTTCTTAGACGGATATATTCGTCTGCTGGAATCTCAGGCTCTCCGCTATCTCCGTCTAGTAAGTCAGCATAGTCTGGCGGGCCGTCGCTAGCGGGAGTTCTACGTTGATAACGATCGTCTCCGTCGTCCATAACAAATTGACTTCCGCCCAATCTGCTTACCGGTACAGGAGCAGGACTTTGGCTTTGTGTTTTGCCCACAAATGCTTTCTTTGCTCCATCTCGTCTATCCAATGGTCCGGGTGTTAATATTCCATAAACGCTACTAGGAACGTTTCTTCTACTGGTAGAATAAGTTACTCCGCGGATATCATCTTCTAATGTGCCTTCTTCTAATAAATGTTCAGCAAAAGGATGTACTGGTTTTTTAACTTTATCAATTTCAGTATTATTTTCTAGATCGTCACCGTAGGCTCGTCTGTTGACCTCTGCCACCGGAACTGAGCTAGTATCATATAAATCTGTTTCACCTTCTGCAAATTCAACACTAGAACTAGTAGCTATACCAGGCACCATATGATTTACAAATCTATCCGGAACACAGCCCATCCAATAGCCTTTGCTAGGATCTCCGTCAACAAAGAATACCATTACAGTAACTCCTATGTCTGGAGGAATAAACCACATTCCGTAGCTTTTTTGTGTATCGTTGTAGTCGTCTTTGTTAAATCCTTGAAATTCAAAAGGTGTTGCTCCAAAGAAAGGACTGCAATATCTAACCCCATAGGTTTCTGTTGCTTCGCCGACGGTATTACCGTCTGACCTTAATAGAGTAACTTCCAGGCCGCCCATAAAGCTAGGATCTAAATGACTGACTACTTTTGCTAGATACGGACCTCCGGCAATGTCATTTGATTTATTAGCTGCTTCTCTTTTAATTTGTGCCATTTATTTTATCCTGGAAAGTCGCCTAAGTCGGCATTATTTTGTGCTATCTCTTCATCAGATAAAGGTTCACCGGTTGGTCCCATATCTCCAAACAATAGATTTAAATCCTCTGCTTCATCTCTATATTCAGGAACTTCACCGTTGGGGCTGGTTTTAATTATGTCCGCAAGGCTGACATCGTTAGCAAATATATTAAAGTCAACTTCATAGCCACCGTCAAAGTCTTGCGGTTGATTAGGCATTCTACTGCATTCTAAAACCTGTGTAAATTTTCCATCATTAAATTTGCTATGACAATTAATTACTTTGTATAGCCCGCTGTAAGGATTAATTTTTCCCCTTGGAAAACTATATAACCCTCCAACTCCTGATGTTCCTAGTAACGGCTCAACAGGGGTTGCAAATATGATTCTTATATAGATATCAGATCCTTGATAATTTAAACTGCCGTTACCATCAACCATAACATAAGGTCCTTGATTTCGACCGCCTTCTTCACCGTAGAAACTGCCTAGATAATTCCCCATTCCGCTGTCTGTCATCCAATAAGGATCGCCAATAATTTCTAAATTGACTTTAGTAAGATCTCCAGTACTACCTTGTTTTAGAATTTTATTCATTAACATCTGTGCAACTTTCTGAGGAACAGTTTCAGCACCGTAACCACCTTTGGTAGTTTTTTTGGTTATTGAAAGATCTTTCATCATAGGTGCCGAATCTGGAGTAGTTTGATTTACTGGCTCACCTGTTTTAACTGTAAGGTCTCTTTGATCAGTGTCTTCACCAATTTGTCCGCCGCTGGGGTTCGCTGCGGTTTCTGTATTTTCTAAAGGCGTGGGATTCATTCCACTGTTAAACAATTGATTAATTTGAATATCAAATTTTAAAACATTGTTATTTTTACCTGTATAAATGTAATGATATTCTTTAGCTACCAACTCATTTAATTTTTTGTATCCGGGAGGATTTGTACCTGGCGCCCTGAATACACTAGAATGAACATAGAACGGCATTACTCTAAAAATATATGTGCGCTGACGTTGTCCTCTCTGTGTGTCAAAGTCGCCTATTTCTATTTGTACATCAATTCTAAACCATTTAATACGACCTGTTTCTTTATCTAGCTTACTTGGGTCAATGGCATTCTTGGCATATTCGCTGCTTAATATAATTTGTTGTACAATATTTTGTACTGTTGCCCCTTTGGTAAATTGAAATTCTCTAAGTTTAGGATCTATTTTAAGACTACCTCTAACTACTAGACCAGACTCTTCATCAACAGTATCACCTTCAAATCCAAAAGAAAAATTACCTGCGGAGGTAGCTCCAAATCCTAGACTGCTTCTGCCGATTTCTCCTATGCCAAAGTTACTGGTATTTTGTCCTCGACGACCAACTATGGGACTCGAGATAGGGTCTTCTGGGTCCACTACCGCATCACCGTAGAGCTCTTCTGGAATTTCAGCTTCTCCCGGAAGACCTACTGCATCTGCCCAATTTTCAGGAAATACTATTAGATACTTGTCTGCGGTAATCTGTTTGCCACTTTTTTGCATTTCAATTTCTGCATTGTTTAATACATTACAGAGGCTCATATCTCCCGCAACTAACATTTCTTTTACATTTTCACCGCGAATTTTAATATCTTTTGTTATCTGTTGTGCTACGTTTGTAAAGCCTGTGTGATTGTGAGGTACTGCTTCACATTTATAAGTAGTGCCAGATTCATTGGTTGTAAATTTAACGCTTTTAAATTGAATTACAAAATATTTTTTTAAATTTTCAGTCGAAGCAAACATCTGCCCGTTGTCTCTGTGTCCAAAAAATTCTAACATTAAAAGAAACGGTGTTCCGTTATAATTAGGGTACCCACATTCAATTGCCGCAGTCTGTAAACTTTGAATAAAATATGTCATCGAATAAGGTTCATATACATCAAAAGTCATATTAACCATATTGGTAAGACCAGTCTTTTCGCTAGACGCTGTAGACATTTTCATTTCAAAGTTGTTTACAAAATATTCCGGAGCGCCTACAATAGTCTGCGTTCGTTGAGCGTCGAATCTTCCTGCCGACGAAAATATTATTTGTTGTAGTGCTGACGGATTACCTCTGTAAAGACTAGGATTATTATACTGATCCGGAGTTAAACAGGCCAGTGTCCACAAAGGAGCATAGCTAGCAAACTGATCTAATACATTTTCAAACGGAGGTTGCCCGGGCAATGACGGTGCAGCCATTCCGGTTAGTGACCAATAGTCAGCTGCTTTTGCAGCACTAGCTGGATTATCTATATTAATAACTGCATTTGATTCTTCTTCCCCGGTGACTACAGTTGCTATACCTTTAGCAACATTAAGTTCACTTACATCGGGAAAGCCAAGATCGTCTTCAAGAAACATATTAGATTCCTAGGTAACTTATTAAATTAGATTTTTTAGGAACATAGATAATTAAACCTGGCTCAAAATCATAGATGGGATCTTTTATAACATCCATATTTCTTTGTGTAAAAACCCACCATAATTTAGGATCACCGTAAAGATCGTATGCTAACAGATCTGGTCTATGCCTATATTGATTCTCAATTGCATATCTAAAATCGTCTCCCTGTGCAGGTACAGGACGAATAGTTAACAGGTCAAGATAAAGTCTGTTTTGTCTTGTATTAAACCACGGACTTGACTTTCCGTATTTTACACCTTTTCCAGTAGCTGCCATTTAGATGTAACCTCTTGAATCTTTTCCGCCGTTGGCATAGTCTTGCAAACTAAACTCTCTTAGTCTACTTCTATTGTAAATAGGCGATACCGTAACCGATACGTTACTAATAATAGGTACCCAAGTTGGTCCTTGGGGACTGTTAACCTTAATATAGTTTACATCATCTGGCATTTCCATAGTAAAAGATTTTATGATTACAGGAATACTGTTTAATATACCAGGACCGTAGCCGCTGAGATTACATATAACAGGAGGATTACCAGCGTTGTCGCTTCTTCCGTAAAACATTTTTGTAGCACTCTTAAAAAATGTTGTAGCCTGTAACCAATATTGTGCATCTTCTTCTGTTTCGCAGCTAAACTCTCCACCTATTTGAATATCTTCTACTACACTGTTTTTATAAGCATTAAAAGGGTAGTTGTTATGTACTGGATCTAACTGTTGATAATTTGCTTTAGTACTAATCGATATCTTTGGCATATAAGGCCAAACAACTCCGTTGGTCTCTTCTAATCTACTAAATGCTCCTCCAAACAAAGCAAAATTACAATTAATTCGCACACGCCAATCTTCTGCATTACCGGGTTGTAGTTCTACAAAAGAACCTCTTGAAGAAAATAATTCTGCATTGCTTGGTAAATTCCTACCTCTAAAAAGACTAAGTACATTATTAAGCTGTCCAGCAGCAGACGATATTGCCCCGGCAATACTACCAATAGATCCTGCTAGTCCTCCAGCACCTATTCCATTGATGGCTCTACCAATATCACCAGCTGCATTGCTAATTCCGCCAATGCCTTTTAGTGCAGTTCCTATGTCACCGAAGCCGCCAACACTCATACCGTTTAACGGAGACCCGATGCCACCACCGAGTCGACTTACAGTTTTACTAATGCTACTAAGCCCCTCGCTGATTCCACCACCGAATCCACCACCAAAATCTCCGGTGAATTCACCGCCACCGAGACCTCTAGAGGCGCCGCTGGCAACATTGGTTACAGAACTAATAGCACTCTTAGCAGAGCTTAAAAGTGAGGAGAACGGATTGAGCGAAAGACCCATAAAAAATATTCCTTTTAGTCTATTTATTCTTGACAAAATGTGCTATTATATAAGTAATGGAGAACCCTATA
>JACCDW010011387.1_pt1 | contig 45779 bp, 61 predicted proteins | sample 7449781 | NCBI WGS metagenome assembly JACCDW01 (sample SAMN15323449, study PRJNA562643) | freshwater metagenome | isolation source: river surface water | place: USA:Blue River Watershed | collected 2017-08-18
CTCTAAAATGGAAGATATGTCTATGTGGTGTAGCAAGGAAACTTACATCATATTCGTCGCCTGTTGCTAGATTTGGATCTGTAGCTGCTGCTGGGTAGCAATGAATACCTTCTTTGCGGAAAGTAACTCAAATATTGTTAAAAGGAGGCTTGCTCATTTCGTTCTCACTAAGTTATATTTAGAATTGTACATTCACTTAATGACCTTGTCAAGGCCATACTTAGACCAGTCAGTGAATTTCTTTCTATCCATTAGTTCGTGGAGGCTGTGACTCCAAACACCTGGATTGGTTGCTTTGAAATCCTTATCATCAATCTTTAGCATAGTATTATAATTCCAAAGACGGATGTAAGGAATAGGTACACGAATCTGCGGAATGAATGTGTCATACTCGTTCAGCCCGCCATCGTTAAATTGTTCTACTGCACTCAAAGGAATATCCAAAGAACAAAAATACTCTTTGTTCAAGAAGTGCGTGATCATATCTTCCCAAGACTTCCATTCGTCATAATTGTTATAACCGGGATTGAAGCTGTGATTAGCACCAAAGAAGATATGTTTGATATGATGCTTGAGTTTTGACTCAATAACTTCAACTGGTTGCACCCCTACAACAAAGAGAGTATCCATACCATATGCTGGAGTGTGCTCTACTTCTTCACCAAAGAAGAATACAATATCGTCTTCGACGCCGTCGATATAATCTCTCTTCATAGTGATAGTGCCTTTAATTTGTTTTCATACAGGTTAATTTCGTCTTTGACCCAAAGTTTTTTTGTCTTTAACATATTGACTGTTGAGTCAGATGCATACTTACTATACAACAATTCTATCTCGTCGTCAAGTTCTCTGTGCTTTTTATAAAGTTCTTGGAGATGTGCTACAAGTTTATCGTAGTCCGTTTCAAAGTTGCTCATCCTCGAGTTCCTCCAGTTTATGTTCCTGTTCTTCAGTAAATTCACCATCATAACCGATGCTGTCATCTGTTACTTCTGTTTGAACTTCGTCAAATAGTTTAAAATAGTAGGTGTCAGCGTTGATGGTCTTCTTACCAACGTTTCCTCTGGTACCTGGAATTGCCATCCAGAATTTCGAATGGTTATCTATCAATGCTAATGCCTTGTCTCTATCACTTGTAGCAAAAATAGCATCAATTACATCTTTTACATACAGGCGATCAAACTTTTCTTGGACCAACATATTTGGACAAGAACCGGAGTCGTATTGGCGATTGGCTTCTTGTACAGCATTAATGTGACTCCAAACGTTATGCCCCATTTGGATGGCATAACTAAAGCTATCCCACGATGTCTTTCCTTCTTTACCTATCTTATTCAAGTCACCTGGCGCATAAATGCACACATCACTTACTTTTAACTGATCAGTAATTGGTGAATTTTCAAAGTTAGAAAATACGCCATCTTGTAGTACAGCGTCTCTGAATAGTCTAGAGTCTGTAGCATATTTCTTATTGTCTACGCTAGGAACCATTCGATAGGTCCATTTAGACCTATCAGCAGTTTCGTTCTGGATATAAATCTGTCCATTAGCTGTCGCTAGGAACGGACTAGCACAGTCAAATGTAATAGTGAAATTTGGATTATGATACTTGCGTACAGCTCGTTGGATATCAGTTAATATACAAGCCCATTCTAGTTTAGATGTACCTAGGAAGTGCATGAAGTCCTGCACACCCTTTTCTAAAAGTCCATCAAAACGTAGTGCAACAATTCGTTTAAGTGCCAAGTGCAGGTCGCACATGTTCTGACCACCCATTGACCACCCATTGAAATGTTCATTGGGGTATTGCTTTGGGTCGCAATACTTCTTCATACGCTGATACCAATCCTCAGCGTCAGCGTGATTCTCGCCCTGTAGAACGTTCAAGAACTTGCAGTTACCGTTACGATTGTTAATAAACCAATCATTGTTAATGTAAGTGCCTTGGACTGCTTCTGCGTATGTACTAATACCTGTAGCCTTTTGACCTGCGGGTGATCGTGCCACCCAAGCAGGAATATCAAGAATCATTCCATAGTCCATGTAGGCATCCATCCAAGAAAGAACTTGCTCTCTTTTCTTTTGTGCCTTAGGACAGTTAGGATTCTTCCAATCGCCTTCCCATACACCCTTACCAATTTGGAAGCCACCAGAGTCACCTAGTATCCAACTAGTATTGCGATTCCTATTACGGACCATATCCTCCTTGGGAGAATGTTTGTTCACATCTAGTTCAGCATGTCCTGCTGAATAGAGTGTAAATCCATAGTTAAATAGACCCTGCGAAGGATCTAAGTAATTAAGGCTCTCAACACCATTTGTAAAGTTTGATGGTATGCGAGCTGGATCGACATAGTTATCATACCTTTGCTTGCCTACATAAGTGGCGTAGAAGCCACTTAATGCAGGAAGAAAGACTGCATAGTCGCTTTGTGTTGCAGTTAGGTCTCTGTTCATCAATTACTTGCTTTGGGCAGGAAGGATATAATCGTACTTGGCTAAACCGCTGTCAACGGAAATCATCATTGCACCTTGATCAGAAATGCTTACAGTTGATTCACCGTCAAGGTTTAGAATAGCCTGTACCTGACTTACTGGCCAACTCCAAGCATGCTTCAAGCTGCCTGTTACATTGTTTTGGAAAACAAACTTACCTGCGTGTGTGCTAGCATCACCAAAGTAGAATACTAGGTCAGTTGCACCACCTGTAACTTCTGTCTTAACAGTAAAGATTGGTTCTTCAGAGTGAGCTGAACTCATCAACTTCATTCTCTGGATAGAAGCCATTGATGGCTTAAACTGTACATCCCAGCTTGCACCCTTGAATTTAACAGTCTTGAGCTTTTCTTCAATGATTGCCTTGTTCATGAAACGATAGTCGTTTTCAAAGTCGCCACTGGCATTTTCAAAGTGAATGTGTGTGGGGATTGTCTCACCGTTTCTGTCTGCACTAACTACTTCAATCTTTGCATTATCCTTGTACTCTGGATTCTTCAAATGAAGTGCTAGCTTGTCTAGGTTAGGCATACCAAAAGTTCCTGTGAACTCTGTTACTGCCTTGTGTGTTGACGATGTAAGAATAACGGAACGATCTTCTGCCATTGCGTCAATAGTAGTTGATCCGTTTTCACTTGTTACCTTAACTAACGAAAGGAAGCCTAGTGAGTGGGTATGTGCTACGATGTCTTGTAAAATGTCTTTCATGGGTTTTCTCCTGTAATATATTGTAGTTTAACGTCTATGCCTTTACTTGTCAAGAAGTTTTCTACGGTGTATTTAGGTTTGAAGCCTAAACTTGTTAAAATTTTTGTATCTGCCTGTGTCACTGTTCGTTCATGAGGTGTGTATTCCTTTATTTTTAAATTTGGCACAATGCTTGGAATGTAGACACTACGTCCAGTTCCAATATCAACTACACCTGTTAGCGAAGGATTATCGACAAGGTAAACAAAAGCAGAACAAACATCTTCCAGATGAATAAAATCTCTATAATGCTTCGTTGCATATTCCAATCCTCCATTTAACAGCTTATCAAAGAACATGTCTTTTCTAGGTGTGTTACTATAAACTGTATGCAGTCTAACACCTAGAGAACTAGGATGACCAGCACCAATATATTCTAGAAGTAGTTTTGTAGCAGCATACGGATTAAGATGAGGTTCATATGCACTACTTGAACTAGCATAAATTATTCGTGTATTTTTAAAGACTTCAAAAATTCTTTTAGTAGCTTCTACATTATTATACCAATATGCGCTTGGTGTCTTAAGGCTTTGCCTAACTCCACTCTTACCTGCCAAGTGTATAACTAGATCCACTTCGTAATCTAAGCTACAAGTATTGATATCCTTACCGTCCACAAGATCAATACCATAAACAACATGGTCTTTTTCTAGAACTTCTTGTAGTCTAGATCCAACGAATCCTTTATGCCCTGTTAACAATATTCTCATTTTATTTTCTAATTTTATTATTATATTTTACAGCTTCATCTATAAGACTTAACTCAACACCTTCTAATTCTGCGGTATGTAGTAGTGCTGCTAGATCTTTAGGAAAACAGTGTCCGCCCCAACCTCTTGCAGCAGTTACTTCGGTATGACTTGAGCCTATCCTAGGATCATGACCTATGCCTGCTGCTACATTTTTATAATCAATATTAAATGCTTGGCAGAGATCATATACCTGATTAAAGAAACTGACTTTTGTAGCTAGGAACGCATTCCTAAAGTATTTTACTAATACTAATTCCTCAGGCTTCATTATTACGGTTGATGCTTTTGGAAATGATTTTTTAAAAACTTCACTCCAAAAATCAACACCGTCACCGCCTATATAGATGTAGTTGGTATTTCTGAAATCATTTTCTGCTGTGTCTGCCCTTAGAAATTCTGGACTATATGTTAGGCTATGATTAGGAAAAGTTTCTTTTAAGAATAACCATCCTTCTAAGCTAATAGTGCTTCTAATAAGGACAGGTATCTCTTTAGGAGTATCTACAATTACTTCATATACGTTATTAATATTGCAAGCACCTGACTTATGTTGAGGAGTACTAACACAAATTATAACACCATTAGTTGGATTACTCCTAACACCATCCCAATTTAGCTTAGGATCAACTATGTTAATTTCGTAATGTTCTTTTAAGACATCTGCATGTGCCTTACCGACAAATCCATAACCTGCAATAGTTAATATCATAAAGAAAGACCTTTAAGTATTGTTTGCTTTCAACAAAAACTTTTCTGCTTCAGCATCAACAACACGCTGACGAAGTTCAGTAGTAGAAAAGGTATGTTCTCTTTTATTAAAATAAAACTTAATACCTTTGCTGATACATTCTTGTCTACCAGTAAACTCTCTATGTTCGTATTCTTCACCTAGTATTCTAACATTAATAGGATATGACAGAAGTATATCAACTAAATCTTTTTCTGTTGCATAGACTACGATTTCGTCAACATATTTGCAAGCCTGTAATTGAACGTATCTTTCAAAGATACTTTGTACTGGTTTGTTCTTTTCAATCCTATCTATAGTAGGGTCAGTCTGTAATCCAACTATTAGATAGTCGCACTGTTGTTTCGCTTCTTTAAGCATAATAATGTGACCTGCATGAAACAGATCAAAAGTTGAACACGTAAATCCTACTTTCATGATTTCATTTTATTAGCTAGTTCTTTTAGGAGTTGGATCAATTCTTCGATAGTATTTAGGTCATGATCGTTTTCTGTATCAACTTCCACTTCAATTTTAATTTTCATTTTAGTCTCCAAAGTCAAACAGACTTGAGAACGTATTGTGTTGTTTAGTATCTTCTAAACTGTAATTCAATACACCGATCAAGTTATCTAACTTATTATCAATAATTGTTTCTTCCATTGCACTATCATCAAATGGAAGATCCTTAAACCACTCGGGTAAACGCAGCTCGTCAACTGGATACGCTACAGATGTGTATCCTAAAGGATTGTCCTTTAGTTTACAAACGATAACTTTCATACCGTCTACAATTTCCATTGAGTATCTGTCACCATTCATTCTTTTCAATGAATTCCAGTTGATACTTGCACGAACATGTCCAGGCATATTAGCTTTGCCTTTCTTTTGTTCTTCACGCTGATAGTGACCAATCTTATTTGCTCGCTTGGGAGAACCTTTCTCCCAACCGGGTCTTTCTTTAAACTCTTGTCTGAACGCTGTTATACGTTCGATAACTTCTTTTTCTTCTTTACCTGTTAACACCATTAACAGGACTTCGCTAAGAAATTCTTGCATGAACACAGGAGTATCAGAACGGCGAAGATCAAGCCCCATGGCTTTAACTTTGCCTGGTTTGCCGTTTTCGTCTTTTCTTACACCTTCTTGATCATATACCAATGCAGCATAACGCTTCTTGGTAATGTACAGCCCTGATTCTGCAACAATTTCTCTACCAGCCGCAATAACTTCTGAGCGGGTCTTTGGACAGTGAAATGCCCGTCCCATAAATTCAGAGAATGACTTATTAGCTTCTTCGCATACCTGGTCGTAAAGGGTTACAATAGTTTCTTTAGTCCAAGGAATGTTTCCGTTGTCAATTTCATTTTTTAATGTAGTATATGCACTAAAGTAAACTGAGTCAGTATCACCGTAGATTACACTTTCACCTACGTGGTTATAATCACCTGTAATAATTTCATTTACTTTACTAGCCATGTGCTTGGCTATTTGACGCCCAGTAAGAGTAGTAGACTGACCAATTCGCTTATCAAAGAAACGGCAACCAGGGTTGAGAATAGCACCATAAAGGCTATTAAGGTTAATTTTCTTGACAAGTTGTCGCTTATCCCAAAACGCAATTTCTGTATCATTACCGGCCTCCTGCGCCTTCTTTTTCATAGCTTGAAGTTCTTTACGCTCAGCATACCACCGTTTAAGTAATCCGGGGATAACACCTTCATAGTCTGTTGTAAAGATAGTTCCGTTAGCACTAAGCATCCAAGGCATATGACTATCGAAAATTAGTTTATGTATTTCTGCACCACTTAATACATCACTGCGTCCGTCTTCCCAGTCAATAGTAATTGCTATATCTTTGCGCTGTGACATAACTGCGTCATATTCTTCAGAACCGAAGCGACCTTCCCAACTGTTTGCAAAGCTCATTTTTTTGAGCATAGTATCCTCATGGATACGTGCATCAGTTATAGTTGGACGCAACTGACCTATAATAGTTTCTGGAGCCATGTTCAGCGCACGAATTACAGATGGATACAGACTGTTCAAGTCCATTGAGGCAATCCACTTGTGCAAGCCTACCTTTGGATAAGCTACATAAGCACCTGCTGCCTGTGTATTTTCATCATCCTGTTTAGGACGATTGGGAACTTGTAGACCTCTGTTGTGTGCTTCGTTAATAATAGCCTGTTCAGTGACAGCTACAGCACCCATAGTAGTCTGTAGTAGCACAGTATTGGCATGAGCAAGTTCGTTTGAAAGATCAATGAATCTAAGCTTCTTGTCTAGCTTGTCAAGTAGTGCGACGTCCTGTCTGTTATATTCAATAAACGTTCTAAAATCATTGTTGTACAACTGATCTAGTGTACCTTCGTACACAGTCTTGTTCTCACCGATTTCCATTTCACCAATAGCATCTAAGCGATAACTGTGTCGTTCTTCATAGGTATACTTTCTATAAAGCTCAAGACTGTCTAAGTGTACTCGCCCAACAAAGTCAAATGTTTCTGCTGTCTTGCCGTACTTTTCATATTCACGCTTCTTGGGCAACTGTCCCCATAGACAGAATCTGCGTGTGTCATCCTTGCTCAACATGCGAGCTACGCGATTAACAGTATAAGGAACGTCGTAGCCTTCTGAGTTCCAACCGCTTACAATGTCAGCATCTTCTATGAGGTCAAGGAATGTTTTGAGCATTTCTCGCTCACCATTGCCATCCTTGTCATTTTCAAATAGGATAACGTTATCACCCCATTCGCTACACATAGCCCGTGCCTGATCCATACTAAGACCTTTTGGCGGTACTGCTAGTGTTATTAGTGCATTAAGCCATTGCAAGCAGACAGTGATAGCAGTAATAGGCATAAACGGATCACTTGGATCAGCAAAGCCTCGTTCCGGATCAAAGTCCGTCTCAATATCCCAGAATGCAATGTTTAGCTTGGGCGCATCCTGATTGAGATAGTTCTCACTGAGACATTGGAAGATTGGATTAATATCACTTTCGTAGAGCTTCTTGCTGTTATTGATAGCAAGTTCCTTGCGAAAGTCTTTGGTGTTTTTGCAAACAATACGGCTAAGCTGAGAGCCATAAACACTCTTATACTTGCCTTTAGGATCTTCGTAGTAAAAAGTATATTTTACTGGGTATTCTGTAAAGCGTCTTTTTCCATCCTTGCGCTCTACTATTCTGATGATATCAGATTCTCTATCAAAAATTGCGTCTACGTAACTCAAAAATATCTCCCGTTGCTTGTGGCCAACGCAGCCTTTCTACATGCTCTTAAAGTGAGCGACTCTATAAAATATATAATGCCGCCTTTTACAGCGGCATTAAAATTACTTATCATATCCTAGTGTTGCAATCAACGTTTCTAGATCCTCGTAATAATCAGCATGCTTTTCCCAATCGCGTTTTTGGGCGATCTTGATTGCTTTGTTGATCAGTGCAGGCTTGATATTTAATTCCTCAGCAACTGCCTTAACTGTTTCTTTAAGTCCTTCTTGTAAACTTTCAATTTCTGAAAGGACTGTGATGCCTTCTGTTACTAGTCTTTCTAACTTGGCCTTTTCTTCGGCGCCGTAGGTACGATCACTCATTGGTTGTTCTCCAGTTCAAATAATACTAATTATATATTGATTTTGCTTTTAGAGCAAGAGAAATTATAAAGACTTGAGGGTTCTTTCTGCAAATGTCCAACCAAAAATCTCTCTAGCCTTCCAATCATTTTGTTTGAAGCCTTCAAGGATTGACCACTCGCTTTCTCGTGCAATAATATGTTTACTTATACTTTCCCAGTCGAGGCTGAGAATTTTTTCTTGGATAGATTCTTTCATATCCAAAATTTCATTGAAGTCGTAGCTATCCCATTCAATGTGAACAACTTCCCAAATGTTGTTTGACTCATCTATATAATCTAGAGCAAAGTCGAACCCCCATTTCTTTTTTGATTTTAAAAGTAGCTGGGCTTTAGGATTCTTTGGTATTAGGTTGACAATTTCATTTTCTGCTGCATCTGCAAAATCACAGCGATGTAATAGCATACAGTGATCTAGCATTAAGTTTGGATGTTTAATGTCCATCCATGGGTCTTGCCAACACAGATGATAAAGGCATTCAGTTAAGGGAAAATTCATTGCAGAGTAAAGTTTCTTCTCTGCTGAACAAAGTTCAAAACCGTCTTTGTCGTACCAACGAAAATCCGCTGCTTTGAGATCAGCGGATTGTGTGCATGTTATATTTTTGGTGAATTCATTTATAATAAGATCAAACATCTTTATCTTTTAAAGCCGCCCATAACCTGTCTTTTATAGATTCGGTAGCATAATCTTTTTTATGCTTTTCTTTACCTACTTTAGCATCGTATTTTTTGTCACGATGAGTTCCGCCAGCGCCGCTAGTACGTTTGGCTAACATGGTGCGCCAGTTTGGGTCTCTCTGCTTAGGTGCCTGCATCTTCATTTTGTCTGCTTCTTCTACATCTTCTTGTCTAACAACTAGATCGCTGTCAGCACGTTTCATAAGGTCTATGAATTCTCTTTTTAACTCTCGTTCAGAAGTAAAGATTTTCTCTAATGCAGTTTTAAATGGTTCTAATTTTGATATTAATCTAGGATGCAGTGTAGTAGGTGCAGCTACTTCTTTTTTCTTTGTAGTAGCATTTGCATCTCTTTTTGGTCTTTCACTGCCTGTGAAATAGTTTGTGATTCCTTTTTCCGCTGCTGCTGGATCATAATCTGCCATTCCTTGGCGTATACCGTCTAACGGGCCTTCTCCTACTAGTCTATCCTTGAAAGGATGTTTGGTCCTACCGGGTTCAGCCTTTGGTGTTGGTTCGCTACCTCTAACCTTATCAGCTGCCTTTTGACTTTCTTTCAACTGAACACCTGCTAGTTTAGCAAAGTCTGCTATGTTGTCAAGATCTAATGGCAACGAACCTTTGGATACGTTAACACTTTCTTTTAGATAATCTTTAGTCGGAGCAGAATCAATAGGTGCTCGTGCCGCCGCCTGCAACTTTTTTAAATCTTCTCGTGGATCACTAGGATCCATATCAAATAGTTTTCTTTGCAGGGCATGGTAGTCCATTGTTAGTCCTTCTTAACGTGCTCTGGCTTGCCTTTGTGCTTTGTAGCAGCGTAATCCTTGGCAGACTGCTTGCTCATACCTTTGGCAGCTTTGGCTACTTCTGGACTGGCAGCAGGTTCACCCTTCTTAGCAGCGTAAACCATGCCCATGAATTTCTGTTGTGCTTTTGACTTAGCTTTTTCAGTTACTGCTAGATGTAAGCGAGCTTTGAAAGGATCGTTAGATTCACCAAAGTGTCTCTTGTGTGCTTCTTGACCTTTATCGTAATGTGAAGCAGCAGGACTTCCAGGACTATATGGGTTCTTTTTCTTACCCTGAGAAGCATCTCTGTATCCAGCATCATGTGCTTTCTTAAGCTCTGGATCATCTTGACCTTCGCCTACTTGAATTTCAAGAGCAGGTCCTGCACCACCGCCATCGGCACCAAATTTCATTTCATAATCTAGATTGTGATATACTGAACCAATATAGTCAGCTGCCTTTGTAATCTTAGATTGTACCCAACCTTCTAATCCTTGCTCTTCAGAAACGTTTTTAAGCATTTCGTGTAGCTTGATAGAATACTTTGCAATTTTATATAGTTCAGCTCGTGCCATCTGTACTTCGTGGTCGCGTTCTGCTGCACCAGCTAGGTCGGCTAACCCTTCATTAGTTTTCTTTTTCATATACTTGTCCTTGATACGACCTAGTTCTTCTTGATTAGCACCCTTGCGCCCGGCCGCAGCAAGTGCTTTCATACCATCGGCGCCATACTTCTTCTTACCTGTATAGTATTGTAAACCAGTTTCGTTTGTATTCTTATCAGTCATGTTAACTCCGAGCTTTAGTTATATTTATCGTTTGATTATTGTGCCATTGAATAACGAATCGTCTTCAGCAGTAGCAGTCTTAGGTGATTCTGCAGATACATAATCATACAGCTTTTTACCGCCGTACAGTAACGCTACTACTGCGGCAGCAGGTAATGCATATTTTGCTGAAGCAGCCGCAAGTGCTTTAATAGCATCAGGTTTTAGATTATCACCAACAATAGATGCAATACCAGTAGCTGCATCAGATGCACTATTCCAAACTCCTTGGGCTAGGGCTTTAGCAGCAGCGGCAGGATCACTAACTAGATTATATGTATTTTTAGCAACATTAGCAATATCCATAGCTGCATCTGGGTTGGTTGCAGCAGCAGCCGCAACCGCAGCAGTCTTTGGATTTTTAGCTGCAATCTTAGCAGCACCAGTAGCACCACCTTTTAATACTCTTCCTATTGCAGGAACGCCTATTCTAGCAGCCATTGCTAGTGCAGGCAGTAATAATGGCACTGCTTCGTTGATCTGAGATTCAGTTGTTTTCTTTTTCTTTTTTCTAGGTGCAGGATTCACAACAGTAGCAACTGCTCCAGCACCAACAGCACCAACGCTAGCAGTTTCAGTTATTTCTCGTATCTTCATTTGTTCTTACCTGATTTCATGTTAGCACACCAATGGGCCATACGAGCTTTTTCTCCTGAACTGCTTTTTGCAACTTTTCGTAATTGTGTAACACTTTGTTTACAATTTACACCGCTGCGTTTAGCTAGACCCTTTCTTCCAGGATTTTTACCATCAGCAAAGTTTTCATGCATACCAAAATTTCCGCTCATGGGCATCTGTTTAATACCAACATCAGATGCGAATCGATCTATCACCATAGCAATTTGGAAATCTAAAAGAGTTAGTCCCTTGACATCGAATGTAGATGTCTTGACAGTAACTTCAGCAACATCTTGTGTAACTTCACAGAAATGATCCATTTTCTCACTTAGGCGATTAATGATCTTAACAAATGCAACTGCTGCTCTGTGATCATCGGCTACGTATTTTGCTTGCAATGTTCTATGATCCAGCATTTCCCAATCTGGTAGGTACTTGCTTTTTAAGTTATCTAAATCATCATTGGATGGTTTAAATTCTTCAACATCCTTGGATCTAAATTCGCCTTCTTGAACGTTTTCTACGTTATATCTAGGATCTGTTTTCTGACGAGGCATGCTCTTGGGCTGTTTAGGATCAACAGGATCAACATCGGTAGTAGTTAGTCCAGTTTTTAATAGAGCTTGAATAAATTCATGTTCGAGATCTTCAGATCCGAAAGATAATATAGCACTAGGAGGACCTTTACCAAAATCGTGTTTTCCTAACCCTTTTAAGTTAGATATATGCTGACCTAATTTATACCAATCATATACATCAGATACATCTACCTTAATGGTGCCTTTAGGCATTGTAGGTTTAGTTTCCGGACCTTCTGGCGGTTCGTTTGGATGTCTATCTTCGTTCTTATTACGTCCAGCACAGTGCGCCTTTTGACTGAAACCTTTAGGATTAGAACAGTCAATAGAGCGTTTGTATTTCTCGCTCCACTTTTCTAAAGCAATATCATTTATTTTCATTTCTCGGTTCCTTTGACAGGTTTTTCTCCGGTCATATAAGGAAGACTAAACCATAGTTGGAACCACTCAGGGGTTCCAGGCTGTATGTTTTTTTCTCTTTGAATTCGACCTTTTTCTGAACCAGTAACACTTATGTTACTGCCTTTGTATTCGTGCAATCTTGCTGCATGTCCTAGTCCAGCTAGATACTGCATACTTTTAATTTCGTGTATAGGATCGTCAGGCGGTAATTGACAATCGTCGCCGCTATCTACATTAATATGTTCTGATGTAATCCTATACTGTTTCATGACGATCTCTTTTGTTTAGGGCCTTTACGGTATTTCCATTTTTTATCAGTCGAACACCAATACTTACCGTAGCTAGATTCGCCTATGCTTTCTGTAGCTCGCTCTCCAGTTTTAAAAACTTCCCACTTCTTGCCAGTTTGTTCTGACTTTCTACGGGCCATATCTTTTAATCTATAGAATTCTCTTTCTTCTTCTGGACTGTCTGCATAAGCACCGTATGGTCCTGGGAATACCTTCCACTTCTTACCATTAATATAAACAGCAAAATTGTTGCCAGGTTCTGTATTACCCTCATCCCAGTCTTTGCCGCCTTCCGCCACACCTTCTGCAGGCTCTAATTCTTTAATGCCCATTCCAGTTCGTACAGCACTGTAAACATTCTTGGCATTGTTTTGTAGACCCTTAGGCAGGCCCTGTGCAAATGCTTCAAAGTTACCTTTCATAGCAGCTTCACGCATCTTACTAGCACTCATGCCCTCTGCACCTTCTGCATCAGGGTCGCGTTCGCCTGCACTTATTACTTTGATAGATTTAAATGTATAGTCCTTGCCATTGTAGTTGTTAAGTAGTTCATTGAAGCTTTCTACTCTGTCACTACCTGCAACATATATTAGATTATCATAGCCCATTGATTCTACTTTTTGTAGAGCTTGAATAATTGTTTTTACATTTTCATCGCCTACAGTTACCTGCGGAAATGCTGCTTGTGCAAATTGCAGTTTGATATTAAAAGGAAGCGGGTCGGTTTTGGGCTTTTGTGTTTGTGTTATAAACAAAAAAGGATCGGCCTTTTGACTAGCAATAACATTAACCAGCTTTTCGTGTCCGATAGTAGGAGGATTCATCCTACCAAAGGCAATAGCTGCTGTTTTACCTTCCGCTTCAAAAAGTTCACGTAGGAGCATCAATAAACTCCTTTTTGTATGTTGCCTAACTCTTCAGAATATAATTTTTGAACAAGTCTATTATAATCTTCTTTAGTTAAAAGTTCGTCTGGTCTTTTTGCAATGTTAAATTTTTTGCAATATCTATTTGATGCTTTATGTACTATAGGACTAAAAATTTCTGAAGGATCTATTGATTCTTTTTTATCATAAGAATTTTTCATGCTTATAATTGCAGGGAATAATTCTTTTCTATAAAACATTGGATCATTGCGCATAAAGATAGAGATATCGTCCACGACATCATACGGCAATTCATTATTGTCAAGTTTTGTAAATTCTTCAATGCGCATTGTTAGTCCTCACCATTTACGGCAGGACCAATAACGTGCTTTGTGTCTTGGTCCAGGGTTATCGCAATTATGACGAGCACGGAAACTGCGTCTGCGAGCGGGATTTGATTTTTTAATTCTCATGTTAGGATCACCAAAGTTTACCTTAACGATATTACCACTTGGCTTTCGAACATATACTTTAAATTTCTTAACATCGCCCCTCATGGGCTTGCCTAGAGGAACACTTCTTCCTCTGTAATCGGCTTCGTCTAGTGTTTCATCTTCGTTGAACCACATAACTCCGTATTCTAAAAAGAACTCGTCGCCTTCGTATGTCTCTTCATCTGAAATTTCTTCGTCTGTGGTTATTTCAATATCAAAATCGTCGTAACCTTCGTCTGTAAGATAGTTTGTTAACTTCTCTGCAAACTCTTGTGTTTCTTCTTCAGAAAGTTTTCTAGGTAATGGGATTTCAAATACTGTTGAACCTAGATCTGTTTCGTACACAGTATTATTTGGAAACACAGATTCGTCTAGCTTGTGTGCTAGATCTGCTCGTTCCATAGTTACTATAACAAAGTGCTGCATGAAATACCTTTAATGATTTAATCTTATGCTGTTAACAGTACCGGCAGTATAGTCTAAAACAGCTCTTACCCAAACATAGTTACCTGTAAAGTTGGCTACAGAACTGCTAGTTAGATTGTTACCGGTATACTGCGCAACCTGAAACCAGTCATCTTCAGTCGGTTCTACAGCTAGGGTAGCTTGTATTGTAATCGTGCCTGTAAAACTTGTACAGGTGTACTGCACCGTGTGAAGCCCATCTGAACGACCGTAAAAACCGTCGCCTTTAAAGGCCTCGCCGGTGACGGTTAATAAATCATCACCTACTGGATGCGAGTTTTCTGATAGTATAATTTCACTGTTAGCTGCCATACTTATATTTATCAATATCGCTCTTATAGACTAACTTGTCTATTTTGCGTATTGCATGTCCTATAAGCATCTCAGCTAGTGTTAAAATGCGATCGTCTCGAATATAGATATAGCTACCGTTAGCGAGTCCGTTGTGCAGATCGTTAAGGGTTTTTGGACCTACTTTTACTTTGTCCGGATTAGATGATATCCAATTGTAAACATTAGGATCTACTCTTTTATAGGACAAGTGTACTTGATACTGATATTGTGGTTCAAAATTAACAATTTTTATATTCTTTTTAGTACTTAATATTTCTACAGCACACGGTGCCGGTTCCCAGAATTCTCTATTGCTAACACGCATTTTGTTAGCAATTCTCATTAGAAGATTCCTATCATTACTATAGATTCCAAGTGTGCTTGTTTCGCAGCGTATTTTAAAATTATTGTTCTTTTTTAAGATGTTGTAAACATCCTTAGCGTCAAAAAACGAATCTTCTGATACCGGCACTGAGGATCTATAACTCTGCTTTGTTAACGGCTCTCCTGCCTTGTGCTTTTCAGTAAGTTCTTCTAATTTACTTTTAGCATAAGAAAGCCCGTCTTGCCGTTGTAGGTCAGACCTAAAAATAACGGCAAGAGGGTTTGATAAAACAAGTTTGTAAAGATACTGCCCGTGATGCAGTTTCTTAGTTTCAAACAGTTTCAACGATTTCATTAGTTGTGCAATCCAACTTTATTTCGTTGTTGTGTAAATCTACAACAACAGTCCCGCCATTCTTTAGGTTACCAAAAAGAATCTGTCTTGATAGAGGACGCTTAATTTCCTTATCAATAACCCTTTGTAGAGGCCTTGCACCCATCTTAGGATCAAATCCCTTGTCAACAAGATAGTCAAGAGCTTCGTCAGTTACGGTGATAGTAATATTCTTTTCTGTAATCATACTCTTAAGTTCAACTAGGAACTTTCCAACGATCTTCATCATTGTTTCCTTGCTCAACTTAGCAAACGTAATTACACCATCCAATCGATTGCGGAACTCCGGAGCAAAGAACTTCTTTAGTTCTCCGTCATCATAGCTGCCTTCAATAGCGTCATTAAAGCCGATCTTGTTCTTTTCAGCTTCCTTGGCACCTAGGTTAGTTGTAAGAATTAGGATACAATTACGTGCATCTGCTTCCTTGCCATTAGACCCAGTAACCTTACCATTATCCATTATCTGTAGAAGGATCTGGCTAACATCTGGGTGTGCCTTTTCAATTTCGTCCAACAGTAGAACACAGTTAGGACTTTCCTGTAGCTTCGTGATTAGAATACCTGCGTTTTCTTCAAAGCCAACATAGCCGGGTGGTGATCCAATCAACTTAGCTACAGAATGCTTTTCTTGATATTCCGACATATCAAAGCGAACCAACTTAACACCTAGATTCTTGGCAAGTTGCTTTGCAGTTTCAGTCTTACCTGTACCAGTTGGACCCATGAACACAAATGAGCCAATAGGCTTGTCTTCTGGCTTTAATCCTGCCTGGCTTACAAGAATCTTATCCACAATTCCTTCAATGGCTTCATCTTGTCCGTAGACACCTGCCTTTAGATTGTTTTCAAGATTAGCAAGATTTTCAGTTTCCTTTTCAGCAACCTGTTCTGCAGGAATGTTAATAATTTTAGATAGCTCGAACTGTATTTGCTCTTCGCCTACAATCTTATTATCTTTCTGATTCTTGAGTTTAAATCTTGAACAGGCTACATCAATAAGATCGATTGCCTTATCGGGTAACTTTTTATCAGTCTGATACTTTACTGATAGCTTGACCGCTGCTGCAATAGCTTCATCGGTGATTGTTGTCTTATGATAGTCTTCATAGTACTTTTTAATACCCTGTAGAATGTCTTTAGTTGTTTCTGGTGTAGGTTCATCAACAGTAACACGTTGGAAGCGGCGCATTAGCGCACGATCCTTTTCAAAGTACTTGCGATATTCTTCCCAAGTTGTTGATGCAACAACCTTTAAGTCGCCCTTAGTAAGAGCAGGCTTTAACATATTAGCAAGATCGTTAGCACTATTGCCACCACCAGCACCAGCACCGCTCATCATATGAGCTTCATCAATGAACATAATTGTCTTGCCTTGCTTAGTAAGTGCTTGTAGAACTAGCTTAAACCTTTCTTCAAAATCACCACGATATTTGCTGCCAGCCAACATTGATCCAATGTCGAGCATGTAGACCTGATAGTCCTGCAAAAATTCAGGTACATTCTTGTTTACAATATTAAATGCCAAACCTTCGGCGATTGCGGTCTTACCAACACCCGGGTCACCGACCAATAGAACGTTGTTCTTAGAACGCCTACCTAGCGCCAATGCGATTGAATCAAGTTCGTCAGCTCGTCCAATAATAGGATCAATTCTTTTACGTTTTACTTCGTCGTTAAGATTTGAAGTAAATGCACGGAGCGCACGTTTTGCTTCCCCGCTGACCGTGTTGTCTTCTTCAATTTCTTCGCCTACTTCATTATTAATGAATTCAGCAAACTTTTCTTTTACAATACTAGCTTCGTTTAGATAGTACACGGCGATGCTCTTCTTTTCAGTGAGCATGCTCAATAAAACATCAGCAAGTTGGATATGGCTGCGACCGCTGAACAGCGTTTGTGTAAAAGCTCTGTTTAAAACACGTTCAACAGACTGTGTCTTTTTAGGCTTGAACTTATCTTGTTCTGTTTTAATTTCGTCACAGTTGGTTTTAAGATGATGTTCCAAATTTGTCTTGATAAAATTAACATCACTACCATACATGGTTAAAACATTAATAAAGTTTTCTTCACAGAGCATAGCATATAGCAAGTGCTCAAGTGTAACATATTCATGTTTTAATTTCTGTGCGTCCTTGACAGCCTTGTCAAAAACTAACTGTAACTCTTCTGATGGTTCAACCATATTAATATTTTTCCTTCTTCAGTATTTTATTAATTTCTTGCAGTTTGTTATATACTTCTTGATTTGTCATGTCTGGCATTATCGGATCAATCTGTACAAAAACTTTTCCTTTTTTCTTTGTATGCAGATCCGGAATACCGTAATCTGCTATGCTAAATGTGGTGCCTGGTTTTGTGCCTTTTGGAATAGTTAGTTGAACAGTTTTATCATCTAACGTTTGTATTAGTATAGCACAACCTAGCAGAATGTCAAATAAATCTACCTGCTGTTTAGTGTAGAGATTGTTATCTTCTCTGCGCCATCCAGCAGTTTCAACTACATTGATTTTTACATATAGATCCCCACGTTGGAATCTTGGATCGCCGTCGTCACCTAAACCAGTATATCTAACAGTATCACCATTCCTAGCACCTGGAGGTATATCAACTTCTACGGTTTCCTGCTTGCCACTTTTTAGTCTATAGCTTATTAAAAGATTTTTACCAAGCAGTACATCTTTCAAATCAATTTTAGCCATCACAGTTAGATCTCTGTTCTTAGGGGCGCCGCGCCCCATACCGAACTGTGCAAAAATATCTGCAAATGGACTGCTTTGTCCAAAAGGGTTGTGATTGGCCCAACCGGGCTGATTCCATTGAGACTGCGGATTGTCGTAAGAGTCTCTTTTGTCAGGATCACTCAGTGTGTCATATGCTTCGTTTATCTTGGCAAATGTATTGTGATCACCGCCCCTGTCGGGGTGGTGCAGCATCGCTAGCCTGCGATAAGCCTTCTTTATTTCTTCGGGCGATGCAGATCGTGGGACACCCAACGTGTTGTAATAATCCATGCTAATACTTAGCTGATCAACACGTTGGGTGTTATGTTAGTGAAAGGTTAGTTTTTACCTTCTACTTTTTCTTTAGTACGTCCATATGCAGCGATACCAAGTACAGCACCCATAGCAATATGGTATAGTCCTGCACCTTGTAGTGTTAATGGAGCCCACTGGCTAGTAACTTGTCCGCCTTGTGCAGCCTGTAAAACACTCCAAAGTATTGGGAATATAACAAAGTCAAAAGTACATGTACCCATGTACAACCAGCCCATAGCTGGTCTCCACTTCTTGTTAATCCAATCTTCGTTTGTATTCTTTACTAATACGTCTGCATCTCCGACATTATTGCTCATGTCAGGTCTTGCTGACGGTGATGAATTTCTGTATCCGCTCACTGAATCATTGTCCCCTCTTCTAGTAGTAATGGTTGTTTCTTCATATCTCGGTGATGAAAAATTTGAAGAACTTGATGATCCAAAGCTACTGCTTGATGATCCAAAGCTACTGCTTGACGAACCGCTACTTGCAGGTTTTACTGGTTCGAGATCTTCTGGTTTTAATCTAGGCATATAACCCCTCCCTATTCCCTACAAGTATTTAGCGTAATTTGGCTAATTTAAATGCTCTGAAAATACAAAACCACATCCATCCTATGTCAAACTCAAACCAGCGTCTGCTTAATTTAGGATTAGCTGGATCTAAATGGTGATTATTGTGAAGCTCTTCACCGCCTATAATAATACCGATCGGGGAAACATTGCGACTGTGATCCTTTGTTTCACCATTACGATACCCCCACCAGTGCCCAATACCGTTAATAAAACCTGCAGCCCAAAAAGGTATCCAAATCATTTGAATACCCCATATTAATAAGCCTGCCCAACCGAACAGTAGCAGGTCTATAAGCAACATTAAGTAAATGCCCCATTTATGATATCTAGTATAGAATAGTTCTATTTTATCTTTAGGAGTTCCAGCACCATATTTTATAACAAAACTAGCATCTTTTGTAGCTTCGTGATAAAGACTCCAACCTCCGAATATTAGTCTCCATATACCAAAAACATGAGGACTATGTGGGTCACCTTCAATATCAGTGTGTTGATGATGTTTACGATGTACAGCTACCCATGCTTTGGTAGTCATTCCGGTTGTAAGCCACAACCAAAAACGCATAAAGTGTTCAAGAACAGGATGAAATATTATACCCTTGTGTGCCTGGCTTCTATGCAGGTAAAGAGTTACACATATTATAGTAATATGTGTCATTATAAGAGAGGCTAGAAAAATTGTTATCATCTAGTATTTAGTGCTCACTTTAGATCTACGGGGTAGCGAATCCTTCAATCAAGCCAGCAGCCGGCTACATAACCCCAAACGGTCCTAGGGTATGTTCTTTAAATCATTTTGCTAAGAGCATATACGCCAGTTACTAACAGAGCCTTGATTTCCATGTCATCAGCTTCGTCGTCTAGCTTATCAGTACGAACTAGATCCTCTAGCAGTTCTCTAAATTCGTCTGCACTGAGCTCATCTGCTTCATACTGTGCTGCTAAATCTAGTGCTATTTTTGCTCTTTCTGCTGCCCATGGTCGATCGCAGTGAGCCAGTTCTCTTAGTGCTTTCATGACTATTCCTTACTTCGAGTGCTTGCCGCCACAGATGGGGCATTCTTCAGTGTTGTTCATTGTATGTCCTTTTTAAACATTGTCATAAATCTAGCTTGAATATTTTTTGCAAATTGAGGTTGAGGAAAATTCCAACCCACAAATGCGCCTATTGCTAACCAAAATATTGTTTCTAACATGCCCTTCTCCTATTAATTTTTATATCTAAAATTCATGCTGATAACAATACGTTGATCGTTGCTACGATTTTTTGTAACATAATGTTTCATAGTGCTATCAAACATCAAAAACTTACCGGGTTCAGACTGTATCTTTGTTTGTTCTATCAAATAAGGATTCTTATTGTATTGGAATACAAAATCTCCGCTGTTAGGAGGAACCTTAACCCAGAATGCTGCACTAACCTGTGCACCACCTTGATAGTTGTCTGCTGTTTCGTGTGTGTGTAAATTTGTTGTGTCACCGGGATTGTGTACCACCGCCCACACAGACTGATTATGATCTTCGTCAAGTCTGCCTGTATAGCAGGATACTATTTCCTCGTCAAACGCATCTTTCCACTCTTGGCATAACCTTGAAATAATACGCTGCACCTGTGGACTGAAATCTATACGAACATCTTCATATCTTATGTCTGTTTCGTCCTTGGACATATGATAGCCTTTGTTGTAATTTTTCATAACCATTGCAGTGAGTTCTTCTAGGTCCTCATCTAAAGAACCTAGAAGAAACTCTGTTTTATGTAAGGTTACTACCTCGGACATTAGCCGGTGTATTCTTTAGTAAAGCCTTTAGGAGCAATCTTCTCGCATACTAGCTGTGCTACGATTGGAGAAATTATTGATCCGATAAAGATACCAACACCTGCGGGTGTTGCAAGGCTTACTGCCATTACGGTTGGATTGCAAGTACCTACAGCGTTAACCATAACCCTGTTTAGTAACTGCTTATCGACGTTACCCTTAATGCCTGGGATCAGCCACATACCTTCTGTAATTAGTCCACCAATGGTTGTTGCCATTGCTGCATTGCTGCCTTTAGCAAGTGCCCACCCTAGGTATGTGGAACTAATAGCAGTGGAAGTAACTGTGCCTGGCTCTGCCGGCTGTGGCTTAGGTGTAAAGTACATTACACAACCAGTTGTTAGTGCCATGTTTAGACCAATGTAACATGCATTTGCATCAATCCATTCATAGGCTTCTGTGGCTGCATATTCTACGTATTCAACGCCTTTGCTGACCATGTTCAGTACTTCGCCGTTGTGTTGTTTCCATGTGTCCGATGCAACATCAAAACCTTGCTTGGCGTACTCTGTTGACTGTGCAGCGCAAACTTGTGTTGCATGCTGAACTGCCTTGCCTGTATCGTTTACTAAACTTTCAGCAAAGGTCTTAGTTGCATTATAAGCGTCTTCGGTACCCTTAACTACAGTATTAACTGTGTCGGTTGTACCTTTAACAACTGTGTTTGTTGTATCGGTAACACCCTTACTTACAGTGTTTGCTGTATCAGTTACACCTTTGCTGACCGACTTTGTCGCGCCCTTGACGCCTTTAGAAACTGATTTTGTCCATCCCATATCTTTTACTCCTTAGAAAAATAAGAATAGTCCGTTAGCACTTAATGCTAAACCAATGGCTGCTACAGCAAAACTTGCCCAGAACATTGGCATGCTGACAGCAAGAATACTTGCAGATAATACTACGATCGCTAACTGATATGCTGTGCTAGCATAACCAATCCATGGACTAGATTTCTTTGCTACTTCTCTATCGTGTTCCATCTTACGTGCTTGGATGGCAATTTCTTTTTTGTCATCATCCATGCGCTCTGCTTCTGCTTTAAACTCTTTCTTTAGAACAGGGTCGCTTGTGGTCTTGGAAGCAATCTCATAACTAACCAGTCTGTTGTTTTTTGCTTGATATTGTGCCCAAGCATTGTTTGCGCCCAGTGTATTGTTTAGCACTGTAGAACTTAACTTGCCACCATACCACGAATTTACTGCTAGGAATAGTGCGAATACGCTAATAACCATTCCAGCTTTGTCTTTAATTTTTGCTTCACGCTCTGAACGTGAACCAGGCGCTGGCTTCGGTGCGTCTGGATCTTTAGGTTCTTTGTTAATCAATTTTAGAATTGAATCTTGTATAGCCATCTTTCCCTCCTTAGAATCTTGATAATACTGCTGACGCTGCCTTTTCTGCTTGTGCTGACATTATTTTCTTTTTAGCTTCACAGTAAGCAGGGGAGCCCTCTTTCTCTATGCTGCGCTTATAAAAGTCATCAACTGTTTCTTTCATAGGAGCAATTAATTTTCTTACATCAGTTTGTCTTAGACCCTTGCTTTCGCTGTAAAGATCAAACCATTCTAGATTATCTGCAATTCGTTTAACCTGCGGCGCATGCGGCTGCTTACAATTTAGTTGAGCTACGCTCTGTCTAACATCAATTATTTTAGCACTTTGATTATCATCCCAGAAGCTAGGAATTCTACTAGTTACTGCTGCACAACCTGATAGGGCAATAGCTACAGAAATAGTTGCAAATAATTTTATCATATTTTTCTCACTTACAAGAACATTTTGTTTCGTAGTCTGCTATGGCTGCTTTGATCGCATCCTCAGCAAGAATTGAGCAGTGTATTTTAACAGGAGGTAGTGCTAGCTCTTCGGCAATTTGGGAGTTTTTAATTTCTCCTGCTTCACTGAGTGTTTTTCCTTTGACCCATTCTGTGACAAGGCTGCTTGACGCAATCGCCGATCCACAACCATACGTTTTAAATTTAGCGTCTGTAATAATACCTGTAGCATCATCTACCTTTATCTGTAGTTTCATAACGTCGCCGCAAGCAGGTGCACCAACCATGCCAGTACCAACGGAAACATCAGACTTATCAAAAGAGCCAACATTTCGTGGGTTTTCATAATGATCTAACACCCTCTCACTGTACGCCATAGTTATTTTTTATCCTTTTTATCCACAGTAACAGCTTCGTTTAATTTTTCGTCAGCTTCCTTGTAATATCTTTCGTAGGCTGCGATAATCGCCTGCTGTTGTTGTACATACGCTCTAATATCTGAAAGATTCAAACCTAGATTTGCATATCCTTGATCAGTTAGCCCAAACACTGCTACAGGTCTTCCTGATTTTGCTAGCTTTTCAAAAACTTCTTTGTAATTGTCTTTGGTGATAACTACCCATTCAACTCCGCGCATGCGAACTTGGTCGGCTTTTGGTAATTCTAACCTTGGCTTTTCTACCGGCTTGGTAGAGATTTCTATCTCTCGAGGTTTAGGCGTTAGAAGAGCGCAACCACTAACGCTTAACGAGAGTATTAAAAAGCCAAGGACACTCGCTGTTGAACGAACGGCCATCTTTTGCCTCCTTCTCTGTTTTAGTTAGTTCTGCACCTGACAGTAGCTCAAAACAGCGTCCTGCTTTAGCACTAGCTGCATTAACTACTCTCTCTATCGCATCAGGTTTAGCTGCGGCAGTCTGCCCTAAGTCATGACGCTCTAGCTTTTCTGCGAGAACTTGATTTTGTGCTCTAATTCTACTAAATTCTTCATTAGTTGCTTTTAGTTCGTTATTAGCACGAGCGATATCTCTCTGCATAGTTACAATCGTTTCTTGATTTAACTTTACAGCAGTATCTAATTTTGCATTGTTCTCAGTTAATATACGAATACGATCCTGACTGTCTTTATAATACCAATAGCCAGCTCCGCCCAAGACGAGCATGACTATTAGCATTATACCAGCGAGTTTGAAACCCATAGAACTTAGCCCAATAAAGCCTGTAGCGTTTTTGGCCCAGCTACCCCATCCGCTTCTAAACCATTTTGGGCTTGCCAATTTTGTAAGGCTCGTTTCGTCCCTGGACCAAAATCGCCATCCGCGTTTAAGCCAAGAGCTTCTTGTAGCTGCTGAACTAAAGGGCCTCGTGACCCTTCTCTCAATACTTGATTGAAGTTAACTTCACCACCACCGTCATGTTCATTAGAATCATGTGAGCCACCGCCACCTGAACCTAGAACTTCCATAGCATGTTCAAAATGCTTTTTACGATCTTCTAAACCTATGGTACCGCCGTTAATCTTCTTAGTCATTCCAACGATATCCTGTGAATCACAGAACTTGTTGATATTATTGTTATCCCAGAACCAAGCTGCACTATCAAGTGCGCCTTTCTTGGTTCCTATATAATCCACAGCTTCATCAAGGTCCATTTCCATAGCCTTGGCAAAACCTGAATAGTTACTCTTACCTGTGAGCTGAATTAAACCGCGACCGCGGAAGTGCCAACCATCACCGCTGCCTTCGTCACCGTTGCCCATTCTGCTTGAATAAACTACGTTGGCAATCTTCTCTGGTTGACGAGCATATGCATTAGCATCGCGTCCTGCATTCTTAAAATACTTGGGGAAAATCTTATTCAAGCCGTCTGCTGAATAGTTAAGATTTTCTGAAAGAACCTTAAAGCCTGCTGATTCATGCGCACATTGGGCAATAAAACCAGCAACACGTTCTACAGTATTAATTTGCCACAGTGGCAAAACTTCACACATAGCTTCATACCATGCATCGGCCTCTTTGTTTCCATGCAGCAGTTCTCTGACTTGATCTACTGTGAAATTAAATTTAAAATGTTCAGCACCCATTGCAATATCTTCCTCTATTAAATGCGCTTGAGAACAACTACTTTATCTTTATTCTCAAGGGTAAGTTTATCACCATACTTGGTAATATTGTAGTCGCCAATGTACTTAGTCAAAAATATAATTTCAGCAAAGTCATTAGCGTTAAAACTTTCGTTTATGTTAGTTATAGTTTCTTCAGCATCGCCAAAGTCGACGAATCTAAATCGCACTGGATCAGCCCAAGGCTTTTTGATGGTTAATATGTCGTCGATCATTTCAACTGATTCTAAGAAACTTCTGTTAAAGAAATTCTTATAGTTTTCTAAATTTGATTCGTTAACTTTTATTCCGTAGTCATCCGGCCTAACAGGAATCATTTCTGCTAGATTTTTTTCATCAACTGCATGACTGCGCCAGTTTTTGTAGTATCTAAATTTAAGATTGTCTATGTTACAGAGATTTTTAATTCCATTGGCTAGTTCTAAAATCTGCTCAGGAGCATCTTTTGCTCTTTCAATTTCTACAAAAACCTTATAAGTTCCGTCACTAGTTTCACCGCTAGTAGCATCAGCATCTAGAACAAACTGATAACCTTTTTCTAAAAAAGTTTCTAGGTCATCAGCAGCTTCTTTTGTTTTCACGCTGAAACTTAGGGTAATGATATCTTCATCAGAACCCATCTTGCTCTTATAGCTGTCTATTTCCATTATGTGATAGACAAGATCTTTTAAGTCACCCTGTCTCAATGTCATTGTGCTGCTCCTGCCTCAGGTGCTGCTGCTCCTGCCTCGGTCGCTAAATCATCAGCTGGTTGTGTATCAGATGGTATCTTAGTATCCTTTGCAGGCTCAATTGCTGCTTCCTTATAACCAGAATAGATGTCAGCTATAAGTGACTTTGGCATTTGAATCTCAACCAACCATATAGGATGTAGATCTAATTTGCCCTTTTTAGTTCCAGGACGAATATCGTCAGGTTCACGAATTTTGCGTGGCTTAATGAGCTTAGATTTTTTATATTTTACCTTGCAGTCATAGTCTAGCAGACGCTTTCCTCCCATTGGATCAGGCATGTTCTTTTCAGGCCACATAAACGTGCAGGTTACCCAGTGACGCTCAATGACTGGTCCGTCAGCAAGCTCACCGTCTGCCCAGTTAGCATAGACATAGATGTCTAGCTCGTCTAACACCCTTTCAAAGTCCTTGAGAACTTCAAACCCTGTGTTTGACTCGTATATATTTTCAATATTTTTTATAATGTCTAAAACGTCCTGCATAGCGTCTTCCATGGTTTTCTATACTTATTTATCGTATCTAAAAAGTTAACAAGCGTTTTTATCTTGATATGCTTTTACTAAATAACTTTGTAGGGGATGTGTTTCCCTTGCTGGAAATACAGTCCTTACAAACACTACCCTTTAGGAGGACAATTAATGGGTGCAAAACGTGCTTCTAAGAAGCAAAATAGCGCAAACTTCAACTACAGCAATGTAGTAAACATCAATACTTTTCAAAAGCAGAAAACTGTCCATATTATTCCAAGAAATAGAAATCAAGAAACCTACGTGTTAACCTTGCTCGATGAGTCGAAAGACATAGTCTTCGGTATCGGGCCAGCAGGAACGGGTAAGACACTCTTAGCCGTGCAGGTAGCAGTAAAACATTTCAAAGAAGGTAAAATTGACAAGATCATCGTAACAAGACCAGCTGTGTCCGTAGACGAAGATCTAGGATTTCTGCCAGGTACACTAGAACAAAAAATGGCACCTTGGACAAGGCCAATTTTTGATGTGCTACGAGAGTATTTTAATTCACGTGAAATAGAAGGGATGATAGAAGAAGGTATAATTGAAATAGCACCATTAGCATATATGCGAGGCCGCACATTTAAGAATGCATTTATTCTTGCTGACGAAATGCAAAACGCAACACCTAATCAAATGAAGATGTTGCTGACAAGAATAGGTGAAGGTTCTAAAATGGCAGTTACGGGCGATTTAAATCAAGCAGACAGATTAAAAGATAACGGTCTTATTGATTTTATTAGACAGCTCGAAACTAAACATACATCAAGGCTGGACATAGTCCAATTTACCCAGGGGGATATTGAGAGACATGAAGCAGTAAAAGAAGTACTACAAGTCTACGGAGACGAATAAAACGAAAAGGACCTTAATGGTCCTTTTCTACTTTTACAACTTCGATTCCTGATTTTTCCAGGAACGACGTACCATCAGAGCTGCGATAAGACACACTATAAAAAACACGCTTAATGCCACTCTGATAAATGAGCTTGGCACAATCCAGACAAGGGCTATGAGTGACAAATAGGTCAGCGCCAAGTCCAGATTCCGGGCTTCGAGCCAGTTTAGCAATCGCATTAGTTTCTGCATGGAGTACCTCGGGTCTTGTTTTTAAATCTGTCACATAATCGTCACCGTCTTCTACGGTAACTTCGTATTCACAGTTGTTATCCCAACCTGCAGGCATTCCATTGTAACCAATTGAGATAATCCGATCGTCCTTAACAATAATTGCACCAACGTGCAGTCTACGTGCATGTGAGAGCTCTGCGAATGTTTCCGCAGTTTTCATATATGCACGAATAAATTTATTCTTCATCTACTATTTCCCATGTACCGTCACCTAGGAGCCTTACTCCATACTGATATTCCCAATCTGTTGGTGTACCAGTACTCCAGTCATTAGGCCCTAAGCTAACTAATCTATAAAATTCTTTTCTTTTATCCCATACAAGATAATATACTTTATATGGAACTGTAACAAAATGATATTCTGCTTCTAATATTTTATCAGTTATTTCTAATCTGGCAAGAATTTTTTGAGCTTGTTTTTGTATTAATTCAGCTTGCTTGAGAACTAGTTGATATTGTTCATTTAATTCTTCTAGCTTTTCATTAGCATGATATCTTGCAATATTTTTTGCTTTGTCTTTTATACTTTGAATAGGTAACGGTTCGAATTTTGGAGCGCCAATATTGGTCGGGTACGGCATTACGCTAGGATGCAGCACAACCTGATCGGGCTTTTTAGAATTCGTTTTCGTCATTAATAATATTCATTAATAAAAATTCATTTTTAGTATAAATGATTTTTCCTGTTGAAGAAATAACATTTTTATAATTAAAATTAAAAACGTGATATTTCTTTAACCAAATAACTTTATGACTCCAAGAACTTCGAACCGGCCACCAAGCGAATCGCTCTGCCCACTCGCTGGTTAGTTTATGAGTCATTTAATTTCACCAGGTAAATCAGTATCTAAATTTTCTATATCGTAGATTTTCTTTTCTGTAGTAAGAGAACGCCAGCCCTTAAATAGCATTTTGTGTAAGCCGTTAATGGCATTTGCTCTTTCAACTCCATCTTTTGATAATGATCTTGTTACTGCACTAAAGGGTTCTCTCCTAAAAGGAATTATTTGAACTATAGGTTCACCTTGTTTAATAATAGTTCTTTCAGGCCTTTTCATCATAGTGTTTATTACTGACACTATACCGCCCTTGTCTTGATCAAGTATCCCGGGAAGTGCTTCCCAATTTCTTTCAGGCCAATAATATAATGGTTGATACATTAGACTATAACCAGGAGCACACCAAATTTTCCAAGGGTTATCAATTCTTATAACACTTCTAATATTAAATTTTTGTTCTAAAACAGGACCAACTTGATCAGAACCGTGTATTGCATGATTAAAATATGGGCTAGAATATCTTGCGTAAACAACTTCCTTCTTAGGATCATTGAGATCTGGTTGAAGTTCGATGTCACACCAAGCTGGCAAAACATATCCTGCTGTCATTAAATCTGCCACAGCAGGACATGCTTTTACAGTTTTAGTTCCGTCAATAGGATATTCTTTCTTTTCGATGTAGGTAGGAATACTTTTCCAATAGTCTGGGATAAATTCTGAAGCTGGACGTATAGGTGAGAATTTTCTCACAAACCAGTGTTCAGTTTCAAAAATTATTTTAGGCTGTTCTTTCTTTTTAAACATTATTTTAGATCATTCATTAAAGGAAAAATCTTAGCAATAATCTCAGCACAGGCCTTTGCAATGTCCATATGTTCTTTTTGTGTGCCATTTCCTCCGCGAAGTTCAATGTAATGAATCCAACTGCGTAGAGTACCATTCATATACAAGCGAGTCTTGGTAAGACCTTCTGGTAGAACCTTTCTTGCTACTTCCTTAGCAATACCTTGGCTTATTGCCCAGTCATATGCGCGACCGGCTGTATAGATAACATCTTGTTGCAGTTCTTCCCACTTGTCCATGATCATAACATGAGCAGGATTAGTAATATCTATCTCAATGCTGTTCTGTCTATTTTTGTTATCTTGGAAGCGAGCTTCACAAGTTTCCATCACTGACTCGTCCATGTCCTTAGGATTAGCATAGCGTTGACTGAATTCTTGGAAACTAAAACTACGATGTCTTACGATTTGATGAGCGATGTCTCTTGTTGTGTCAATTTCTAGACAAGCATTGACCATTTCAAGTGGAGACCAATGTGCATTCTTTACTAGATATTTGATTAACTTAGAACTTGTTTCCTCGTTCATTTGGTTACTAGGATTGGATACTCTAGCACAGAACGCAATGAGATCCTGAATATTTGAAAACTCTGGCTCAGCCTTGCCTTTTTCTCTAGCTTCAGCGCGGCACTCTTCAATGAACTCGGGATCCGCTACTGTATATGATACTAATCTTACTTTCATTTAATTTCCTTTACCTGGGTTCTCACTGAAATAATTTTCAAATTTATTAGGAATGTCCTTCCATTGTTCTGCATCTGAAGGGACATCGTTCTTACTAGTTATGTTAGGCCATAGTGCGCTGTACTTCTTATTGATTTCCATCCACTTGTCAACATCAACAACTGATGCTTCTGGAAGGATAGCATCAACTGGACATTCTGGTTGACAGACACCACAGTCGATACATTCATCAGGATTAATAACTAGAAAGTTTTCACCTTCATAGAAACAGTCAACTGGGCAAACTGTAACACAATCCATGTGTTTACATCTAATACAATTATCTGTAACTAGATATGTCATTGACAGAGATCCTCATATAATGATGTGTATCTCCTATGTTGGCTTACATCGTATTTAAAAACAGGTATAAACCCGAACAGTCTCTTGATAAACATTATAACCTCGCTAGTCGAATAAGTGTTGCTGATAGGTTAATTTCAGGATCAATCACTAGCGTATGATCTACTAGACCTTGCTTAATAATAAGCACAGCACTGTCTTGGCGTTCTTCGTCACCAAACATTTCGATGTTGTCATACAACCAGCGATAAATTTCTTCCATTTCTTCCGGGCGAACTGAACCGCACAGAAGCTTTCTTGCCTCTGTAATCTTGCCTGCTTTAAACAGCTCAACCATGTTGATTTTCCAATCAGCTGTTCCACTGTCACCTTCGTGAGGCTTAATTAACTTACCTTCCTGGCTGTTCATCTGCACCATGTTGATGCATTTTCTCAAGTCAGGATATGTAGCTTTGACATAAGTGTCAAGGGTATCTAGATCCATTTCAATAGCTTCGGTAATAAGGATTTCTGCAATGCGAGCTGTAAATTCTGTCTGATCTACTTTGGCAATATGAAATCCTTGGCAACGACTGTGGATCGCAGGAATGATTCTATTAGGGTAGTTACAGGTAAGAACAAATCTAGCAGTGGTATGATATTCCTCCATAACACCACGCAGAATAGCCTGTGCGTTAGGAGTGAGATAATCTGCCTCGTCTAATAGCACAACCTTAAATGGACCAAACGGAATCATCTGCACAAAGTTAGTGATCTTATCACGAATAGTATCTGCATTGTTTTCGCGACTGGCGTTGATTTCCATAATGTCTAGATCGTTAATATCTAGTTCATTAAAGAGAATACGTGCTAGTGTGGTCTTACCAATACCTGCATTGCCGCTAAACAGCAGATGAGGAATAGTTTGATCCTTGATCCATTGCAAGACCTGCTTCTTTTGTGCTTCGTCTCTAAAAACATAGCCTTCAACTGTCTTAGGACGATACTTTTCTACCCATAACTCTTTCATTGTTTTCCCTTGCAAAGAATATTGATCAATCGTGTCTGCCACAATCGTGCGTCATACTCAGTATCAAACTGAGGACTTAATTCTACATCGTGGTTATTGGCTTCTACCCATACCCAGTATTCTTGAAATTCGTCATGAATAAGTATCATACTAGTTCCTCTAGAACTCCTAGCATTTCTGCGAGAATCAATAATACTCCACAGGTAATTAACCAACCTGCTCCGGGTATAGTATAACCTGCGGCAACAATACTGCTGCCTGCTATCATTCGTAGCCCGCTTTTAACTAGGCTAACATAAAAATGACCCTTACTGGGATCCTTTGGTTGAATTTCCACGTTTAAACCATCCTCTAATAGTTTTAAATAGATTATAATATCTATAATGATAATTTGTCAACATATTGTCTCCTTATAGACTCTGTTGCACTTCATCTGAGTAGTCTCGAGAAATTTTTTCGAGTAATTCAAAGTTTTCTTCTGCTCGTTTAACTGCTTCTAGTGCCTTTAACAGTGCTGGGTTACGTTGTGCAGCCTCAAGTCTATTCATCTGCATTGTACGCTGTGCTCTAGCCCACTGTAATAAATCCTGTGTTTCTTGATCTAATGACACACTAGGACAAGCAGTAGACATGCCGATCCACATGTTCCCATCAAATACTTCTACACGACTATTATTGACTCGCATCATTCCTATTATTGGATTGCTTGGATTTATTGAAACATATGGTAAAGAGCTAGTGTTATTTGAAACAACTATACCTGGACCACCTATAATAGAAGTCATCATCTTGTTATTCCTAGTTTTTCATAGGCGATCTGCACAGCCTTGGCTTGATAGTATGCATCAGCAAGAGCGTTGTGTAGATCAGTCTGCATGCTCTTTCTAGGATCCTCTGGCAAACATCCAAATAGTGTACGACTGTCCTTCACTTGCCAAAACTGCCACGGAATTGGTCTACTAACATTTCTATAGAGATCTTCTAGAATAGTAATGTCAAAACCATAACCGTGACCCCAAATAACATCAACACCTACTAGCCACTTGTTTAGTTCTGTTAGGATTTCTCCTACCGGAAGCCTGCCCTCAGATCCAAACGCTTCTTCTTGGACAGCAGCATCCTGCTTGCCCCACCACTCAACTGTTGAGTCTGAGACTGTACGGCCTAGTTGATCCTGTTCGTCGATGTCAAACTTTACATAGAATTCACTGTAAGGTTCAGACTTATTATTTGGATTAAATTTAACTGCACCCAATGTTAGAATAGTACACTGTGGTCGTGTATCCAGGGTCTCTAAGTCGATCATTGCATGTGTTGCCATTTTATTGCTTCCTATTCTCTTGTCCAATTCCTGCCAGAATTAAAAATACATAAAGGATAGGCCATCCCCATCCTTCGATGAACCCTGCTGCATGTAAAATCATTAGCGCAATACCAGTTGCGCCTGTAGTACCTATTCCGTTGTTTCGCGGTGTGGGTAATCGCATAAAAGAAAACTCCTTACTATAATCATAGTATAACAGATTACAAGTAAGGAGTCAAGTATTTTGTTAAATTTTAAACTGGATAGCCGACTATATCAATGTCTTTTGAAACAAAGCTATCTAGAACTGGAGGTTGCCAACCTTCTGGTTTAAGAACCTTACCATCTTCGCGCTTGCGAACTTTTCCTGTTGTGGGATCAATTTTGGCAAAGTTTGTACGCATAACTTCATTCCAACCACCTTCACCGTCTGCACCCATACTATGGATGGCACCAGCAGTAACAACCATAATATCTAATAATGCGTCTAGCATTTCTTTACGGTCGCCAGCGGCAATGGCTGCTTTGAGCTCATCGTTGTATTCTTCGTCGATCAAATTGACGTATAAGTTAAACTGTTCTTGGTTAAAGCCTTCGACTGTTTGATCGCAAGCTCGCATGAACCGTTCCTGATCTTTAAATGGATTTGTCACTTTTGCCTCTTAATTTAAGAAATCTTCTGGTCGAATATCACTGCTCTGACCATTACTGTATTCGTTACCTATTTGAACACCTGATGGCTTTTCTTTTGAATACATTAGAACACAGTCTGGATCAACCATACGAAGTTCAACTTCACCGTTGCCTTCGTCGACTACAAAACTTCGTGTCCATCTTCCGTGCTCAATAAGAATCCAATCTCCGATTTCGTATTCGTCTTTGTTTTCGAAACCTTTTGTATAAACTCTACCCCAACGTGGATAGATACCTCTAGTTGTTCCGTCATCATTTTTAATAATGATGCCGCTTGCGGTTTTTTGTTCACCGAAGTGCATTTCGGAAACAAGCACTCTATTTCTAAGAGCCTTTATCTTACCCCTAGCAACTGATCTGTTAACAGACATTATTCACCTTTTCTTACAAAGTTACCTTTTTCGTCTTCAACCCACTCGTCCTCTTGCTCAACGAGATCCTGCTCGTTAACTGAAACATCAGTCTTAGCAAGCTTCGAGTTCTTAAAAACTCCAGTACCTTCTTTTACAGCTTTTGGATTTGTGTCATAGTGATCTTTGATAATATCTTCACGCTTTTTGATAATTTTTCCACCAGGACCTAGTTCGTCTCCGCGAGCGTTTACTCTTGCGTTTCCAACAGCTGGTGTTAGTTCATTCTTTTTGCGTAGTAGTTCCATATCAACTGGGATGCCTCTCATTGATCGGTACTGCTTACGTCCTACCTGCATTTTAGACATATTTGTTACCTCCTAAGTATATATGTACTTATATTTTAAAAACATTCTCTAACTAAGGTTTGATATCTATTACCCCAGTTATCGTATTCTGTAATCCAACGTTCTACACACTGTCTTGGAGTGTAGTAATCATATCTTGGTTGTGGTTCATAATAAACAGGTGGCGGCGGAGCATAATAATAGCTACGACCTTGATTAGCAATTATGCCTCCCAAGACTAAACCACCAACTAATGGAGCCACCCAATGATGATTGTGATGGTGATGGTGATGGTGATGATGTCTGTTTTGGACATGATTTCTGTGATTCATACCATCGGCTTGAGCAATAGTAGGAATCATCAAACTTAGTACTAAAACACTTGCTGCTAACTTTTTGAACATACGTTTCTCCTTTAGCGTAAAAATTCACGCCAGTCTAGATTATACTTAATGCTATTTACCTTGTGTACTCCTATCAAATATAGCACATAGCTTGCTACACTTGAGCCCCTACCTACACCCCAAACTATATTATTTTCTCTCATAAAGTCTACGAGATATTTCATATATTTTAACAGATCAATTAAATTTCTTTCTTTAAATTCTGCCAGTTCTTCGATTACACGATGTCTTTCTTCCGCGGTAGAACACATATTTAAACAGTAATCTGATATTGGATAATTTTTATATTCTTCCGGCATAAACCATTCTGACTGACAGACGCTATCAAATGCAGTTTTATCCACATCTAACGGAATATATTTGGTAAGTTCTGGCAGTCCTTGCTCGCGCATAGCAGAGTTGAATTTGTCAATATCATCACTGGGTTCGCAGAGAACTACATGACACTTTTCAATGTGTCCACTATAGATCATGTCTACAAGATCGCGATTAGAGAATCGTGGTATACCTAGATTATCAGTTTTCATCAACATGCAAACAGTTTAATTGACTTTGATCAAACTGTCAAGATCTTTTCCACTAGAGTCTGTTTGTTCTCTTAGTTTTTGGGTTGCTACTGCCCTGCGGGTGTTCAATTCTTCTCGAAATATATCCAAAATAGTGGATATTTGTAATTGTACGTCTAAGTTATAAGTTTGGAAGTATTTCCGTTGGAGCTCATGAATTTTTTCCTCTAGCTGAGGGTCAGTGAGATTATGTAGATTGTTCACCAACGGATGTAACATTTTAACTATATATTCCCTTGTATTCTGCGTATACAGTTTCGCCAGCATTATATGACCAAAATTCAATAATGACAGGGTCAGTAATTCCATCAACTAAAACTGAAGCTGGCCAGTTAGGGCTGTATTTGATTGTGCCGCCACCTTCAGTAGTAAACAGTACTGTCTTAGCTACAGTATCGGCGCATTTAAGTTCAACAGTAATTCTAGCTAGTCTATTTTCGTCTTCTGTTGAAGGCCAATCAGAAAGGTTAAATGTTATCGAATTAGTTAATTCGCCGATGCTAACTGTAATACTTTGATATCTTCCGTTTAGAAAACTTATATTCTGACCTGATAAAACAGTACCTACAGCAATATAAGATTCTGTACAAGTTTCAAACTGAGCATCAATTATATGCGAGCCTTGAAAATTATTAGCTTGATCTTTTCTAGCAGCGTTATTTTGCAGATCAGTAATTTCTGTTGCTGCATAGGTAAAATTCTGCTTTATAATAGAAAAATTATCACGAAACCCTTGGGTATCGTTATCCACACCCGCAACTGGATATGCTGCGTCTATAGTGCTACTTGAAATATTACTAGCCATGTTGTTTCCTCTTTAATCTATTTATGTTGCTTAAACGTTGAACTGATAATTTGCGAACAAAATGTATTGTTCTTGATTATTACCGTCAGTTCTTTGAACTATATATCTATCAATTTCAAAATCAATATTTTTAAAATCAAAACTGCTGTTTTTGATGTTTAACAGTATTTCATCTCCCATACCGGGTTTACAATAAACTATAGGAATGGCACTCACGTAGTCCAATTCTTGAAACCCTGCTTGCGGAGTTCTCATCCAAAGTGGTAGATAATTTCTTTCATTTTTTCCAACAGTTTTTATGTTCCTTCTCATAGTATCAATGCTTGCAATGTATCGTTTTCTATCATTGGAATCAGAAACCTTTACAGCATCACTGTCTACTTTTATTGTGTTAGCATAAGTAGGTCTTCTACGCATAGGTTCGCTGTCACTCATTTGAAGAATAATTTGTACTTCACTAGAATCAGTTAGCTCCACAAAGAAATCATTATTATCAACATTTAATAGTACATCCCCATCTCTAGTATTAACAACGATGTTTTCGTTGTTAGGAAAAAGAAATGTTATAGTATTTCGTCCATATATAGGTAATTGATCTTTACCTAAGTTAGTTTGTGTTGTATCGTCAACTGGTGGATAGAGCAAACTGTCTACAGTTATTCTGTTGGTAGTTCTAATAGTAAAATCTTTTTGAATTTTACCCTTTTTAGGCTTTGCTCTATCAACTACTTCAACATAGATAACTTCATATACAGTGTTTAAGGTACCTGGTTCTCTAGCAATGGCCTTTTTAACCTCTCCTAGAGCATACCTACTTCTTTTATGATTTTTAGCTGCTGCTGAAACAAATGATGGCGTTTCTTTAGCTTCGATTCCTGCATAGACCAACATTTTCATTTTCTTTTGTATTCCAAACGCAGGATCATCTGGTCTATAGATGTTTTCTGTTGTGAAAATTTCTGGAGTAGAAATAAAGTTTCTGTATAGATCTCTTTTTTCTTGTCTCATGAAAGGAGTTGCATAGATATCTGTATATAATGTGTTGTCAAGATCTTCCACATCTAATATGAATTCTCTGCGAACCGCAACAAGATTAAATCGATCTCTAGCTTCAATTGTAAATCTATACTGTCTATCAAATGAAGTTGTACCAGTTATAGATCCATCCCAAGTTGTTGCTTTATTGTCAAATGTTGTTAATCCTAGATTTCCTGGTTCTGAAAACTGTCTAGCATAGCCTACAATTTCACCGTAGTAGTTTAATCGCATTCCGTTAGGTAGTTTTCCGTCTACTAGGAAATATATCATCTTAGTATCAGGTACGGTAGTGGTAGCTTCTACTTTTAATGTGCTAGTGAAGTTTGCATTAATTTTTCCAAGGTATGGATCGGTGATCCATGATATCTGCGAATCTATTTCACCGATAATATTAATTTCAAATGTCTTAGCTTTACTTGGAATAACTGTTTCATCTGTACTTGTTAGAACAATATTCTTTGAGAAATAATCATTCTTAAACAGTGCGATACCGATATTTCTTCCAGCATTAAGTTGTCTTGTTAGAGTTGCCAGAGCTGGCGGTGTAGCGTCAATGAAACTTATTCTGTGCTCATTATCTCTCAACAATCTTACCTGTATCTGTGTACTACCCGAATCAGGTGCAAAGAAATCTCTCACGGTTGAAATAATCCTAGTAATCGAAGTACTCAGTAGCTTTATACGCCATTTGGTATCTGATACAACTTCTATATAAGCTGTTCCTCCAAATTCTGCTTCAAGAGCCTGTTTAGAGGCTGTTAAAACATCTTCTAAAGGAAGATCACTGATTGTTTCTGCTATCTCAGTCCATTTGCCAGATTCGAAATCTATTTGAACAATACCATCAACTGTAATAAGATTATCTTCAAAATCAGTTTGCCCTTGTATCGAATGTGCTACAGTACAGCGATATATTTTTCCATCGCCGCCTGCTTCTTCGCTGTAAATTGCAATGTCATTAAAGAAATAATTATCACCGTATGACATTCTTCTAGGTGCACCTTGAGGAAGTATAGGATCATTAGAAGGCGTTGTCTGTGTTAATTCGTATTCAATATAAGGCAATATATCTTTTATAGTATAAAACTCTGTATCACTAAATCTTATATCTCTGCCTTGGTACTTTTGCAGTTCAGCTTCATTTAGCCTATTAACAAAAATATGATTTTGACCAATAACGGCAGTTCTGCTCATTATTAATGATATGTTCGGACCGATAGTATCATCGACATATATTAAATCATAATCTACGTTTCTATCATCAATGTTAGTAACAGTATATTGTCGATTGTTTAGAAGAATTTTTCTTCCTCGCAACTCTTGCAAGTCTTGTACATTGTCAATATTTCCTGTAAGATTTATTTTGTAGACTTTGAATACACTGTTTCCTAATAGAGTGTCTTCGTAGAAGTTTGCAAATATAGTTGCACTTTCTAATGCGCCCTCAAACCTAGTAGCTTTTACAGTAAATTTATAATTTTGTGTGATAGCAGGTTGATATGGAATAATACCTGTAATTTCTCCACTGACACTATCTAGCGTTAAGCCTGGTGGAAGTTCGGATACTGACCCATCATCGTTTACATCTTCAAGTGTATAAACAGTTTGACCGACCAATGTGTCATTGTCGATGATATCTAGATACAGAGTTACATAATTGTTGGCTCGTTTATATCCTAAATCTCTAGGAGTAATCCACACCGGCGTTCTTACATGTGTAACATCAGCTGTGAAAACTCCAGTACTAGAAGTCATCACAGTGTTGTCTGCTCTTAGGAAGTCATCACCGACAACATAAATTTTAAATTCTCTACGAGCAAAGGTATCGCCGTCTGTTACAGTAATAGCAAAAGGGAAATAGCGATTTAATTTTCTTAAACTCTGTGTAGCTTCAAAGAAATCAAATACTTGAGAATCATAATAAAAACTACCGTACCCGTTTCCTGAAAGGACAACGTAATCAAACGGAAAATCACCATAAGGCATAGTGTCGTATTGTCCGCCTTCAAACCTTTTATCTAAACTTAGTATAGGTTCAACTACACCAGTTAAGCGTCCATCTTTAGTAAGCGTGATGCCTGGGGGAAGATTACCGTCGCCGTCTGCAATAAAATATTCTAACGAGTCGCCCGCAGGAAGATCGTTGTCTGTTGCTAACAACTGAAAATCGATGATTTCATTGTCTAAAATAAAATAAGTATTTGTTCCGCCAACTGGCAACAGACCTGAAGGCGTTAACCACTGTGGATCATCTGCGCCTGTTATAATAAATTTAAGAGTTCGATCGTCATATTCGCCCTCCCAATGTGCTCTTAGCACCGCTGTGTATACTGTATCAATAGCAACTTCAAACGGAGTACCTACTATTTTTGTTCCCTGTATTCTTGTTCCTAATGGTAGAGATCCGCTAATTATTTCTAATTCAATTCCAGTGAAACCATTAGCTATAGGCAATGCAATTTCGATAGGAGTTCTTTCAGTAAGAATACCTATTTGATAACCGTTAGCAATGTTCCAAAGTGATAAATCTGCCATTTAAAATAATCCTTTGCAGTATTTATCGCAAAAAGAAAGTTAGAAAGTACCAGCGTCGATAGTTTGAGTTGAAGGACTACTAATTGTACCAAAATCAAACTCGGTATTTGAGATAAGCCAGTCAATTACATTATTAATTGTACCGTCAATAACTCCTAAATCCCAGTAATTAGTAAAGTACTTACTTAATTCTCTTATGTCAGTGCCGTAAACCAAACCGGTCAAATTACCAACAAAAGATCCTGTTATTTGTGTAGCATCAATTTCGCCTACATTAAGTAGGTCAAAACCTTGTCCATCTAAATTTCCGCCCAGTTGGGGAGTAGTATCTCCCGAAAGTTCTGTTATACCGTCATAGTCAATTACTAGTTTGTTTCCTACTACACGGGTAACAATGCTTGTGCCGCCTTCGATTCTTAAATCAGCTGTTCCCTCTAAGTCTAGTGGAACACCAATATCCGGAGTAATTGTAATAACTTTTAAACCACCGTCAGCATCTATAGTAATAGCATTGTCTGTTGCTGTTAGTGTAATGTCGTTTCCTGCAACCAGTTTTTTAAAACGTAGTTGATAGTTAACAATATTGGCGAAAATTCCTTCACCTTCTGTGCCTAGGTTAATGGCATTTGTTTCTTCGTAGTCTCGCAGTTCCAGCTCTTCAAAGTTTTGATTAACTTTGATAAAAGCTTCTCGAAGATCGTCTCCAGTCCCGTCGTTAGCTGCAAAACCTATATTAATTAGTTGAATTGCCATTGTTCCCTCCGTCTATTATATTTAGCTGCCAGATATTCTTAATTGTATTGCACTATTGAATGGCTGGAATAAAAACTTATTTTCACTACCTAGCAAACTTCTATTATTTGTATAGTCCGTGGAACTGCCTGTTGTATAAATCTGTGATGTTTTTGCTTGTGATAAAACCCATGCTTTAAGCTGCGCAGGTGTTGAAGCAGGGTTAAGCTGTAAATAAAGAGCACCTATTCCGCAAACTTGGGGAGCGGCCATACTAGTTCCGCTAATATTAGTTTGTTTAAAATTAATATTTTGATAATAATTTTGAGATCCAGAACCCCACGCATTAACGTTACTAGTTGCACTCATGATATTTGTGCCTGGAGCCCATATATCGACACCTGGACCTTTTTCACTCGATTCTGCTGCTTGTTCGAGGCCGCCCGAATGTTCAGAACTATCAATGTTGCCTACTTTAAACGCTTCGTCGTCGTAGGGACTAGATCCTCTATGATAGTACTTTGTTCCACCGTTCGTAACAGCAAAATTATTATAATCAAGACCACCGCTAACATCTATCTTGTGATATTGATTTCCTGCCGCAATTACTACATGCACACCGGCATCTATAAGTTCTTGCACATCAACATCAACACTGGAAATTCTAACGTTTGTATAATATGTGAATCCTCCGTAGTTAAGAGGAACTAGCCCTAAAGCCCAGCGTTCGCTTGCAGTGTCTATCTGAGAGCCAGAATATACTGTTCCTCGATAGTTTATGCTCGAAACTGTGCTGTAAGAAGTATAATAGCCCCAACTCATATTAACTATAGTAGGTCGTTTTACACCGGTAGAAGGATCAACAGGTTTATTATTATGCCATTCTTTAATAACATCAAAACAGTCAGTTACGGATAAACCGTTGTTTGGGTCAGATAGACCCTCAAGCCCGGCGACCTTTACAGAATATATTTTAGCATTTTTTGCCCAGCCGTAGGTTTTACCTGCTGCTATTCCAGCAACATGTGTACCGTGGCCGTCATAATCAGTGTAAAAGCCTGAAGGCATAGTACCTGTAAGACCGCTAGCAGTATACCAATTTATTTCCTGTACACGACTATTTCCAGAAGCGTCTTGAAACTCAGGATGATCGGCCTGTATACCACTATCTTGAATAACAATGTCTACTCCAGTACCGTCTAGCGTGTATGTGAATCCACCAGTTACTTCATCGCCTTCATATGGATTTGACTCAGCAATAACCCTTCTAAGACCCCAATTAACATAGCTACCGCTGTCCGATGTTGTCTTAGTAAACTCGGATGTTTGCACAGCTCTACGCTTTAAAAAAATGTCTTCTCTCTGCTCTGGGGGGATTTCTACATCGTAAACTCTAGGATCATTACGTAGCTTTTCTGCTTCTTCGTCTGTAAGAGAATAGTGGCAGATTCTCAAGCTGGCATCTCTGTTGTTTACAATGTCAACGGCTCGATTAGGAACGCATGGTAGTCCACTGGTGGGATTTTCCATCTCAGTCCAAAACTGATCATAATTTATATTTCTTTGTAAACTAACAATATATTCTCTTGTTTGGCTCATGTTATACTCTCTTTTACATATTTACCTAAAATTGAATGCTACACTAATCCTAAAATCTGTGCTGTGATTAGGTAAAACCCTGTGTGCTAGTGTGCCAGGAAACAGTAAAAAATCCCCCACTTGAGGCTGTACTATTTCGTGTGCTTCTTTGTGCCTAAATTCTATAGCACCACAATCTGCTGGTGTTTGTATGTAGAGTACACCGCTCCACAAATAAGGTGTATGACTGTGCCAGCGATATTCATCACCAGGTTCACCGCAGTTAAACCACCATTCGTCTATACTTAAATCACCTATGCTGGCCGATACACGATTAAAAGTTGCGTTAAACCACGAGTAAGGATTAGTCTTAATTCTACGACTGTGCCAAGTACCATACTGTCCACCGCGAGCATTGTCTAAATCTCTATAGAGTTTAATAACTTCTGCCGCTACACCCTCATCAACTGCTATACGGCTCTGTGTGTACATAAAATTACGCTATACCATACACTGCCTTAGTGGCATTAAAGTTAGAACCTGCTGTAACTGTGCTAACTACAACATCGCCTAGATTGCCTTGGAATCTATTAGCAGTTACAATAGACGATGTGTCATTAGTGCCAATACCAAAGTAGGAAGGTCCTATTGGCCCAGATCTTGATGTAGATAGTGTGTTTTCTGACCCGCCGTTGACTGAAATACCTAGTGTTCCTGTAGAGTAGTAAAAATACAAGTGATTCCAAGCACCAGTGGTAACTGTTGCGGTGGTGGTTATAAAGGCGATAGCCGAGCCGTTCCAAGTGCCTGCTCTTACATTATTAGAACTGTCAATCTCAAGCATATTGTAATGATAACCTGTATTTTCTAAACCTCCACCTAGTTCAGACATCAAAGACAAATTACTAGACACAGGATAGAACCAGATATTGAAATAAAAGTCGCCCGTGGCGTGAGCCTGAGTTGTTACATAACCACCACCACTAAAACTATGTATGTCCTTCGTGGTCGCTCCGTCTGGCATTAATTGTGATATTAACGAAGGATCAGATCCTGGCACCGGTCTAATAAACTGATTAGCCACATTATCCCAGGTATAATTTCCAACAGCAGAATTAGGAGTTCCGCTGTTTGCCGTCAATAATATCTGTGTTATAGGCATCGTTAATCCTTAATCTATTTCAACGTTGCCGCTGATGTACCAGTAGTTTTCACCAACTTTGATCAATGTGGCCATACCATAACCAGCCAAATTCCAGTAGGTTGCTGTACTACCGTCACTGCTGTTTCTAATATTGATACCGCCACCGTCTGCGTCAATGTTTATAATACTACCTGAATCATTAATCACAACCACTGTGAATCCTATAGGCAGTGGACTGTCTTGATTGTAAGGAACGATAATGCTGGTGTCACTGTTAGTAACAAAGATATGACGTCCTGAATCTTCTGGCTGTAGTCTATGATCCGCACCGTTGAATATCTTACGCTGTGGAATCTGTTGTGCTGAACTGGTCTGACGTGTGCCGTCAGCAAATTCAATAGCACCACCATCACGATCTACTATTTCTGCTAGAGTGTGGTACTCATCGTTACTGCTTGGATCGTACCAGTTGGTGCTAAAGTCTGGAGTCCACGATTCAAACTCACCTGTGCCTATCACAGGCGTAAACAAGACTGCTTCTGTTGAGGTAATCTTATTTACGTTGTAGATATCATTCTGTAGAACCCAACCACTGTAGGATCCTTCACAGTCTGCTGACTTAGGTAGTTTGACTAAGAAACTGTTGTCAAAGTTGTTATTAAAGGCTGTGGTATAACCTGAGACATAAAGATTGTCTGCGTCTAGTGTCAAGTTACGGCCGTTCTTGAAGTATTCGTTAGTGCCGCCTAAATCATAGACCAGTGTGCCAAAGAACTTGCGATAGGCTATCTCACCTGCGGCATTAAACTTGATTAACTTGATACAGTTTTCATATCTATTTTCAAACTGTGCTTCTACCACAGCGTAGATATCTCCGTTGGTGTCTACGGCTACTGAACTATCATCGTTAGAAGTAGTGTTTCGTTGCCATTTAATATTACCAGCGGCATCTAGTTTAGTGATCACTGTTGAACCGTCGCCTGTGTTTTGGTGACTGACTACTACTGTGTTAGTACCTTGTACACTTACACATTTAGCATAACTATCATTTAGTGTGGTGTTCAGAGCCTTGGTCCAGGCGTGTGTACCGTTAGTATCAAACTTAGATACCACAGCACACCAGTAACTGTTGAGGTCTGCTCCTGCCACATTGTTGCGAGCTATCATTTCACCTGCGGCATAGATAGCATTGTCGCTGCCTACGGCCACTGATAGGTAACGTTCGGTGTCAGCTACTCCACCAGCACTGAGCACCTTGCTCCATAGATAACCAAACTCATCGTCTCCCTTGTAGACAAATGCTTCTCCGCCTAGAGCATACTCTAAATTCCAAGAACCCGCACCGCTAAAATCTACAGCATCTGTGATCGCTATCTTGAAAGTACTAGTCTGTCCTGTACCTGAAAACTCGTGTACATTCTGTACTTGTCCACCACTAACGCTGACCCTAACGGTAAGGTCATTAGCAGGACTGGTTCCATCTAAACTAGTACCAGGAATAACTATGATGTCGTTTTCAACATAGTTGGATCCGCTGGTTACCACAGCATAATTGCCGTAACTTGCGTAATCTGCTGTTAAGTCAGACTCATACATCAATTCAAATCCACTACCTACCTGATAGTTAGTTCCTGTTACGCCGGTGTATGTTGTCTGTGCTCCGCCGTTGGCAGTTCCACTTACACCCACTCCAAGTGTTGGATCAACTTGGATTACAGTAAGGATTATATCATTAACTCCGTCAACACCGCCTAGTTGACTACCTAGAATCTTAATCTTATGGTCAACGAGGTAGTTTGCACCGCTATTAGTTACAATAACAGTATAAATGCCAGGATCTCCATCGTTGGCTATAATGTCAAACACTGCACCACTACCTTGACGGGTTGTGCCAGTTAGTGGCGTGTATCTGTTAACTGTGTTTATACTAGCACGACCAGTAATGCCTGTGCCACTTACATACCAGTCGTTGGCATTAACATCGCCTACTGATTGTAAAACATATAGTGTGCTGGTAGTACTACCAGTTTGTGGAGTTACAGAAACGCTGTTATATTCGTCATACTTACGACCAACAACAATGATGTTGCCAGCACCGTCAAAACTAAAGTCATAGGGTATAGCAGGGCTGTTTTCGTCAGCATCTCTAAATCCAGCACTGACTACTACACGAGCAGTTTCTGGATCAATCTGTAGTAATGATGCTCCTGTTTGATTACCGTAATATTCACATAGTACTACTATGTTTCCGTTAGTTGGATGTATTTTGACAGCATTGCAACGAGTACCATTACCGTTGATAATGTCGTTGAGTTTAATACTCCATACTACTTGTCCTTGGCTGTTGTAGCGAACTACGATACCGTCACCGCTGTCGTCATCTTGACCCACGGCATAGACGTCACCTGTTTCACTGTCTACACAGTTAGCACGGAACCAAACATCATCGTTGTTATTGTTAGCATTACCAAATATAGAGAACCAACCAATCTGTGTTTGTGTTAGGCGAATATCACCATCGTTGGGTATTGATAGTGTACCATCGTTGCCAAACACATATTCATAGGCCGCTGATGTTGAACGAACCTGTGCTAATTCAGCATCTACAAAAAGTGGTGTAGAATCATTGATGTCAGTAATTAACACATCTTCTGTTAGATCTGTTAGCAGACCCTCTGCTAGACCTTCTTCAGCAGGTAATGTAACGAACTTGCCTGGAATACGGCTGGCCACTAGTGTGAACTTGTCTACTCCAGATCCTATGGTCATTTCACGACCATCTTGATCTATCTGTAGTACCACGCCCTGTTTATTTCTATCACCGACGTAGGAGCCATCGCTGTCCTCCTCAAGTACTGAGCCCTGGATGGCCAACTTACCGTTAGGTCCTAGGCTTAGATTGCGGGCACGATTGGAGTTGAAGTTGAAATCGTAGTCGCTGTTGTCAATATCATCATAGCCAATGAATTCATAATGATCCGACTCAATGTATCTCTGCCACAGTACTTCACCGTCTGTGCTGTACTTGGCCAGAGCCATAGTGGTCTTGCCGGTGGTTCCAAACTCATTAACGTCTCTAACAGGATTGTCCTGTGTAACTGTGAGCACACTTAGATAAATGTTGCCTGTGTCATCGCAGTCAATGCCCGATGCTACACTAGCACAAGGTCCAGGACCTGCTCTGCGGCTCCATACTATACTGCCTGTGCTGTTAATCTTGACTATGTAGGCTATGGTTTTAGTAGTGTTTCCAAGGTCAATAACAATATCTTCACGAGTGTTTAGGGTAACAAACACATTGTTTTGACTGTCTACAACTATATCGCCGCCGGCGGCATTAATTTCACCTAATCCTTGGATTGCGGTGCCCCAGATATAAGCACCAGTAGTGCCGTCAAACTTGTTGACCCAGGCTCCTGTTAGTCCGGGGCCATCGGGAGCATAAAAACCCATGGCCACGATGTTGCCGTCTGCTCCTACATCCGCACCGTACATTTGAACTGC
>JACCDW010058776.1_pt1 | contig 45766 bp, 41 predicted proteins | sample 7449781 | NCBI WGS metagenome assembly JACCDW01 (sample SAMN15323449, study PRJNA562643) | freshwater metagenome | isolation source: river surface water | place: USA:Blue River Watershed | collected 2017-08-18
GACAAGAGACAGGTTCAATGACCTGAAAGCCAGAATAGAGGCTTTAAGGAGGTATCTTTGACTACGATCATAAGAAATATTTAATCTCCGAACTGGAGACGGTCACACTCGATCCCGAGTTTTGGAATAATCCCGAAAAAGCGGAAAGTACCATGCGCGAAATGCGTGGGTTGAAGTTTTGGACGGATGGCTTCGACCAATTATCCCATGCCCAAGACGATTTAGAGACGATCTGGGAATTTTACGAAATGGGCGAGGCCTCGGAATCCGAGGTTGATGCCGAAGGTGCCAAACTCGAAGCCTTGCTCGAATCCCTCGAATTCCGCAAAATGATGTCGGAAGAAGGGGACAACATGAGTGCCGTGCTGGAAATCAACGCGGGTGCTGGTGGTACCGAATCACAAGATTGGGCGTCGATGTTGTTACGAATGTACCACATGTGGGCAGAAAAAAATGGCTTCAAAGTACGTTTAGTTGACGAAAATGTAGGGGATGTGGCCGGAATTAAATCCGTGACGATCGAGGTCGATGGCGAATTTGCCTACGGGAATTTGAAGTCGGAGAATGGTGTTCACCGTCTCGTTCGCATCTCGCCGTTCGATTCAAATGCCCGCCGACATACTTCTTTTGCGTCAGTATATGTTTGTCCATTAGCAGATGATTCCATCGAAATTGAGATTAATCCAGCTGATATCGATTGGGATACCTTCCGTTCGGGTGGGGCTGGGGGCCAAAATGTTAATAAGGTTGAGACCGCCGTGCGTTTGACGCATAAGCCGTCGGGGATTATTATTGCCTGCCAACAAGAGCGGTCCCAATTAATGAACAAGGAAGTGGCCTTGCGACTTTTGAAATCGAAATTGTACCAAATTGAAATCGATAAACGAAATGCTGCTCGTGCTGAGGTGGAAGCTGGGAAAAAGAAGATTGAATGGGGATCGCAGATTCGCTCCTATGTATTGGACGATCGCCGCGTAAAAGATCACCGGACGAATTATCAAACGTCAAATACGGACGCGGTATTGGATGGTGAAATTAATGAATTTATTAAGGCTTATTTAATGGAGAACTAAACTCCATTGGGCCCCTTACCTTTGGCAAACCTTGGAGGATTGCCAAAGGTAGTGTGGAACGGGCAAAAATTTTACTTCTTAACTGATTCTTCTTCGAGCTTTCTCAAATAATCAACAAGTTGGTCTTTTGCCAGAGATAATGCAATTCCAACGGCATAGGACGTGATTGCATTAGCTAAAAAAGAGGATTCTTTTTTTTCGGATTTTTTCGCCGACTTGTCTTTGCTCGAAAACATCGAATACAACAAATAAGCTCCAGCAACGACAGCACCAGCAACCAAAATTTGTGTGCCTTTTTCTTTGGCAACCTGTTTGATATCGGCAATTTGCTCGCCTATTTTATCTTCATAATTAGCTGCCTCAGCCTCTAATTGTGCTTTCTTATTCTTTATCTGACTCATCTTCTGTAATTTCTTCTGCTATATCTTCCTCTGATTCAACAATCTCTGTGGGCTTGCGAAAGCTTGCCACCATAATTCCACCTACGATAAAACACGCTCCCGCGACAATCAAATGTCCCCAAAATTGACTCTGCAAATAGGTGTTGATCACATTCGCAATCCCATGCAACAGGAATAAAATACCAATTCCCATGGCAAAAGTTAAGATGATGAATTTGAATATTCGCTCCAATAAAGCTTCTAAACGCTCTTGAACATCTAACTTGACAAGCTCAAATTGCGTTTTCAGGTAGTTTTTTAATAAATCTACCAAGCCATTATTGTCAAAAAATCCCATCTAGCGTTGCTTTAATTTGGCCTCAATCGAATGTTGTGTATGAGGAACTAGACGCAAACGCTCCTTGGAAATTAATTTTCCAGAATCAATGCAAACGCCATATGTTCCGTTTTTGATACGCATTAAGGCATTCTCTAAGCTTTTGGCAAATTTTTGTTGGCGCACCGCCAATTGATTCATGCTTTCTTTTTCCTGAGTATCTGCACCATCTTCCATGACCTTTGAATTTCCAGATGTGTCATCCGTACCAGGATCATTTTTTTTGCTTAATGCTTCGCGTAAATACCTTAACTCTGCATTGGTTTCAGCTAATTTACTTTGAATGATTGCTTCGAACTCATTTAATTCTTCTGCTGAATAACGTTTCTTCTCTTCCGTCGACATAAATAAATACACATTAAATTTTACTCAAATGCGAAAAAGTCTAATTATTTGAATTTCAGCACCTTACTGAACTTACCGCATTCTATTGTACAAAGATAATTTTATTGAACAATTTTGTATGCCCTTTCAGGTAAAATCTCCGACAATTTTTTTAATAGCTTGATTTATAGTTCTTTGCGCCAAGAATTCAATCCGTACATCGCCATGAATATAAATACCATATATAGTGCAGCTGTACCCCATAACCCGTTTACTAAATATAAAAGAACGTATGCGATGTCCACCCCAATCCAAAGTATCCAATTTTCAATTTTTCTTTGTGCGGCCCAATAAGTCCCCAACATACTCATTCCGGTTAGGGTTGCATCCAAATATGGGGATTTCACTTGGACAGTAAACCGATCGTGTATATAACCTGCAACCGCACCATACAGTCCGGCTAACATTAGTCCAATAATAATTTGAGCCGAACTATTTTTGGAAGGTTTCCATTCGGAATCCGCCTGTTTCCATTGGTATAATCCATACAAAGCCATCAAGATAAAAATACCCTGTAATTCCATATCGGAATATAATCCTGCTTGGTAAAATACGTACATGTATATACTTGAAGCCAAAATATTCCAGATCCAGGCCACAGACTTCTTTTGGCTTGAAAAGTAGACCCCTAATAAGGATGTGATGATACCAGCTGCCTCAATCATTTTTCTGCGTTTTTAGCAAAATAAGCACAGAAATGTGTGATCAAACAGGAAGCGCATTTAGGTGTACGTGCTAAACAAACATAGCGCCCATGCAAGATCAACCAATGATGCGCCCGCGGAATTACTTCGTCGGGTAAGTGCTTGATTAAGGCTAACTCTACCTGAAGAGGAGTTTTCGCCGTAGCGGGAACCAAACCTAATCGCTTCGACACACGAAAAACATGCGTATCCACCGCCATGGCAGGTTGATTGTAAATGACAGATGCGATGACATTGGCTGTTTTCCGACCGACCCCTGGTAGCGTCTGTAAATCCTCCAAGGTTTCAGGAACTTCTCCGGCAAATTGATCTACTAATTTTTGCCCGAGGCCTAAGAGATGTTTTGCCTTGTTATTCGGGTAAGAAACGGAACGGATATAACTGAATATTTCTTCCACACTGGATTCAGCCAATGCTTGCGGATTTGGGAATCGCTTGAATAGCGCAGGGCTAACCTGATTGATTCGCTTATCGGTGCATTGGGCGGACAAAACGACGGCGACCAACAATTCATAAGGGTTGCTGTAATGCAATTCCGTTTCCGCCTCAGGAAACGAGGATTCGAAATGGGAAATAAAAGCTTGAAATCGTTCCTTTTTAAGCATCGATTGGATTTTGATGCAAAATAAGAAACAATTTCAAGATTAAGATTGAATCGACTCTTTGTGTTTGGAATAATCCAAAATCCGATTAATCACTCGCTCAGAAGGGGCAATGTATGCCTGATCTAATGCGTTTTGGACCTGTTGGAATGCCGCTAACTCCGAGCGAACTTCCTGAATTTTTAAATCGTTGATGCCTGTTTGAGGCTCGTACAAGTTTTTAATAAGGTCATTTGGGGTAAAGCTTTGCGTCATAGGCAATCTCTTGTTTGTTTAACATTTTCCTCAGGTTGATGAGCGCATAACGCATTCTTCCCAAAGCAGTGTTGATGCTAACGCCGGTTTGGTCCGCAATTTCTTGAAAACTTAAGTCTTCATAGTGGCGCATAACCAATACCTCACGTTGCTCATCAGGTAATTTTTTTATCATTTCCCGAATGTTCTCCACTTGATCCGCCTTCATTTGCTGTTCCTCTATCGAGTCCTCCGCAAAATCAAAGCTGTTGAAAACCTTCGATCCATCTTCCAATACTATCGTCGGGTAACGTCTTGCCTTCCGAAAATGATCTATCGCCATATTATGCGAAATACGCAGAATCCAGGGTAAAAACTTCCCTTCTTCGTTGTATCGGCCCGACTTGATCACATCAATGGCCTTAATATATGCTTCTTGCATTAAGTCTTCCGCTATGTAGCGATCCTTAACGATCAAGTAAATAGTCGTAAAAACTTTGGATTTACTACGTTTGACTAATGTCTCAAACGCTTTATCGTCCCCTTGGATGTACGCCGATAATAGAGCCGCATCGCTAACCTGAATTTTAATCATAAAACTTCAAAATTGTTAACGTAGAGGTTTATCTCATATTGTGTCTCCTATCGATTTACTGGGCGAATTGATTATTTTTTGTCATGATGACGTTTCAAATGTAGCCAAAACTTTTTTAAATCAAAATCGTTTTAATTATTTATCAGACAAAATTTTGGTAAATATTTAATCTTTTTTGGGACTTATCAAAGGAGGGTTTGCCAAATTGCTTAGCTTTGTTTTATCATTAAACGAATTAATCAATATGAAAAAATTATTCTCTCTAGCATTTGTAATCTGCGTTTCCGCTGTTCAATTGCTCGCGCAATCAAATCCTGCCGACTATGCTGGGACATTTAAATTATCCGAAAATCCTTACGTTAAGTCTATTACGATTTCCGTTAAAGACAGCAAAGTGATCATGGCTGCCGAAGGTTTTCCGGATGCAGAATTAGCGCCCGGTAAAAACGCTGATGAATTTGCCTTAGAAAGCATGGGTGGCACCGTTGTTTTTACGCGCGAAGCGGGGACTGTAAAGGGTGTGAAAATCGAAGCGCAAGGTCAAGTATTAACAGGGCAAAAAGAAGTTGCCGGTTTATCGGATTACATTGCGTCCTTTAAAATGGCTGATAATGAATATGTTAAGAAAATCATCATCGAAATCAAAGATGGAAAATTAGCCCTTAGTTCAGATGCGAATCCTGCGGAAGGTGCCGTTTTGAAAGCGGGCAATGAAAAAGATAAATTCTCTGCCACAATTCAAGGCTATGATGCTGACGTAATTTTTTCACGCGCGGAAGGCCAAGTGAAATCGATCAAACTATCGGTTGCAGGGGGCCAAGTAGTTTTAACAGGCGATCGCGAATAGATATTGGTAATTTTTGGGCCTCACGAATGGAGGCCCAAAAATTACAATAATGCCCTTTTGTATAATTGGATGGTGTTCTCCAAACCATAATACAAAGCATCACAAATCAAGGCATGGCCTATGGATACTTCATCTAATGGAGCCACATTGGCCTTAAAGAATGCCAAATTATCCAAACTCAAATCATGTCCCGCATTGATGCCCAGTCCTAGTTGGCTTGCACGAAATGCTGCTTTCCGATAAGCCGACACAGCCTGTGTTGGATTCTCAAAAAACTGCTCCGCATAGGGTTCTGTGTATAACTCAATCCGATCCGTTCCCGTCGTCGCAGCCGCTTCTACCATGTCCAATACCGGATCCACGAAAATCGATGTGCGAATCCCAGCTTCCTTGAATTGAGCAATAAGTGCTTGCAATAACCCTTGGTGTTGGATGGTATCCCAACCGTGATTCGAGGTTATTTGACCTAAAGCATCTGGAACCAAGGTAACCTGCTCCGGACGAACGTCCATCACTAATTCAATGAAAGAAGGCTCCATCGGATTTCCTTCAATATTAAATTCGGTTGTCACAACTTCTTTCAATGCTCGAACATCCGCATAACGAATGTGTCGTTCATCCGGACGCGGATGCACCGTGATGCCTTCTGCTCCAAATCGTTCGCAATCCAAAGCTACTTGAATCACATCCGGATTATTTCCTCCACGTGAATTACGAAGGGTTGCAATCTTATTGATATTTACGCTGAGTCTTGTCATGTCAAAAAAAAGGCCGGTATCACCGGCCCTCTCATTAAATTAAGTTGTTTGCCGCGAGGTATTCTGCGATTTGAACAGCATTTGTCGCCGCTCCTTTTCGCAAGTTATCCGCAACAATCCAAAGGTTCAAGGTGTTCTTTTGTGTCTCATCCCGACGGATACGTCCCACAAATACTTCATCTTTTCCATGGGCCGTTATCGGCATTGGATATACAAGATTCTTCGGATCATCTTGAACGATGATGCCTTCTTCTTTTTCCAAGATTGCACGTACCTCCGCCAAATCAAATTCATTTTCGAATTCAATGTTCACTGATTCTGAGTGTCCACCGATTGTTGGAATACGAACGGTCGTCGCAGTCACCTGAATCGAATCATCCATCATGATCTTCTTGGTTTCTAAGATCATCTTCATTTCTTCTTTCGTATAACCATTGTCCAAAAACACATCGATGTGTGGCAATACATTCAAATCGATTTTGTGTGGGTATACTTTGTTGTAATCTGTTTTTCCAGCACGCTCATCGAACAATTGGTCAACAGCTGCTTTTCCGGTTCCGGTCACCGACTGGTAAGTAGAAACAACAACACGCTTGATTTTGTATTTTTTGTGCAAAGGATTCATCACCACAACCATTTGGATAGTTGAGCAGTTTGGATTCGCAATGATTTTATCTTCCGGTGTTAAGGTGCTTGCGTTGATTTCAGGAACAACTAATTTCTTGGTTGGGTCCATGCGCCATGCTGACGAATTATCAACGACCGTGATGCCTGCTGCAGCAAACTTGGGTGCCATTTCTAGTGATGTATTACCACCAGCCGAGAAAATCGCCACGTTTGGTTTCATCGATATTGCTGTTTCGTAGCCTACCACTTCGAATTCCTTCCCTTTGAAAGTAATCTTTTTACCAATCGAGCGCTCAGACGCAACGGGGATAATTTCAGTGACAGGAAAATTTCTTTCCGCTAATACTTTCAAGATTTCGCCGCCAACCAATCCTGTGGCGCCTACAACAACAACTTTCATGTTTATATCAATTAAAAATTATACTTCCATTCTACCGCCCATACGCCGTTTGTATTTGGAATGGGCTTATAAGATAAACTTAGCTGCGGACTCGCACCCGCTAATTCATTGTACTTTTTTAAAGCACGTTTTAAGTGTCGCATACTGACAGTTCCCACATATACATTCACCAATGCCGCTGCACCTACCGTAGACAAATAAAATCCGTCTGTCACCTGACCAGGTCTCAGCAAAGAATAAGCAGATACGCCTAACCCAATGCTGGAAATCCAATTCATCAATTTACGCTGTTGCTTAAATTTGTTGAATTCAAAGCTGATTTCGGGGTCTTTGGCTTCTAATAATGGAATTTGAAGGGCCAAAGGATTGTCAATTACTTGTCTCTTGTAAACGAACTTATTCCTAAAACCTTGTTGGATTTGCTCAATCGGATGCAATTTTTCTGATGTCGTTTGTTGGGCCCTCAATTCTAAAGAAGCACAACAGAGAAACAAAAAGAGTAATTGCTTGATTTTCACTAATCAAACGGGTTTATATAGCTTGCAAAATTAGGGCTTAAATTCTGAATCAAAAGGATTTTTTTGATAAAATCCATCAAAAAGTTGAATGCCAATCGGAGAAATGCAAAGGTCTAACGGTATGTCATGTGGCTCCACATCATCGATTCGCTGAACGGCTTCATCCAAACAAAGCCCAATTTTAAGGGCGTTTGGCCTACAATCCATTAAAAAACGGTCGTAAAATCCTTTCCCATAACCCACCCGATTTCCATGTGCATCGAAGGCCAACAAAGGGATAAGGATCAAGTCGATATCCTTTGCTTGTACTTTTTTATTCGTTTCAGGCTTGGGTTCAGGAATTCCCCAGGCTGACAAAATGCATGTGTCCTCGATATGCATTAGGTACGCTTGCATCGAATTTTCTCCTTCCACTCGAGGAAAACAGAGTTGGTGACCTAATTTCCAAAGCGTTTGATGAATAGCCTCCATCTGAACTTCATTGCGTTCCACAATGGGTTGAAAACTCATGATCATACGTGGATGTTGAAAGCTTGTGATAAAATCCATGAATTCTTGTTGGACCGACTCATTCAACAGCGCAAAGATGCGCGCAGACACATTTTTGCGTCGGGCGAGTGCAAGCTGTCTGAGGCGTGATTTGTTCATGGCTATGGCCTTAAATTCCAGTATTTTTTCTTATTTTTGCTTCAATTTTGCCGATTATTTCATAAAAAACAACAAGACTGTGGCCTTTAAGGAATACAAAAATTTAGATTATGCTGCTGTAGCGGACGAAGTACTAAATTTCTGGAAAGAGAATCAAATTTTCGAACAATCGATTTCAACACGCGAAGGGAATCCGACTTTTACCTTTTTCGAGGGACCTCCTTCGGCAAATGGAACCCCGGGTATTCACCACGTGATGGCGCGTACGATTAAGGATATTTTTTGTCGGTACCAAACCTTAAAGGGCAAACAAGTCAAGCGAAAAGGCGGCTGGGATACACACGGTTTGCCCGTTGAATTGCAAGTAGAGAAGGAATTAGGTATTACCAAAGAGGATATAGGTCGTTCGATTTCGGTAGAAGAATACAATCAAAAATGCCGCGAGACGGTCATGAAATTCACGGATCAGTGGAATGATTTGACGCAAAAAATGGGTTACTGGGTTGATTTAGAGAATCCCTATGTGACTTACCAAACACCCTATATTGAGAGTGTATGGAACTTATTGAAACGCTTATACGACAAAGGTCTTTTATATAAAGGATACACAATACAGCCCTATTCTCCCGCAGCTGGAACGGGTTTGTCATCTCATGAATTAAACCAGCCGGGATGCTACCGGGATGTGAAGGATACCTCATTGACCGCTCAATTTGAAGCAATACATACGGATAAATCTGCCTTTTTATTTGAGAAATCTTCTGGTGCTCCAGTCTATTTATTAGCTTGGACAACGACGCCATGGACCTTGCCGTCCAACTCGGCATTAACGGCTGGAAAAAATATCGATTATGTATTAGTCAAGACCTTTAACCCCTATACTTACCTGCCCGTTCATGTGGTTTTGGCGAAGGATTTGGTAAAAAATTATTTCCAAGCGGCGGCAGAAAATGGCGATTTTGAGGCCTATGTTGCCGCGGAGAAAAAGCCAAATGCGATTCCCTATCAACTCGTTTCTACTTTCAAAGGAGCTGATATTGCAGGGATTGAATACCAGCAATTGATGCCTTATGTACAACCAGCTAGTCCTGCATTTCGTGTGATCTTAGGGGATTTTGTGACGACAGAAGATGGAACGGGGATTGTACATACCGCTCCCACTTTCGGTGCGGATGACTTCCGGGTAGCCCAGCAAAATAACATTCCGGCCATTTTTGTTCAAGATGAAAACGGAAAAGATGTGCCATTGGTCAATCGCCAAGGATGTTTTGTTCAGGAGGTAACGGATTATGCCTTAGAGCCCGTGAAGGAAGCCTATTTGACAGAGGAAGAAAAAGAAGCGGCGAAAATCAAACAAGGCCGTGATAAATATTTATCGGTGGATGAGCGCATTGCAATCCAATTAAAAACGGAGAACAAGGCGTTTAATGTGCAGAAATTTGATCACCCGTATCCACATTGCTGGCGTACAGACAAACCTGTTTTATACTATCCTTTGGATTCCTGGTTTATCAAAACAACAGCGGTGAAAGATAAATTGATCGAATTGAATAATACGATCAACTGGAAACCCGAATCCACAGGTACGGGACGTTTTGGAAACTGGTTGGAGAATTTAGTGGACTGGAACTTGTCGCGTTCACGCTATTGGGGGACTCCATTGCCGATTTGGCGTACGGAAGATGGTTCGGAGGAATTGTGTTTTGGATCTGTGGAGGACTTGGTTCAAGCCTTGAATCAAGCGATTAATTCCGGGAAATTAAGCCCCGACCAACAAAAGGGAAATGCAGCATTTATTGCTGCCGCGCAAGCAGGAGAGGCGGATTTACACCGTCCTTATGTAGATAATATATATGTGTTGAGTACATTAGGTGTTGTTATGGCACGTGAAGCGGATTTGATCGATGTATGGTTTGATTCGGGTGCGATGCCTTTTGCACAATGGCATTATCCTTTCGAGAATCAAGAAATTTTCAAACAATCCTATCCGGCGGATTTCATCTCGGAAGGAGTTGATCAAACGCGTGGTTGGTTCTTTACCCTTCATGCCATCTCAACGATGGTGGAGGAATCTGTTGCGTTTAAAAATGTGGTTTCAACGGGTTTGGTATTGGATAAAAATGGCAATAAAATGTCTAAGCGTTTGGGCAATGCCATAGATCCATTCGACACTTTGTCGAAATATGGTGCGGATCCAACGCGTTGGTACATGATAACAAACGCACAACCATGGGATAATTTAAAATTCGATTTAGCCGGTATAACGGAGGTTCGGAATAAGTTCTTCGGTACACTGACAAATACCTATAATTTCTTCGCCTTGTATGCTAATTTGGATGGTTTTACCCCAAATGAGCTGGGTGTTGATTTGACTAATTTAACAGAATTAGATCGTTGGGTCCTGTCCAAATTGAGCAGTTTGGTTGCTGAGGTCGATGAGGCTTATGCGACGTATGAGCCGACAAGAGCGGGTCGTGCCGTGCAGGATTTTGTGTGTGATCATTTGTCTAACTGGTATGTTCGTTTGTCACGCCGACGATTCTGGAATCCGGAGGATACGAACCAGGGGATATCGGCCGATAAAGCTGCGGCGTATCAGACGCTACATACTTGTTTGACTACTGTGGCTCAATTAATGTCGCCGATCGCCCCATTCTATGGGGATTGGTTATATAAGAATTTAACGGGAGCAACTTCGGTGCACTTAACGGATTTTGTAAAAGTTAATCCTGCTTGGCAAAATGCTGATTTAGAAGCTTCGATGGACATGGCACAGCGCATCTGTTCCTTGGTTCACTCGATACGTAAGGTACATAAATTGAAGGTACGCCAACCGCTTGCCCAGGTTTTGGTGCCAGTTTTACAGGAATCTGTCCGTGAGCAAATTCGCCAAGTGGAGGATTTGATTAAATCAGAAGTGAATGTGAAGTTGGTGAATTACCTCAACGATGCCTCAGGCGTTTTAAGCAAAAAAGTGAAACCTAATTTCAAGGCCTTGGGCCCGAAATTCGGAAAAGATATGAAGGCCGTTGCGGAGGTAATCACGGGAATGAGTTCGGATGATTTAGCGAACATAGAATCAACGGGTTCGGCTACCTTACAGGGTTTTGAAATTGCTTTAGCTGATATTGAAATCGTCACAGAAGATATGCCGGGTTATTTGACGGCTTCGGAAGGAGGATTGACGATCGCCTTGGATAATACCTTGACGCCGGAATTGGTGCAGGAGGGGATGGCGCGCGAATTTGTGAATCGTATTCAAAATCTTCGGAAGGAATCGGGTTTTGATGTGGTGGACAAAATCACAATCATTGTCGAACAAGGTCCATCAGCTTGGATGGAAAGCATACAGATTTTCGGAGCTTATATTCAGCAAGAGGTTCAGGCGCTGAGCATCACGATTTCCCCTGCATTAGCTGGAAGTAAATCGGAGCTTGTGATGGATGATGCTACTTTATTTGCCCAAATTCAGGTTATTAACTAGCAGCATATGGTATTCAATTCCTTGCATTTTTTGGTGTTTTTTGGAATTGTTACATCCGCCTATTTTTTATTGGCGCATCGTTTTCGGTGGATGCTTTTGTTGGGAGCTTCATGCTACTTTTACATGGCATTTCAGCCCATATACCTGGGGATATTGGGCTTTACGATTGTTGTGGATTATTTTGCGGGCATCTATTTAGAGCGCTTTGAAGGGCGTACCAAAAAGCTTTTCTTAGCTTTTAGTTTGCTTGCCAATGTAGGTGTTTTGGCTGTGTTCAAGTATTATGGATTTATCGTCACTAATATTTCTCACCTAACACATTTATTTGGTCGGGAAGTCCATTTGCCTACTTTGTCGATCTTACTTCCAATCGGATTGTCTTTTCATACCTTTCAGGCGATGAGTTATACCATTGAGGTGTATCGCGGGAATCAAAAAGCAGAGCGAAATTTTGGCATTTACAGTCTTTATGTGATGTTTTATCCACAGTTGGTGGCCGGTCCCATCGAAAGACCTCAGAATTTGATTCATCAATTTTATGAACACCATGTTTGGAATAGCGAACGCGTAAAAGCTGGTTTGTTTCAGATGGCGCAAGGTTTGTTTAAAAAAGTTGTGATTGCTGATCGGCTTGCAATGCTTGTAGATACAGTCTATGGAAGTTTAGCCATTCAATCAGGGGGCAACTTATTATTGGCCTCCATTTTTTATTCATTTCAAATATACTGTGACTTTTCAGGTTATTCCGACATGGCTATTGGTGCAGCAAAAGTGATGGGCTTTGATTTGATGACGAATTTTCGGGCTCCATATCTGGCGAAATCCATTCCGGATTTTTGGCGCCGTTGGCATATCTCACTTTCTACTTGGTTTAAGGATTATGTATATTTTACTTTAGGCGGGAATCGGGTTTCAATTCCTAGGTGGTATTTAAATATCATGTTCGTGTTTATATTGTCTGGTTTTTGGCATGGTGCGAGTTGGAATTTTGTGATTTGGGGCGCTTTGCATGGGGGCTTTCAATTGGTAGGAATTTCGCTGAGTCGGCGTTTCCCTGTTTTGTCACCTGAAAGAGCCAGTGGCATCTATTTGCGAATCATGCAGCTTTGGACTTTTTGTTTAGTCACATTGGCCTGGATTTTTTTCCGTTTGACGCATTTTTCTGAAATTAAATTGTATGCGAAGCGTTTATTCGTTTGGCGAACGGATGCGCCATTAGGAATGCATATTTATGAAATCGTTTTTAGTTTGATGTTAATCCTTGGATTATTGATTTGGGATTATCATTTAGACAAAAAAGTGCGACAGGCGGGATGGCTATTAGCCTTGATGCTCGTTGCGATCTATTGGTTTGGGGTATTTAGTTTGAAGCAGTTTATTTACTTTCAGTTTTAATGAAAAAAGTGCTTGCCTTTTTTGTGTTCATTGTGCTGTTATGGGTTCTTGGAATCAGTAGTTCTGAGCAAGCTATGCGCTGGATATCCAAGGCAAGGTTTCGTGAAACAGGGAGTTGGGGATCCGATAAATATCGATACGGCGATTTATATGGGCTTTCTTATTTGCCCACTTTTCGTTTAGCTAAAGATACCACTTTGGTTTCGAATCAATATCGTCCAACAAGCTTCCGCGATATGGATTTGTATATTTTAGGGGATAGCTATTTGTATAGTTATATTCAAATGGATACGTCTAATTTTGCACGTGCCAAACACGTAAACTTTCGCAAGTGGTCGGAAGGGAATCTAGCCCCGATCGTGATAAGAAAGTCCCAAACTAAAAAAGTATTGCTCATTGAATCCGTTGAACGAAATATTTGGACGGTTGTTGATTTGTTGCGTGTCAAGTCGCATGTAGAAGGATATCAGGCGCAAATGACCTGGAATGAGTCTTTGAATGCGGTATTGATTGATGCCTTGTATCATCCGAAATTGGAGCAAAATATTGAGTTTAGCATGTTCAATTTCCAAGCATTGAGTTGCATTAAATCGCTCAAAGCGCAAGGGAATTTGACCTTATTTAATCGGACTGTTCCAGAAGTTGTCTTATCGAAAGACCATCAGTTTTTATATTTGTCGGAAACGGTTGATTCCATGCAACGAGGGAGTTCTTTTCATTCGGTAAGTTCACAAGATATTGAAGAATTGAATAGACGAATGTCCCAAATTGAACAATATGCACATCGTAAAGGATTTGATGAGGTGGTGTTTAGTTTTATCCCAAATCCTGTTGCTATGGCAAATACTGAATCGATTCCCAGCAATCAATTGATTCAAAAATTGGCTTTGGCCATGCATGGCCGCATCCGCTTGGTTGATCCGAGTAAGGTATTAGCCAAAGGAGGGAAAAACTATTTTTTCAAATCTGATTCGCATTGGAATCAAAAAGGGGCACAAGCTTGGTTAAATCAAATGAATCAATATTTGCTTAAGCTTTAAGGAAACATGACGCAGCAGAGCATTTTTTTAGGATTATATGGGCGTCGGATACTCCTCTTATGTTTGTTGATGTTAGCAATTCAATGGCAATTGCCTGCCCAGGGTAAGCGATTGATTCAATCGAAAGCCGGTCAAGAAGCCCTTTTTCAGGAAGGAATGCGGCATTTCATCAAAGAAGATTATTCGGAAGCAATTTTGGTTTGGGAAAGTTTAGCCACCGTCATTTCGAATGAACCCGCCCTTTCATTTTACTTAGCGAAAGCTTATTTGGCAGAAAAGAATCCGAAAAGCGCATTGGTCCATGCACGGAAAGCGCATGAACTTTCCCCGTATTCGCTTGACTATGGTTTGTTCTTTGCTGAGCAATTGCTCGCCGACAAGCAAATTTCGGCGGCGATTACTTGTTTGACGAAATTAGGTCAGTACGATGAATCGCATCCAGAAGTAAATTTATTATTAGCGCAGGCCTATTTATGGTCCGAACAAGGAACGCTCGCCATACAAGCTTTGGATCGTGCGGATCATTATGTGGGAGAATATCCGGCTATAATTCGAACCAAGGAATTTATCTTGTTGAAGCAAAAGCAATTGATTCCAGCTTTGAAGGCAGGTAAGCGTTTGATTGAATTGGATGATGAGGAGTCTATTTTAACTTGGGATCAGATGGACATTGCGTGGGAGTTAAGCCAGGCGGATTCGATTCAAACGGAATTGAAGACTTTGCAAATACTTCATCCCGAACAAGGGCAATTAGCCTTGTTATTGACCAATGGGTATTTGCATCAAAAGAATTTTGATTCATGTTTGGTGCAATTACGTGTAGCTGCAGCAGATCATGAAGTATTGCCTTCCATGGTTGCGCAGGTAAGTATGAAGGTTTTTGAGTTAATTGATGATCCGATCAAGTGGGAACAGGCAAACCAATTGGCCGCGCATTGGTTGTCGATCTATCCCGAGGAAGCCCGTTTTTTAGCAATTCAGGGAGATTTATATGTAAGTGCAAAGAAATTGGAAGAAGGTCAAACGTATTATTTACGGGCTGCTCGGATGGGTGAACCGAAATACGAAGTTTGGGCCCGAATTATTCAATTAGATTTCGAATTAAATGCAGTTCAAAAGGCATCAACCCATGCCATGGAGGCATTGAAATATTTTCCGGCTCAAGGCTTTTTGAATTTTCAGTTGGGCTTCGCGCGCTATTTACAAGGGGATAATCAGGATGCCATACGGTTTTTGGAGATTGCCCGTAGCATTATCAAGCCTTCCGAAAGTTGGAATGTTCAATTGTTTTCCATTATGGGGGATGTTTATCATGCTTTGGGTCGTTCGAAAGAATCGGACGATGCATTTGATCAGGTACTTGTTTTGAATCCGATGGATGAACATGTTTTAAATAATTATAGTTATTATTTGTCTTTGCGTAAGGAGCAATTAGCAAAAGCGGCCAGCATGTCGAAAAGGCTGGTCGAAAGGTATCCAACAGAAGGGACATATTTGGATACTTATGCCTGGGTATTGTACCAGCAAGGAGATTTTGCGGAGGCATTTCGATATTTGGAATTGGCTATTGCAGATGATAAATCACAGAGCTCGGCGGTTTGGGAGCATCATGGAGATGCATTGTATCGTTTGGGGCGAGTAAAGGAGGCAGTAGAGAGTTGGAAAAAAGCAATGGATTTGCCAAATGCAAGTCAAAATCTTGATAAAAAAATCAAGAACAGGCAAATTGTCGAAAATTGAGATAATTTTGCATATCAATAGAAATATGGGCGTTTCGTAGGACTCTTTTTGGTTTTTGTACTCATGCAGGCTTGTAGAACGAGTTCGACAGTTCAGCATGTAAATCAAATACAAACGGATACACTTCAGGTTGTTACCTCCAGCGATAGCCTACCTCGGGAGGAGCCTAAACCAATGGTGTCAACAGAACAAGATTCCAAGGAAGCTGCGGATGATTTGGCATTTAACTTTCTCAAGGCAAAATCTCGAGTAGCTTGGAAATCTGGGACAAGTACCGACAATTATTCATTGGATATTCGCGTTAAGAAAGATAGTTTGATTTGGGTGAATATTTCACAGTCTGGATTAACGGGAGCAACGGGTTTGTTTGGAAAGAATCGGGTACAATTTTACCAAAAAATCAGTGGGGATTATTTTGATTTGACATACGACAGTCTGAGTAGCATAATGGGATTTCGGATCGATTATCGGATGTTACAATCCCTGATTGTGGGGAATCAGCCATTCAAAAAGAATAATTCGCGGGTCATTCGAGAAAACGAAAATATCATCATTAAGCAGGATTCAGGACGAATAAAGATTGATAACATGGTGGGACCCAATCGGAAATTGAAAAAATTGTTGGTGCGTGATATACCCTCAAATAATAAACTGACCTTGGATTTTGAGGAGTTTACAAGCCTAAATCAAGTACTCTTTCCTTTTTCTAGCCAAATAACATTGGATGTGAAAAATAAAGAGGATAAACGGGTGACTACGATCATTCAAATTAAATATTCGAAGGTGGAGCTGCTGGAAACTTCACTAGAATTCCCATTTCGAATTCCGGCTAAATTTTTGAAAAAGTAATGCGCTATATCGGTATAATCATAGGTTTGTTTTGTGTGCTGTCGGCTTGGGGCCAAGTGGATAAAAAGACACAATTGGAACAGCAGAAGAAGGATAACTTGGCCAAGATTAAGGAGTTGAACTCCATTATCTCCCGGACTTCGAAAAAGAAGAATGTATCTATCGGGAAACTGAATGTCCTAAAAGAGCAGATCGTTGTTCAGAAAAAACAAATCAATGTGTTGAATGAAAACCAAGAGTTACTTGCAGCAGAGGCTTCGAAATTAACTCATGAGAGTGATGTGTTGGCCGCAAAATTGGAGCGCTTGAAGCAGCATTATGCCTTAATGCTGTATGAGGCGCAGAAGGTTTCTACTGTGTCCAATAAAATTAGTTTCTTGTTATTGTCAAAGGATATCGGGGAGTTTACGAGGCGTTTTGATTACCTACGCCAATTCACGACGAACAGAAAGCAGCAGGCGCACAAAATTTTTGAAACACGACAAGATTTGATGACGAAGAAGCAGCAGGTTGTGTTTAAAAAGAATGAGGAGAAAAAGGTATTGATTGAGAAGGAAAAGGAAAAAGCCACATTGGAAGTCCTAAAAACAAAGGAGACTAAGGTGGTGACGGTATTGACCCAGCAAGAAAAGAAACTTCGCACTGAATTAGCGCGGAAGAAATTAGCTATCCGCAAGCTGGATAATTTAATTGCTGGGATTGTACAGCGAGAGATTCAAAAGTCCATTGAACGTGAGCGTAAATTAAGAATGGCTGCTCAAACGCGTAAACTTGAGGTAAATAAGCCAGCTTTGCCGAAGCCAAAATTGGAGGAGGGCTTGGTGAAGAAATACGAGAAACCGAATGGACTTGATTCGAAAGATGAGGCCAAACTGGAGGTGCAAGCGGAGAAAAAGGAGAGTACGAAGCCTGCTAAAAAGGAAGTACCTGTTTCTGTTGCGAAAGTAGAAGAACCCGTACTTAATTCAAATATCTATTACATGAATGCAGATGAAGCGAAATTAGCTAGTTCATTTGCAGCTTTACGCGGTCGGATGCCATTTCCAGTTCCATCAGGATTTATTTCGGATCATTTTGGCGTGCACAAGCACCCGGTCTTAAAGGGCGTGATGGTGAACAACAATGGTATTGATATTCAAACTTCTGCCGGTTCGCCAGTCCATACGGTTTATGATGGGGTGGTTGCAACGGTTCAAAACATTCCAGGTATTAATATGGTCGTGGCCATTCAGCATGGGGAGTATTTTACCGTCTATAGTAAATTAGCCAATGTCTCCGTGAGTACGGGTCAAAAAGTGAAAACGGGCCAACGAATTGGATCTGTAGCCTCAGATGAAGATGGTACCTCGGAAATCAATTTTCAGGTTTGGAAAAATACTGTGCATCAAAATCCGGAAAGCTGGCTTCGTCGTTAGATTTTATATAAAACTCGGAAACTAATATTGCGTCCTTGGTCGTCAGCAAAATACCGAAAGCGGTTTAAATAATCGCGGTAGGCTGTGTTGAATGCGTTGCTGATTCGGATTCCTACATCGATTTTCTTTAAACTAATTCCCCAGTTGGCCTGTACAAGCTGATAGCCTTTCGGGGGAGCGGCATAATCGGAGCCAGGCTCAACACGCGTTTGTTCACCTACTTGTATGATTCCCAGGCTTACATATTGTTTCTCTTGCATCCATCGATAGTTGATCGTGTATTCGAAACGATTTGCAGGGATATTTACTAGGTAACTAAAATTATGTGATGCATCAAATGCATGAACAATACTCGTTTTTTGTTGGAATGACAATTTGGGACTGATTTGGTAATTCACTTGCGCATCTATGCCTTGAAATACTGCGTTGATTTGTTCGTAAGAAAAACCTGGGAATGCCCCACGAACGGTTGTGAAGTACAATGCGTTTCCAGCGTCTACCATTGGTCTCAGGTAGATGAAATTTTGAATGTAATTGTTGTAAACCCCCAGTTCAATGTGAAGATTTTTGGGGATGAAAAGGGTATTGAGACTCATATTGTAGGCTGTCTCTCCTTTTAAGTTCGGGTCGCCTACTTCAAAAGCAGCGGCTCCGTGGTGAACACCATAGGAAAATAGTTCGTTCACGCCAGGTGCACGGAATGCCCGCGCCAAGATAAGGTGATTTTCTATTTTTTCATTCCACCGATATTTGAGGCCAAGACTTCCTGAAAGTCCTAGGTAGTGATTTGCATGGCGATAAATGATACTGGAGTAATTTGATTTTGGTCGATGCACATCAAGGATTTTTTCGTCGATGCGGAGGCCAATTTCTATTTCATATTTTTCTTTAACAAAGCGTTCGATCGCGAATAGGCCAAAGGTATTTTGGAAATAATTGGGTAAAAGGCTGGAGGTTAATGTTGGGCTGGCCACTTCCTTACCCGATGTAATATTGCCTTGCAGTTGGAAGTTTATTCCAAATTGACCTTTCCAGGCTTGGTTTGAATTGGATTCGTCAATTATAATTTCGCCATTGAATGTTCGAAGTATGAACTGTAAGTTATTGATGTTTTTACCAGCTCGAAGCACATCTAATTCTAGGCGCTCGTCATTCTGAAGGGCTAAGGTAGTGCGTATTGCTCTTCCTTGAGCTAATCGATATTGGGATTTGAATTTCCCAAGGCTGTGCGTTACATCCTGGTTAGGACGTTCAATTTCTCGACTAAAATCTAAGGGAGTAAATGCTTGAAAGGGCCTTGTTCGTGCGATGGAATTTTCAAGGTCATTTACATTACCAATGTGAGAACCGAGATAGATTCCAATGACTGAATGAAAATGGCTAAAAAATAGATCACTTGACCACTTATTCTTTTTATAGCCGAGTGCGGCCGAAAAATTTTGTTCTCTCACCCCTGTATTGGCAAGGAAGTAGCTGGCCGTTTGAATATTTCCTCCATCTTTTAGCGTCCCTTGTAAGCGCCACCCCCAACCATTCCGCTGGTTAATTCCACCCTCTATGGATCCAGAAATGACAGCTTGTCGGCCATTCGTAAAATAAATAGATTGAATTGCTCCATTAATTCCCGCGGTATCTGGTAATGCATCGGGTTCCATCATGACGATTCCACCAATGGCATCGCCCCCATAACGCAATCCAGCGGGTCCTTTAATGACTTGAATGTTTTTGGAAACGAAAGGGTCGATTTCAGGTGCATGTTCGCTGCCCCATTGTTGTCCTTCTTGCCTAATCCCTTGATTCAAAATTATCACTCGGGAAGAGTGCATACCATGGATGACGGGTTTTGAGATGGTGCTTCCTGTTTGTAAACTTTGTACGCCGCTGATGCCACGCATCATTTCACTTAGGCTGAGGCCATCTCTTTCCGCGCGTTCCTGTTTACTCAGACCTCCTTGTAATTGGGCACTTGTTTCAGTTTTTTTTCCACTGACGATAACTTCTTGGAGATGCTCATCGTGACTCTCTAGTCGGAAATTTTCATTATGTTTCAACTCATCATTGATTGAAATTGGAATTTCAATCGGGTCAAAACTACTCATTTGGCAGATTAATATATAATTTCCGGGACAAAGGGCGTTAATTCGAAAATAACCCTTGCTGTCGGATTGACTATGTTTTTTTGTCCCTTTGATGTAAACTTGAGCCCCAGGAATTGATTCTTTAGTCTCTTTTGCTGTCACATAGCCTTCCAACGTACAGGTACAATTAGTTTGAGCCCGTAAGGATAGGGCCAAAGACATGAAGACAAGAAATACAAATAAATTACGCGACATAATGTGTTTACAGACTTTAAATATAGCTCCAAATGAATAAATAAGCGCATAAGTATTGACTAATGCTTCAATTAAGCCGACGAATTAGCCTGACGAGTCGATGAAGTTTTGTTTAATTTATTTTAAAAATTAATAAACAAATATTTGTTTTGTTTAATCTTTTAGTAAATTTGTTAAACACAATAAGCAAAATAATATCATGACAGCTTTAGAGTTTTCATATCAGGTAGGTACTTTTTCTAAATTTTTGAAGCCATTTGCGCTTCGTTTGACGCGTGATGGGGATGACGCCAACGATTTGGTTCAGGATACCTTGGTCAAAGCGTTTACCAATCGGGATAAATATTCAGATGGGACGAATTTGAAAGCCTGGTTATTTACCATTATGAAGAATACATTCATTACGCAATACCAGCGGATGGTTCGTAGAAATACGTTTATAGATACGACAGAAAATTTACATTACATTAATTCTTCTGATTCAATTCAAGTGAATGGAGCAGAGGGCTCATTTATGAGTGAAGATATTTCCATTGCAATGCGTCATACAGAAGAAATGTATCGGATTCCATTCATGATGTATTTTGAAGGCTTTAAATATCATGAGATTGCGGAGGAATTGGATTTGCCAATTGGGACAGTAAAGAACCGTATTCACATCGCTAGAAAGACCTTGAAGAGTCATTTAAGTATGTATGCCTAATTGTTCAAATTGTAATATTTTGTTTTTTGAGTAAAAGAGGAGGGGGCAAAAAGTCAGATTTTATCTGACTTTTTCTTTTAAAAAAGCTTGTCAGTTTTTAGTATATTTGTTTAGCATGAAAAAGAAAAAGGTCATTGTGATAGGTGCTGGTTTCTCGGGTTTGTCAACGGCGACTGAGCTTGCCGACAAGGGGTATGAAGTTAGCATCTTTGAAAAAAATGAACAAGCAGGTGGACGTGCACGGGTGTTCAAGGAAATGGGATTTACGTTCGACATGGGTCCAAGTTGGTATTGGATGCCTGATATTTTTGATAATTATTTTGCGCGTTTTGGAAAAAAAACGAAGGATTATTACACATTAAAGCGGCTTGATCCATCCTACAGTGTAATCTTGTCTGATTCTGAGGTGCTTGATATTCCAGCAGACTATCATGATTTGCGTACGATGTTTGAATCCATTGAGCCGGGTGCTGCCCATGCATTAGATCGTTTTTTGGAGCAGGCGGCTTATAAATATAAAGTTGGGATTCAGAAATTTGTTTGGAAGCCATCCGTAAAAATTAGTGAATTCTTGAGTTTACGTCTCCTCTTAGACGCTTTGCGCATGGACGTTTTCTCATCTTTTTATACCCATATTCGCAAGTTTTTCAAATCAGAAACCTTGCTGAAATTAATGGAGTTTCCTATTCTGTTTTTGGGAGCTATTTCCCAAAATACACCAGCCATGTACAGTCTGATGAACTTTGCCGAAATCAAATTGGGGACATGGTATCCCATGGGTGGAATGCATCTAATCGTCAAAGGAATGGTCGATTTAGCTTTGTCCAAAGGGGTTCAAATTCATTATGATGCTGAGGTGACGGGTTTTGCCATCGAAGGTGGGTTGGTCAAAGGAATTAAGACCTCTCAAGGAGTTTTTGAAGCGGATGCGGTTGTGGCTAGTGCAGATTATCACTTTGTGGAGACTTTGTTAGGTGATGCATATCGAAATTATGACGAGTCTTATTGGGACAAGCGTGTGATGGCTCCTTCTTCATTGTTGTTTTATTTGGGGATAAACAAACGCTTACCGCGATTGAAACATCATAATTTGTTTTTTGATCGAGATTTTTCTGTTCATTCTCATGAAATATATACCGATCCCACCTGGCCTTCTGATCCATTATTTTATGCCTCGGCCCCATCAGTGACAGATCCTTCCGTTGCACCAGATGGTTGTGAAAACTTGTTTTTGCTGATTCCAGTTGCACCCAATTTGGAAGATACGGAGGCATTTCGAGAAAAGTATTTTGAACAACTGATTGAACGTTTAGAAGTCTATTGTGGCGTTTCTATTCGGGATTCAATCATTTTTAAACGTTCTTATGCGCATCAAGATTTTAAGTTAGATTACCATGCATTTAAAGGGAATGCCTACGGTTTAGCAAATACCTTACTTCAAACGGCTATCTTGAAACCAAGTCTGAAGAATCGACAGTTGAAAAATATGTTTTATACCGGTCAGCTAACTGTTCCGGGGCCGGGCGTTCCGCCTTCATTGATATCGGGGCTTGTTGTCGCGAAGGAAGTTGATCAATTATTGAAATAGAAGAAAGATGGATTTATATTTACAGGTGTCTTTGGAGGCAAGTAAGCGTTTGACACAGGCTTATTCCACTTCCTTTTCTTCTGGTATTAGAACCTTAGATAAGGAATACCATGAAGCGATTTATGCCATTTATGCTTTTGTTCGTCTAGCTGATGAGATTGTAGATAGCTTTTACGAGCAAGATCAGGCTGGTTTATTGTTGCAATTTCGTCAAGATACTCATCGGGCCATTGAAGAAAGGTTAAGCATGAATCCGATTTTACATGCGTTTCAATGGGCAGTGAATACTTACCAAATGGAACGCGCGCTTATCGATGCATTTTTGTACTCGATGGAGATGGATTTGACGGATCGGGTATATGATGCAGCGTCATACAAACAATATATTTATGGATCGGCTGAGGTAGTAGGCTTGATGTGTTTACGTGTTTTTTGTGCTGGAGATTTGGATGCGTATGATCGCCTACAATCAGATGCGTGTGCCTTAGGTTCGGCCTTTCAAAAGATTAATTTTTTAAGGGATATTAAATCTGATTTTGAGGTTCGGTCGCGGGTTTATTTTCCTGGTGTTGATTATGAGCTTTTCTCCGACTTGCAGAAAAAAGAGATAGAATCGGATATTCAGGCAGATTTTGATGCGGGATTGCGTGGAATAGAAAACTTGCCATTGAAGGCGAAAAAAGGTGTATTTTTAGCGTATGAATATTACATTCGTTTATTTGAAAAAATAAAAAATGTGCCTGTGGAACGTTTGAAATCCGAACGCATTCGGGTACCCGATTGGGAGAAATTTTTGATTTATTTACGCGTGTAGCATGGATTTTTCCTTACTCATTATTTTGTTAAGCGGGATGGCCTTTTTGTATGCCTCGGTAGGTCACGGTGGTGCATCGGGCTATTTGGCTGTCTTAGCGATTTTTGCTGTGGCTCCAGCTGTCATGAAACAATCGGCTTTGATCTTGAATTTAGGGGTATCGCTGTTGGCTTTTTACCAGTTTTATCGAAAGGGATTTTTCCGCCTCGAACTTTTTTGGCCTTTTGCGCTAACTTCGATTCCGATGTCCTATCTAGGGGCACAGTTTGTATTGAGTGATTCCAATTACAAACGGATTTTAGGAATTTGTTTGTTTATTGCGATCTTAAGGATGTTGACAAATTTTAAAGAGGCTAATCTTCGTTCGCTATCTGTTCCATTAGCGCTGATCGTTGGTGCCGGCATTGGATTGCTGTCTGGTTTGATTGGTATCGGAGGTGGAATAATTTTGACTCCTGTGCTTTTACTGATGCGTTGGGCAAGCTTGAAAGAGGCAGCTGCTGTTTCCGCCTTGTTTATCTTTGTTAACTCGTTGGCGGGATTGCTTGGAATAAAGCAATGGATTCCTGTTGATCAAGACTTGGTATTCTGGGTTGCAAGCGCTTTACTCGGGGGAATGTTAGGTGCCCGTTGGGGTGCACATTTCGCATCTAATCTGGCCGTGCGTTGGGTTTTGGCCATGGTATTATTGATTGCTTCGGTTAAACTTTGGTTTATTTAAGGATGGAAGGTAATATGAATAATCAGGATACGGGTTTTGGAGATAAAGTCGCCCAAATGGGAGGGCGAATGGTGAATCGAGATGGATCGTTTAATATTAAGCGGCTGGGCATTCCATTTTTTTCGCGGGTAAGTAGTTATCATAGCATGTTGACCATGCCAAGGTGGCGGTTCATTCTCATTATTTTCAATGCCTATATACTTATCAATTGCTTTTTTACCCTATTGTATTGGTTGGCCGGTCCTTCGGGATTAGAGGGTGTTGATTCGGGTCATGGTTTTACGCGGATCAAAGAGTTATTTTTTTTTAGTACACAGACTTTCACGACGGTGGGCTATGGACGCGTGAATCCGGTGGGGGAGGTGACCAACTGGATTGCCGCGATTGAATCGTTGATTGGATTTTTGTCGTTTGCCATTGCGGCTGGTTTACTTTATGGCCGATTTTCTAGACCACGATCCTTTGTTCGGTTTTCAGAAAAAATGCTGTTTGCCAATTATCAAGGCGGAAAGGCATTGATGTTTCGTTTGGTAGGATATAAGGATGATCACCTATTAACGAATGTTGAAATAAGAGTAAATGCACGTATCTATAGCACGGGTGGAACTTATCAATTTTTCAATCTGGAATTAGAGCGGTCGCATGTTGATAGCTTAGTATTGAATTGGACGGTTGTTCACCCGATAGATGCCAATAGTCCTTTTTGGGGACTATCCTACGAGGAGATTTTGGAATTGCAACCTGAGGTGAGTGCCTTGCTAATTGGTTTTGATGAGGTGTATTCTTCTACGGTAATGGCACGTAATTCGTATGCACTATCGGATCTTGTTTTTGGCTATCGATTTGCGCCGATGTATTTTAGAGGAAAATCGAATACAAAATTAGATTTAAGTTTATTGGATGAGCTGGAAGTGGAATAAGAAGTAAAAAGCCCTTATACGAAGCGTATGTGGGCTTTTTTTATCAGTTTATCGATTGCGATTATCAGTATTTTAAGGTGTTTTTGAGGATTTTTTTGGCAATTTTGCCTAACGCTGCCGGGGTTTCTAACCCCGGCAGCGTTTACCCCCACCGCCCCTTAAAATACTCCCAAACTCACCCCGATTTTCCCAATCACATTGTTTATTCCCCCATTGGGATTGCTAATGCCGGCGTTACTAATATGTCTAAACCCGAACTGGAAACTGACATTTGCATTGGTGAATACTTCATAATCAAGCCCAACAAATAAATTATCTGAAAAAATAAATCCAGGTGTTTGTCTTCCAGGTGTATCCGAGGTATAGTGGGGTCCTGAGCTAAGCGCCAAGTAATAGGAATATGGTTTGTTCGCAGGAGATTTTCTGATAGAAATGCCAACGTTCACTCCCAGTTCATGTCCCTGTTGAAGAAATGTATTCTCATCTTCTTTTTTTAATGTTGTTGAATTAATTTGTGGCATCAACAGCAGGTCAATACTTGAACTTTTATAAGCCTTAAGTTTTCGTTGGTATTGCATTTCAAAAAATGTTACCCGATAATCATAAGGTGTTCCAAGGCCATAAGAATTATCATGTATAGGTAATATTTGGCCTAAATATTGAAAACCCCAACCTGTCAATACCCTAATTTTATCTCTTTTTCGAATGAGGTTTTCTTGCCCGCTGCTGGTATGTGCAAGGATCAAAATCGAAGCTATTTTGAGTAGCTTTGAAGATTTATCGCATAAATAATGGACATTAATGCGTAGATTTTCGAGTTGTGCAATTATTTTCAAATCAATCAGCTTTCGTGTAAGAATTTCGCTTTTCGATTCAAAAGTAGGCCCATGGATAGGGCCGAAACAATGTTTGTGTGTCGAGTTAATCTAGCGCATGTCTATATTTCATAAACAGCTAATAATCAATTGATTAATAAATATTTTATGCCCGGTGAATTTGTGTGAAATACATAAAAAAGCTCGATTAAAAATAATCGAGCTTTTAATATAAGACATAGAGGCAATCACACCTTCAAATCAGTCTGTTTAGTTTTTTGATCCAGTTACAGCCCCTGCTTTCTTCGCATTTTGTGCTTCCTGCATGGGGTTTTGACCACCGCCATACGAACGGGGTTGTGCTTTAAATAATTGTACACGAGTCGGTTGTGCTGGTTCACGTGGATATGAATTATCGTCCGTATCGATGTCGGCAATTTCATAGAAAGGATCAAGCGTCCATTTTACTACCTTCTTCGATGTAGGGATAATTTTCTTCGCCTGTACATCATTCAGACGCCACACTTCCGCCGGGAAACGCAATACTTCATCCGTTCCATCTTCATAGCTTAATTTAACAATCACAGGCATCGGTAATCCACCCTTGTTTTTGAAATTCACCACGTAGAAGTTCTTACCTTCTGCCACTAATTTGCGCTCATCTTCCGACAAAGCACCTAAGTATTCTTGGTATTTTTTCTTCTCTGCATCCGTTGTAGCAAATCGATCGTATGTATTATAGAAATCTGTTAAGTCAGGATTCTCTTCCACAACGGTTGATTTGATGTCAGTTTTGTTGCGAATATTCGACATGGTCTGACGCTTCGCATCAGCTGCTGCCTTCTCAGTCGACTTTTTGGCAACGGGATCCATATTATCTACACCGAACCACTCTACGGTTTCAATCGACTGGTTAACGGGCTCTGTTCCATAGAACCAGCCGCGCCAGAACCAATCCAAATCCACACCAGAAGCATCTTCCAATGTACGGAAGAAATCTGCCGGATAGGGTTGCTTGAATGCCCAGCGACGCGCATATTCTTTAAATGCATAATCAAATAATTCACGTCCCATGACGGTTTCGCGAAGGATATTTAAGGCTGTCGCAGGTTTTGCATAGGCATTATTACCGAAATCCATGATGTTTTCTGAATTCGCCATGATGGGTACCTGATTCTTTGAATCCAAACGCATGTAAGGCACGATGTTCTGTGGTTCTCCTCGACGTGCTGGGAAATTGCGATCCCACTCTTGTTCCGCTAAGTATTGGCAGAATGTATTCAAGCCTTCATCCATCCAAGACCATTGACGCTCATCCGAGTTGATGATCATCGGGAAGAAGTTATGGCCTACTTCGTGAATGATTACTCCAATCATGCCGTTTTTGACATTTTCTGTATAGGTGCCATCCGCCTCTGGCCTGCCGCCATTAAAGGAAATCATCGGATACTCCATACCACCACCTAAGGTTGCGTGACAAGAAATGGCTACTGGGTACGGATAAGCAATCGTTCTCTTTGAATAGGAACGAAGTGTATGTGCGACCACCATCGTTGAATATTTTCCCCACAAGGGATTCGCCTCTTTGGAATAATAGGACATTGCCCATACTTTTTTGCCCTCTACCTCTACTTGTAGGGCATCCCAAATGAATTTACGCGAAGCCGTAAACGCAAAATCGCGAACGTTATCTGCCTTGAAAATCCACGTTTTTTTGCCCGTTGGCTTGCCTTTCTCTGCCGCCTCTGCTTCCGCTTGTGAAACAATTTCCACAGGACGCGTGGCCGTTTTGGCCTTTTCCCAACGTTTCAATTGGCCTGCCGACATCACCTGATTGGGATTTAATAATTCCCCTCCGGCTCCTACAACCAAGTCGTTGGGAGCTGTAATTGCCACTTTATAATTTCCGAAATTCAAGGTAAATTCACCTTGACCCATGAATTGTTTGTGTTGCCAGCCATATACGTCATTGTAAACAGCCATGCGCGGGAACCAATGTGCGATGAAATAGTTGGCATTGCCATCTTTGGCAAAAAACTCATAGCCTGAACGGCCGTAGTATTCTGTAATCAAATAATTCCAATCAATGTTAAAGCTTATGGAGCCACCCGATTTAACTGACGAAGGTAAATCAATGCGCATCATTGTCTGATTAATCGTGTGGCGCAAGGGATTTCCTTTGGCATCCTTTACAGCCGTTATTTTATATCCATATTCTTTCGGGTCAGTTAATTCTTTAAACGTCGCCGCGCTAATTCCATTCTTGATTTCACCCGTTGCTGCTGTCTTGCGAGCGGCATTCTTTTCGAATAAATTTTGGTCTAATTGTATCCACAAATACGGAAGGTCATCAGGAGAATTATTAAAATACGTGATGGTTTCAGTTCCAGTAATTTTACGATTGATATCATCTAATTCAACTTTGATATCGTAATCTGCCCGCTGCTGCCAGTAATCTTTTCCCGGTGAACCACTAGCAGTTCGGTAAGAATTAGGTGTAGGTAAGGTCGATTCGAGTTGTTCAAATCGGCCATTGGCATTAAATGATGATTGTGAAAATGCTGGTAATGCGGTGATTATCAGTGCAATAAGCGAAAATAGTTTAGACATAATGAAGTAGTTTTACCAAAAATAGAAAAAACGAATGATAATTCTATCCTTATATATATAACTCACTGTGCTATACTATGCTAAAAAAAATGACCAAAGCATTTGGAATCAAGTGTAGAATTTGTAGTTTTGAACCCTATCAAGCAAAATACAATACTTTATATCAAATCACATGAGCGTATTAATTGGACAAAAAGAATATTTCAAAGGGATTGGTCAAATCAAATTTGAAGGCCCTGAATCTGATAATCCATTAGCATTTCGGTACTACGATGAAAACCGAATCATTGCTGGAAAATCCATGAAAGAACATTTACGTTTTGCTATTGCTTATTGGCACTCGTTTTGTGGAGATGGAGCAGATCCTTTTGGTCCAGGTACGCATCATTATCCATGGGATGTCGCATCTGATGCACGTCAGCGTGCGGCAGACAAAGCGGATGCGGCGTTTGAATTCATCACCAAAATGGGTGCGCCGTATTATTGCTTCCATGATGTTGATGCCATAGATGGTCACAATGACCCTAAAGAATTCACGGATCGTGTGAAATTTATATCTGATATCTTCGAAAAGAAGCAAGCGGAAAGTGGGGTAAAATTGCTTTGGGGTACGGCCAATCTGTTCTCGAATGAGCGTTACATGAATGGGGCAACCACGAACCCGAATTTTGAAGTCTTGGCACATGCTGGGGCTCAATTGAAAGGTGCAATCGATGCAACGATTAAATTAGGGGGTGATGGTTATGTATTCTGGGGAGGTCGTGAAGGTTATATGACCTTATTGAATACGGACATGAAACGTGAACGGGAGCATTTTGCGCGCATGTTACATACCTGTGTTGAATATGCCCGTCGCAATGGTTTCAAAGGGAAGTTCTTCATTGAGCCTAAGCCCTGTGAGCCTACAAAACACCAATATGACTATGATGCCGCGACTGTTATCGGTTTCTTGCGTGAATTTGATTTGTTGTCGGAATTTGGATTAAACTTAGAAGTGAACCATGCTACCTTAGCGGGTCATACGTTTGCGCATGAATGCCAAGTGGCTTCCGATTCAGGTATGTTGGCTTCGATTGATGCCAATAAAGGAGATAACCAAAACGGATGGGATACAGATCAGTTCCCAACAGATATTTACGAATGGGCTGAAGCAATGTCCATCATCTTAAAACAAGGTGGATTAGCCGGTGGTGGGATCAATTTTGACGCGAAACGTCGTCGTAATTCAACGGATGCTGCGGATTTATTTTATGCGCACATCGGTGGAATGGATACAATCGCTCGTGCTTTGATTATCGCGGACAAATTAGCGAAACATGGTGAAATGGATCGTTTGAAAGCGGCTCGTTATGCAAGCTTTAATTCGGGCAAAGGCGCCGATTTTGAAGCTGGTAAATTAAAATTAGAAGATTTATACCAAATTGCTGTGGAGATTGGCGAGCCTGCTATGATCTCAGGAAAACAAGAATATTTAGAGAATTTGTTAGGTCGTTTTGTCTAAACGAGCGACATTCGGGTTATGAACCGTTTCGCATACCTAATTTGTTTTAGTTTATTATTGGTAAAAGCAGCCGGAGCGCAAACTCCCGCTGCTTTTTCTACTTCTAAACCTTGGGCATATTGGTGGTGGCCTGGGAGTGCGGTGACAGAAAAAGGAATTACGCATAATTTAGAGTCCTTTGCCAAAGCGGGTTTTGGCGGATTACATATCATTCCTATTTACGGTGCCAAAGACTTCGAGTCGGCATTTTTGACTTTTCTCGGACCGGAATGGAAAAAGAAATTTGCCTTTGTGCTGAAAGAATCTCAACGGTTACATCTGGGTATCGACATGACACTAGGAACAGGTTGGCCGCTCGGTGGACCTCAAGTTCAAGCAACGAATGCGGCTAAACGTTACCAAATTGAATCATTTATTGTTGGAGCAAATCAATCTTTTCATTTACCCTTAGGGGATATACAAGCAGCCTCGGTATTTGTGGAGGGACATTTTGAAAAAGAACTCATTAGTGCACAGGCAACGAGTTTTACGGCGGGTTCGCAGGGAGCTACGATTTATGTACTGATGCAAAAGGGGACGGGCCAACAAGTTAAACGGGCGGCACCGGGAGGAGAAGGTTTGGTCATGGATCATTTTTCAAAAGCCGCTTTCGAAAAGTATCGCGCAGAATTTGTGCCCTTGCTAAAACAAGGTCATGCGCCATTACGAGCCTTATACAATGATTCTTATGAGGTGTATGGGGCGAATTATACCCCGAAATTGTTTGAGGCCTTTGAGCAATTAAATCATTACGATTTACGAAAGCATTTAGATGTCTTAGCTAAAAAGACAGCGGAATCAGAGGATGACAATGCCATCTGGGCGGATTATCATCGTACGATTTCTTCCCTTTTACTTACTGAGTTTACACAACCATTTGAGGGCTGGATTAAGCAAATGGGATTTGTCAGCAGGAATCAGGCGCATGGTTCGCCTGGGAATTTATTGGATTTATATGCCGCAGTGGATATTCCCGAAACGGAATTCTTTGGCAGTAAACCCTTTGATATTCCTGGCTATCAAGTAGATCCCGATTACGATAGCATTCGTTTTGGAATTCCAGATGTTCGTAATTTAAAATTGGCCTCTTCGGCTGCCAACTTAACGGGAAAGAAACTGGTTTCTTCAGAGACGACAACGTGGCTGGGAAATCACTTTAAGGTATCATTGGCACAAGTCAAGCCCGTGGTGGATCAGGTCTTTATCGGGGGAGTTAATCACTTGTTTTTTCATGGGGCTACTTACTCTCCTCCCGAGGTCGCTTGGCCCGGATGGTTGTTTTATGCGAGTACCAATTTCAATCCACAAAGTCATTTTTGGGAAGCATTACCTGCGTTGAATCACTACATTGAGGTGTGTCAGAAGATGTTGCAAGCACATCGCACGGATTCGGATGTGCTCATGTATTTTCCCATGGAAGATATTTGGCATGAACGGAATGGGACGGGAAAAACACATCCCTTGGATTTGCATGCCAACAGTCGGGATTGGATGAAAAATACATCCTTTGGTCGCTGGTCGGAGCACATGCAGGAAAAGGGTTATCAAGTGGATTATATTTCAGACCAATTAATGGCGGGATTGCAAGTAACTCCTACGCGTACTTGGAAAACAAAATCAGGCGCTGAATACAAGGTATTGTTGATTCCTGCAGCACATTATGTGTCACTTGCCACGATGGAATTATGGGCCAAATGGGTGAAGCAAGGCTTGCCCGTCTACTTTTTGGAGCATTTACCCTTACATGTTAATTCCTTTGGCTTATCGGAAGACGAAAAGAATCGTTGGGCTGCCGCCAAAGAAACGGTTTTAATGCATTGGGTGTCGGACCCGATCAATGTGCTTGAGCGCTACCGAGTGACCCGAGAAAGTATTGCGGACGAAGGCATTTCCTTTATTCGTAAGAAATCGGGCATGGGGGCACAGTATTTTATTGCCAATCTTTCGAATCGTTTCTCGGATGGGATGGTCCAATTGGCCAAAATTTCAACCGGCATCGAGTTGCTAGATCCACTTACGGGGGAAATTCGAAAACCTGTCTTGCGCAAGGATAAGCATTTCTATCTGCAACTCGCACCTGGCCAAAGTTTACTCGTTCGTTCGATTCCTGCTGTGAAAAAAGCGATTCCTACGGAAGCAATGGCGAAGGTCTTTACGCCTTTGGTGCCTTCGACAAAGATTCAATTGACTTTCCCTCAAAATGCCTTGCCTGGGCAATCGATGGAATCTTTGCAATTTTGGACTCAAGATTCCTCGACCCATGATTATTGGGGAAAAGGGACCTATTCCTTCGATTTTGATTTGGCGGAGGAACAGATTTCATCTGCAAAAGTATTGCATTTTGATAAAATACGAGATTGGGTTCGGGTTAAAATCAATGGGAAAGATTTAGGACTTGTTTGGTCCTTGCCATATCAGTTGGCCATTCCGGGCGGTTTATTGTCCTCCCAAAATCACATGGAATTAGAGGTGATGAACGTGTCCGCTAATCGGATTCGAAAACTGGATCGAGAGAAATTCAATTGGAAGAATTTCTATGAAATTAATTTTGTTGACATTCAATACAAACCCTTTGATGCATCAATTTGGGCAGTGACGGCCAGTGGAATTGAAGGAGAATTATATTTTAGCAATTTATGAGTTTTGTCGGGGCACTCAAAGAGGCATTTTTTGCCTTAGAAAATCAGGAGAATGCGAAATGGATGCGTTGGTACATGCGGGATCAATATCCCTTTATAGGTATCAAAAAACCAGAAAGGGCGATTGTATTTAAATCCATTTATAAACAATATGGCCGTACGGAGGATTGGTTTGACGTATGTACGGAATTGTTTGCCCTTCCGGAAAGAGAATTTCAATATGCCGCCATGGAATATCTGTTGAAGGCAAAGAAATCGTGGGATCATCGAATTCCAGAATTAGTTGATCGATGGGTGGATGCGAAAACCTGGTGGGATGTAGTCGATGTGCTGGGTCCCAAAGTGCTTGGGCATTATTTCTCGCAATTTCCGGAGCAGCGTGATAATTGGGTGGCTACTTGGATGAAATCACCCATTTTCTGGCATCAACGGCTATGTATTTTATTTCAATTGGATTATAAATCCCAAACAGATTTGGTACTATTGAGTCAAGTTATTTTGGCATTGAATACGTCCAAAGAGTTCTTTATTCAGAAGGCAATTGGATGGACCTTGCGTCAATATGCGCGGACAGATGCGGATTGGGTTCGGGAATTTGTTGAATCAAATGCCTTGATGCCGCTTTCGAAAAGGGAGGCTTTGAAACACATTTCCTAGCTACCTTTGGCAAACCTTGGAGGATTGCCAAAGGTAAGGGGAATGGGGGAGAATAAACGACCTAAAACTGATAATCTATTTACGTTTTTTCAACACAGCCAGTTCGTGCGCTGTGTCATAATAACCCCGTAAATTTGACCAGTCAAAGGTATCAGCTATACTCTCCACCCGGTTACGTTGCGTAATCCGATCACGCTGTGTCTGTTGGGTGAATTTGAATAACATATTCGCTAGTTGTTCCGCAGATTCCCTGTAATTCTGCGTCTTACGATTTACAACGCTAACCCCCCACTGTTCATAGTCGCGCATAATCTGCATCATATAATCTCCAAAACCCGAAAGGTCTGACGTAACCGTAGGTACCCCGCGTGCCATACATTCCAAAGGTGTATAACCCCAAGGTTCATAATACGACGGAAACACGCCCAAATGACAACCTCGAACGAATTGTCCATAATCCAGGCCAAATAATGGATTGGTTGAAACGATGAAGTCGGGATGATACACAACTTTTACTTTATCTTCTGAATTATTCAATAATTGCGTCCGGTGTAAATTCCGAATGATGTCATCCTCTTGTTTCAATAAGTGAGTTACTACCTTCGGCCTTGCATTTGTTTTCCAGGTTTGCACCGTTCTACGAAGCCGCAAACGCCAGTATTCGTCCACAAATTGATTCAAATCCGGCAATTGCATATCGTTGGATGATGCGGCAGCTTCGAATAATTTCTCGCCAACTTCCTTTTGAATGGCCTGGCAATTCTCCCGAATTTCATCCAATACCGCCCGAGAGTGTAAAACTTCCGGATCGATGGAATGATATGGCTGCTTGGTAATGAAGAACATAATCACGGTTTTTTTCGAACCGGCTTCCTTCATTTTGCGATTTAATATCTCCAAGGCATCTAATGTGATGTCATAACCTTTGTTTGAATATTCAAAACGACCTGATGTAAATAAATAGAGCGTTTGGTCTAAATCAAAAGCCTGATTTTGAAAGAAATGTCCCATGACAAAATCTGAAATTCGCTTCTTGTATAGTGAATGCAAATTTTGGTGTTCGTGCATGGCGGCAAAACGCTGAATATTTAAGCCATTGGGTAGAATTAATTCCGGAATTCGACCTAAAAATGCGATACATTCCTTGGCAGTGATGTCAGAAACAGTAGTTAATACATCTGCTTTTTGCGCAGCTGCACGCTCGAAAGAGGCTTGCGCTTCGATGCCATAATGTACGGCTTCTTTGTGCCAATTGAAGGTATCCAAGACATCGTAAAAATTCGGTACGTTCCCTGCGAGATAGCGCCCTAACATGGTTGCATGTGTCGTGAAAACGGTCGATATTTTGACTTTGTCTTTTTTCAAGTCTGGCAAACAAGTCGAAGCCATCCATTCATGAAAATGAACGACAATATCTTTTTTTGATTTGTTCTCCACCGCAAATTGGGTCAAGAACAAACGAATCAATTCCCCTAAAGCGATGGTTTGGTTGACTAATTCCTCAACTCCTAAGGTTGAAATTTTATGATTTTCCCAAATTTTTCCTTTGATGATATCGACTTGATCATAGATAGATGCTATGTCGAATAATACGATTTTGGGTTTTCCTGTGATGAGCCAATTTCCATAGTGTACCTGATATCCCAAAGCACGAAGACTTAAAATTGCGCGTTCCACCGGCGTATCTTCCGTGACAGGTAGTGCTTCAAATTCAGCGGCAGCTGTTTGGGGGAAGTATGGGCCCAACAATAAATAATCATCGCCCCATTTTTCCACCATGGAAGGGACTTTGGTCCGGATCACAGTGTAAATTCCACCCACTTGGTTACATGTTTCCCAAGCGACTTCAACTAAAAATTTCTTCTTTTCTGCTTTCTTCTTCTCCATAATCTACATATATGAGGCACTTTCAATGACTTGAGTCGTGCCGTTTTGGGTAATCGTATAATTAAATCCTTTTTGGATGGCATAAGCCCCAACATCCCCTTTTTTGTTGATCGCCAAATAGCCCACTTGGAATTCTTGGTATTTATATCGTTTCACGATACGCATGATTGCAGCTTCACAGGCCTGCTGTGGCGACATGCCCTGACGCATGAATTCTACAATTAAGAAGGATCCCAAGGTCTTCATGACAAACTCGCCCAAACCTGTTGCACAGGCGCCTCCAACCTCATCGTCACAAAATACGGCTCCTCCGATGATGGGAGAGTCTCCAACCCGACCATGCATTTTGAATGCCATTCCACTCGTTGAACAAGCTCCTGCGATTTCTCCGGCTTTACCTAGGGCAAGCAGTCCAATGGTATCATGTCGTTCGATATTTACTTTGGGCTCATATTTGGCCACCTTTTTCCACTCTTCCCAAGCTTTGCGAGATTTTTCAGTTAATAGGTCTTGCTTTTTAAATCCTTGGGAGAGGGCAAATTGTAAGGCCCCTTCACCTGAAAGCATCACATGGGGTGTTTTTTCCATGACGGCCCGCGCAACGGAAATGGGGTGCATGATGCCTTCTAAAAAGGTAACTGAACCGGCATTGCCCAAATGATCCATGATGCACGCATCTAAGGTCACGTGTCCATCGCGGTCGGGATATCCGCCGTAGCCAACCGTAGTTTCCTCTGGATTTGCTTCGGGTACCCAAGCCCCGGCTTCAACACCATCAAGGGCTTTTCCAGTTTGTACCATTTTGTCGTATCCCGCCTTTGTGCCCGCCTCATTTTTCCACGTTGCAATGATGACTGGTTCGGGGATTTTTGTATGAACTGTGCTCGCAACACCGAGTAACCCTGCTGTTTGTAAAAACGATCTTCTTCTCATAGGTGTTGGTTTATCGAAATTTAATTAAAGATAATTTATTTGTTGATTGAATAAGTAATGCTTAAAATTGTCTTTCTAAAATAGAAAAAAATCTTTGAAAAATTATTATTCTTTCATCAATATCAACAAATGAAGTTAATAAAATCCGTTTTCCCCCTCATATTGGCTGTTATGGTCAGTTTTGCTTTGCATAAATCTTGGGGAACAATTCCACCTTTTGGTAAGTTACTAAGTCCTTTTCACGGTTTTTGGGTCAATGCTGAACGAGCTGGATCGGAGGAAATGCGTGAAGAAGATTTGCACATTTCCGGTTTATTTAAACCCGTGAAAGTCGTTTATGATGAGATGGCTATTCCGCATATTTTTGCCGAAAATGATCATGATTTATTTTTAGCTCAAGGGTATATCACGGCCAAAGACCGTTTATGGCAAATGGAGTTTCAGACGCATTTTGCCGGAGGGCGTATTTCAGAAATTGTCGGAGAAAAAGGGCTAGCCTCAGATCAATTCCAGCGCAGGATGGGTGCCGTTTATGGCGCCGAACAATCCTTCGAAGGAATGAAAAAAGATCCCCAAGCGAAGGTTGCCCTAGAGGCCTATTCGGATGGAATTAACGCGTACATTTCCTCGCTTTCGGAACGGGAATTACCCTTGGAATACAAGCTATTAAACTATACACCTGAACCCTGGACGCCCATCAAGAGCGCCTTGTTTTTGAAAAACATGTCATTTGTTTTAGCTTCTGGTACAGATGATTTGAAGATGACCAATATTCTGCGTCAATATGGGCGTGAGGTTGCTGAGAATTTATTCCCGAATTATCCCTTTGAAGAGAGCCCAATTATCCCAAGTGGTACTCCGCTTGGTTTTAAAATGCAGCCCATCCCGGCTGCTCCCAAAGATTTTGTAGGCCTAGGAAGTGCCATGCGAACACCTGAAAAAGATCCTAATATCGGTTCAAATAACTGGGCTGTTTCAGGAAATAAGACGGTTTCAGGGATGCCTATTTTAGCGAATGACCCCCATTTGACTCTTTCATTGCCCTCCATTTGGTATCAAGTTCAATTGGTTGCGCCTGGCGTGAATGTCTATGGTTCCACCATGCCTGGGACTCCGAATGTCATCACGGGATTCAATAAAAATATTGCTTGGGGGGTTACGAATGTGGGATCGGATGTGCTGGATTGGTACCAAGTTAAATTTAAGGATGCATCTAAATTGGAATATTGGCACGATGGCCAATGGAAGAAAACCAAATTACGTATCGAATCCTTCAAGATTAAAGGCAAAAAGGATTTTGTTGATACGGTATTCTTTACTCACCATGGTCCCGTGGTTTATCTAAGTCATGAAAAGCCGCTAAAATCGAATATCCCAGTAGGGCATGCCTTACGTTGGATTGCCCATGAAAAATCACAAGAATTAACTACTTTTTATCGCCTTAATCGGGCCAAAAATTACTCCGACTATGCGGAGGCTCTGCGTTATTTTTCCGCACCGGCGCAGAACTTTGTTTTCGCGAGTAATGAGGGAGATATTGCACTTTGGGTGAATGGGAAGTTTCCGTTGAAATCGAACTTACAAGGAAAATATTTGTTGGATGGGACGGATGCGGCGGCCGACTGGAAAGGGTTCATCCCACAGGCACACAATCCACATGTGAAAAATCCACCACGTGGCTTTGTTAGTTCGGCCAATCAATTTTCTACGGATACGTCTTATCCTTATTATATGGGTTGGCAATACGCGCCATCAGAACGCGGTCGGCGGATCAACGAACGTTTGACAGCCATGAAAAAAATCACAATTGATTCCTTAAGAGGCCTACAAAATGACAACCTGAATATTCGGGCTCGTCATTTATTGCCTCTGTTATTACGATCAGTAAAATCGACCGAACCGGCATTGGGCATATTGAAGTCTTGGAATTTACAAAATGCACCGGAGTCCATTGGCGCTACCATATTCGAAACATGGGTACTCAATCTGCAATCCTTTTTATGGGACGATGAGTTTGCGGCGGACGAAAAGATTCCGATGAACCGACCGGCAATCGATCGAACCATTCATTTAATTGAGCATGAGGCACAGGCACGCTGGTGGGATAATGTCAAGACAAAGGGACAGCGCGAAACGATGGATCAAATCATTGAATCGTCCTTTAAGGCAACCTTGGACACCTTGAAAAAACACCATGGTGCGCTGGGGCCCGAGTGGGCCTGGTACAAACATAAGCAAACCGGAGTTCGCCATTTAATTCCCGGGATGGATGCCTTGAGTCGGTTGAATATCCCAATCGGTGGGGGAGGATCCATCGTAAATGCAGCGACAACGAAAACAGGGCCATCTTGGCGCTTTATTGTTGAGTTATCCAAAACGGGAAATCCTAAGGCATTCGGTATTTATCCGGGGGGTCAATCAGGGAATCCTGGGAGTAGCCATTACGATGATTTAATAGATACTTGGGCCAAAGGGGAATTGAAACCCCTCTTGTATTTAGATAATCCGAATCAATCTACGACACGCATTCGTAAGAAAATTACATTAGCCAACTAGACATCATGCAACATACAACATTACGAATTATCATATTAATCATCGTGGGCGTCCTCGTTGGGCTCTATTTACCTTGGTATGCCATGGGGGTCCAGGCGGGAATTATCGCTTTTTTGTTGCGATTCCCCACTAAAAGTGCCTTCATTACCGGTTTTGTAGCAGGCTTTCTGCTTTGGGGCTTGGCTGCTTTTTGGATGAATACCGCAACGCCGAGCGGCTTACCTGCTCGGATGGCATCCGTTCTTCCATTACACGGTGAAGTAGGCATGCTTTATTTGGTCACTGGGGCGATCGGAGGAATTGTTTTGGGTTTTTGGACTTGGGCCGGTGCTCGATTGCGATAGAATTTTTAAAAATTTAGGACAATCAAAGCATAGATTGTATATTTACCATTAAATCCATTTATAATTAAAATTAAACTCGTGAAAAATTCAAGTATCTCTTACGTTTGGTTAGCGGTTTTAACACTCGCTGTTGCTTATTCATTTTTCAAACCTACGACTGGCGCAAGTTCGGTTGGAGCTGGGGTAACCGCTGAAGGCAAGCGTATTGTATTCGTTAATTCTGATTCATTATTAACGAACTATCAATTTTACAAAGACGCTCAGAAGGAGTTTGAAAATAAAGGATACCGTTTACAAGTGGACTTAGGTCAAAAAGAGCGTGCATTGCAGGCTGAACTTCAAGCGATTCAGCAACGTGCTGCAGCGATGACACAAGCACAATTGCAAGCAGCTGATATGACATTGAAGAAAAAGGGAGCTGAATTGCAACAATATTCGCAACAAAAGCAAGCTGAATTAGGTCAAGAGCAAACAAAGAAAAACGAAGAGTTATACAACAACATTCGTGAGTATATCGCAAAGGTGAACAAGGAAAATAAATATGAATTCGTTTTAGGTTATTCTAAAATTGGAGGAGGTATTTTATTTGCTGATCCATCTGTTGACGTGACACAAAAATTAGTTGACGGCTTGAACAAAGAATACGCAGCGAAGAAAGCTGAGAAATAGTTTATCAATTAAGAAGGAAGCCACGCAGTCTTGCTGTGTGGCTTTTTTGTTTCTAATCACATGGCAAAGGATAAAATCCAAAAACAAGTAGAAATTAAAAACCGCAGGGCGTCCTTTGAATATGCATTCTTGGATACCTTCACGGCTGGACTTGTTTTGACCGGGACTGAGATTAAATCGATCCGCCAAGGAAAGGCTAATCTAACGGACGCCTATTGCATTTTCTTTCAAGACGAACTATTTGTTCGCAATATGCATATTTCCATGTACGATGAGGGGACACATTTTAATCACGACCCCTTACGTGATCGTAAATTGTTATTGTCCAAAAGAGAATTGGCAAAATTGCAGAAGGAATTGAAAAATGTGGGTTTGACCATTATTCCTACTCGCCTTTTTATTTCTGATAAAGGTTATGCAAAATTAAACATCGCATTAGCGAAAGGAAAGAAGACTTTCGATAAGCGTGATGACATCAAAGAAAAAGATATTAAACGCGAAATGGATCGCTCTATGCGTTAGTTCTGAATTTCTTCACCAGTTGAACGGCTGCCATAATGACCACGGCAAATGCAATAAATCCCCCGATTCCAATCACCATATCAAACGTGTTTTTGGCAATGACCAAGAATACCACGGCGACCAATAAAATAGTCGCAATTTCATTGAAGAGTCTTAATTGACCTCCAGAAAGGATGAATTCGGATGTACGAAATTTGCGAATGAGGTGCCGACAAACAAAATGGTAAATCGTAATACCCAATACAAAGGCTAATTTAAGATGCAACCAAGTGTGGGTTTGGAAATTATCCCACCAGTTGAGGTACACCATCGAAAGTCCCGTTATCCAAGTTAGCCACATCGCTGGAATCATAATGGCATTGAAAAGTAATTTTTCCATCTTTTCGAATTGCTTCGAAAGGATAGCCTTTTCCTGCTCATCTTTTTCCTGAGCCTCTACATGGTAAACCAATAAGCGGGGTAAATAGAATAATCCTGCGAACCAGCTCACAACAAAAATAATGTGCAATGATTTTAGGAAATTATAATCCATTTTTGGCCTGATAACGTTTGAATAGACTGTTGATTTTTAGCTGTATCACACCAAAAATTGCTTCTTTGAAGATATTTGCAGACATTTTACTAACGCCTTTGGTGCGATCGGTAAAAATGATGGGAACTTCAATCATCTTGAAACCGTATTTCCAAGTGGTGAATTTCATTTCTACTTGGAATGCATAGCCGATGAATTTAATTTGATCCAAAGGGATGGTTTCTAGTACTTTTCTTCGGTAGCATACAAAACCTGCTGTCGCATCTTGAATCGGCATTCCAGTGATAAATCGTACATAGAATCCCGCAAAATAGGACATTAATACTCTGCCTATGGGCCAGTTGACCACATTTACGCCATTGATGTAGCGCGAGCCAATCGACATATATGCACCTTGATTTGCACAGGCATCATACAAACGAATTAAATCCTCCGGATTATGCGAGAAGTCGGCATCCATTTCGAAAATATAGTCGTATGATTTAGCTAATGCGTATTTGAAACCAGCGATGTAGGCGGTTCCTAGGCCCAACTTCCCTTGGCGTTCAAGTAAATGAATCCGATCCGGGTGGGATTCTTGCAGTGTTTTTACACAGGCGGCTGTTCCATCCGGGGAACCATCATCTACGATTAATAAATCGAAAACAGGATCAAGACTCAATACCTTCTCGATGATGGCTTGAATGTTTTCAATCTCATTGTATGTCGGAATGATGACGATCCGCGTATTCATAGGTTATTTCTTGTAACAGTAACAGCTTGTTAAATGGTCGTTTACCAGCCCGGCAGCTTGCATGAAAGAATAACAAATCGTAGGGCCCACAAATTTGAAACCTAATTTCTTGAGATCTTTACTGATGCGAACCGACAAGTCTGTTTGAGCGGGTAATTCCGGGTGCTCGGCAAACTGATTTGTAATGGGCCGCTGTTGGACATATTCCCAAATAAATCGGTCAAAGCTACCAAATTTTTCCTGAATTTGGATAAAAGCGCGTGCATTCGTCCGAACGGATTGGATTTTCAACCGATTTCGAATGATTCCGGGATTTTCGAGGCAAAAGGCTAATGCCTCATCTGACCAATTACTTAAAGCTTTGGGGTCAAAATTTGCAAAGGCAGCACGGAAGTTCTCTCGCTTGCGAAGAATGGTAATCCACGATAGGCCCGACTGGAAGCCTTCTAAAATTAGCAGTTCAAAAAGTTTTGCATCGTCATGTTCAGGTTTGCCCCATTCTTCGTCATGGTAAGCGATGTAGAGTGGATCATTTCCGGGCCAGGGGCAACGTGTAGGTGTACTCATGAGGGGTAAGGTTTCGTGGAAATCTTCAGGTTAAAACCTGAGGTTAATAAGTGGCTTGGTGTTAATCCCCAGGTTAAAACCTGGGGTTATAAGTTTAAGTTTTTAAATAACCCTTGGCTTCAGCCTAGGGGTCCTGAGGTGAAACCGGTGCGAATAAATCCGTACACAAAAATGCTAATTTTTAAATCATTGCCACCAATGCCTGAAAGTTTATCAGTTTATAGGTAAGTTTGTAACAGTTTAGGGTGTTTCATGCACATCTGTGTGTGTTACTTAATAGGGAATATAGTGAAATACTATAACTGTCCCCGCAACTGTGACATTCCAAAATGCTTTTCATCACAGGTCACTGGCTTCGGCTGGGAAGGCGGAAAAGAAATGGAATGGAGTCAGGAGACCTGCCTTAAATGATTCTTGACCTTGTATTACGGAGGATGTGATAAGGTTGAGCGTTCGATTACCTTCTTAATTTGATCGCCCGAAAGGGCAAAAACATGTTTAACATTCGATTGACGCTATTGACAGCGTTATTATTCGCATGCCTACCTGAGTTGTATGCAGCGAAAACGGCTTCGGCCCCAGATTCTCTTTTAGCAGAAGTTCAGGTCATCGCATCCAAGTATCCGAGTAAATTGGCTCAAACGGGGAAAGTGATTTCTGTTATTTCCCAGGAACAAATTCGACGAAGTCTTGGAAAGAACCTCGGGGAATTACTGCAGGAAAGTGTAGGTATTTCCATCGTGGGAGCTCGAAGTGCTCCTGGAAGTAACCAAGAAGTTTATGTTCGTGGCGCTAATACCGGGAACGTTTTGGTTTTAATTGATGGATTTCCAGCAAATGATCCCTCCCATATTTCTTCCGTCATGGATTGGAATTTGATTGATTTGGGGAGTTTAGAGCGGATTGAAATCATGAAAGGTGGACAATCAACGTTATATGGTTCGGATGCAACTGCGGGAGTGATTAATTTAATTACACGCAAAGCAGGCTCTTCGGTACACCTACAAGCCGGTGGCTTAGGAACGCATGCGGAATCTGTTCAAGTTCAAAATACCTGGAATGGCTTGAAGTTTGGTCTAGCCATGAAAAATTTTCAAACGCAGGGTTTTTCATCCGCCGCAAATCAGTTGGAGACTGATGGAATGGGCCAACAAAACATTCGGGTGAATTTGGGGAGTAGTTTGGGAAAACATGCCGACTGGGATTTGTATTACCAAAGTGAATTTTATCAAGCGAGTTTAGATGGTGGACCATCCGTGGATGAGCGTGATTATACAGCGAAAGCATCCAATCACGCCTTCCGTGCCCAATTCCATCAGCAATTCATTCGAGGGGACTTATTTGTTCGCATGTTTCAGGATATCACGCATCGATTTTTTCGAAACGACTCAACACATATCCCGGTAAATGCTTGGTCGAATTATAGCGAGTCGGCCTATGTAGGCTTGAACCAAGGAGCAGAATCTTATATCAAATGGAGATTACCAGCTGGAATCCAGGCAGTGGCCGGTGTAGAGTTTCGAAATCAATCGACAGAACAGTCTGACTTCTCCATCAGTGCGTATGGACGGTATGATTCTCCCGCCTTAACTGCCTCTTTGGCAAATATTCAATTGTTTGGGAGCTATGTGACCCTCGAAAAACATCAGTCGGATGTTTGGGGCATGGAGATCGGTGGCCGATTAAGCAATCATTCACTTTATGGCGATAATGTTACTTACCATGTGAATCCCTATGTCTATGTTTTGCCAAAGGGTAAATTGTTTGTGAATTATTACAGCAGTTTTAAAGCACCATCTTTGTATCAGTTGTACTCCCCTTATGGAAATAAGGAGCTAAAAGCCGAACAGGGTAAAACGTTCGAGGCGGGATTTGAACAGCAGATGGGACAATTTTATGTACGTTTGGTAGGTTTCAAACAAGCAGTTCAGGATGGAATTGTTTTTCAATCCATTTATGTAGAACCCTATGGGCGCTATGCGAATGTATCCAAGCAAAATACCCAGGGAATTGAGCTTGAAGCGCGTTATACCTGGAAGGGTTTCTCTACTGATCTTGCATATACATATTTAGATGGGGAGATGAATAATGTGCTTAATGGCAAGGATTCAACCTATTCTTCCTTGATTCGTCGGCCTAAACATCAGCTGTCCTTACGGGCGAACCAGCAGCTGACTAAACGCTGGTCGGCAAGTATATATGCCCAATACGTGGGAGAACGAATGGATTATTATTATGATGATGCGACTTATCAAACGAAGGGCGTGAACCTGGCGGGATATGTTTGGACGGAGATACAATCGACTTATGCTCTCAATAAACAATGGCGTGTGCAGGCTTTGGTCAAAAACGTGTTGAATCAGGCGCCGATTGAAATGTATGGCTATTCGGGCCAGCCAAGAAATATTCAGCTTAGTCTTTTTGGTACTTTTTAAATGAGATAGCCCTGCGATGCGGGGCTATTTTTTTAGGGTTTAAAGCGTTCGTAAACATCCTTTCCGGTGTTAAGATCTTTTCCGAAAAGTTCGATGTAATTTACAGACGGCATGATGTTTGATTCATCCACGCTCACAAATACCCGTTTCAGGATTTGTAATTTTCCATTAATTGGAAAAAGTGCAATTGGATTTCCACGCGAATCAAGTTTAACGACGAATTTGCGTTTACGGTAAGCTAGAAAATAGCCTTCATAAGAATTGGGTTCAGCTTTAATCACATCCGTATATAGTCCATAGGCCAAAGTTCGCTGGATGGTGCTCAATTCTTCCTTTTGGCCTTTCTCACCATAACGGATCCAATAAGTATGAACCGGTGATTTAGGATTCAGGGATTTATTTGCTTGTAAATTCGCATCGTAAATAACCGTATTCGCATTTGAACTACGTTGGATGTAAAAAAGTCGAATGTTGGAATCGGGTGGAATAGGAAAGCGTTCCGCTGGGTCTGCCTGGGAGGAGAGTAATGTGCAAATAAATAGACCAATTAGGCAGAGGCGATTCATATTCAGTTCGTAGGCATTAGGGCTTAGTGCCCTGATCAATATTGGCCTCGAAATTAGTGAATTATTTTGGACAATAAGAGCAATTGTGTGACCTGATATAAGCATTATTATGCCAATATGTTGGATTTTGGAAAAAATTACCTACCTTTGCCAAGGAAATTTAAGAAAGAAGAGGGGTTTTTAATCCCTCTTTTTGTTTTCAAGGTATTGATGGAAGATTTAAAAACGAAGATTAACGGTTGGATTCAGGAGTATATCGGTGATGGTCCTATATTTTTAGTGGATTTATCGATTAGCAAGGGACTCAAGCGCTCGTTGGTGACTATTCTTGTCGATACCATGGAAGGGATTACCATTGATGCTTGCGCATTGATGAGCCGAAAGCTGGCTCATCACATCGAGGAGAATTTATGGATTGAGGAGGCCTATAATTTAGAGGTTTCATCACCGGGATTGGATTTTCCATTGACACAGGGCTGGCAGTTTGAGAAGAATGCGGGTCGAAGTGTGAAGGTGTGGATGAAAGAGGGGGATGCTGTGATGGGAACATTGCAGGGGCATACGGCAGATGCGATTCAGGTGTTGACCGAGA
>JACCDW010375074.1_pt1 | contig 45747 bp, 36 predicted proteins | sample 7449781 | NCBI WGS metagenome assembly JACCDW01 (sample SAMN15323449, study PRJNA562643) | freshwater metagenome | isolation source: river surface water | place: USA:Blue River Watershed | collected 2017-08-18
AAGGCAAGAGCGGCCGCTTCCGCCAGAACCTGCTGGGCAAGCGAGTCGACTACTCTGGCCGTTCGGTCATTACCGTGGGCCCGACCCTGAAACTGCACCAGTGCGGTCTGCCCAAGCTGATGGCGCTCGAACTCTTCAAGCCCTTCATCTTCTCCCGCCTTGAAGCCATGGGCATCGCCACCACCATCAAGGCGGCCAAGAAGGAAGTCGAATCCGGCACCCCCGTGGTGTGGGACATCCTCGAAGAGGTCATCAAAGAGCACCCGGTCATGCTCAACCGTGCGCCCACGCTGCACCGCTTGGGCATCCAGGCCTTCGAGCCCATCCTGATCGAAGGCAAGGCCATTCAGCTGCACCCGCTGGTGTGCTCGGCTTTCAACGCCGACTTTGACGGCGACCAGATGGCCGTACACGTGCCCCTGTCGGTCGAAGCCCAGATGGAAGCCCGCACCCTGATGCTGGCCTCCAACAACGTGCTCTTCCCCGCCAACGGCGAGCCCTCCATCGTGCCCTCGCAAGACGTGGTGCTGGGCCTGTACTACACCACCCGCGAGCGCATCAACGGCAAAGGCGAAGGCATGGTCTTCACCGATGTGGCCGAAGTCCAGCGCGCCCTCGACGCCGGTGTGGTCGAGCTGACCGCCAAAATCAGCGTGCGTCTGGTCGAGTGGAACAAGAACAAGGACACCGGCGAATTCGAGCCCAGCACCTCGCTGGTCGAGACCACCGCTGGCCGTGCCCTGCTCTCCGAGATCCTGCCCAAGGGCCTGCCCTTCGCCGTCCTCAACAAGGCGCTGAAGAAGAAAGAAATCTCGCGCCTCATCAACGCCTCTTTCCGCAAGTGCGGTCTCAAAGAAACCGTGGTGTTTGCCGACAAGCTGCTGCAAAACGGCTTCCGCCTGGCCACCCGTGCGGGCATCTCGATCGCCATCGATGACATGCTGGTGCCGCCCGAGAAGCAGGCCATCATCTCCGACGCCGAAAAAGAGGTCAAGGAAATCGAACAGCAGTATGTGTCCGGCCTGGTCACGGCGGGCGAGCGCTACAACAAGGTCGTTGACATCTGGGGCAAGGCCGGTGACGCCGTCTCCAAGGTCATGATGGACCAACTGCGCAAAGAAAAAACCACCGATCGCCACGGCAAGGAAGTCGAGCAAGAGTCCTTCAACTCCATCTACATGATGGCCGACTCCGGCGCGCGCGGCTCTGCCGCCCAGATCCGTCAGCTCGCCGGCATGCGCGGCCTGATGGCCAAGCCCGACGGCTCGATCATCGAGACCCCGATCACGGCCAACTTCCGCGAAGGCCTGAACGTGTTGCAGTACTTCATCTCCACCCACGGCGCCCGCAAAGGCCTGGCCGATACGGCGCTCAAGACCGCCAACTCGGGCTACCTCACCCGCCGTCTGGTGGACGTGACCCAAGACCTGGTCGTCACCGAAGACGACTGCGGCACCTCTGAAGGCCAATTCATGCGCGCCATCGTTGAAGGCGGTGAGGTCATCGAATCGCTGCGCGAGCGCGTGTTGGGCCGTACCGCCGCCGAAGACATCCTGCACCCCGAAAACCGCTCGGTGCTGGTGCCTGCGGGCGAGATGCTGGACGAAGACGCCATCGACATCCTCGAACAATTCGGCGTCGACGAAGTCAAAGTCCGCACCGCGCTCAACTGTGAAACCCGCTTTGGCCTGTGCGCCAAGTGCTATGGCCGCGACCTGGGACGTGGCGGTCTGGTCAACGTCGGCGAAGCCGTCGGCGTGATCGCCGCCCAGTCCATCGGCGAGCCCGGCACCCAGCTCACCATGCGCACCTTCCACATCGGTGGTGCCGCATCCCGTGCCGCCATCGCCTCCAGCGTCGAAGCCAAGTCCAACGGCGTCATCGGCTTCAACAGCACCATGCGCTACGTCACCAACTCCAAAGGTGAGTTGGTGGTGATTGCCCGTTCCGGTGAAATCATCATCCACGACGACAATGGCCGCGAGCGCGAGCGCCACAAGGTGCCCTACGGCGCGACCCTCACCGTCAAGGCCGACCAGCAGATCAAGGCAGGCACCATCCTCGCCAATTGGGATCCGCTGACCCGCCCGATCATCACCGAATTCGCCGGCCAGGTGAAATTCGAGAACGTCGAGGAAGGCCTCACCGTGGCCAAGCAGGTGGACGAAGTCACCGGCTTGTCGACCCTGGTCGTGATCGATCCCAAGCGCCGTGGTGCCGCCAAAGTGGTGCGCCCGCAGGTCAAACTCATTGACGCCTCCGGCAAAGAAGTCAAGATCCCCGGCACCGACCACTCGGTGACCATCGGCTTCCAGGTCGGCGCGCTGATCCAGGTGCGCGATGGCCAGGATGTCGGCCCCGGCGAAGTGCTGGCCCGCATCCCCATCGAAGGCCAGAAGACCCGCGACATCACCGGCGGTCTGCCGCGTGTGGCCGAGTTGTTCGAAGCCCGCAGCCCCAAAGACAAGGGCATCCTGGCCGAGATGACCGGTACCGTGTCCTTCGGCAAAGAAACCAAAGGCAAGGTTCGCCTGCAAATCACCGACCCCGAAGGCAAGGTCTGGGAAGAGCTGGTGCCCAAAGAGAAGAACATCCTGGTCCACGAAGGCCAGGTGGTCAACAAGGGCGAGAGCATCGTCGACGGCCCCGCCGACCCGCAAGACATCCTGCGCCTCCTGGGCATGGAAGAGCTGGCCCGCTACATCGTCGACGAAGTGCAAGACGTGTACCGACTGCAAGGCGTGAAGATCAACGACAAGCACATCGAAGTGATCGTGCGCCAGATGTTGCGTCGCGTCGTGGTCGAGAACTCCGGCGACTCCAACTACATCGCCGGTGAGCAGGTCGAGCGCTCCGAGATCCTCAACACCAACGAGGCGCTGCAGGCCGAGGGCAAACTGCCCGCCACCTACAGCAACCTCTTGCTGGGCATCACCAAGGCGTCGCTCTCCACCGACTCCTTCATCTCGGCGGCTTCCTTCCAGGAAACCACCCGCGTGCTCACCGAAGCCGCCATCATGGGCAAACGCGACGACTTGCGCGGCCTGAAAGAAAACGTCATCGTCGGCCGCCTCATCCCGGCGGGTTCCGGCATGGCCTATCACAAGGCCCGCAAGGAAAAAGACCAGATGGACGAAGCCGAGCGCCGCGCCATCGCCGAAGCCGAAGCCGCTGACTTGGCTGCCGATCAGGCCGCCGCCAGCAGCAGCGAAGCCGACGCCTGAACCGCCACTGCAGAAATTGGGGTCTGACCCCAATTTCTGCGTTGTCGCAATAAAGCAACCATCCATTGGGGTCAGATCGATTGGGGTCTGACCCCAATTTTCTGCCCCCCATTACACTTGGGGCATGTTTGAATCAGCTTGGTTCTGGGCCGCTTGTGCCCTGTCTGTGTTTTGGTCTCTGGGCGCATACAACCGCCTGGTGCGCCTGCGCGGCCAGGTGGGTGCGCGTTACGCCGAGCTGATGGCCGTGTTGACGGCCCAGACCGAGTTGGCGCGCCAAACGCTCTCCGATGCCGCCGCCGACCCCGATTTGCAGCGCCGGGCTTCCAACGATGCGATTCACGTGGCGGCGTGCTGGCGACGTCTCAACGCCACCTCGGCCCAGGCCAGTGTGGCGCTGGCCCGCATGCAAGAGCACTGCTTGCTGCCGCAGTCGGCCTACGAGCTCAATGCCGCCTGGCAGGCGTTCGAGCTGGTGTGGGATGAGCTCAAGGTCTCGCCTTGGGGCTTGTTGCCCGAGCCGGTGCGCCAGCAATGGCAAGAAAACCGCCTCCTGGCCCAACCCTTGCGGCGCGCCTTCAATCAGGCCATCGATCAATACAACCGCGCGATCACGCAGTGGCCGGCATGGCTGGTCGCCCGCACATTTCAGTTTCAGCCGGCCCTGGGGCTGCCAGACCCGGCATGACCGAGGCCCCGTCCTTGGCCACCCAGTTGCACTGGTCTGCACGCGGCTTGCAGGCCGTGGCTGCCGGCCAGTCCAGCACCGAGTGGCTCACTCGCTGCCCCGGCCCTTTGCGCCCCGGGGTACAGGCGATCTTATTGACCGCCCTGCGCCATCTGGGTTTGGCGCGAGCCCTGCGCCGGCAGATGGTGCCCAAAGCGCCTGCGCCTGCGGCCGATGCTTTGCTCAGCCTCAGTTTGGCCCTGCTGGCCCAAGACCCGCCCATGTACCCCGAGCACACCCTGGTCAGTCAGGCGGTCGATGCCGCCAAACAAGAGCCCCGCACCCGCGACTTGGCTGCACTGATCAATGCCTGTTTGCGCCGCTTCATCCGCGAGCGCTCCAGCCTCATGGACGCCGCCCGCAAAGACCCCACTGCGCAGCACAACCACCCGCAGTGGTGGATTCAGCAATTGCGCAGCGACCACCCCGAGGCCTGGGCGCAAATGCTCCAAGGGGCACGCCAGCGCCCCCCGCTGGTCTTGCGCCTGAATCGGCGGCGCACCGATATGCCGACCTGGTTGGCGCGTTGTCACGAAGTGGGCTTGAAGGCTGTGCCCCTGGGCGAGGTGGCCGTGTATTTGCCCGACCCGGTGCCGGTGTCACAGATTCCGGGGTTTGAGGCGGGCGAGTGTTCGGTGCAAGACTTGGCCGCCCAAATGGCAGCCCCCCTTTTGTTGCAGGCCCTGGGCCAGGCCCCCGGGGGGCGACGCTGGCAGTTGCTCGACGCCTGCGCCGCACCGGGCGGCAAAACCGCCCATCTGCTCGAAGCCGCCGATGCCGATGTGCTGGCCCTTGATGTCGATGCAAGCCGCATGGTGCGGGTCCAAGACAACCTGCGTCGGCTGGGCTTGCAGGCACAGACCCTGGTGGCCGATGCCGCCCGCCCCGACACCTGGGCCACCCAAGGCCAGGGCTTTGACGGCATCTTGCTCGATGCCCCCTGTTCCGCTTCAGGCATCGTGCGCCGCCACCCCGACATCCCCTGGCTGCGCCGGGCTCAAGACCTGCCCGCTTTGGCCCGGCAGCAAAAGGCCTTGCTGCAAGGCTTATGGCCGCTGCTGCGCCCGGGCGGGTTTTTGCTGTATGCAACCTGTTCGGTGTTCCGGATCGAGGGCGAGACCCAGGTGCAATCGTTTGTTGCACACAACACCGATGCCTTGCGCAAGCCCGCTCCGGGTCATTTGACCCCCGCCATCGAGGGCAAAGGGGTCAGGGTCGGGGACAATCCCGAATGTGAACCAGACGGATTTTTTTACGCTTTGTTGCAAAAGTCGGCCTAAATCGACCTGCGCCCAGGCACTGCTCAGGGGCTTGATGGGGCTGCTCTGGGTCGCCTTGGCCTATGGCTTGGCCCCGTCTGGCGCCCACGCACAGGCCCGCCTCGATGACCTCACCATCAACGCCACCGAGCAAACCGTGGTCTTGGGTGCCCAATTGTCTTTTGAATTGCCCACTCCCGTCGATGACGCCTTGCGCCGCGGAGTGCCTTTGTTTTTCAGCGCCGAAGTGAGTGTTTACCAAGAACGCTGGTATTGGGCCGATAAATTGCTGGCACGCGGGCAGCGCTTTTGGCGCCTGTCCTACCAGCCGCTGACGCGCCGATACCGCCTGCAAAGCAGCCAGCAGCCCATCGACAACTCGGGTCTGGGGGTGGGGTTGGCGCAAACCTACGACGCCCTGCCCGAAGCTTTGTCCGCTTTGCAGCGCATCAGCGCCTGGGCCTTGCCCACCGGGGTGCTCGATGACACCGCCCGCCATCGGGTCGAGTTCCGCTTCCGGCTCGAACCCAGCGCCCTCCTGCGCCCATGGTTGGTGGGCTCCAACGACGGCGAATGGGGCTTGTCGGTGCAGCGCCAGCAAACCTTCAAAGTGGGTGCCAGGCCATGAGCCCCAGGCCAGATGCTTTGTCCAGTGTCGTGCTGCGGGGTTTGCCGCGCTGGATCTGGGTGGTCGGCCTCAGCGTCATGCTGGCGCTGGGCCTGGTGCTGTTTTTCCTGCTCATGCAGGCCACCGACCGGTGGGAGAGTTATGCCCGCTACCTGCCTATATTGTTTGGCCTCAACATCGGCTTGGCCGTGTTGTTGCTGGGGGTCATTTTGGCCATCGTGTGGCGTTTGGCCGTGCGTTGGCGACAAGGCAAGTTCGGCAGCCAGTTGTTGCTGAAGCTGGCCTTCATCTTCACGCTGGTGGGCTTTTTGCCCGGCTTGCTGATTTATTCCGTCTCTTACCAGTTCGTTTCGCGTTCGATTGAAGCGTGGTTCGATGTCAAGGTGGAAGGGGCGCTCGATGCGGGCCTCAATCTGGGGCGGGCCACTTTCGACACTCTGGCCCAGGATTTGGGCAGCAAAACCGATGGTGCGGCCATGCAACTCAGCGAGCTGACCGACACGCAGGCGGTGTTGGCGCTAGAGCGCATTCGCAGCCAATTGGGCGCCCAGGAGGTGGTGCTGTGGACGCTCTCCGGCACCCCCTTGGGCAGCGCCGGGCAGACCAAGTATGTGATCAAAACCGAGCGCCCCTCTGCGGCGGTGTTGCGCCAGGTGCGCTTACAGGGGGTGTGGACGCGATTGGAGGGGCTGGAAGAAAACGCCACCGCGGCCCGCGTGCGCGCCATGGCCCTGGTGCCCTCCGGGCGCATCGACAGCATGAACGAGCCCCGGGTCTTGCAGGTCACGCTCGATTTGCCCCCGACCCTGGTGGACAACGCCTTGCTCTTGCAACAAGCCAACCGCGAATACCAAGAGCGCGCCCTGGCCCGCACCTCGCTGCGTCAGATGTACATCGGCACGCTCACCCTCAGCCTGTTCCTGTCGGTGTTTGCCGCCATTTTGCTGGCCGTGGTGCTGGGCAATCAATTGGCCCGCCCCCTGCTGCTGGTGGTGGGGGGCGTGCGCGATGTGGCGGCCGGAGACCTCTCGCCCAAGCCCGTCTTGTGGGGGCAAAACGAGCTCGACGGCCTGACCCGTGCCTTTGCCGAAATGACCCGCCAATTGGCCGACGCCCGCAACACCGTCGAGCGCAGCATGGAGCAGGCCAACTTGGCCCGCGCCAATTTGCAGACCATACTCGACAACCTCACCGCCGGGGTGATCGTGCTCGACCCCAAGGGCTGCATCGTGTCATGCAACCCGGGCGCGACCCGCATCCTGCGCGTGCCGCTGGCTGCGCACGAAGGCCATGTTCTGGCGGGCATCGCCGGTTTGGGCGAGTTCGGTCAGCAAGTCACGCGCCAGTTCGAAACCCTGGCCGTCGAGCACCGCGACACCGGCATCGACCATTGGCAACAGTCCTTCGATCTGCCCATTGCCACCGCCCAACCCAAGGCCGTCCCCATGGGCGAATCCAACGACACCCTGACCGTGCTGGCGCGCGGGGCGATATTGCCCAACCTGGCCTGGCTTTTGGTGTTTGACGACATCTCTGAAATCGTCTCGGCACAACGCGCCCAGGCCTGGGGCGAAGTGGCCCGTCGTCTGGCGCACGAAATCAAAAACCCGCTCACCCCGATACAGCTGTCGGCCGAGCGGCTCGCCCTCAAGCTGGAGCACAAACTGGCCGATGCCGACCGCGCCTTGCTCGACAAATCGGTGCGCACCATCGTCGATCAGGTCGACGCCATGAAACGCCTGGTCAACGAGTTCCGTGACTACGCCCGTTTGCCGCAAGCCGAGTTGTCGCCTCTGAACCTCAATGCGCTCATCCGTGACCTGGTGCAACTCTATTTGTCTGAACACCAGGCGGCCCCGGTGCGTTTGCAGCTCGATGAGCAAGCGCCAGACATTTTGGGCGACGCCCAGCAACTGCGCCAGGTGATCCACAATTTGCTGCAAAATGCGCTCGATGCCTGTGAAGGTCGCCCCGAACCGGAAGTCACCTTGCTCACCCAATACAACCCCACCAGCCGCCGCGTGAGACTGATCGTCAAAGACACAGGCACAGGTTTCAACGAGGCCATACTCAAGCGGGCTTTCGAGCCTTATGTCACCACCAAACCCAAAGGCACCGGCCTGGGGCTGGCGGTGGTGAAGAAAATCGCCGACGAGCACCGCGCCCGGCTGGAGTTGAAAAATCTCGAACTCAATGGCCAGGTCAGCGGGGCCCAAGTATCGCTATCATTCCAAACTATGGCATCCAACGACAAAGGCTGACGGTTCTATGGCAAACATTCTTGTGGTCGACGACGAGTTAGGCATCCGCGACTTGTTGTTTGAGATTCTCAATGACGAGGGTCATCAGGTGGATTTGGCCGAAAACGCAGCCCAGGCCCGGCGCATTCGTTCCGAAGGGCGGCCCGATCTGGTCTTGCTCGACATTTGGATGCCCGACACCGACGGCGTCACCCTGCTCAAGGAATGGTCGACGGCGGGTCAGCTCGACATGCCGGTCATCATGATGAGCGGTCACGCCACCATAGAAACCGCCGTCGAAGCCACCCGCATCGGGGCGCTGGCGTTTCTGGAAAAGCCCATCACGATGCAAAAGCTGCTCAAGGCCGTCGAGCAGGGCTTGAACCGCCGCCATGTGGTGACCCCATCCGCGTCAGGGTCTATGGCCCAACCCGGCCCGACTGCAGTTGCCGCAACGGCCGCCCCCCCAACGGGCCAAACCATGCCTGCCAGCGCCACCCCGCCTGAAATCGCCCTTGATCGTCAGGCCTTTGACCTCACCTTGCCCTTGCGCGAAGCGCGCGATGCCTTTGAGAAAGCCTATTTTGAGTTCCATTTGGCGCGTGAAAACGGCTCAATGACCCGCGTGGCCGAAAAAACCGGCCTCGAGCGCACCCACCTGTACCGCAAACTGCGCCAGCTGGGGGTCGATCTCACCCGCACCAAGAAAAGCGCGTCCTGAAGGGTTTTCCAGGGGGGGCGAGCAGGCCGCGCCGCGACTGCACGCCATGGGCATTCTCGGTTAAACTGGTTTTTCAAATCAGGAGACCGTGCCATGAACCTGCTCGATTCCATTGTGACCCAAGCCGCACAAATTGTGGCCATACGGCGCGACATCCACGCCCACCCCGAGCTGTGTTTTCAAGAAAACCGCACCTCTGATTTGGTCGCCGCCAAATTGACCGAGTGGGGCATTCCGATCCACCGGGGCATGGGCACCACCGGCGTGGTGGGCATCATCAAAGGCGGCGACAGTGGCCGCGCCATAGGCTTCGCGCCGACATGGACGCCTTGCCCTTGCAAGAATTCAACACCTTCGCCCACGCCAGCCGCCACCAGGGCAAGATGCACGCCTGCGGCCACGATGGCCACACGGCCATGTTGCTGTCTGCCGCCCAACACCTGGCCAAGCACCGTCACTTTGACGGCACCGTCTATCTCATTTTCCAGCCGGCAGAAGAAGGCGGCGGCGGTGCCCGCGAAATGATCAAAGACGGCCTCTTTCAGAAATTCCCCATGCAGGCGGTGTTTGGCGTGCACAACTGGCCCGGCCCGAAAGTGGGCTCGTTTGCCATCAGCCCGGGCCCGGTCATGGCCTCCAGCAACGAATTTCGCATCACCATCCGGGGCAAGGGCAGCCATGCCGCTTTGCCGCACAATGGCATCGACCCGGTGCCCATCGCGGCCCAACTGGTGCAGGCCTTTCAGACCATCATCAGCCGCAACAAAAAACCCGTCGACGCCGGTGTGATTTCCGTCACCATGATCCACGCGGGTGAGGCCACCAACGTGGTGCCCGACAGTTGCGAGTTGCAAGGCACGGTGCGCACCTTCACCATCGAAGTCCTCGATCTCATCGAACAACGCATGCGCGAGATCAGCCAGGGGGTGTGTGCCGCCATGGGGGCCAGTTGCGAGTTTGAATTCGTTCGCAACTACCCGCCCACCGTCAACCATGTGGCCGAAACCGAGTTCATGCGCCAGGTCATGGTCGAGATGGTGGGGGCCGACAACGTCACCCCGCAAGAACCCACCATGGGGGCGGAAGACTTCTCCTACATGCTGCAGGCCTGCCCCGGGGCCTATGCCTTCATTGCCAACGGCGATGGGGTCCATCGCGAGATGGGGCACGGCGCCGGGCCGTGCACCTTGCACAACCCCAGTTACGACTTCAACGACGAGCTCATCCCCTTGGGCGGCAGCATGTGGGTGCGTCTGGTGGAGAAGTGGTTCGCGCAAAAAGCCTGAGCCGGGCGGGGGGATCTTGAAGGCGCGCCCTCGCGCCGACTCTGCAGCCACCCGCAAGCCCGCCATCAACCGTCGGTGTGGTTTTATTCCGGGAAGTGACCCAACCCGCGCTCGTGTGCAATCACCAGCAGGCCGTCAAAAATCAGGGTCTCGACCAAATCGACGGTCACCCCCATGCTGGGCAACATTTTCCAGCCGGCCCCGCCGGTCATGATGTTCAGCGGCTCAACGCCACAGTGTTGCCGCACATGCTGCACCATGCGCTCGACCGCGCCGGCAATGGCGTAGGTGCCGCCGCTGGTCAACGCATCGCTGGTGTTGGTTGGAAAAGGCCTCACCTCGCCAGTGGGCACGCGCAGACCGGCGGTGCCTGACTCCAGCGCCCGCAGCATGATGCCGTGCCCCGGCAAAATCAATCCGCCCAAAAAATGCCCGCGCTCATCAACGGCCTCGACCGTCACGGCGGTGCCCACCATCACCAGCACCAGCGGTTTGGGGGCGCGGCCTTCACACAAGCGGCGCATGCGGGCATAAGCCCCGATCATGGCCACCCAGCGGTCAGCGCCCAACCGGGTGGGGTGGTCATAGCCATTGGTGACACCGGCCTCGGCGGCACTGGGCACCACCCAGCGCGCCGGGATGTCCCACAGCTCCATCTGTTCCTCCACCCGGCGGCGTATCGCTTCGCCCGCCACCACGCAGCCCAGCATGTGATCGGGTTGGGGCAGCTGTTTCCATTCCTGCTCGGCCAATTGATCGATGTTCTCCAAAAACACAGCCCCGCTTTGCAACAGCGCCGCGCCCGGTTCGGCTCGATCGTACAGGCCCCACTTCAAACGGGTGTTGCCGACATCCAGTGCCAAAAAACTCATGACGGCATTATGCCCCCAGCGTGGGACGCAGCGTGGGCCGGGTGGCCTCAAAAGCCCGGGCGGCGCGCAGCACCAGGGCGTCGCCAAACATCGGGCCCACCAGTTGCATGCCCATGGGCAAACCGTCGCGCGTCAGGCCGCAGGGCACCGTGATGGCCGGTTGCTGCGTCAGGTTAAAGGGGTAGCTGAACGGGGTCCAGCCCAACATGGCCTGATCGGTCATGTCGACCGTGCCCGGCGGGCGCACCTCAAAGGCAGGAATCGCCACGCTGGGTGTCAGCAACAAGTCGTAGCGGGTCATGAATTGGCGCATGTGCGAGCCCAGCAAGCCACGGCGCTGCGTCAGGGCATGGATGGCGCTGGCATCCAGTTTTTCACCCATCAGGGCCTGCGCCCGAAAATCCGGGTCGGCCACCGCCTGTTGTGGGGGGCTCAGCGCACGCCACACCTGCCATGCCCCGGCAAACCACAGCCCGGTGGTGATCTCCAGCGGGTCCTCAAAGCCCGGGTCGACGGCCTCTACCACCGCCCCCAAGTCTTGCAGGGTGCGTGCCACACCATCCAGTGCGCTGGCGATGTCGGGGTCGATGTGTCGCGCATAACCCAGGGTCGCCGAGTACGCCACCCGCAACCCGCGCAGCCCGTCTTGCAAGCCCACGGTGTAGTCGCTGGGGTCGGGGGGCAGGGCGGTCCAGTCGCGCGCATCGGGTTGCTTCATCACCTGCAGCATCAGCGCCGCATCAGCCACCGTCATCGCATGCGGCCCCAGATGCGCCACCGAGCCAAACGGCGACAGCGGATACGCCGGAACCCGGCCAAAACTGGGCTTCATGCCCACATTGCCGCAAAAAGCCGCCGGAATGCGCACACTGCCCGCCCCATCGGTGCCAATGGCCAAAGGCCCCATGCCGGCAGCCACGGCTGCCGCCGCCCCGCCCGAAGAACCGCCCGGGGTGCGCTGACGATTCCACGGGTTGCGGCTCAGACCGGTCAGGGGTGAATTGGTCTCGCCTTTGCAGCCGAATTCAGGGGTGGTCGTTTTGCCCAGCAAAACCGCACCGGCCTCGCGCAGGCGGGTCACGGCAGGCGCATCGATGTCCCACACTTGCTCGGGCGACACCGCCCGACTGCCGCGCAGCGTGGGCCAGCCCTTGGTGAGGATCAGGTCTTTGACCGATACCGGTATGCCATCCAGCGCGCCGACTGGCTCCCCGCGCTGGCGATGCGCCTGCCAGCGCACTTCGCTGGCCTGCGCCGACGCCATGGCCTGGGCCTCATCCACCAGGCAAAAGGCCAGCAGACCCGGGTTCAGCCGCGCGATGCGTGACAACACCGCATGCGTGACCTCCACCGGCGAGGTGGCCCCGCTGCGGTACATCGAGAGCAATTCCTGGGCCGTGCACTGTGTCAAGTCCATGGCAGATCTCCTTGTCTAGGGTCGGGTTCGGGTGTGTGGGCTGAGGTGCCGCCAGGGCAGTTCGCCCGGGTCTGCCGCCATCGGGCCCGTGGCCTGGGCCACCAGCACATGGCTGGCATGGGGTTCAAAATCAGCCCGGAAATGCACCGAGCTCTTGACCACGATCAGCCGCATGGCCTCGGGTTGAATACCGACCATGCGCAACAACTCGCGGTCCAGCATTTGTTTTTTGCCGCTGGTCACGGCCACCAACACGCCATCCCTCTCCAGACACGCGCTGGGGCCCAACTGGACCGTCAGGCCGCCCATCATGGGCCCCTTGAGCAGGCAACGGCCATCGCTGACCGCACGCACGGTGTAGCGCCCGCGCAGCGGCGGGTCGCTCTGTCCGGTGTGTGTGGCCACCGATCGCCCCAAGGCCAGGTCGATCTGCGCCCCGACCCCGGCGGCACAGGCCCGGGCCGCACTATCGGGGTCATACATCAGGCCCAAAGCCACCTGCCCAGGGTAACGCCGCCCCGCCCCTTGCTGCAGCAAGGCGTGCAACATGCCCGTGGTGTTGCTGTCGCCGCCTGCGCCGGGGTTGTCTTGTGTGTCGGCCACAATCACCGGCCGCGCCGACTGCTCGGCCAGGGCCAGCGCCTTCACCACCGCCTCGGCTGGCGGGTACAGCTCTTGCCGCCACTGCTGCGCTGGCGCAGCCAGCGCATGCAGGGCGTCGGTGGCGGCCTGCGCGATCGCGTCGCTGGGGCCATAGCCCCACAACACGGGGCCGCACTCCTCGATGTCGGCGGCCGGAAAACCCATGCAAAAACTCAGCATGCTGCCATGCGTGCGGTCCAGTTCCACCATGCGCTGGTAGATGGTGCGTGCGGGCTCCATCTGGGTGCACATGGCATTGAGCGGAATCAAGTACGGCAGCCGATGCACTTGCAGCGCTTCGCGCCGCCCCAAGGCCAGGCGGCGCTGCAACAGCTCGGCGGCCAGTGCGCCGGTGGCGGCCATGTCCACATGCGGGTAAGTTCGATAAGACACCAGCGCATCAGCCTGGGCCAGCATGCGGCGCGTCACATTGGCATGCAAATCAAGGCTCGCCACCAGTGGCCGGTGCGGCCCGATGCACTCGCGCACCCGCGACAGCAACTCGCCTTCGGTGTCGTCGCAATGCTCGGCCACCGCCGCCCCGTGCAGGTCGAGGTAGACGCCATCCAGCCCGCCATGCGCCAGCGCCGCGCGGACATCCTCCATGATGGCTGCGCTGATCCGCTCAAAAGCGTCGCGGGTGACATGGGCAGAAGGGATGGCACCGGCCCAGGCCGAAGGAATCAATTGCCAGCCGCGCGCTCGCGCCTCATCCATGAACCCGCCCACCGGGATGTTCACCCCGCTCAGCTGGTCTTGCATGGCGCGCCCGCGCACAAAAGCCGGGAATGAATCGCCCCGGTTGAAAGCGGCCCAGTCGGCCAGACTGGGGGCAAAGGTATTGGTTTCGTGCTGGTAGCCAGCCATCAAAATTCGGGTCACACAAACTCCAGTCCGGCCGGTGCGCTGGCAAAGAGGCGTTGGGTATAGGGGTGTTGGGGGTGGGCGTACAAGGGGGCCGTCAGCCCTTCCTCCACGATCTGCCCCTGATGCATCACGATCACCCGGTCGCACAATTGCGCCGCCACCCGCAGGTCATGGGTGATGAACAAGAGGCCCAGACCCAATTGCTGCTGGATGTCGCGCAACAGCGTCAGGATTTGCGCCTGCACCGAGACATCCAGCGCACTGACCGCCTCATCCGCAATCAGCACCTTGGGGTGGCAAACCAGCGCCCGGGCCAGGGCGATGCGCTGGCGCTGGCCGCCGCTGAATTGGTGTGGATAGCGGTGCAGGGCGCTGTCCGGCAGCTGAACCCGGCCCAACATCTCTTTGGCACGCGCCAGGGCCTGTTCGCCTGTCAGGCCAAAATTCATGGCACCTTCCATCAGCGACTGCCCCACAGTGCGTCTGGGGTTGAGCGAACGGTTGGGGTCTTGAAACACCACTTGCACCCGATCGCGCAGCGGCCGCAACGCCCGCTCACTCATGGCGGCCACCGGCGCTTCGCCCCAATAGATTTCGCCGCTGCTGGGCTCAAGCAGTCTGATCAGGCAACGCGCCAGCGTGCTCTTGCCGCTGCCCGACTCGCCCACCACCCCCACCGTCTCGCCCGAGTGCAGCGACACGCTGGCAGACTTCAGCGCCTCGTGCGTCCAGGCCCGCCCCTTCCAGTCGCGGCTGATGTAGGTCTTGCACACCGCTTGGGCCTGCAACACCATCTCTGCGGTGTGGCCGCTGCGCGCCGCTGCGGGCCGCATGCCCGGCACGGCGGCGAGCAAGTTGCGCGTGTAGTCGGCGCTTGGCTCGCGCAAGACCTGGCGTTTCGGGCCCGACTCGACACATCGGCCCTGGTGCATCACCAGCACCTCGTCCGCAATGTCGGCCACCACGCCCATGTCGTGGGTGATGAACAGCACGGCGCTGCCCTGTTCGCGTTGCAAAGTCTGAATCAGGGCCAGAATCTCTTTTTGGGTGGTCACATCCAGCGCCGTGGTGGGTTCATCGCAAATCAGCAAGGCCGGTTGCAAGAGCATGGCCATGGCGATCACGATGCGCTGGCGCTGCCCGCCGCTGAGTTGGTGAGGAAAGCTGCGCGCCGCCCTCTGCGGGTCCGGCAACCTCACCCGCTCCAGCATCGACAGCACCTGCTCGCGCCGCTGGGCCGGGTCCATGGGGGTGTGCGCGCACAGCAATTCGTCGAGTTGGTCGCCACAGCTCATCACCGGGTTGAGCGCCGTCATCGGCTCCTGGAACACCATGCCCATGGCCTGACCGCGCAGCTCTCGCATGCGCGCCGGGCCAGCCGCCAGCAGGTTCTCGCCGCGCAGCTCGATCTGGCCCCGGCGCACATCCAGCCCCCGGGCCAACAGCCCCATCACCGCCGTCGCCATCACCGATTTGCCGCTGCCCGACTCGCCGACCACGCACAAGGTTTGGCCGGCCTCAATCGACAGGCTCACCCCGTCCACCGCCCATTCGCGCTCTGAGCCAGCGGGCAGGGCGACGCCCAGGTCATGGATGCGCAAAACGCTCATGACCGGCCCCGCTGGGCAAATTTGGGGTCCAACACATCGCGCAGCCCATCGCCCAGCAAATTGATGGCCAGCACGGTCGGGATCAAAAACATCGCAGGCCACAACACCTGCCCCGGGTACAGACTGAACTGCACTCGCCCTTCGGCCATGATGTTGCCCCAGGTCGGGATGTCGGCGGGCAGACCCAGGCCCAGAAAACTCAGCACCGCTTCGGTCAGCACCGCCGCAGCGGCCACAAACGTCCCCTGCACCAGCAACGGGGCCATGGCATTGGGCAGGATGTGTCGCCACAAAATCAACGGGGTCGGGGTGGCCAGCGCCCGCGCGGCCTCGACAAACGGCTCTTCCCGCAGGCTCAGCACCAGCGAGCGCACCAGTCGGGTGACGCGCGGCACTTCCGGTATCGCGATGGCCACCACCACCGTGCTCACATGCGCCCCCAGGGCCGCCACCAGCGCAATGGCCAGCAGCACCGCAGGAATCGCCATCAAACCATCCATGACCCGCATCAGCACCGCATCCACGCGCCTGAAATAACCCGCCAACATGCCCAGCAAGCCACCCATGCACAAGGCCAGCGCCGCCGTGCCTGCCCCCACCAGCAAAGACACCCTGGCACCATAAATCACCCGGCTGTACATATCGCGCCCGAAGCTGTCTGTGCCCAGCCAGAAGGTGTGCTCCACCGTGCGGCCATCGGTCAGCGCAAAGGGCCCGCTGCTCAGCGCGGGTTGATTGATGTAGTTCGAGTCCATGGTGCCCGGCTCCACCGTGCCCAGCCAGGGTGCGGCCAGGGCCAGCAGCAACATCAGGCCCAGCACCCACGTGCCAAAGCGCACGGCGCCGTTGGCCCACAAGCGTTGTCTCAGGTCAGTGCGGGGGTCCATAGAGGCTCAGTATCGGATGCGCGGGTCTAACCACAAGTAACTCAGATCCACACACAAATTGACCCCGACATAGCTGACCGAGAAAAACAGCACCAGCCCCTGAATCACGGGGAAATCGCGGTTCAAGACCGCATCCACCGTGAGCGACCCCAAGCCGGGAATGGCAAACACGGTTTCGGTCACCACCACTCCGCCGATCAGCAAAGCCACCCCGATGCCTATCACCGTCACGATGGGCACCGCTGCATGCGCCAGCGCATGACGCCACAAAATTCGCGCTTCACTCAGGCCTTTCGCGCGCGCCGTGCGGATGTGGTCTTCGGTCAACGACTCCGACACGCTGGCACGTGTCACCCGGGCGATCAGCCCGGTGTAAATCAGGCCCAGGGCCACCCAGGGCAGCAGCAATTGGCGCATCCAGTCCCACACACCGCCCGCCGAAGCTCCCCATAAAGGTTTGTAGCCTTGCACCGGCAGCCACTGCAACTGTATCGAAAACACATAAATCAGCACATAGCCAATCACAAAGGCCGGTACCGAATAGCCCAGCACAGAAAACCCCGAAATCCAGCGATCCAGGGTGCCCCCCAGTCGCCAGGCCGCCAGCGTGCCCAAGGGCAATGCCAGCATCACCGCCAGACAGGCAGCCCCCAGCGCCAGCGACAGGGTAGGGCCGATGCGCTCGGCAATCAGCCCGCTGACGGGCTTGTTGAGGTAGTACGAATAACCCAGGTCACCTTGCACCACTTTGGCCAACCAGATGCCGTACTGCACCGGCAGGCTTTGCGTCAGGCCCAACTCCTGGCGGATCTTGTCGATGTCCTGCGCTGTGGCATTGTTCCCGGCGATCACCGCCGCCGGGTCGCCCGGTGCCAGACGCAAGATCAAAAAAACCACCAGCGAGACCACCAGCAAGACGGGCAGCAATGCCCCCAGGCGGCGTGCAATGAAAGCAAGCATCGGTTCAGTTCGGCGCGATCAGTCTTTGCGCATGTTCCACATCAAAGGGATGCCAGGGGTTTTGAGTATGCCGCTCACGTTGCTGCGCATGGCCGTCGGTTGCTGGTACTGGCCCAGCGGGGCATGGGTGGCGGTCTCCATCGCCACAGTCTGGATCTCACTGGCGATGCGCTTTTTCTCGGCGCTGCTGCTGGCGCGGGCAAACTGCGCTTTCAGGGTCTCCAGCCGGGGCTCGTTTTGCCAGCCAAACCAGCCGTTGTCGCCTTTGGCGTTCAGCATGGCCATGGTCAATGGGCTGGAGATGTCGCCCGCCGTCCAGGCGGTCAGAAACAAATGCCAGCCCCCTTGCGTGGGCGCATCCTTTTTGGCGCGGCGGGCCACCAGCGAGGCCCAATCCATCTGCTGGAAATCGACCTTGAAACCGGCCGCCTCCAGCTGCTGTTTGGCCACCAGCGGAATCTTGGCGATCGAGGCCAGGTCGGTGGGGCGCATCAGCACAATGGGCGTGCCATCGTAGCCCGCTTCCTTCAGCATTTCACGCGCTTTGGCGGGGTTGGCCACCGCAGTGAAATAGCCGGTGTTCTCGTCGCCATATGTCGTGCCACAGGGGTAGATGCTGCGGCACACCCGGGTCAGCTCGGGCACCCCGACCTGGGTGTTGAGGTAAGCCTGCTGGCCAATCGCCACCATCGCGGCTTGCCGGATTTTGGGGTTGTTGAATGGCGCATGCAGGTGGTTAAAGCGCATGATGAACTGCAAGCCGGCAGGAGAGAAATCATCGACCTTGATGCCTTCGGTTTTCTTCAGCGTCTCGTATTGCTCAAAGCTGGGTTGTTCAACCATGTCCACTTCGCCCGCCTTCAGCGCATTGAACTGGGTTTGCGGGTCGCGCAAAATGACCCACTCCACACGGTCAAAGTTCACCGTTCTGCCACCAGCCACAGCGCTGCTGGGCTCGCTGCGCGATTTGTATTTGGGGTTGCGCACATACACCGCCAGCGCGCCGGGCTTGAACTCATCGGCTTTGAAGATGAACGGCCCCGAGCCGATGTGCTCTTTGATCTGCTCGCTGCCGGGGGTGGCCGCGATGCGCGCGGGCATGATAAAAGGCACATTCGAAGAAGCCTTGCCCAAGGCGTCGAGCACGATGCCGCAGGGCTCTTTCAGCACCATGCGAAATGTCTGGCTGTCGGGGGTCTCGTACTGGTCGATGAAACTGGCCAATATCCCGCCCATCGCATCGCGCGTGGCCCAACGCTTCAAAGAGGCCACCACGTCTTCGCTGGTCACGGGCTTGCCGTCATGAAACTCGAGGCCGCTGCGCAGTTTGAACGTCCAGGTTTTGCCATCGCGCGACGTCTCGTAGCTGTCCACCATCTGCGGCCTGATTTGCCCTTGTGCGTCTTCCGAGAACAAGGTGTCGTAAATCATGTAGGCATGATTGCGCGTCACATAAGCCGTGGTCCAGATGGGGTCGAGCACGGCCAGATTGGCGTGCGGTACAAAGCGCAATACCTTCTGTGAGGCCGTTTGGGCGTTGACGGGGTTCCAACAGGCCGCGCCCAAAGTCAGGGCGGTCCAGGCGGCCAAGGCGATGCGTCGCTTCATTTCAAGATCTCCTCATCAGGGTGAAGTCTTGCCGGCAGCACAACATCAAGGCATCAACTCACCCAGCGCCACTGGCACAATGCCTATTTAATGTGAAATCAGGAGCCATGCCCATGGTATTTACCCAAATGTCTGCACAAGCCCTGAGCCAGGCCATCCACCGGCGCACCCTATCGTGCCGCGAGGTCATGCAGGCTTGTCTGGCGCAGGTGGCTTTGCACAACCCCGCCCATCTGGCCATCGTCAGCTTGCAAGATGCCGACCATCTCTTGCGCCAGGCCGATGAACGCGATGCCATGTTGGCGCGCGGCCAGTCTTTGGGCTGGATGCACGGCTTGCCCATCGCCATCAAAGACCTCGCGGCCACCGCCGGTATACCCACCACGCTGGGCTCACCCCTCATGCGCGATCATGTGCCCACCGAAGACGCCGCCATGGTCGCCCGAATTCGCCGTGCCGGCGCCATCCTCATCGGCAAGACCAATGTGCCCGAGTTCGGCCTGGGCTCGCACAGCTTCAATGAAGTGTTTGGCACCACCGCCAATGCCTACGACACCCGCCTGAGCGCCGGAGGCAGCAGCGGCGGTGCCGCTGTGGCCCTGGCCTTGCGGATGTTGCCGGTGGCCGACGGCTCTGACTTCATGGGCAGTCTGCGCAACCCGGCGGGCTGGAACAATCTATTTGGCATGCGCCCCTCGCAAGGCCGTGTGCCCGGTGTCCCTGCACAAGATGTCTATGTGTCACAAATGCCCACCGATGGCCCCATGGGTCGCCATGTCGCCGACCTCGCCTTGTTGCTCTCGACCCAGGCCGGGCCCGACCCGCGTGCGCCCTTGTCCCTCAGCGCCGACCCCAGTGTCTTTGCGAATGACCTCTACTTGGATGTGTCGGGCCAGCGCGTGGGCTGGTTGGGCGATCTGGACGGCTATTTGCCCACCGAGGTTGGCGTGCTCGATGCCTGCCAGGCGGGCCTGGGTCGCTTGCAGCAAATCGGCTGTGTGGTGGACCCCGCCCGTTTGAACACCCCGCCCGAACAAGTCTGGGAAACCTGGCTGATGTGGCGCAAGGTGCTGGTGGCGGCCCGCATCGCCCCTTACGTTCAAACCCCGCAGCGCCGATCCTTGGTCAAGCCCGAGGCCCAGTGGGAATACGACCAGGGCCAGGGCATCAGCGCCAGCCAGTTCATGCAGGCCAGCATCGATCGCAGCGCGTTTTACCAGGGCATGCTCAAACTCTTTGAGCAGTTTGATGTGCTGGCATTGCCCAGCGCACAAGTCTGGCCTTTTGACAAAACCCTGCGCTGGCCCCGAGAGATCCAAACCGCCCGTGGCTCCGTGGCCATGGACACCTACCACCGCTGGATGGAAGTGGTCATCTACGCCACCCTCGCAGGCTTGCCCAGCATCAGTGTGCCCACCGGTTTCGGCCCCAACGGCTTGCCCATGGGCTTGCAACTCATCGGCAAACCCCAGGGTGACTTTGCCCTGTTGCAATTGGCGCACATGTACGAGCAGGCCATCGGCGACTGGTTGGCCGTATTGCCCCCGGCGCTAAACCAGCCATGACCGATCGAGCCGCACAACTGCGGGTCTGCCCATGGGTGGCCGTATGGTGTATCGCGGCCCTCTTCTGCGCACGCACCGCCATGGCGCAAACGCCAGCACCAACAACAGCGCAAACAACAGCGCAAACGCCAGTCTTTCACCCCGAACCCCGGGCCTTGGACTTTGCCAAAAATTTCTCTGACCATTGCATTGCGCAAAAAGAGAACCTGCCGTCGTTGCGCGCGCACATCAGCCGCCGTTGGCGCACCATGCCGCCGGCCCAGGCCAGCGCTTTTCTGAGTGGCCTGCGCGGCGACGCCTGGTATGTGCCCTCTATTGAAAACGAGGGCAATATGGTGCTGAGCATGGATGCCCCGGTCACCTTTTGCGCTTTGTTTGCCCGCCGGGCCGCATGGGCCGACACCGAAACACTTTTTCAGTGGATGCTGCAAGCGCCAGACCTGCCCTATACCGCCGAAAAAATCGATGACATCTGGAGTGGCGAGGGGCACCACAAGCGCCATACCGTCACCTACCTCTGGTCGCGCCCGCAAGGCCCACACCGACTCATCATCACCCTCACCACCTCAGAGTCCGACATCGCCAGCATCCAGGCCCTGGCTTCGGTCAGGTTGCTGCCTCCTTAAGCCTGCCTTGCCCAAAAAAATCATACTTTTGTTCGGTTTTATTGTTGTAAATTCACTGTATAGTAGTATTAAAATACCCAAAAAGCCATCCCCCTGACGGGATGACCCCTTGATGCGGGCTTCGGCCCGGCTTGAGCGGGTCAGTGGCGGCGCGATCACCTCAATCATGCGAAGGGAGTCTTATGGATCAGTATCTCGAACCCGAAAAGTTCAAGTTGTGGACGCGTTGGACTCAGGGCTTGTACATCATGTATGGCCTGGCATTGCTCACCTTCGGGCTCACCGCCATCGTGGCTGTCTTCATCAACTACATCAAAAATCACAGCGTCGCAGGGACGATTTTTGAAAGCCATTTCCAGTGGCAAATACGCACCTTCTGGGTCAGCCTCCTGGGCCTGATCACAGGCGTGGTTTCCCTTTTTTTTCTGGTGGGGCAACTCATCTTGCTGGGCACCGTGGTTTGGGTGCTCTACCGGGTGGGTTGGGGCTGGTATCGTTTGCAGAAAAAAAAGCCCATGTACGGTTGATCGGCGCTCGGTCCGAGCCCGCCGTCTAAAATTCATCCCAGAGGCGGTTGCGCCGCGTTAAAGAAAGTGGCATGACCCGATTCACGATAAATCACTTGGCCCAATTCCACATGGCATGGCGCTTTGCCGGGCTTCCCCTGCATGGCTAACCCCGTCGCCCTGTCTGGCCTCTGGCCTTTTCTGAAACCTTATCGCTGGCCGCTGGTGCTTGCCGGGGTGTTTTTATTGCTGGCCGCCGCCGCCACCCTGGCGTTTCCGTGGGCCTTGCGTCACCTCATCGACGACCAGTTGGCAGCGGGCGAGCCCACCGCCGAACTGGGGGTCGGCTTTTTGCGACTCTTTGGCGTGGCCTTGGCCCTGGCGGTTTTTTCGGCGGCGCGTTATTACACCGTCAGTTGGCTGGGTGAGCGCATCACCACCGATGTGCGCAATGCGGTCTACCGCCACGTGTTGCTGCAAAGCCCCTCATTTTTCGAAAACACCCAATCGGGCGAAGTGCTTTCGCGCCTGACCAACGACACCACGCTGGTGCAAACCGTGGTGGGCTCATCTTTCTCCATGGGCTTGCGCAATCTGGTCATGGGACTGGGGGCCATGGCCATGCTGATCTACACCAACCCCATGCTGATGCTGCAGGTCTTGGCCCTCTTGGTCGTGGTGGTCTTGCCGGCGGCTGTGCTGGGGCGGCGCGTGCGGCGCCTCTCGCGTGCCAGCCAAGACCGGGTGGCCGACGCCAGCGCGCTGGCGGGCGAAGTGCTCAACGCCATTCCTGTGGTGCAAAGCTATACGGCGGAATCGCGCGAGGCCGATCGTTTTGAGGCGCGGGCCTTGGGCGCCATGGCCACGGCCTTGCGCCGTGTGCGTGCCCGTGCCGTGCTGGTGGGCTTTGTCATCACGGCCTCCAGTGCGGCCTTGCTCTGGGGCCTGTACATGGGGGCCTTGGCGGTGCGCGCCGGTACCCTCAGCCCCGGGGTATTGGGACAAACCATTTTTTATGTCATTTTGCTGGCCAGCGCTTTGGCGGTGTTGGGCGAAACCTATGGCGATATGTTGCGCGCCGCCGGTGCCACCGAGCGCCTGATGGAGTTGCTGCACGCCCAATCGACCGTGACGGAACCCGATCATCCCCAGGCGGCCCCATGGCCCCGGGGGGGCGCCAGCCTCAGCTTGCAGTCGGTGCGGTTTCATTACCCAAGCAGGCCGGGTGTGTGGGCGCTCGACGGGCTCAGTGCCGACGTGCGTGCGGGCCAAACGCTGGCGGTGGTGGGCCCCAGCGGGGCGGGCAAAACCACCCTGTTTGACCTCTTGATGCGCTTTCACGACCCGCAGCAGGGCGAGTTGCGCATCGACGGCCTGCCCCTGCAAGCCATGTCGCTGTCCGATTTGCGCTCTCGCATCGCCCTGGTGCCGCAAAACCCGGTGGTCTTCACCGGCACCGTGCGCGAGAACATCGCCTATGGCCGGCCTTTGGCCACCGAGGCTGAAATCATCGAAGCCGCGCGCGCGGCGCACGCCGACGAGTTCATCCGCGATCTGCCGCAGGGTTACGACACCGACCTGGGTGACCGTGGTGTGCGACTGTCCGGCGGGCAACGGCAACGCATCGCCATTGCCCGGGCGATGCTGAAAAACGCCCCGCTCTTGCTCCTTGACGAGGCCACCAGCGCCCTCGATGCGCAAAGCGAACGCATGGTGCAAGAGGCGCTGGAACAGGCCATGGTCGGGCGCACCACCCTCGTCATTGCCCACCGCCTGGCCACTGTGCAGCGCGCCGACCACATCTGGGTGCTCGATCGGGGCCGCCTGGTCGAGCAGGGCACCCACGCCAGCCTTACCGCCAAAGGCGGCCTCTACGCCAGCCTGGCCGCCTTGCAGTTTCAGTGATTGGGTTTTGCTTCAGGCACGCGGGTCTAACCGCAGTCAGGGCGTTCGCTGGCCTCAGGTCTCGCCCTGCAGCAATTGCCAGGCGGCCAGCGCCATCACCTGCGCCGAATGCACCAGATCGTCCACCGCCACATACTCATCGGGCTGGTGCGCCAAGTCCAGAATGCCCGGCCCGTAGGCGATGCAGTCACGCAAGCCGCCGGTGCGCACGATGTGCTTTTGGTCATAGGTGCCGGGGCTGGCGATGAAGCTGGGCTCACGCCCCAGCACCCGGGCAATGGCACGGGCGGTGGCCTGCACCACTGGGGCCTCGCGCGGTGTGGCGGTGGGCACAAACGACATGATCTCCCGCACGCCATAGTCAAAGCCCGGTCGCGTGCGCTTGAGCTCATCGAGCATATCGATGATTTCCTGCTTGACCGCATCCAGCTGCTCTTCGGCAATGAAGCGCCGATCCAGCACTGCGGTGCAGCGGTGCGCCACCACGGGCGCGGGCAGCTCACCGGTGGGCTCACCTTCGGCATTGTTCGCATAACGCTGCGCCAGTTGGCCGCCATGGATGCTGTTGATGTTGAGCGTGCTCACCCGGGCGCCGGGCGGCTCCACCGGCTCCGCGGTGCGGCGTTGCGACAGGCGCGGCATCAACTCGTCTTCAATCTGCCGCAAAAAAGCACCCATGTGCAAAATGGCGCTGTCACCCAGAAACGGCATCGAGCCATGGGCAATGCGGCCCCGGGTTTCCACCTCAGCCCACCACACCCCCCGGTGCCCCAGACAAATCCGGTCCACCCCCAAGGGTTCAGGAATGATGACATGGTCCACTTTGGGCTTGGAGAAATAGCCCAGCTTGGCCAGATAGCCCACCCCTGAGAAGCCGCCCGATTCTTCGTCAACGGTACCGCTGATCTCCAGCGCCCCCGGCCTATCTTCGCCAGCCCAATCCAGCAAAGCCTCACAGGCCACCACGCTGGCGGCCAGCCCGCCCTTCATGTCACAGGTGCCACGCCCGTAGATCCGCCCATCCCGCAGCTCACCCCCAAATGGATCCACACTCCAGCCCGAGCCCGCCTCCACCACGTCAATGTGGCTGTTGAAATGCACGCACGGGCCGGGGCGGGTGCCTTCGCGTCGTGCCACCACATTGATGCGCGGGTGGCTGTCGCTGTCCCCCGGGGCCCCTTTTGCGCGGATGTATTCAACGGCAAACCCGCGCTGGCGCAAACGCTCGCCCAGGGCGCGGGCACAAGCCTCATAGGCGTCGCCCGGCGGGTTGACGGTAGGAATGCGCACCAGGGCCTGCGTCAAGGCGATCAGCTCGTGTTCTCTGGCGGCAATGTCGCGCAGCAGAGTTTCGATCCGGGCCGCTGTGGGCATGGGCTGGGGCCTTTCAGTTTTGTTTCCAGGGCAGCCCGCGCATGCGCCAGCCCCCCAAGCGGCCCCGATGGCCGTCGCCATTGGGGTCGCCCTCAAAACCCTCCAGCACGTTATAGGCGGTCGCCCCCAGTTGAGTCGCGCGTTGGGCTGCCGCAATCGAGCGCACCCCGCTGCGGCACAACATCAGCAAGGCCTGGCCCTGCGCAGCGGCCTCTTGAACTCCGGCGTCAAAGTGCGGGTTCATCGCCATGCCTGGCCATTGCTTCCAGGCCAGCGGTTTAGCTCCCGGCACAAAACCGACCCATTCGCGCTCGGCGTCCGTGCGCACATCGACCAGCACGGCGCGCCCGTCTTGCACCCACTGCCACGCCTGCTCTGGCGTGATGTCGCCGGCATAACCAAGGGCGGCTTGAACTTTCATGTCAGACATCACAGAGACCTGTCAAGAGAATTTCACCAGCATCGACGTGACCTGATCCACCGGTGTGCGTCCTTCTTCAATCATGCACGCCACCATCGAATAAAACGACTTGTCCAGTGCCTTGCGGGCGGCCGTGAGTTGCTGGGCTATTTTTTCGCAATCGGCGTCTTCGTCGATCAGTTTTTGCACCCCCCTGAGTTGTCCCTCCACCCGGGCCAGTCTGGACATCAGGGCGCGTTTTTTTTCTTCGTCTCGCAACATGTTCATCGTATGGCCTCCGGCGTTTAACGACCCGAACATCATAAAACCATTCAGGGCGGGACCGCACCCCCCCTCTCGCGCCGCCTTGCGCCAGCCTTCGTCCCACCCCAAGGGCCTGAAAATAACCCCACACCAAGGGTTTACCCTCTATCGGGATGGTGGTGTTGGATAAGAATTCATGTTCCCCAAATCAAGGGTTCACTTAACCCCATCACCTCATCACAGGAGTCCACATGTCCGAAATCAAAAAAACCGGCCGCCGCCAAATGCTCAAGGGTGCCGCCGTTGCCGCCGGTGCCATGAGCGTGCCCATGGTGTCGCGTGCGCAAACCGTATCGCTGCGCTTTCAAAGCACCTGGCCTGCCAAAGACATTTTTCACGAGTACGCCAATGACTTCGCCAAGCGCGTGAACGACATGGCTTCTGGCCGTTTGAAGATTGAAGTGCTGCCTGCCGGTGCCGTGGTCCCGGCGTTCCAGTTGCTCGACGCGGTGAACAAGGGCACCCTCGACGGCGGCCATGGCGTGGTGGCTTACCACTACGGCAAGAACTCGGCCCTGGCCCTGTGGGGTTCAGGCCCGGCCTTCGGCATGGACCCCAACATGGTCCTGGCTTGGCACAACTACGGCGGTGGCAAGGCCCTGCTCGAAGAAATCTACGCCGCGCTCAACATCGATGTGGTCTCTTACCTCTATGGCCCCATGCCCACCCAGCCTCTGGGTTGGTTCAAGAAGCCCGTCGCCAAAGTGGAGGACATGAAGGGCCTGAAGTTCCGCACCGTGGGTCTGGCCGTCGACGTGTTCACCGAGCTGGGCACCGCCGTCAACCCGCTGCCCGGTGGCGAAATCGTCCCCGCCCTCGACCGTGGCCTGATCGACGCCGCTGAATTCAACAACGCCACCTCTGACCGCGTGCTGGGCTTCCCCGATGTGGTCAAGAACTGCATGCTGCAAAGCTTCCACCAGTCGGGCGAGCAGTTTGAAATTCTGTTCAACAAGACCAAGCTCAACGGCCTGCCCGCCGAGTTGCGCACCATCATCGACGTGGCCGTGCAGGCATCTTCCGCCGACATGTCCTGGAAAGCGATCGATCGCAACTCCAAAGACTATGAAGAAATGAAGAAGCAGGGCATCAAGTTCTACAAGACCCCTGATTCTGTGCTGCGCGCCCAATTGGCCGCCTGGGACAAGGTCATTGCCAAGAAGTCCGAAGAGAACGCACTGTTCAAGAAGGTGCTTGAGTCGCAGCGTGCCTATGCTGCCCGCGCCGGCCAGTGGCAAAACGACTACATGGTCGATTTCAAGATGGCCTACAACCACTACTTCGCCCGGAAAAAAGCCTGACCTTATAATCGGCTTTACCTATAAAGCAAGACCCACCCGGGCCACTCGGGTGGGCCTTTTTTTTGATTCTGTTCAACTTTACGTTGGTTTACCAAAATGTCTGTGCAAAACCTGCTTCAAACGGCAGACCGCATCAGTACCTGGGTGGGCAAAGCCTTCGCCTGGCTGATCGTGGCCCTGATGCTGATGGTGGTCATCGAGGTGTTCAAGCGCTACGCGCTCAATGCCCCGACGGCCTGGATCTTTGACGCCAGCAACATGATGTATGGCACCCTGTTCATGATGGGCGGGGCCTACACCTTAAGTCAGGGGGGCCATGTGCGCGGCGATTTTTTCTATGGCAGCGCCAAACCGCGCACTCAGGCCAGCCTTGACCTTGTGCTGTATGTGATTTTCTTTTTCCCGGGGGTGATCGCGCTCACCTATGCCGGTTACACCTATGCCGCTGACTCATGGGCCATCCACGAGCAGACCTTCAACGCCGACCCGCTGCCCCTGTATCCGTTCAAAACCGTCATCCCCGTGGCGGGCGCGATCGTGCTGATGCAAGGCCTGGCCGAAATGCTGCGCTGCGTGGTTTGTCTGCGCACCGGCGAGTGGCCCGAGCGCATGAAAGACGCCAATGAAATTGATGTGGTCGAGCAACAGCTCGCCAGCAGCACCTACGTCGACGAAGAGGCCCGCAATGAAGCCATTGCCAAGGCCAAGCAAATCGAAGAATCCGCGCACCAGCGCGCCACCGGTGGAGGCCAGCGATGAGTGATCCTGCACTGGGTTTGACCATGCTGTGCCTGGTCGTGGTGGTGATCCTCATGGGTTTCCCCACGGCCTTCACCCTGATGGGTTTGGGCATGGGCTTTGGCTTTGTGGCCTTTTATGACCCTGCGGGTCATTGGCTGGACAACAAAATCTTCAACCTCATGGTGCAGCGCACCTTCGGGGCCATGACCAACGACACCTTGCTGTCGATCCCGCTCTTTGTGCTCATGGGCTACATCATGGAACGCGGCGCCTTGGTTGACCGCATGTTCCACAGCGTGCAGCTCGCCTTCCGCCGCCTGCCGGGTTCTTTGGCGGTCACCACCTTGGTCATCTGCACCTTCTGGGGCATCGCCAGTGGTCTGGTGGGTGCCGTGGTGGTGTTGATGGGCGTGATCGCCATGCGCCCCATGCTCAATGCCGGTTACGACACCCGGCTGGCCTCAGGCGTCATCACCGCCGGGGGCACCTTGGGCATTTTGATTCCGCCCTCGGTCATGATCATTGTGTACGCGGCGGTCGCCGGGCAATCGGTGGTGAAGTTGTATGCGGCCGCCATGTTCCCGGGCTTCTTCCTCGCCTTCCTCTATTTGGTCTACGTGATCGGCTGGGTGCTCATCAACCCCAAAATCGCGCCTAAGTTGCCGCCCGAACAGCTCAAGGCCCCGATCCGGCCCTGGGTGCAAAAGGTGGCCGACCTTTACTCGCCACGCTTCTTGTGGGCCCTGGTCAAGGCCAGTCTGGCCCCCGGCAAAGCCCTGGCCGCCAGCAGCCAGAACATGAAACTGGGTTGGGGCCTCATGTGGCAAAGCCTGTTCACCGCCCTCGTCCCCCTGTGGTTGTCGGTGGTCAGTCTGGGGGCCGTCTGGTGGTATGTGGTCATCCATTCACAACCCGATGCCGAGCCCGCCGTGGTGGCGACCCAGAAGGCCGCAGCGCCTGCGGGCGGTGTGACCGAGCCTGCCGGGGCCAGCACCGGTCTGCAAGAGCCCCCGGCCAGCGCGGGTGGTGTGCAAGAGCCGCCGGGTGCGTCCTCGGGCGGTTTGCAAGAGCCCCCGGGTGCTGTCGCAGGCGGTGTGCAAGAACCCCCGGGTGCTTCCGATGGGGTTCAGACCCCCCCGGGCGCCGAGGCAGATGGGGTTCAAGCGCCCCCGGGTTCCGGTGAAGAAGAGCCTTTGCGGGCCATGGGCGGCGACGATGTCCCGGCTCCTCCCGCGCAAGAGCCCGTGCCCGAGTCTTTCTACATCGGCTTTGCCATCACGGTGTTGTTTGTGCTGGGCCTGCTGGTTTGGTATTACCGCGAATTCGACGCCGAACAGTTCGAAATCCTCGACATGCTGGTGCGCTCAGTCATGCCCCTCACGGTTTTGACCCTGGTGGTGTTGGGCGTCATCTTGTTTGGCATCACCACCGCCACCGAATCCGCTGCGGTCGGTGCAGCCGGTGCATTCCTCATGGCCTGGCAGGCCCGCACCCTGACTTTTCAGCGCATCAAGGAAGCCGTGTTCCTCACGGCCAAGACCACCTCCATGGTGTGCTGGCTGTTTGTGGGCTCGGCGCTGTTCTCGGCGGTGTTCGCCATCCTGGGAGGTCAGCGTCTGGTGGAAGAGTGGGTGATGGCCCTCAACCTCAGCCCGATCCAGTTCCTGCTCTTGTCCCAGGCCATCATCTTCATCCTGGGCTGGCCGCTGGAGTGGACCGAAATCATTGTGATTTTTGTGCCCATCTTCCTGCCTCTCTTGGCGCACTTCCAGATCGACCCCATCTTGTGGGGCGTGCTGGTGTTCGTCAACCTGCAGGCCGCCTTCCTGTCGCCGCCTGTGGCCATGTCAGCCTTCTACCTCAAAGGGGTGTCGCCGCCGCATGTCACCATCAACCAGATTTTTGCCGGCATGATGCCCTACATGTTCATCGTCATCATCTGCATGGTGCTCATGTACATCTGGCCGGGCCTCACCCTGTGGCTGCCCAACTACTTATACGGCAAGTAAACCCGGCCCCTCAAACCCCAACCCCGGCGCGGCCCATGGCTGCCCGGGGTTTTTTTTGGCGTGGCTGAAAATATAAAAACCGTCTTTGCCTCAAGGTGCACAGACGGTTTTTGGTCAGCAAGCCCGAAACAGCGATGGTTTGTTGGGAGATGGAATCTGAATCGCTACAGAGCCAGCTCAAACGAAATCAGTCGCCTGAGCCACCGCCAATTTGAAACGAGTTGAGGTTAAGCATTTGAAAGTTCTCCTGGTTGAGGTTGTCTGTTTTGTGAGGCTTCAAGGTAGACTCTTTTGAATTCCTTGTCAATTTTTTTGAAATCTATGCGACATTGGCATCTTTGGGCTTCCAGAAAAAAATGATGGATTGAAACGGAAAAATTCCAAATTTCAGTTCCCAACGCTGGGTGACATCATTGTTCAGGGTCTGACGCAACTTTTCAGAGTGGTTTGCATTGGCTTGAACCGTCAGACCTTTGGTCGGCGTACTGACCGTCAGTGTCAATCCATCGGAGGGCAGTCTGGAGCACCAGATTTCAGAATCAACTTTATTTTTGATCAGCATTGATTTGGTAAAAATAGAAACCTCCGAGCCCGAGGGAATTTCAATTTCGTGCTCAAAAAGAATGTGTGGATCCGTTCTTTTTGTGGCCTGAGTCAGTTGATCGAATGCCAAGACCTGATCATTAATCCGGACTTCTTCGATGGTGCAAAGGTCATCCCAGGCGGAATTAATAGGGCGCTCCAACACGACCGTGACCTGATGTTTAACGGGTTGATCACTGAGCAAATTTTTGAGTTTGTAGTTGGTTTGAGCAATGCATTTGAAACAGCTGCTGCGAAGCAGCTCGTCAGTGTGTTCTGGAAATGTGTCAATGGTGTAGTCAAGCTGGTGCGACTCGCGAAATACCGCAGACTTCATCACGCACTTTTCAACTTCATTGAAAACCGAATTCGGGATGTATCTCTTATAAATGGTCTTGAAAAGATCCTGATTGATCTGATCCAACAGGTCGTCAGCCGCACGCTGATGCTTTTCACGGGTGAATTTTTCGATGGTGAAAATCAACACGATTGCGACAATTCCGGCAAAACCAAGTTCGTGCCATAGAAATTTCCAAAATCCCTCTGGAACCACATCATCGGATAAAGCCAGAAACAGAACGGCCAGCAGGAATACGACCACACACCAAAGGTAGTGGAATTTGTGTGAAAGCGTGAACTCCTGTCCCGATTGCATTTGAATGCTATAGAACTCATTAATGCAGGGGTCAAAAAACGCCATCAGGGGTTAAAATCCGACTTTACGTTTACGTAAACGTCAACTTGGATTTGGCCTGACCCTGTCGCAAAATGGGTGGTCAGTCCCCTGGAGCAATGAGCATGACCGACTTGTCCGCCGAGTATCAAGCCCTGGCCACCTATCGCCCGAAAAACAAAGTGCGTTTCGTCACAGCCGCCAGCCTGTTTGATGGGCACGATGCTGCCATCAACATCATGCGCCGTATTTTGCAAAGCATGGGCGCCGAGGTCATCCACCTGGGCCACAACCGATCGGTCGATGAAGTCGTCACGGCAGCCCTGCAAGAAGATGTGCAGGGCATCGCCGTCAGCTCCTATCAGGGCGGCCACGTCGAATACTTCAAATACATGGTCGATTTGCTGCGTGAGCGTGGCGGCCAGCACATCCAGGTCTTTGGCGGTGGCGGCGGGGTGATCGTCCCGGCTGAAATTCGTGAGCTGCACGACTACGGCGTCACCCGCATCTACAGCCCCGAAGACGGCCAGCGCATGGGCCTGCAAGGCATGATCGGCGAGATGATCATGCGCTGCGACCTGGAGTTGTCGCAGCACGCACCCAAGCAACTCAAAGACATCCAGGGCCATGGTGAAATGGCCTGGCGACGACTGGCCCAGCTCATGACGGCGCTGGAAAACGGCCAGGCCGACCCTAAACTCATCCAGGCCCTGCGCGAGCAGGCGGCATCCCTCAAAGCCCCGGTGTTGGGCATCACCGGCACCGGTGGGGCGGGCAAGTCTTCGCTCACCGACGAACTGGTCAGGCGTTTGCGCCTCGACCAAGACGATCGGCTGCGCGTCGCCGTCATCTCCATCGATCCCTCGCGCCGCAAGAGCGGCGGGGCCCTGCTGGGTGACCGCATTCGCATGAATGCCATCGGCCCCTGGGGGCAGGGCGCGCGCGTGTTCATGCGCAGCCTGGCCACGCGTGACTTTGGCAGCGAGATCAGCGCCGCCTTGCCCGACGTGATCGCCGCCGCCAAATGCGCAGGCTTTGACCTGGTGGTGGTCGAGACCTCGGGCATCGGCCAGGGTGACGCCGCCATCGTGCCCCATGTCGATGTGCCGCTCTATGTCATGACCCCCGAGTTCGGTGCCGCCAGCCAGCTGGAAAAAATCGACATGCTCGACTTTGCCGAGTTTGTCGCCATCAACAAATTCGACCGCAAGGGCGCCGCCGATGCGCTGCGCGATGTGGCCAAGCAGTTCCAGCGCAACAAAGAGGCCTGGACCAGCCCCACTGAGCAAATGCCGGTTTTTGGCACCATGGCCGCCCGCTTCAACGACGACGGCGTGACCGCCCTCTATCAGGCTTTGGCACCGCGCTTGCGCGACTTGGGCCTGCCACTGGCCGACAGTCGGCTGCCCCAGGTGAATACCCGCCACAGCACCCAGCAAACGGTCATCGTGCCCTCGGCCCGCACCCGCTATCTGGCGGAAATCTCCGACACCGTGCGCGGCTACAAACAACGCGTCGCACAGCAAGCCGCTCTGGCGCGCGAAATCCAGCAACTGCGCGCCGCCGCCCGCATGCTGGCCGAGAGCAAGCCCGACAAGCCCAAGGCCTCGGAAGCCGCCCTCGATCTCGCCCAATCGCGCGAGCAATACCTCGGTGCCGCCGAGCGCAAGCTGCTGGCCCAGTGGGACGACATGCAAAAAGCCTATGCGGGCGATGAGTATGTGGTCAAAATTCGCGACAAAGAAATCCGCACCGCGCTCACCCACACCACGCTCAGCGGCAACAAAATCCGCAAGGTCGCCCTGCCGCGTTATGAAGACGACGGCGAGCGCCTCAAGTGGCTGATGCTGGAAAACGTCCCCGGCAGCTACCCCTACACCGCGGGCACTTTTGCCTTCAAGCGCGAAAACGAAGACCCCACCCGCATGTTCGCAGGTGAGGGCGACGCATTTCGCACCAACCGCCGCTTCAAACTGCTCTCCGAGGGCATGCCGGCCAAGCGCCTGTCCACCGCCTTTGACTCGGTCACGCTGTATGGGCACGAGCCCGACGAGCGCCCGGACATCTACGGCAAAGTGGGCAACTCGGGCGTGAGCATCGCCACGCTGGACGACCTCAAAGTGCTCTACGACGGCTTTGACCTGTGCGACCCCGCCACCAGCGTGTCCATGACCATCAACGGCCCGGCGCCGACCATTTTGGCCATGTTCATGAACACCGCGCTCGACCAGCAGATCGACAAATTCAGGGCCGACAATGGCCGCGAACCCACCGACACCGAAACGGCCAAGATCAAAGCCTGGGTGCTGCAAAACGTGCGCGGCACCGTGCAGGCCGATATTCTGAAAGAAGACCAGGGCCAGAACACCTGCCTCTTCAGCACCGAGTTCAGCCTCAAGGTCATGGGCGACATCGCTGAGTATTTTGTTCACCATCAGGTGCGCAATTTCTACAGTGTCTCCATCAGTGGCTACCACATCGCCGAGGCCGGGGCCAACCCCATCAGCCAATTGGCCTTCACGCTCTCCAACGGCTTCACTTTTGTGGAAGCCTATCTGGCGCGTGGCATGCACATTGACGACTTTGCGCCCAACCTCTCGTTCTTCTTCAGCAACGGCATGGACCCCGAATACACCGTGCTGGGCCGCGTGGCCCGTCGCATCTGGTCGGTGGCCATGAAAGAAAAATACGGCGCCAACGAGCGCAGCCAAAAGCTCAAGTACCACATCCAGACCAGTGGCCGCAGCCTGCACGCCCAAGAGATCCAGTTCAACGACATCCGTACCACCTTGCAGGCGCTCATTGCGATCTACGACAACTGCAACAGCCTGCACACCAATGCCTTTGACGAGGCCATCACCACCCCCACCGAAGAGTCGGTGCGCCGCGCCATGGCCATCCAGCTCATCATCAACCGCGAGTGGGGGCTGGCCAAAAACGAAAACCCCAACCAGGGCGCTTTCATCATCGACGAGCTCACCGAACTGGTCGAAGAAGCCGTGCTGGCCGAGTTTGACCGCATTGCCGAGCGCGGTGGTGTGTTGGGGGCCATGGAAACCGGCTATCAGCGTGGCCGCATCCAAGACGAGAGCATGCACTATGAGATGCTCAAGCACACCGGCGAGTACCCCATCATCGGTGTCAACACCTTCCGCAACCCCAACGGCGACCCCGTGCCCGACGCCCTCGAGTTGGCCCGCAGCACCGAAGAAGAAAAACAAAGCCAGCTCAAGCGGCTGCGCGACTTCCATGCCCGCCATGCCAAGCTGGCCCCGGTGCAACTGGCACGCCTCAAGCAAGCCGTGATCGAAAACGGCAATGTGTTCGAAGTGCTGATGGATGCGGTGCGCTGCTGCTCACTGGGCCAGATCACCCACGCCCTCTTTGAGGTGGGTGGTCAGTATCGTCGCAATATGTGAGGGCCATCGGCGGCATTGCCCGCCGACGCCTGCACACCCCGGGCCTGCGCCTCAGATCTCCAGGTTGTCGATCAACCGGGTGGCCCCCAGTTTGGCGGCGGCCAGCACCACGCAATGCCCGGCCACGGCCTCGCCCGCTTGGGGCGGCAACAAATCCATGCGGCGGCGCACGGTGATGTAGTCCACCTGCCAGCCCTGCGCTTGCAGCGCCTGGCGGGCCTGCTCCTCCAGCGCCTGCACCTCCTCACGCCCGGCTGGCGCGGTCTGCACCGATTGGGCCATGGCGCGCAGTTGCGCATAAAGCGCTGTCGCTTGCGCCCGCTCCTGGGCGCTGAGGTAGCTGTTGCGTGAGCTCAGGGCCAGCCCGTCGTCGGCACGGCAGGTCGGCTCGCCGACGATGCGCGTCGGCAAGGCAAACTGGCTCACCATGCGCTCCACGATCCGCCACTGTTGGTAATCCTTTTGGCCAAACACCGCCACGTCTGGCCGCACACACGACAGCAACTTCATGACGACAGTGCAGACCCCGATGAAAAAGCCGGGCCTGAAATGCCCCTCCAAGATATCGGCCAGCGCCGCGTCCGGGTGTACCTTGTAGGTCTGGGGCTGAGGGTATAGCTCCTGCTCATGGGGCGCAAAGACCACATCGCAACCCCGCTCGGCCAACATCTCGCAGTCGCGGGCCAACGTGCGCGGGTAGCGGTCGAAATCTTCATGCGGGCCAAATTGCAGACGGTTGACAAAAATACTGGCGACCACTTGCTGACCATGTCGGCGCGCGGTGTCGATCAGCCGCAGGTGTCCTTCGTGCAAATTACCCATGGTAGGCACCAGCACACGGCGCTGCTGGGGGTGAAGTGCCTGGTGCAAGTCGTTTAAGGTGTGGACGGTTTTCATGATGAATTGGGTGCGGATGCTACCTCAAGCCGTGCTCACTTCAGGGGAAACCCTTGGGCTTGTACAGCCCTTTGACCCCGTTTTGCCCATGACATTGTGAAGAAAAGCCGCAATTTCACTTAAGATGACATTTTTAGACCTCTCACAAGGATTGATCATGAAAAAGCATCTTTTGTCATTGGCCTGCGTCGCTGCACTGGCTGCCCCCATGGCCGCTTCTGCCAACACACTCGAAAAAGTCAAAGCCTCCGGCACCATCACCATGGGCGTGCGCGACTCATCCGGCGCTTTGTCCTACACCTTGGGTGACGGCAAGTATGCGGGCTACCATGTCGAAATTTGCCAACGAATCATCGAGCAGGCTGAAAAAGCCGTGGGCCGCAAGCTGCAGACCAACTACGTCTCGGTGACTTCGCAAAACCGCATCCCGCTCACGCAAAACGGCACCGTCGACATCGAGTGTGGCTCCACCACCAACAACGCTGCCCGTCAGCGTGACGTGTCCTTTGCCCTCACCACCTATGTGGAAGAAGTGCGCATCGCCGTGAAAGCCAACTCGGGCATCACCTCCATCAACCAGCTCAACGGCAAGAATGTGGCCACCACCACCGGCACCACCTCGGTCCAGCACCTGCGTCGCCATGAGCGCGGTGCCGGTGTCGACTTCAAAGAGGTTTATGGCAAAGACCACGCCGAGAGCTTCCTGCTGCTCGAATCGGGCCGTGCCGATGCCTTCGTGATGGACGGCCAGATCCTGGCCGGCAACATCGCCACCGCCAAGAACCCTGCTGACTTCCGCATTGTGGGCGAAGTGCTGTCGGTCGAGCCCATCGCCATCATGATGCGCAAAGACGACCCCGCTTTCAAGAAAGTGGCCGACGACACCATCCGTGCCCTGGCCCAAAGCGGCGAGTTGGCCAAGATCTACGACAAGTGGTTTGTCCAACCCATTGCGCCCAAGAACACCCGTGTCGGTTTGCCTGCCAGCGACAACACCAAGGCGGCTTGGGCCAATCTGAACGACAAGCCCATGGAAGAGTACGGCAAGAAGTAACCCATCTGACATGACCTGGGACTGGGGGGTATTTTTACAAGACGACGGCGGTGGCCGCACCTATCTCGAATGGATATTCGAGGCTTGGGGCTGGACCTTGTCTGTGGCCGCTGCCGCCTGGGTCGTGGCCATGGTGTTTGGTTTGGGGGTGGGTGTGTTGCGCACCCTGCCCAACAGCCCCTGGCTCAGCCGATTCGCCTATGCCTGGGTCGAGCTGTTCCGCAACATTCCTTTGCTGGTGCAGATTTTTCTTTGGTATTTCGTTCTGCCCAAGTTGATCCCCCCCATGCAGCAATTCCCCGGCTTTTTGCTGGTGGTCTTTGGCTTGGGCTTCTTCACCTCGGCTCGCATCGCCGAGCAGGTCAGGGCGGGTATTGGGTCTTTGCCGCGCGGTCAGCGTTATGCGGCCATGGCGATGGGGCTCACCACTTGGCAGTCCTACCGCTATGTGCTCATGCCCATGGCCCTGCGCATCATCTTGCCCCCGCTCACCAGCGAGTCCATGAACCTGCTGAAAAATTCTTCGGTGGCCTTTGCCGTCTCTATTGCCGAGCTCACCATGTTCGCCATGCAGGCGCAAGAAGAAACCTCTCGTGGGATTGAAATCTATTTGGCCGTGACAGCGCTCTATGCGCTGTCCGCCTTTGCCGTCAACCGGGTGTTCGCGCTCATCGAGCGCCGCACCCGGGTGCCGGGTTTCATTGCCGCTGGCCAGACCGGCGCGGGGCACTGAGCCATGGGTTTTGACATCGATTTCATCAGCGCCGACCTGTTTTTCAAGTTTTTGCTCAAAGGGCTGATCTTCAGCGTCCAGCTCACCATCGTGGCGACGCTGGGTGGCTTGTTGGTGGGTACCTTGCTGGCCCTCATGCGACTCTCGGGCCGCACCTGGCTGGCCATGCCCGCCACTGCCTACGTCAACGGCATGCGCTCGGTCCCGCTGGTGATGGTCATCCTGTGGTTTTACCTGCTCATCCCCTTCGTCATCGGCAAGCCCATCGGGGCTGAAATTTCCGCCGTCATCACTTTCATCGCCTTTGAAGCGGCCTATTTCTCAGAGATCATGCGTGCCGGCATCCAGTCCATCCCGCGCGGCCAGGTGATGGCCGGGCAGGCGGTCGGTTTGACCTACAGCCAGAACATGCGCCACATCATCTTGCCCCAGGCCCTGCGCAATATGCTGCCTGTGTTGCTGACCCAGACCATCATCCTGTTTCAAGACACCTCGCTGGTCTATGCCATCGGGGCCTACGATTTGCTCAAGGGCTTTGTCACGGCAGGCAAGATTTATGGCCGCCCCGAAGAGGCCTACTTGCTGGCGGCGGTGGTCTATTTCATCATTTGCTTCATGTTGTCCAGCTGGGTGCGCCGCCTGCAGGCCAAAGTGGCCATCGTGCGCTGAACCGGAGAAAAACCAAAATGATCGAACTCAAAAACGTCTCCAAATGGTATGGCCCGGTGCAGGTGCTCAACGAATGCAGCACCCGGGTGTCCAAGGGCGAGGTGGTGGTCGTCTGTGGACCTTCGGGCTCGGGCAAGTCGACGCTCATCAAAACCATCAACGCTCTCGAACCCATTCAAAAAGGCGAAATCTGGGTCGACGGCACGCCGGTCCATGACCCCGCCACCCCGCTGCCCCAGTTGCGCAGCCGCGTCGGCATGGTGTTTCAGCACTTCGAGTTGTTCCCTCATCTATCGGTCACCGAGAACCTCACCCTGGCCCAGGTCAAGGTGCTGGGCCGCTCACCCGACCAAGCCCACGAGCGCGGCCTGAAATACCTCGACCGCGTGGGGCTGATGGCGCACAAGGACAAATTCCCCGGACAACTCTCTGGCGGCCAGCAGCAGCGCGTGGCCATCGCCCGTGCCCTCAGCATGGACCCCATCGTCATGCTGTTCGATGAGCCCACCTCGGCGCTCGACCCCGAGATGGTCGGTGAAGTGCTGGAAGTCATGATGGGCCTGGCCCAAGAGGGCATGACCATGATGGTGGTTACCCACGAAATGGGCTTTGCCCGCAAAGTGAGTGATCGCGTCATCTTCATGGATGTGGGCGGGCGCATTCTGGAAGACTGCAGCAGCGACGAGTTTTTCAACCACCCGGAAAACCGTCAGACACGAACCAAAGAGTTCTTGGCCAAGATCCTGCAGCACTGAGCGCACGGGGCGGTCCACTGCATACGCAGCCACCACGGCCCTTCATGGATATTCTCCGATAATCGGGGCATGAGCCCCCAAATCCAAAGCATCACACTCACCCGGCCCGATGACTGGCACTTGCACGTGCGTGACGGCGCCGCCATGCGCGACGTGGTTCCCCACACTGCCGCGCAGTTCGCCCGCGCCATCATCATGCCCAACCTCAAGCCGCCGGTCACCACCGCGCAGCAGGCCATCGAGTATCGCCAGCGCATTCTGGAAGCCGTGCCCCAGGGGGTCTCCTTCGAGCCCCTCATGACCCTCTACCTCACCGACAACTTGCCCCCCGCCGAAATCGAGCGTGCGCGCGATGCCGGGGTGGTCGCACTCAAACTCTATCCGGCCGGGGCCACCACCAACAGCGACGCCGGGGTCACCGACATCTGCAAAACCTACGCCACCCTCGAAGCCATGCAAAAGCACGGCCTGAAACTGCTGGTCCATGGCGAAGTCACCCACAGCGACATCGACCTGTTTGACCGCGAGGCCGTGTTCATCGATCGCCATCTCATTCCCCTGCGCCGCGACTTTCCTGAACTGAAAATCGTCTTCGAGCACATCACCACCCGAGAGGCCGCCCAGTACGTGGCCCAGGCCGACCGCTTTGTCGCCGCCACCATCACCGCACATCACCTGCTCTTTAACCGCAACGCCATTTTTGTCGGCGGCGTGCGCCCGCATTACTACTGCCTGCCGGTGCTCAAGCGCGAAGAGCACCGCCAGGCGCTGGTGCAGGCCGCCACCGGCGGCAGCCCCAAATTCTTTTTGGGCACCGACAGCGCCCCGCACCCGGCGGCCCTCAAAGAACACGCCAGCGGCTGCGCCGGTTGCTACACCGCACACGCCGCCATCGAGATGTACGCCGAGGCTTTTGATGCCGTCGGGGCGCTCGACCGGCTCGAAGGCTTTGCCAGCTTCCACGGCCCTGACTTTTACGGCCTGCCGCGCAACACCGGGCACATCACCCTGCAACGTCAGGATTGGCGTGCCCCTGTCACCGTGCCCTTTGGCGAAGCCGAACTCAAGCCCCTGCGCGGGGGCGAGGTGCTGCCTTGGCGCATGGTGGCCTAAGCACAGCCCAGCCCATCGATTTATCCCGCCCCTGGTTCGCCCCTTGGGCGCCTTGGCTCACGCCTGTGCGCCAGGCGCTCAGCCGTGGTGACAGCGTGGCCGACGCGCTCAATGCGCTGCGCCTTTCGCCGCCCGGTGGGGTGCCGGGCGCGGCCCATCACGCTGCGCTTGACGGCCTGCGCTTTGTGCCCCAGTCCAGTCTGCCCGAAGGCGAAGCCTACGAGGCCTTCATTTTTCGCACCCGCTGCGTGCCCACCCGCGACAACCTGCACGACTTGCTCAACGGCCTGTGCTGGCTGCGCTTCCCCGCCATCAAGCGCCACCTCAACGCTTTGCAAGCCGAACAAATTGCGGCCAGTGGCGTCGGTGCCACGCGCGGGCCGGTGCGTGACGCGCTCACCCTCCTGGACGAAAACGCCTTGCTGTTGTGCGGGCCCGCTCGCTTGCGCGACGCCCACCGCCGGCATGACTGGCACACCCTGTTCGTGCGCGAGCGCGGCTTGTGGGCGCAAACCCGGGTCATCCCCTTCGGCCACGCCCTGCTCGAAAAACTGGTGCAACCCTACAAATCCATCACCGCCCATGTGCTGTGGGTCGACCTGCCGGGGCTGGGCGCGGGGGACGATCCGCTCCATCTGGATGCCTTGGCGCTTGACGCCGCCCTCGAACGCCATCTCCCTTTGGCCCTTAACGCGGCCCACCTGGCCAGCAAACCCTTTGTCCCTCTGCCTGTGCTGGGCCTGCCCGGCTGGTGGCCCGCCAATGAACACCCTGATTTCTATGCCGATTCGGGGGTGTTCAGGCCAAAACCTGGGACCACGTCGCTCCACCATCATCAGAAAAGGGATGATTTATAGCCCGTCACATGGGGATATCGCATTCACAGTGCCTCTTTTCGATGAGTAGCTGCGCCGAAATTATCAGCACGGGTAGGCGCCACCCACTGGACCTAGGGAAGCTCTGCAAAACCCCATGCGTCGTTTCATCTCAAACTCGGGCGCCCTGCTTCGTTGGATTTCTTGCAGATTTCTCCGGATATCTGCTTCGAAATCCGCCTTGCATGGCATCCCGATTTTGGGCGAAACTTGCACTCAGCGAGTTTTGCAGAGCTTCCCTAATCACCCATTTTCTGTAAGGAAAAAGGGACAGCCCTTGATTTTGGCCACTTCGCCCTTACCATGCAAGGCATCGGCCCCAAGGGTGGGGCTGTATACGGATCATTCATGAAACGCATCGTTCTGTTTGTCTTGACCAACCTGGCCGTCATGGTGGTGTTGGGTGTGGTGGCCAGTTTGCTGGGCGTCAATCGCTTTCTCACATCCAACGGGCTCAATCTGGGCACACTGCTGGGCTTCTCGTTGGTCATGGGCTTTGGCGGCGCGATCATCTCGCTCTTGCTCAGCAAACCCATGGCCAAATGGAGCACGGGCGCGCAAGTCATCACCCAGCCCCAATCGGCAGATGAAGCCTGGATCATGGACACCGTGCAACGCCTGTCGGCCAAAGCCGGCATCGCCATGCCCGAAGTCGCCATCTACGAGGGCGAGCCCAACGCCTTTGCCACCGGCGCATTCCGTGACTCAGCCCTGGTGGCGGTTTCCACGGGCCTCTTGCAGGGCATGACCCGCGAAGAGGTCGAGGCCGTGCTGGGCCACGAAATCGCCCACATTGCCAACGGCGACATGGTCACCCTCACGCTCATCCAGGGCGTGCTCAATACCTTTGTCGTGTTCCTCAGCCGCGTGGTGGGTTATGTGGTCGACAGCGCCCTGCGCAAAAACGACGAAGAAAACACCGGCCCCGGCATGGGTTACTACATCACCAGCATCGTGCTCGACATCGTGCTGGGATTTGTTGCCTCCATGATCGTGGCCTGGTTCAGCCGCCAGCGTGAATTCCGGGCCGATCAAGGTGCGGCAGACCTGTTGGGCCGCAAGCAACCCATGATCAACGCCTTGGCCCGCCTGGGACATATGCAATCGGGCGAATTGCCCAAGAGTGTGGCCGCCATGGGCATCACCGGCGACCTGGGCAAACTCTTTGCCAGCCACCCTCCGCTCGAAGAGCGCATCGCCGCCTTGCAGGCGTCCTGATCTCTCCGCTCGGGTGCCCGGGGCCGCTTCTGCGGCCCTATTTCATTCAAAGCCCGTATTCACCGCCCCTGCAGCCACCGCGCCACCGTGTCGTGGCGCACCGTGGGCTTGGGGCATTGCCGCTTGGGCAGGTCAAACCACTCGCGCACATCACGTGCCAGCCCGATGCCGTGCATGTAGTTGTAAATGGCCGCTTTGAGCCCCCGGCCCAGCAACTCATGGTCGGTGCCGGTGGGGTCGACAAAGCCCACATCGTTGCGCGCAAATTTGCCCTCGGGCAGCGGCAACAGCTCGATGCCGTAGGCCTGCGGGTCCAGCCCCACGGGCGAGTGCACGGTACAGGCAAAGCGGTGAAAAAACCCGCTGTGCAGACAGCCTGCTTCAAACAACTGGCGCACATACTCCAGCGCATCTACCGTGTCTTGCGTGGTCTGGGTCGGAAAGCCATACATCAGGTAGGCATGCACCAAAATCCCGGCCTCCGACATGCGGCGCGTGACGCGCGCCACCTGCTCGACCGACACGCCTTTTTTCATGAGCCTGAGCAAGCGATCCGAGGCCACCTCCAGCCCGCCCGAGAGCGCGATGCAGCCACTCTCGGCCAGCAACTCCACCAGCTCGGGGCTGAAGGTTTTTTCAAACCGGATGTTGCCCCACCAGCTCACCTTCAGCCCTCTGCGCAAAATTTCTTCGGCCATGGCCTTCAGCGCCTTGGGCGGGGCCGCTTCATCCACCAAATGAAAACCGGTTTGCCCGCTCTCCTGGATCAGCGCTTCCATGCGATCCACCAGCACCTGCGCCGAGGCCGCGTCATAGCGCGAGATGTAGTCCAGGCTCACATCGCAAAAACTGCACTTTTTCCAATAACAACCGTGCGCCACGGTCAGCTTGTTCCAGCGCCCGTCGCTCCACAGCCTGTGCATGGGGTTGAGCAAATCCAGCAACGACAGGTACTGGCCCATCGGCAAGCCCTGCCAGGTCGGCGTGCCCACCTCGTCAAAGGGGATTTCGGGCTCGGCCATATGGGTGTACTTCACCGCGCCATCCACCCGGGTGAAACAACGTTGCAGGCGTGACGCGCCGCGTTGGCCTTGCAGGTGCTCAATGATGCTCAACAAAGGGCGTTCACCCGCGTCTAGCGTGACAAAGTCCACATGTTCAAACAGGCGTGGCTCGTCCAACTGGCGCAGTTCGGTGTTCACATAGCCGCCGCCCAGCGCGATGCGCGTGCCGGGGTTCACGCGCCGGGTCGCCTGAGCGATGCGCAAAGCGCCATAAAGTGCCCCCGGAAATGGCACAGACAGCACCAGCAAGTCGGGTTCGTGCGCCCGCAACACCTCCTGCGTCAAATCGATCAGCGTCTGGTCGATCAAGTTGGGTGCAGCCGCCAGTGCCTCAGCCATGGGCGTGTAGTCCGCTTGGCTGCCCGCCAGCGACTCGGCGTAACGCACAAAGGCAAACCGCTCATCCACGGCGTCACGCCACACATCGGCCAAATCGTTCAGGTACAAGGTGGCCAGGTGCCGCGCACGGTCTTGCTGGCCCAATGCACCAAAGGCCCAGCCCAGCGGGTCCAGGCCTTCCTCGCCCTCATCCCCATAGCTGTCCAGCGCCGCAAAGCGCGGCCCCTCAGGCAGAAAGCCGCGCGCCGCAATGCGGTGCGCCAGCGTCGGGTCGCGCCCCTGCAAAAACCCCAAGGTCGCCTCTATGGTGCCCGCATAGCGCTCGAAGTGATCCAGAAATTGATTGACCGAGGCGCTGCGCCCGGCCTCGGGCAGGGCCAGGGCCTGCGCCCGCAGGTCTTTCAACTTGTTTGGGCCCAGCAGGGCCAGCACCAGCTTCAAAGCCAGGTCGTCCTGGCGCGCGTCTATGCCGCGAGAGCGCAAAAACCCTGTCAGGTAGCCGCTGGCGGGGTAGGGCGTGTTCAGTTGCGTCATGGGCGGAATCAGGCACAAAACCCGAAACCCGCCCTGTGTCCCCGCCCCCGAGTCCGAGGCCCCGCGACTCATCGTTCACCCACCCAGGCGCAGGCCAGCGCCTCGCCCACTCGTATGCCATCCACCGCTGCCGACAAAATGCCCCCCGCGTAGCCCGCCCCTTCGCCCGCCGGGTACAGTCCTGCGCAATTCGGGCTTTGCAGGCTCTCGTCGTCACGGTCTATGCGCAGCGGCGACGATGTGCGGGTCTCGACCCCCGTGAGTACCGCATCGGGCAGGTCATAGCCTCTGATCTTGCGGCCAAACACCGGCAGCGCCTCGCGCATCGCCTGCACCGCATACTCTGGCAAGACCGTGGCCAGGTCGCATGGGGTCACACCGGGCTGGTAAGAGGGCTCTACCTTCCCCAACTCGGTCGAAGGCCGATGCGCCAAAAAGTCACCCAAGCGTTGCGCCGGGGCCAGATAGCCACCGCCACCGGCCACGAACGCCGCCCCTTCCAATTGGCGTTGCAGCACGATGCCCGACAAAGGGTGTATCCCATCGGGCGCATCGCTCACCTCCAATCGCACCACCTCGCGGCCTTCACCCACCACCTGCTCGATCAGGGCCGGGTCTTGCGGGAAATCGCCCGGGTCTATGCCCACCACCAAGCCCGCATTGGCGTTGCGCTCCGCGCGCGAGTATTGGCTCATGCCATTGGTCACCACCCGGTTCGGCTCCGACGTGGCCGCCACCACTGTGCCGCCAGGGCACATGCAAAAACTGTAGGCCGCGCGCCCGTTTTGCGCGTGATGCACCAGTTTGTAGTCGGCTGCACCCAGCAGCGGGTGCCCGGCGTGCCGCCCCCAGCGGGCTTGGTCGATCAGGCTTTGCGGGTGCTCAATGCGCACCCCGATGGAGAACGGCTTGGCCTGCATGCGCACGCCATGGCGATGCAGCATGGTGAACGTGTCGCGCGAGCTGTGGCCCAGCGCCATCACCACATGTCGGGTGTCGATCTGGCGCTTGGCGCCGCTTTGCAAATTTTCCACCTGCAAGCCCACCAATTGCCGTTCGCCATCCATTTGCACATCGCAGACCCGATGCTCAAACCAGATCTCCCCGCCCAGGCGCATGATCTCTTCCCGCAAACCCTCGACCACCTTCACCAATTTGAAGGTGCCGATGTGGGGGTGCGCCGCAAACAAAATGTCCTCCGGGGCCCCAAAGCGCACAAACTCTTGCATCACCTTGCGGCCTAAATGGCGCGGGTCTTTGATTTGGCTATAGAGCTTGCCGTCAGAAAATGTGCCTGCGCCCCCTTCGCCAAACTGCACATTGCTCTCGGTGTGCAGCTGCTGGCGACGCCACAGCCCCCAGGTGTCCTTGGTGCGTTGCCGCACCGGCTTGCCGCGCTCAATCACCAGCGGCTTCAAGCCCATCTGCGCCAGCACCAGGGCCGCAAACATCCCGCATGGCCCGAAACCCACCACCACCGGTCGCGGCTGGGTGCTGCGGGCATCGCCAGGCACCAGCACCGGCGGGTGCCAAACCATGTCGGGGCTGGGGCCGATGTGCGGGTGTTTCGGGTGGCGGGCCAGGCAATCGGCCTCCAGCGCAACCGAGGCCAGCGCCACATCCACGATGTACACCACCTGCAATTGCGCCTTGCGGGCATCAAAACTGCGCTTGAACACCGTTAACTGCTTCACCTGCCCCGGGGCCACGCCCAGCATCTGCGCGGCCAATGCGCTCAGCGCTTCTATCGGGTGCGGTGGCAACTGCCGATCGGCGTCGGTCTCTGCCGGTGCGTCCGACGCGCGGCGCACTTCAAACGGCACCGCCTCCAGCGGTAACTTCAACTCAGTGATGCGAATCATGCGGATCCAGGGGGGATGTCCATTCCCCAAACCCGAATCTTAATTGAATTGGGGTCTGACCCCAATTTCTGAAATAAGTGTGAAGTTCGCCGATACGCCGGATTCTGTGCAAGCGGGTTGCCCCGCCTGTGACCGTCATTCATCTGGGCCGGGGGTCACCCACCCGGCTCGGTGCTACCTACCCGCCAGCTCTGCGGAGCCACATCAACGCTGGCCTACTTGGTATTGCTGCGCGTAGAGATTGCCCGTTTCACCCGAACT
>JACCDW010672915.1_pt1 | contig 45735 bp, 43 predicted proteins | sample 7449781 | NCBI WGS metagenome assembly JACCDW01 (sample SAMN15323449, study PRJNA562643) | freshwater metagenome | isolation source: river surface water | place: USA:Blue River Watershed | collected 2017-08-18
CAAGGTCAAGCACAACCTCAGGGACAAGCTCAACCCGCACAGGGAGAAGCACAGCCTCAAGGACAAGCTCAACCTCAAGGACAAGAACAGGCTCCTGCACAAGGCCAAGCACAACCTCAGGGACAAGCACAAGCTCCTGCACAAGGTCAAGCACAATCTAGTGAAGAATTCGAAGAAGTAGAAGAAGAAGAAAAAGAAGAGGAAGGTGAAGAAGAATTACCTATCTAAATTTCTCAGTAATTAAACTATACAAAAAAATCTCAAAGAATCTAACCTTTGAGATTTTTTTTTACTCAACTTTAATATATATGTATATGAAATACCTGAAAGTCTTTGAAGAATATAATAAGAACTCTCACCTAATAATTGTAGATGTTCAAAGATCATTTAAAAAATATTTCACTGATAACTATCTTAAACAATTAAAAGAATATGCTAAAGGATTTGAAAATGTTTATCAAATATGGGATAACCATGTGCAAGGTCCAAATGTTGATAAAGACTATCTTTATGATAAAAATCCTGATATTCCAAACATTAATGATATCTATGATTTTCCAAATGAAAAGCTCAGAATAGAGAAAAGATATAATTATGATGTAAATGCTGACTTTTATAAAAAAATTCTCGATACAGAAACATATCAAGAAATTAAGCAAAAAGAAAGGGACAATAAACTAAAAAGAGGCGACACTTTCAAGACTACGGAAGGTACAATTATAGTTTATGTAGGTAATAACCATAAATGGTATCATGTGCCAGTTAAGTTGTATAGATTATTCCAAAAGTTAAAAGGACAACATGTCGTGATTGTTGGTGGTTCCGACAACGAATGTCTGCTAGACATAGAAGTTGCCGCAAAAGCATTGGGAGTTGATTTAGTCACAAATGATAATTATGTTTATTCCGCAAGCCATTGTCCAATACAGTAAACTGTCATTATTTGAATACGTATAATTTATATGTATGACTACTTAATAGTCGGTTCTGGCTTATTCGGATCCATTTTTGCTAGAGAAATGACAGATGCCGGCAAAAAGTGTCTTGTTATTGAAAAGAGAAACCACATAGCAGGTAATTGTTTTACTGAGAATGTCGAAGGTATCAATGTGCATAAATATGGTCCTCACATCTTTCACACTTCAGATGAAAAAGTTTGGTCTTGGATTAATAAATACGTGACGCTAAATAATTATATCAACAGACCAAAGGTTTTCTATGATGATAAGTTATACTCTTTTCCTATTAATCTTTTTACTTTGTATCAAGTTTTTGGTGTTAAAACACCACAAGAAGCTAAAGAACTTCTAGAATCTAAAAAAACAAATCTAACGTCTAATACTGCTAATTTAGAGGAATGGATTCTATCTCAAGTAGGAAGAGAAATATATGAAATCTTTATAAAAGGTTATACGCAAAAACAATGGGGTAAACCGCCTTCTGAATTACCATCTTTCATTATTAGACGACTACCAATTAGATTAAATTTCGATGATAATTATTACACCGATAAGTATCAAGGTATTCCAATGGGGGGGTATACTCAGATATTTGAAAAGCTTTTAGATGGTATAGAAGTTAGGCTAAATACAGACTTTTTTAAAGATAGAGATTACTTCAAAAGCATTGCTAAGAAAATAGTCTTCACAGGTCAACCTGACTTATGGTTTGACTTCAAATTCGGAAAATTAGAGTGGAGAAGTCTTAAGTTTGAATCAGAAAAACATGAGATACCAGACTACCAAGGTAATGCAATTATAAACTATACCGAGCTACATGTTCCTTATACTAGAATAGTTGAGCATAAACATTTCGAATTTCTTGATAGTAAAACTACTATTATTACAAAGGAATATCCACAAAGTCAAGGTGAGCCTTATTATCCGATAAACGATAAGGCAAATAACGATAGATTTTCTATGTATAAGCAACTAATGAATGAAGAAAAATCAGTGATATTCGGAGGAAGACTTGCTGATTATAAATATTATGATATGCACCAAGTCATTGCATCGGCTCTAAAGAGATCTGCTGAGGAAGTTAAAGTCATTTAATATATTCCCATCTCCACTGACCACAGCCCCATATTCTATAGTAACCTCTCTCATGCATAATTCTTACTTCACTCTTATTAGCATCAAATCCCTTCTCAATTAACTTCCTTTTACAAAAGTTGAATCGGTGCTTTCTTACCTTGTCTACAACCCAATAATAATTTGGCTTAGAAAGACTTATTCTCCTAAATCCTAACTTTGAATACATACCACCATCAAACATAGATAAGTCTGAATATGATATAATCTTATCAAATTCATATCTCTTTAAGAAATAACTAAATAACTTAGATGAAGCACCAACTACATTCGTGTCAATCTTGTTGCAAAACCTTATGAGCTCCATTTCTTTTTTAGAGTTAGTCCATCTCCATCCAAAAGTCATTAGACTTACTAACTCCTCATCAAAATAAAGACCTAATTTAATTTGTGATGATGACCATCTTTGAATATGGTTGTTGTTTAGAAATGTTTTTTCTTCGGATGTCGTAACTTCTCTAATCTGACACTTCCTTGCCCAAATCCTATTCTCAATCTTTGAGAGCTTATTTCTAATAATAGACTTCACAATATCTTTCTTATTCATCCAATCATCTTCCCATATATGCATCAAGAATATTTCTTTATCCAAGCACTCGTTAGTTTTTGATAGATGGTAACACTTATCTTTAAACAATTCGCTGTGCCAGTAGACACCATTAATTTCGAAGGCTAACTTATGTGATTCTATTAGTATATCTAATTCTTTGCCTTTTAGTAAACTTTTATCTCTTATTGAATGCTCGACATTAAGCGACTTTATGAAGTTTCTAACTTCGATTTCTAAATAAGACTCACTTACTTTTATTGGGTTACAATGATAACAAATAATAGTCTTCGCTTCGACTCTTTTTCTTAGTAGAGACTTTGTCATCAAGAAAGAATTTCCACAATCCAAGTGCTTAACTTTGAATGTCTCATTTGTGTAATCTTCTATCTCATGCTGCTCATCAATCAATTCTGAGAATTTCTTATGAGTATTCTTTTCTTTAGTATTTTTACTTACGACCTTACTTTCTTCAGTTTGTAAGTAATAATCAACACCCCATTTTTCTCTTACTTTTTCTTTAGACTTCTCTTTGAATTCATCTACTTGAAAGGTGTTTATTGTTCCATATTTAGATTTACAGGTTTCTTTATATTTTTCTTTATACTCATCTGTGTTTGAGTAATGGCTAACACCATACTTTTCTGTCAGGCTTTCTCTTAGTTTATTTTTAACAACATCAGATTTCATTGGATTATCAACACCCCAATTCTTTATTGATGTCATTTTATTTTTAATGCTGTTGCACTTCTGGCAATAGAAAGGATTCTCTAACCCTTCAGTATAAATAAAATAATCTTTAAATGTATTAGAGGTTTCGTTACTGCAATAATCACAGATGCTAGTAATTTTAGTGGTGGTTCCTGATATCAAGTCAATAGTCTTTACTTCACAAGGTTTGCCTATAGCTATCGCATAGCCCTTTGATAGATAGTGTTTAATGTTTCTGGAATGACCTTTAATAGTTACATATTCTTCTTTAATCATGAAGTATATATTAAAATGCTAAACTTCTAAACGAGGAACAGCAAAGGGTGAAATTATAAAGAGTGAAGACCTTGTCCGTCATTCGAAGACTCAATACTTATAAGTTTTATTGAGTTTTTTGCGTCTCCTTTTTTTGAGTGTAACATATTGAAGCCCTTAGCCGAGCCTCGTTTGAATATCTCGGTGAAATAAGCGAATGTATTATTACTTTTTTCTTCGTTGAAATTATACCAATTTGCAAACATATCAAGTAGTCCACTTTGAAAGCAATCAAGCTTGTCATTGTGGTTCCAATACCTCATTTTCTGATTTGTTTTTCTTGCTAGTAGCTCTAGCATAACTTTTGATTTTTCTGTTAGTTTTCCTTGTGCTTTTGATATAACGATTTCTACATATAGGTCTTTGTTCTGTAAGTACATCCAATGATTTAATTTTTTTTCAGTTGCTCCAAGATATATTCTTCTATATTTGGTTTCAGCTTATAGCTTACTCTGATTAAATTAATATTATTATTTATACAAAATAAGCTCTTAATGTTGTCGTGGTATATATTTTTTTCCAAATTAGAAATTCCTCCGAAGAAATCTATAGCCGTTTCATGTTGTGGTCCATCATATTCTATGCATGTATTATATTCCGGTAACCAGAAATCAAATCTTAATTTGTATTTACTTTTACACTTATCAAACGTTTTTTGTGAAATATGTTCTATGTTCAGCTTATTTAGTATATCTACTATCATTATTTCACCTCTAGATAGCTTACATACAGGACAACCATTACCTTGTAAATGGTTATCGGGTCTTTGCCAAAAGCTACCATGATACTGACAAACTATCTCAATGGCGGTTTTGTTGTTTTTGTAAATCGATTTTGAGTAATCCCATTTGTTATTGTGTATCATATTTGATTTTTCAACAAAGGAATCGAATTGTTTATCAATCTTGCATTTAATGCACCCATATCCTTTCAAATGATTTGAGGCAAATTGTTCAAAAAAGCCATGTTTCGGACATACTATTTTTACTTTACATTTAGAGTCTGTCCAGTTGCAATGACTATAATCATAACTATAATTATGAATTTTCGCAGACTTAGATATAAATTCTTCATTTGAGAATACTTTACCCTCTTTGCTACATTTAGGACACCGTTGTCCTTTCCTAAGTCTAGCGAGTGATGTTTCGAAGTCACCGTGTATTCTACAACTAGCTAGACTTTTACTGTGTATATCTTTGTATATAAATCTATCAAAAGAATATTCAGTATCTAATTTTTCTATTACGTTATTAAAGTCAAGCTTTTTCATAAAAAAGAAAAACCCACTCTTTCGAATGGGTTTGGTAATTCATAGATTATTTTACTTTCTAATTCTTTCTTTGTATTGTAATTCTTTAACGGACTGTAGATCTGTTTCTAAAACATTTTTTCTTTTTTCAAGATTATTAAGTGCTTCAGTTAATACTTTAGATTCGCCGATATATTCAATTGATGTTTTAACTTTACCGATGTTGAATTTAACGTCTTCTAGTTTAAGTTGGATTTCTCTTTCTTTATCTTCAAGTTTACGCTTAGTCATCATTTCTTTGCCAAGTTTATTCTCATAGAAATAAGTTAGGTCAAAATTCAATTCATTTTTAACTTCATTTACTAATTCAACTGCTGAATCATATTTATAGAGGCTAGCTCCATATCTTTCATCACATCTGTAAAGATAGGTTGCATTCTTATAATTGAAAGCATATGCTTCTAGATGTGGGTTTATCATGTTAGAAACTTTCTTAACGATATCTAATTCAACGAATTTATCGATTGATTTCGACGTTTCGAGGATAACCGGATAAAAGTTTTTATTAACTATAGGAATGATGGGTGAGCTAAAAAGACTCTCTAGAGTAGTTTCGCTATTTAGTTCGTCATCATTAATGAAAATAGAACCTTTCTTATTTACTGCGAGACCGATAGTCAAATTTTCAGAAATTCTGAAATCAACTCTTGATTCAGAAACTCTTGCATACTTCATTGCTGTTTCAAGTGTTCTTAGAGATCTTAGCTTTTCTTCGTCTTTTACGTGATTCTCAAGTAGGGTTTTTTCTACATCGCTATCAGTAAGAAGGAACCATGATTCTCTTATGAGACAAAGATAACCAGCCTCAACTTGCTCTACGATTGTGTAGATTGACTCTGCTTTTCCACCAGAAAGTAGATTTGCTCTTTGCTCGGGTGATTTAGTTAAGTTATGAACGAATACTTTAATTTCAGGTACCCAGTCATAAATAGCAAGCTCATTGAGAACTTTTGACATTCTATCTTGGTCGTTTTCAAGATTGATAGTTTGTAGTAGCACATTGATGGGTTGTCTTAGCAATTCACCTTGGTTTTTTCTATCCAAAACGTTGTACAAGTGCTTAAGTTCGTAAACCAATTGATATTCTTTCATGTCTGTATTAAGAGACTCTAAGAATGATCTTACCTGCTTATCGAAGGTGAATGGTCTTAGTCTTTCGTTTAATGAAAGAACGACTTGTTTTTCGGAGATTTCTCCGCAGATATCCATGAAAGATTCAACAATAGTTGATACTTCTTCTTGGTCCATATCTAGATTTTTCTTGAAATTAAAAAGTTCGAGCTTAATATTCTTCATAGCAAAATAATTTTTTATTTTTTCTTTCTGTATATATAAATAATAAAATATGATTTTTTTCTATTTTTTATTCTTTATTCCTTTATCCAAATTCATATCAGTTGTAGCATTTTGACCAACATTTCTTGCTTCTATTATGTTATTAAACCATTTAGTTCTTTTTGGTTCTATTATCTGAGCGCCTTCCTTTCTAAATGCTGGATAATATGTTTGTACTTCAAAATCACAGGTAAGCTTTATAGTATTATCTGATGTTAAATTCTTTTCTCTTACTATTTCTACGTTATTAGAGTCTGGCATTAACATCACAGCATCTATATTCATAAAATTATGTTCGAAATACATGAATCTAACTAACCAAAGTGTATCCATAATAGCCTGACTGGCTTTGAAAGTATCTATTTCGCTATTTAGAATTATCGTAAGACTATATTTAACTGACACAGGAATAGCTCTGATTTTCAAGAGCATTCTTTTTATTTCGTCATTATTTTCTACTACCATCCTAAGCCAGACATTTGGATTAGCAAACTCATCGCTTCTTATGTCAAAGCCAGTCATTGTAAGATGGCCTCGTGGTATAATATCAGTATTTAGCTCGACATACCTACTATCAGAAACTACATCATCGGCGAATGAATCCAATAAGAATCTTTCGTCTCCCGTCATGGAGTAGTAGAATGGGACTCTTACTTCTCTGTCTCCGCTAGAGAATCTATTTACCCATTTTACCTCACCTTCTATTGTATCAAGGACACAAACTGTTAGGTCTCTTAAAAAGCAATCTTCATAATTGAATCTTTCGCCTATCATGTCTTATATATCGTAATTACATCTGCTCGTCTACCGCTAAGCCTGAAAGTGACCATTTTCTCCACCACATTACCAAAGATGTTGCTAAGTCATTTTGGCTATATGACTTTTTAGGATCAGTAATTCCGATGGGTCTTGGTCTTTTGTTGATTATAATAGCCTCTACGTCATCAGGTAGTTTCTGACTTTGTATATCTGGGTAATCAGAAGCGTCTGTTACTAACTCGTCTTTGTAAACCAAGACTCTGATTTTATAAAGAACTTTATGGGCAGTAGTTGGCTCCCTTCTAATGAAAGCAATTAGTCTACCATTATGGTAAAAGTCGATATTTGACTTACTAGTTTGTTTAACACTTATGGCAAACTTTTTCAACTCATCATTTACTTGCTGGTTCAGTAGGTTACTTTCTTTTTTTGCTTGGTTTTTATTATACCAATCACGTCCTGCTTTAATCGCTGCTGCGGCTCCAGCACCTAGTGCTAGTCCACTCAAAAATCCAAACGCTTCATTATGTTTATCAAAGCTCTTTATGTGTTTCATATTTAATGATTAGTTTTGTGTAAATGATTTTGCCATTTCTGCGTATCCAGGTTTTGTGAATCCTTCCCATATACTGAATATTCTAAGAGTCAGTTTTTTTCTTTGGTCTTTCAATTTTAATTGGTCGGATGTCTTGATAATTAATTTGTAGTCTGGTACAATTGATTGTGACTTAAGTTCTTTTAGAATTTCACTAGTGCTTCCAGTTTTGTAACTGACTAGTTCACGGTCGTATCTATCAAAAAACTGAGTTTTTCTCCAAGTTGTTGGATATGGATAATATTCGAGGATTAATAGAGGAAATAAAAATCTCTCATGTTGCACTTCGCGAATTTGTCCAATCAATAAACCTTTGTGGTAGAATTTACATTCCAAAAATTCCCATTGGCTAGATTTTATAGTTTGTCCATATGAGTTGACAACATCTATTTCGTATTTATCGAAAAGGTCGGCGAACATTTTTTCTTCGCTGATAGGCTCTTCTTTTTTTTCTTTATTTCTTTTAAAGAAGCCTGTGATGCTGTTTAAGTTTTCGTTAAACTTTATGAATTGTTTTAGAAATTTCATAGTTAGAATTTCTTTTTTTTATATATTTTTTTTCAAAAATGGAATTTTACTTTTTTATATATAACAAAAATATATCTACTAAATGAGATATTTAAAATCAAAGTTTCAATTTTTAAAAGATGCAGATTATATTGATACTGCAAAACACAATAAGATAAACGAAGCCACAAACGATGTTACATGGGGCGGTTCGCTTATCGGGAGGCTTATAAACAGTGCCATCAGAAAAAGAAATATAAGTAAGGCTGGATCTAAAATTGAGCCTTTAGTCCAAGAGTTTAAAGATTACTTAGACAGACTCTTACCTGAGCTTTCAGGTGAAGAAGACAAAAACGCCATGCTTAGGATGTTGATTTATTATTTGCTTTTGCAAATCTACCGTGTTGTTATGTCTGGTCAGTCTGTACAAGTTAGACTTTATATACTTCTAACTCCAGCGCAGTATGCTAACAGTGGGACAGGTCCCGTAAACACCTCATTCAATAATAGATTTTCAAAGTATCTCAAGTTAAATGAGGCTGAGAATAAGTCAGATGAAAATGACCTAGTGGGTACATTGGGTTTAATTGAGAGGACAATAACTGAACTGAAATCCTCACAGCTGAAGACCAAGGATGAACTAATCTCTAAACTCGAAGGTTTTAGAGATGAGATTATGAAGATCCCGTTCGAAAAGGAAGGCGAAGTTAGCGATGAGGTCATCGATGATATTCTTGGAACTTCAGATTCAGGGGATAGCAATGCAAAAGGTTCAGATAAAGAAGATGATAATAAAGAAGATGAAGAAAGTGAGGATACGACTGCTGAAACTGATAGTGAATTCTATGTTGGTGCAAAGAAATTAATTACAGATTATCTGAGGCTAATAAGTGATATAAAAAACATCAACGTAAAAAAACAAAAATCTGTCAAAGTAGGTGATATAGTGGTTTGGAAAGAAGATGGTAAATCTGAATTTGGAAAAGTTGCCGAAGTACAGGCTGGTAAAATAAAAGCCTATAAGTTAGATGCTGGTAAGCAGACCACTGAGTCTTCTACATTAGATTCCAAAGATATAAGAGTACTAACAGATTTTGATGATGATAAATATGCTAAGATGAGACAAAAGTTGAAAAGTCCGCTGGACCAAACACCCGCTGACTTTTTAAGACAAGCTATATTCCAAGCGAGGGTTGCATATTATACTTATCTCCACAAGAATGATAAAGCAAAACAAGATAAATATTATAAAGATATACAAGAGTTTTCTCAAGCTTTGAATAGTCAACAGAAAAAAAATGAAGGACATATTTTTGAGGACCTTGTTTCGATAAAAGGTAAAGATGCTACTGAAAGCTGGGAAATGATAATGAGCGCATATAATTCTAAAAAAGAAGCAAACAGCGCTGATTTCTCTTCGCATTTAGAATTTTTGAGTGATCTTCTTAATAAAAAAGTCAATGGTGAAAGTAATCCGAAAAAGGCTATAGATGCAATTCTGTTGCTTGGTGCTAGATACCTTAAAAGTCTTAAGAGCAAGGATGCGAAAATTCTTGAAAGCTCACAAGAATCACTAGAGCAGTTGCTCAGCTCAGCTCGAAAAAGTGCAAGAGAAGTAGAGAAATTAGAGGATAACATCAATAAAGCAGCTGATATAATGGCAGCTATATCACTTCCTGTTTTGAGACTCAAAGACAGAAAGGATTTTTCCGAATTTAAAGATTCTAATGGTAAGGGTGTAGGAAACACTCTAGAATCTTTTATAAAAAGTTTCAATGCTCTCTTGTCACCTGTCAAGAAAAGAAGGGAGTCACTTGCCGAGTCCTTTATAACAAGTTATGAAAGATTCAGAATGATAAATGAAGCAGAAGAAGAATCACAAGACGAAGATGATTCTTCACAAGAAACTTCAAATCAACCGACTGATCAGACAAATACAGATAAAGACCCAATAGTTGTTGCTTGGTTTAAATTCTTTAAAAAAGGAGATGAGAAGCAGTGGGAAATTGAATCGGATAAAGCTAAAGAGTTTAAGGCAAAGATAGAAAAAGAAAAAATGGACTTTACAGTTGGTGGTAGTAAGACCGAAGAGGAAAGTGAGCCAAGTAATGAAGCATTAAAAATAATAAACGAAAGTAGTACTCTGCCAGATGATGTTGAAGATCCTATTATGAAGATTATTGACATTTTTGGGAAAGCCTATAATCTATATGCATCAGAATATATTCCATCCGGTAGACCTGGGGGTAGAGTCTCACAGAAGACACTCAGAGAATATGTGTTCATTGGCAAGGGAGAAAGAAGTGCTGATGCTAGTAGAGATGGTGATTATTATACGCCTGGTAGAGGACCGTGGGCGGTTAAAAAGATTCATGATAAATGGGTCGCCGGTATAAAGTCTGTTATTAATGACTCGACATATAGAGCAATATTGGCAAATGTCAACTTTGTGTCTAAAGCAGAATCTAAGCGAGTAAAACCAACTGGTGACGACACTAGACAAGAGCAGGGAAAAATTGCTGGTGATAAAGGATACTCTAAAGGTTCTGGTATCAGTTTAATGGAATTCATAACAAAGATGTTGTATCTTACTGAGACATTCTCTGAAGCTGCAAATACTCTAACTAGGAAATATTTCAACATCGAATATATCGATGAAAAAAACAAGCCGCCAGGTAAACCACCAAGAAGAACAAATCAGCCGGCAACTGCGGAAGATAAAAAACCATTCTTTACTCCTACTCAAGTTCCTAATAATAGCGGTCGGAGCTTGAGGTCCGATGCTTTCTTTCTTTTCGAGATTGAATACACATTTAATAGTAGAAAATATACTAAGTATTGGATTGCATGGATAGTAAAGAAGCATGTTGGTAATAGTAAGCTTATATTTAGAATGCAGGAAACTCAAACAAATCCTGCGGAGACAATGATTGAAAAATGGCATCAAGCTCCAAATGAGATGGATAGAGTTAGAACTGGCGGGGGAGCAACTCCTGGAGTTCGACTAGGTGCTCCTACTAAGGAAGTCTTTTTATGTATTGCTGAAAAAAATATCATACAAAATTCAAGCGCTGGTGGTGATAACATCTACGTGTTACAGTTGGGTACTAGAAGTGCTGGTCCCGGAGGTAATGTGGACACTACAAATGCAACTGTATTAGAAAGTGCCGTTAGTAATTTAGCGAATTTCTTTGAATATAAGATTGACAGGATAGTAAACTTGAATATCCTTTGTAAAAATGAGGATGGTGGATTTTATGCACGAGATACCGTAATTACACATCAGTGGAACAGGGCGAATAAAGTAACTCCAGATGTTGAAATCAACGGTACAGCAGTTACTAGAATAAACGCATTAACAATACCATGATAAAGAATTTCGCAACATACATAAGAGAAGCATACGATATTGACGAGACAGATTCTACTGAAATAGCTAGACATAAAATCGAAGTCAATAACATGACTAGATGGATAACTGAATATAATCAGAAAAAAGGCATCCTATTTAGAATATACATGTCATTTACTGATGATGAAGACCTACTAAATAAGTTAAGACAACAAAAACTTGTAGATAGCTTTGAAACAGATTCTAAGATACCTTCTAAAGTTAGAAATACTAACATTAGAGATCCAAAAAAGATGAAATTCGAAAACCCTCTACTTTCTGAGCTTGCTAATGTTGCTGAAAAGCAAAGGATGTTAAAGGATTTAGAAGAAGATTTAGAGGAGCAAAAAAAAACAATAAACGATAGAGAAGCAGCAACTACCGGAAACAAGAGATTGTTGCCAAGTTTTCAGAAAGATATAGATAGAACGAAGTCTAAGATGTCTGATATTGAAAATGATATTAACGAAATCAAAAGAGAAATCAATATCTTAAATACAAAGGCTAAGGAAAAGTTTACTCAGATGCAAAGAGACTTGAGTCAGAAGAATAAACTTTTAGCTGATGATATAAATGATAGACGTCAGAATACAAAATCCTAAAAAAAGATATCATTATTTCTAATCAAGCGAGCCAAAATAGAAAAAAATAGGTTTTTCTATTTTTATATATACTTATAACAAAAAATAAATTTAAAAAAATATGGCAATTCAAATCGGTAAATACAGAAGACCCGGTATCTTCGTAGAAGAATTCGATCAATCAATCATAACGAGTCCTACTACTGAGAGCGTAAATGCTCTTGTGGTTGGCTTCTCGAGGAAAGGGCCGATTAATACTCCAATACGATTAACCAACATGGCAGACATGGAAGCCATCTATGGTCCAATCGATAGAGGCTTAGAAAGAAAAGGATCATTTTTCCACAGAACAATCAGCAAGATGTTAGAATCCACATCGGTTTTCGCGATGAATCTACTTGCTACTGACGACACACTTGATACAATTAACTACAAGTCACTATCTGCAGCAACAAATAAATCAAATGGTGCAGTTGAGACTGATGCTTATCGCAAGATATTCAATACAACTGGCTTTTGGAAAAGAAGCACAGATGACTTCTTATCTATGGTAAGTAACGACGCAGCATACTCTGATACAGTTTTGCATATTACTAACATTTCAGACAGACCTATTACAGTATTCATCTTCAAGTCAATGATGAGCGGTTTCGACCGTACTCTTATTGAGTGGTATGGTACTGCAGAAAGAGTGCCTAGCTACCTTAACACAACTGATTGGGCGTCTGACTTCATGGTTGATGTTTTAGTTGTTGGTGGTGATTGGTCTAACTATTCTGTTTTATCAGTAGATCCAAGATGGTCTAGATATTTCGGAAAGGATGGTCTTATCAAAGATAACATCCGCGACTTCGCAAATGATAGGAATGTCAACTTGCTAGCTTATTATGAAGGTCTTTCTTTGATTCCGTATTTCAGAGATGGTAACGGAAGAGATATCTTCATTGAGAATACAATCAACAACGATACTGATAAAACAGGTTTATTTTGCGTATTCAATGTAGATCTTTTCGAAACCGATTATCCAAAAGGAATGGTTGATTTAATTGGTAACAATATTGTTGCAAGCGAGCCAACTAGCATCGATTTCCTTTCTTATCAAGGTAATATAGTCGAGCAAGTTAATTATACATTAACAAAACTAGATGCTCCTGGTAATGTTGCAGCGCTAGTTCCTACTGCTTTTTCAACAGTGAGAACTTCCTCGGGTACCTATGACAGAACTGCAAAATACGCAGAAGGTTATGTGTCTGGTGTTCAGTTTATCTCTGCATCGACCTCCGGATCTTCATATTCTACATTCAATCTAAGCTTTACAGTATCTAATTCAGCTTATGCTGTTATTGGTGGTCAAGAGATCGAATTGGCTGGTGCTTCTTCTTCTTTCACAATAGCTACATATTCACTTCCACTAACTTCGACTGGAGCTACATTCTCAGGAGTTGTTGTTGTAGATTCAACTGGTAAAATCAAAACTGTATTATCAAACGCAGTAAATGTTTATCCAACAGTTGCTGCAACTGATATTCCTTTGACTTCTTTCCAAGTCCATAAAAACTCATCAGGACTATTCGATAATGTAACGACGCAGGATATTTCCATCACGACCTCCGGTTTCAAAGAATTTGTATTTGGTACTAATACTGCTACAGATGATTATGGTGTAACATTCTCTGCTAACAGTATAACATTTACTTTCTATGATACTGCAACGTCTGGTGATTTGACTAATTATAAGCAATATAGAAGAATTAAAGCATTTAACAACTTCTACAATCTTCTAAGTTCTTCAAATAAAGATAAGATGACGATGTTAGTAAATAGCTCTACTTTCGAGAAACTATCTCTCGAAGGTGTTACAGCTTCAAATTTCGTAACATCTGCTCTTTCAAATAAGAGCTTCAAACTAGATATCACTGGATTAACGGCTAGTTTCACAGATGTTACCAATGGTATGTTGGTGATGTATAAAACTGATAATGAGTATATTGCCGGTAAAACTACATTAAAGACAAAAGAAACTATTGGTACTACCACAGAAGGCGTTGTCGCAAAGTATTCAGATTTTTATCAGAATTTCTCAAATGGTATAATTAATTCATTTGATTACTTCTATACAAACTTAGTAGATAGAGCAGTAGGTGACATTTTTGATATTGACTTAATCACTTATCAAGCAGATCCTTACATCGTATTAAAGACAAAATCTGGTATCGGAGCAACTGGTAGCTGGCCTCAGGCAGGTGCTGTTTCATCAGGTCAAAATCTACTCTTACCTGATTCCACTCTAAATACCGGTGTGCTTGAAATACTCACTGGTGCAAATGTTGCTAATTCTGTGTATGATGTTAGTGGTGCAACATATGGTAATGGAACTGGAAGTGATGGTGTTTATGTTTTCGAACTTAATACTAATGTTGTTACTGAATCAATCGATAATGTAGATTCGATTTATAACTATGACCAAAAACACTCTCTCAAGTTGTTTATTGATACAACTAATGACTTGACTGCTACGCTAGTCACTGCAACTGGTTCAGCTTATCCGATGACTGATAGTGAATTAACAATTAATCGTTATTCTCTAGATGTTTACAGTCAAAAGGTAAACTACAAGCAGACTGTAGAAGTCACTTACCCTGCTGGATATGTTACTTCACCCAACAAGATTCTTGTAGAAGCAGCAAGATACACTGAAATTAAGGTCGGTGATTATCTGAAGGCTTATGTCGATGAATCAGCACTCGAAGTAGATGAAGTACCAAGAAGACTAACTAGAGTTCTTTCTAAGAGAGCATACTCTGCTGATACTACATTAGTAGAAATCTCGTGTGATGCTAGAATCGATGTTACAAACTACGGAACGGATTTAAATCCTGAGTGGCAGACAACTAGATATACTGCATTAGAAGACTATTTCGATTACTACAAAGCAATCACACTCAGTGGTTTCAAAACCAGACAAGCTTCTATGCCTGATGGTACAGATGTAAGACAAAACGAAATTCTCAATGTTGTTGCAAAAGGTACACCAATGTTTAATGCTTTAGTAAACAAAGAGGCTATCGACTTTAGATATGTAGTCGACTCTTTCGGACTTGGTCTAACAGAAAGGTCTAAGCAACAATTAGTTGATATCTGCGGGGAAAGACTTGATTGCTTTGGATTTATAAATATGCCTTCCTTGAAGCAGTTTAGAAATTCAGGAAGTCCAAGCTTTGTGAATGCAAGTGGAGTACTTGATACTTCCTTCATCGCTCAAGGTGGTGATCCAGAAAGTAATCCTGCATTCCTCTACTCATTCGGAGATGGTCGTGGTTCTACTTGTGTTGGTTACTTCACGCCATATGTTGAAATTAGAGACAATGGTAGACCGTTAGAATTACCTCCTGCGATGTTCGTAGCAAGCTCTTATATGAGAAAATTCAACTCGAACATCACTTCAATCGTTCCTTGGACAATTGTTGCGGGTGTGACTAATGGTAGAGTTACAGGATTTGATAAAACAGAGGCAGAATTCACTCTTCTAGATATCGAAAACCTTAACCTCGCACAGATGAATCCTATTACTTTCAAGAGAAATAGAGGATATGTCATCGAAACTGAAAACACAGCACAAACACTTTATAAGTCATCTCTTTCTTATATTCACGTAAGAGAAGTGCTTATACAGCTTGAAAGAGAACTATCTCGTATGCTTCTTGACTTCCAGTGGAAATTCAACACTCCTGATGTAAGAGCAGAAATCAAGCTACGTGCAGATGTAATCTGTGAGCAATACGTTAATCTAAACGGTCTATACAACTACTTCAACAAGTGTGATGATGAAAACAACACTGTTGAGTTGATATCAAGACAAATCGGTGTGTTAGACACTTATGTTGAGCCGGTATTAGGCATGGGAATAATTGTAAACAACATCACAATCCTAAGGACTGGTTCTATCCAGAGTGGTGGTTTCATAATCCCCTAATAGAAAATAAAAAAAGCAAAAAGCCACATAGAAATATGTGGCTTTTTTTATGTTAAAACATTCAAGATAAAAAGCAGTAAAAAATAAATGGACCTTTACTCACTAATCAAAAATGATAGAAGTGGATCTTTCTCCAAAGAGAATTACTTGTTGAAAAATTATCCACGCATTGCACAAGAGATACAACTGTGGGCAATAGCCAATTCGTTAGATGATATAAAGTTTCCTGAGAAGGTCTTTGTTTATTTAAATAAATTAACAAAGTTACCTACATGTTCTAATCCCGATTGTAGTAATCTAGTTGTATTTCTTTCTGTTTCAAGAGGCTATAGAAAATATTGCTCGAATGCTTGTATATCATCAGATCCATCGATTAAAAGTAAGAAAGAAAAAAACTCACTAGAAAAATGGGGATTCTCAAATCCTCAGAAGAGTCAAATAGTAAAACAAAAGTCATTAGACACAAACAAAATAAAGTATGGTGCAGTCTCACCAATGTCTAATGATGAAGTAAAGAAAAAAGCTAAAGAAACTTTATTGAAAAATCACGGTGTAGAAAATCCAGCACACTCAAAGGAAATAATTGATAAGAGAATCGAGTCATTTAAAAAGTCAAATTGGTCAGAATCTTATAAAGAAGCTTCTATTCAAAAATATGGTCAAACTCACCCATGGAGAACAAAAGAAATACATAAAAAAACAGTTGTGTCAGGCAAAAAGAAAAGAAATGAAAAGTCGTTTCAACTAGTCTCTGTTAAGATGCAGAGTTATCCTGATTATCGATTACTATCTGTAAATCATGATGAAAAGTTGATTAGAATTATATGTCCAAAAGGACACGAATTTGATATACCTAAACACACATTCGACGAGAGAAACAACTATAATACAGAGATTTGTCTAGTGTGTAAACCACTTTGTAGTGGAGTATCTGGTCTCGAAATTCAACTCACTGATTACCTTTCTCAATATTGTAAAGATATACAGATTTGTAGAAAAGATATAATACCGCCGCTAGAGTTAGATGTTTACATTCCATCACAGAAGCTTGCTATCGAGTTTAATGGCTTATATTGGCATTCTTCAGCAAATAAAACAAAGGAATATCATCTTACCAAATGGGCTAGATGCGAAGAGCTAGGAATTAGGATCTTCAATGTCTGGGAAGATGATTGGATATATAGGAAGGATATTGTAAAATCGTCTTTGCTTTATTCACTTGGTGTTGTTGATCTAAAAATTCATGCTAGAAAATGCGAGATAAGAGAAGTTACAAGCTCAGAATCTTGGTCTTTTCTACAAGAAAATCATCTTCAAGGTGGATGTAAATCAAGCGTTAGATTTGGACTTTACTACAATAGTGAATTAGTCAGTCTAATGACTTTTTCGAAGCCAAGACTTCCACTATCATCTATTAAATCAGACGAAGGTACTTGGGAACTAACTCGATTTTGTAATAAGATTAATATAGTGGTAGCAGGTGCAGCATCAAAGTTGTTGAAATACTTTGAAGACAAGATAGGACCTAAGTCAATAGAAACCTATTCAGATAATTCTTCTTTTACTGGTGGTCTTTATAGTATGTTAGGATTCGAATTTAAGCATCTTACTAAGCCTGGCTACTGGTACTTAGTTAAGGGCCGAAGAGACTACAGATTCAATTGGAGAAAATCGAAGCTTATTTCTATGGGCGCAGATGCTTCTAAAACAGAAGAGCAAATAATGTCTGAATGGGGTTATCCCAGGATCTACAATGCTGGCAATAAAAAATGGATTAAATCATTTTAATATATACTGCATGAGATGGTTAAAAACTTTCGAGTCTATGAGTAATGATGGCTCAGATGACTTGATGATTAAATATTTTGGAGTTGATAAAGAATATCTTGAGGCTTGTGCTATAGATTTAATTGATGAAGGAATAGATATAAACTTCGATGAAGGCGTTCTTTGGAGCAGTTATGAATATTTAGAAAATTTAAGTAAGTTACCATATCAGAGAGATGCTATTCCTTGTTTGAAATTTAAGATGTCAGTATCTGATAGTGAAGTTAAAAACGATGAGACTAACATCCGCAAAAAGATTTGGAAGTTTTTTACGAGATTAAATAAAAACGGGCTAAAAGATATTGGTATTTATGACGATGTACGTCATATTTATGTTGACGACTTGACTATGAAAGATGGTAGGGTTTACTATGAATCATATGAAGAAGATGTTTTTATGTACCTTCTAGAATCATGGGATTCTTCGGATTATATTTTTTTAATAGTTGGTAAGGAACAACGTCTCACTTGGAAAGAATTTTTAGAATTTTATGGAGTTACGCAAGAAGGCGTCCCTTCATTTGATGATGTACATTACTATTTAGAAATTTCAGAAGAAAGTCTTAACATTACTACAAAATCTGAATTATATTATCATTTACTTAATCTAACTAAACCAAACTATAGGCAATATGAGCCTTTAATAGAGTTGGATGATACTGATGTAAGTGCTGATAGCAAGCGTTTAATTTCTCAAGTTATCGCAAGTGTAGAATCTGAGTACAAACAAGGAGATATTGATTTTATGGAAGAAATACTTCCAGACATAATATCTAATCTTTATGGTGAGTTGTATGAACAAGCCATAGTAGATTCACTGATGATTAAACTGAAAAAGATAATCGAGAAACTATTAGAAACTGAAGTAAATGTATTTACATCGAATCGTGAAGAATTGGTGACGGTGAGCATAAAAGATGAACACATAGATAAATGTTTCGAAGATAAAGTTTTACATTCTCAATCTAAGATGTATCCTTCTAGTCAAAAATTTGATTTGATTGGATCTATAATCAAATGTGCATTATTAAAAAAACGAATTTCAATAGATTCATTTTATCCGGAGATAGATTGGCTTACACTTAAAAGGACATTCAATGAGAATTTAACATCAATTCTAAAAAATTATATGTCAAAATGAAATACCTGAAGACATTCGAGAGCCAGACACAAAACTTTAAAGATAGATTCAAAGATATATCTAAAGAAATCAGAAAAACCAGAGTTCCTATCACAAGCTCTGAATATTTACAAAAGCACTTTGAATTAGATGACGAGTGGGGTCTTGAAGCTGGAATAGAAATGCCAAAACACTCACAAACAGATGATTTCTTTCACTACGATACTGGTTATAACTCATTCAGAGAAGTAGCAAGTGATCATTATAGTTTAAAAGCCATAAAAGCGGTTGCTAATAAGCTTGAGAAATCTAATATAAACTTCTGTGATTTCGGCTGTGGCCTAGGACAAATCGTTTATTATTGTAAAAAAATGGGTTTGAATTCAATTGGTGTTGAGTTTCAAGAAAGACTCGAGCCAGCACATAAAAGTCTAGGTATCGATGTTTTGTATGGTAATTTCTTCGACATGGATCTATCATTTCTGAAAACACAAGATATTATTTATGCTTATAGACCAATAGATGATACGGCTGGTATAGCTAGATTACTCTCACTATTATATAATAATACAAAAGAAGATGTTGTAATTATTTTCTCAATGTTGGATTCTAGGTCTCAAAACAATTTTGAAAAGATTGTTATCAGAAAAAAGAGACAATTGTTTCAAGATTGTATTTTACTCAAGTAGTCCATTTCTTAGGTATCCAAATATTCCTAGAGCCAAATTTGTGTTTAACACAATTCGATGTATTGCCATAGAATTCTAACCAATTATCTATGTTAGACATTCCGAACGGATTGTCCCAATCTAAAAGCTCTCCACCTCCATACTGATAAGCTTTTTCACAGCAGTCTATAGTGACTTCTGTGACTTTATCTATTTCCTCAATAGATAGTTCGTTGAATGGCTTAAATGGGTTCATATCAAGTCTACCAAGTATCTCAGCTGTAAGATATGCTCCGATTCCATTAAACCATTTTTGATTCATTAGAACTTCTGTTAAAGGCTTTTCGAATGATTTGTGGGATAGATTGCTGAGTATATTTTCTTTGAATTTGGAAGGCTGTTTGATTGGATCGGGTCCTCGTTTTACACCAGTGAACTCACCTACTTTATATTTAGGTCCCATGTAATACCCAAACAATAAAAGTGAGTTTCCGCAACTAGAATCCATTCTAAGTCTTGTGAATTTAGTTTCATTCCAAGATTCAGTTGGTGTCCATTTCCAATTGCCCGTCATACCCATAAAGACTGATAGCTTCAAGTTTTTAGAGCCATCGTCTATTGTTAGACTAAGATGTTTACCATTTGATTCTGCGATGATATTAAAATTCTCGATGATACCTGAATCCTCTGGGTTATTTCCTTTGTGCACATGCCAAAGTTTAGTAAAAACTTTTCCTTTGGCTTTATCGTTTATAAAGTCTGCGGTTATTCTTAATTCTGCATGTTCTGGCATGATTATTCTACTGAAAAAAATTTAATTGTTTGAATCTAAGGTAAACAAATATATAAGTAATGAAGTTAACAAAAAAAATTCTGCAACGAGAAAAACTCATTGCAGAATTATGTAGAGCTAATAATTGGAATCCGAATAAACTTTCTCCTGCTCAGATAAGAGAGATAGTAATAGCTATCAAATCGAAAAGATATTAGTAGGCAAAATTCTTACTTGACATGAAGCCGTATAGGTGAGTTTCAGGTATTTCACCACCTTTATATAGAAACTCAGCAACATCTTTTCTAGAGCCTATGTATTCAGATACAGAGCCTTTTCCTATTAGCCAACAAGAAGTGCCGTCCCAATTTACTTCTTTGACATCACGACCTTGTTTTCTGAGACCTTCTTCGATAAGGTGTTTCTCATGAAAAATCCATGTTGTTGAAATATAAGCTATTTTACGAATGCCATCGAATGGATCGACTCTGTATGTATAAAAGTCTTTGCTGAATCTAGCAGAGAATTCGTCAATAGGAGAATCTATTGTATTATCAAAAGGAGCATCCCAATCATTATATGTGTTATGTGCAGACTTCCATGGCTTATAATAACCCGACATACCCCATGGTTCTTCTGGTGTCCTAACAACTGGCAGTGTTTCCCAGTCTATTTTTACAACAGCTTGACAGAGCTTTTCTAAAAATTGGATATCTTGTCTTTCAGTGATAGTATGTTCATCATAATATCCAACTGATATGTTCGTGCATTCCGGTACGATAGACATGAATTGTGCAGAGTCAGTAGAAAATCCTTTGTCATCGGTTTTCATTTCTAAGCCATCACCTACCAAGTTAAGTCGATAAACAAGTTCGTTTGCAAATTCTTCTGAGCAACAAGGTGACCACATTTGCTCAGTAATAACTGAAGTGGTTCCTTTCCTATCAAAAGAAACAACTTTTTTGATTTGTTTTAATTCAGGAAATAAGATATCACCTGATTCAAGACACGCTGATACTTTTTTAGAGCCGATGCAGCCTGATTCTTCTGCTAGAAAGAAATAATACAAGCCAGGTACTCTTTTTTCAATCATGTAAAGCAACACAACCATGCCAGCTTTGTCATCTGCTCCAAGTATGCTTGTGCCGTCTGTATGAATGAAATTTTTATTAAACCTGTGATTTACATTTTGTTGTGGTCCTTTAGTATAAGTATCTAAGTGGCAAGTAAACATTGTAGAAAAGTCTTTACCGACTACTACATAATAATTGTCAAAATCATCTTTTTTCCAACCGCTTGGTAGGAATCTCTCTAGTTGAGACTCAGTACCTTGCGGATAAGTTTTTTTTGTTAATTGAAGAAACTTCTTTTTAATCCGCATTAATTTTTATTTAGTTAGATACAAATATACGACTTATTTTCGAAACAAAAAAATATTTTTTGACTATAAAAATAAAAGTAAAACCATGAGAATTACCTATGTTATAGGTTATAGACATAGTTTAGATAGGATGATTCACCTCAGAAAAGTTATTGAATGGGTGTCTTCTTTCTCAAATATAGATATTATCCTCGTAGAACAAGATAAATATCCAAAGATATCACATATTAATCTGCCTGTTAGATATATCTTTGCAAAAAATGACGGACCGTACAACAGAGCTTGGGCATTCAATATCGCTTTGAAATATAATAAAAATCCTATTATTGCTTTTGGTGATTCAGATATCGTTATGAAACCTGAAGACTTTGTAGATGCTGTAAACAAAATCAAAGAATACGAAGTAGTAAGTCCTTATTCCACTGTTTTAGATTTGACTCCTGAAGAAAACGGTTTTTCTTTTCAACAGCTTGTTTCCATTAAAAGACCTGGGAGGGGTGAAGAAGACAATCAAAAAATTAATCTCTGTGGTGGTATAGTTATATTCCGTACAGATTCTATTCTGAAAATTGGTGGCTGGGCAGAAAATTATTTTGTAGGTTGGGGTGGAGAAGATGATTTCCAGACTTTCAAAGTAAAAAAGCTTGGACTCACACACAAAGAAATGCCTTATAAGTGCTTTCACTTTCATCATACAAAACAAGATATCGATCAGAAAGCGTATAGCACTATGTTAATGACACTACAACAATTAGTAACTTTAGATGAAGCAAAGTTAATGTCGCATATAAACTCATCGCTGCCTAAAATCGGTATGATAAATAAATACAATTAATTTCTAGCAGCTCTTAATTTCTTATATTTAGTAAGTAGTTGATACATATTAGACCATTCTAATTCTGGATTAACTACTTCTTTTTCTTTCCATATCCCTTCGTTAAAATACTCAAGTTTCATTCCTTTTTTAATCTGGTCTTTGGTTTCAATAAGATAATACTTACGCTCTTGTCTGAGTGTAAAGTACCAACCTTCAAAAATAAATACTTTAGAGTCTTCAATCGGCTCGGAATAATTATGCAAAGATAGCGGAAATTCTTCTCCTTTTCTATCTATCATTTTTAATTCTGAATCACCCTTATACTTTACAATAATACTCCCTGATTCTGTTTGTTCCATTAGGAAGATTGCGTCTTTCCTTAATGCGTTGTTGTCTGATTCGTTGTAGGCTAGGTAAGACTTGTCCCAACTTCCACCACAATAACCAGTGAGAGATAATATGCTGTATTCTTTGCTGAATAATAAAGACTGTGCTTTACTTAATAAAGTAAAGTTATCTGATTCAGATATACCCTCTTTGCATGGTGATAATAGTATAAACGAGACATTCTGGTCTGTTAAATTCAGCATTAACTATATATAAAAAAACTAACCTCTAAAATATCTGTTAAAGTGGAAGTCAAATATCTCACGGCACTCACGATAGTAATCTTTTTGAATGATTATACTATCATGTACTGTTAAAAAAGGAACTTTTGGATATTTCTGCGTGAAGTCTAATAAAACGTTGTTATAAATGAAGTTAGATTCTGCTGCTTGAAGTGCGTATGAAAGCTGTCTATAATCTCCTCTTTCTCTTTTAAATTCTACTATAAAGTTGTGAATAGACGGAAAGCTCTTTTTGAAAACCATATCTGCTTTGCTTCTTTTATTCAAACCGAATAAAACTTGGTATACCATAGTCTTCGTCTCATCTCTCGAATCAGTCTTTAATTGACTTCTAAGATAATCATAAAGTTGACCATTCAAAACCAATTCTTTGAATCTTTCAACTTCTGAATCCTTACATCTAATATTTGTAGTTTCGATTAACTTCAAAAGAAATAAAGGTTGACTATTTGGTATATCCACTTCAGCAACTTCTACTCCATCTAAAAGTAAGCAATTCTTCCTTATAATTGATTTGAGAATAGTAAAGTTAGTATGAAATCTGCCGAAGTCATCGAAGTGCCAAAAGATATGCCCATTATTTATACAGTCGATTGAGTATAGATTTCTGTTGTAAGTGTCTTTATCACTTATTATTGAGTTTATGAAAAATAAGGCACTTTCGTGGTCTAAAGTTGCTCTGTTTAGATTACTGATTAATTTAATCTTTAGAATAGCATTAATCTTATTTTCATCATTCAGATTTTGCTTTTTATCTCTCTTTTTTAAAAGTATTTTGTCTGAATTTTTAAATCTAGATATCTTGCCTTCTAGTATATCTATTGAAAGTGAGAATATTCTACTTTTAAGCCCAACTGAATAATTTTTTACTAAATGAAGAATTTCATTTTGTATAAGAAAATCAACATAATAATTATACCACTTTCCGTAGTTTGACTTCAATACAGTTGAAGATAGAGTGAATTGATTCTCTTTTTTAAAGAAGTACTTTAACATCAACGTATGTATTAAGTCAATCAAGTATGCGGTCTTTAGTTTTTTGTCCTTATACTCGATGTGCTCGATATTGGAAAAGTCTTGAAGTTTCTCAGGTAAGAATTGTAAAAGAAACTTGACTTCTTTTTTCTTTTTCTTTTTTATCTGAATATTCTCGTCAGACATAGTTTACTTTTTATCAGTCTTGTCTTTAGTAGTTTGCTTTTTGTCTCCTGATTTTGATTCAATTTCATTCCAAATGTCTGGATAAACCCCGCCTTCTGCATCTTTGTCTATCTTCAAGTCAAACCATTTACTGAAATCCACTAGCTGGCTATTGGTTAATTCTTTTTCTGATTTTTTATTGAGAAACTCATCAATAATTGAATCTATTTTGTCAACAAATCTATTGAATAAGTCGATTGTTGATTGTGTGAAGACACCAATCGGCTTTCTTTTTTTAGTCATGAAAGATCCAAGAATTATTTTGAAGATATATTCTAGCTTCTTATCTTCATCAATATAATTTCTTGTAAGCTTGTTAGGAATCAGTTCTTTGTTGATTCTGAATTTGTGTTTGTCAAAAAACTCGGGTATAGTGAATTCGAAGTTTAATAAGTCTTCTTTTACTTCTGTGACATAGATGTTGAAAAGCTTTGACATTAGGTATAAGTAACACTCATGTCTTCTGTCGCCACTAATCTTGATATTCTCATAATCTACAGACTGGCAAAAGTTAAGGAAGTTAATCAGAAGTAGCGTATAAACCTCGACGAATTCTGTGTTATTCAAAGAGCTTATTCTTGTATATAACGGATTGAGAATCTGAAAACTAGCTTCTGAATCATCCGTTCTTATGATGAGCTTTTCGATATTCTTTTGAAATTCTTCTTCCATCAAGAATGATCCTGTAGATGATGGATTAAGAATCTTGTAGAAAAAGAATGCAAATGATTTTTCGCCGAATACATATTCAAGATCTTTTTCAGAAGTACCTAGAAAATATTTTATAGCTTCCTTAGCCTCAGAAGACAACTTTCCTTTGAATATTACAGGTAAACTATCAGTTCCAATAAGCCTGGCATATTCCTCTAACTCTTCTAGAGTGTAATTGAATTTTCCTGACTTAACAATCGATGTTAATACCAACTTGTTTTTTGGTAGTCTAGAGTATTCAATATTGGCTGGTTGGTTATCCGGAAAGTATTCGAATACAAACCACCATCCTCTATTCAAAAGTGACTTAACTCGAGTATCTAGGTTATAAAAGTATTCATATGCATCATTGTAAAAATTCTGCATAGCCAAATCTACTAGGTTGATTGGCTCATTATGTATAGACTTCGGCTTTAGGGTAAACTTATTACCATCCCAATTCACACATATTTTACTTCCTTGTATATCTTCAAAGACGGTTATTTCTTTCTCAAGTATTTCTGAGAAAATCTCGTCATTTGTGTTGTTTAAAGTAATTATTTTTGCCATAGTAAGGTATATATATAAAAAACGTGTCTTGTTTTATTACTACTTTTAAGTTTCAGAAAATAATATATACTTCATGCAAATTAGAAAGCTAGGTGGTAAAAAACCAAAAATATTAATATTCAACGGTTCTCCCAGAAGAAAAAATTCTTGTGCTAATCAAACATCTAAAACTGAAAAGCTGATACAGTGGACTATTGGTAAATTTCTACCATTTGTCGACTTTGATGTTATAGATCTTTCTGTTGGCAAAGTTAACATTCAACCATGTAAAGGTTGTATTTCAACTTCAAATGGGTTTCATTGTCATTACAAGTGCTCTTGTTATAGCAAAGGAAGTGAAACTAAACCCGATTTAATGTATGAAGCTGATATCTATGATAAGTTGGAAGAATGTGATGCATTTATAATTGTGAGTCCTATACATTGGTATTCTGTTTCAACACAAGTAAAGGCTATGTTTGATAGACTAGTTTGTGTGAATCAAACCATAACTAAGGAACAAGCATTAGAAATATTCGGTGAAGGAAATATTAAAAACTCTGAATTAACAGGTAAAGTAGAGATATATGGACAATACAAACATCTTCTCAAAAATCATTTAGCTGGTAAATGGGCTGCATTTTATGTACATGGAGATGATGGTGCAAATGATTATGATAACAATCCACCTTGGACAGGAGATAAAGCGTGGGATGTTAAGAATAGTGTTATGCCACTTGTTTATCAGTGCAGGTATTCTGAAATGAACGCCCCAGATGATTTGGTTGAGGCTTTTTATATTAATCAAGGAAAACCTTATTACCAAGCAAATCTAGATATGCCTGAGGAATCAGAATTCTTTTTAAGAATGGATAACTTAGTTGAAAAACTATTGAATTATCTAGAAAATTAAAATATTTTAATAAAATATGGATTATTTGAAAAATTGGCGTATCTTTGCAGAATCTAAAATGGAAAAGCCTAATATTAAAAAGATTGTAGAAGGTGACTTCCTTATTTTACAAGGAAGAGACGCTATTTCAAATGATCATCTTACATTTGAAGTCGCGGACACGGAAGACTATTGGTTCCATGCCAAGGGTTATCCTGGTAGTCATGTTGTTATAAGGCTCTCGGGGAAATTACCCGATTCTAGATTAATATATAAAGCAGCAGAGATTGCTGCAAAAAACAGTTCAGCAAAAAAAGCTGGTAAAAGCGAAGTAAATGTAGTTTATTGTAAGCGTAAATTCGTAACAAAAAGGTCAGGTATGAATCCTGGGCAAGTTGCGGTCGACGAAGACAATAGTCAAATAATAAAAGTAAAACTATAAATGGAAACAGGTGCATATTTAACTAAAGAAGTATTAGACACTTTTGATAAAATAGAAAGAGCTTCTATACCTAATATCAGAAAAGCAAAAAGAATTATTGACTCTCTTGTCAAGAAGTATAACAACGCTCCTTATTATACTAATAAGATTGATTTGTCTCATACTAATATGACTGTCGAAAACCTTGAAAAAATATTAGGTGATTTTTTCTTCGGTAGTAAGAGAGACACAAAAATGAATTTCGAGGATTTCATCAAAATCTATCAAAATATTTCTGGCAGTAAGCCAAATGCTAAAGATACTAAGAAGGATGTTCCCAAAGAAGATGTGAAAAGTGTTAAGATGGAGCTATCTGATGACTTATGGCTCGCACTTGAAAAAATTGCAGATGCTGCTATTGCTTTAGATGATCCTGCAGCATGGGCTCTTATCAACTTTGTTGATTATGTGCAAAAAAAGCCAGGTTCTAATATTCTTGCAATCACTTATCTTGACATAAATGAAGATAATCCTTCGCTTTTTAAAGTAAAGTTAGCCAATGGAAAATCCACGAAAATACCTATTTTCAATTTATTCAAACAATATTTTCCTAAACTAAGCGGTGTTGAGATAAGTGACTTTGTTAAGAAACTTTCAAAAATCGTTGTAGCTGGCTCATTTGAAGATGGTGAAGTTATTGAAGTACCAGAATTCAAATTCAACCCTAAGGATATTCGTGCTACTTTTCTTTCGATGGTAACAGAAACATATCCTAAAGGACACGAAGAAGAAGTCGTTAAATTCCTCCCGACTGGTCTAACAAAAGATGAGTTTGGTAATTACTACAAAGTGATTGGGAAGTCTGATGTAATGTTTACATCACACTTAGATACGGTATCTTCTAAAACAGATGTTACCTTAATCTCTAGAAAAGTTGATGGACAAGAGATTATCTCAAGTGATGGTACATCAATATTAGGAGCTGATGATAAAGCAGGTGTTACTGTGTTGCTTTATATGATGGCACATAATATTCCAGGTGTTTACTACTTTTTTGTAGGAGAAGAATCTGGTGGTATTGGGTCGGGTAATGTGGCTGAGAGTTTCCTTAAATTTAAACATCTTAAAGGAATTAAAAAGTGTGTTTCATTTGATAGGCGAAATTATTACTCCGTAATTACATCACAAATGTATGATGTTTGTTGCTCAGATGAATTCGCACATGCTTTATGTAGTGAGTTAAATAAAAGCGGCTTGAAGATGGGTCTCGATCCAACCGGTGTTTTTACTGACTCTGCCAATTTCATGGAGTTGATTCCTGAATGCACAAACATATCAGTTGGTTATTTCAATGAGCACACTTACAAAGAAGCACTTAATATTGACTTCCTTGAAAAATTAGCTAATGCTTGTTTGAAGGTTAATTGGGCAAGTCTTCCTGTTGCTAGATTTGTTGATATGTCAGAAGACATGATAGAATCTTGGGGTGATGTCATAGAGATGATTGAAGAAACTGGAACACACAATGATCTTAAGTTTTCCGGTGACAAAAACAAGCTACTTTTGAAGTTGGATTTTGAGCAAACGTCACTTGAAGAAGCTTACTCAGACTTATCTAATTTAGAGTATATTTTTTCACAATTCAGGCTTCAGCCAAAAATTAGCTTCAAAGGAAGCGTAATAAAATTTGAAATATCATAATTATGAACAATTTTAGAATTTTCGAATCAGACGATTTGAGCGACGACGAAATATTGGACAATCTTCTTTCTATTCTTAGGAAGTATATAAAAAATGCAGGCTTCGAGCCATATGTTAGTCTAGAAGACAACTCTATTGTTATACAGTTTATTTTAGACTCTAGTGAGACTATGCCTTCAATTATGAAAGTCATGAATTTGCTTAATAAGCTTCATACAGATATTCTTATTCAATATCAGTGTGATTTTGACTTAGCAGAGACAACAGATGATAGACCTCTTATAACAGCTGAGTTTTTCTATGATGAAAGTGGTTCATCTAAGAAAGGTAAAAAGAAACCAGATGATGAGGAATATTTCAGAGATTATAGTCTTCCTTTTTAAAAACATTTTTTGTAAATAGAAATATAAGTTGTATCTTTGATAAAATACGGGGGTGACTGATATTGATTCGCAGGGTAGGGGTATTTATGCAGGCATCGGTGGTTGTTATCCGATTAATAAATAGACAGCGAAACATAAACGGCAACAATAGCCAAGTAGGTAGCAAAGAAGATCTAGTATTTGCCCTTCAGAACAACATGCTCAACGTGAACGAGCTCGAACTCGCCTAATCGCACTTCGAAAAGAATTCACCCTGAGACACGACAGGTAAAAGAAGTGATAGTTTCTTTTTAGTAGTTTTTGAGTCGAAACAACTAAATATTTTGTTTGTTTAGAAAAACAAACTAAGCTTGTGAAAGAGTAGGTATTTTTGACTGAAGAAGACGTGGGTTTGAATCCCACCACCTCCACTACAGCTCAACCTTTTTAGGTTGAGCTTTTTTTATATATACCTATATGGTAAAAAGTATTACTTTCAGGACTTCTTCAATAGAAGGAACAGCAAACACTTTCTATGATATGAAAGATAACTTAGATAATTTGATTTTTCAAAATGTTTTCGGTGCTTCTTTCTCAGGTGTCGGTTTAAATTATGATATAAATAGAAATATAGCTCAACTTACTATTTCATCTGAAAGACTAGCTGGTGTAAATACAGGTGCTGTAACATTTTCGCAAACATTCACAAGTGGCTTATCTCCTTCTGCTTCAATTGAATCGGCTTGGACGCTTTTCAGAAGTCAGCTAACAGGTACTTATACAAAAATGGAGTTGTATAACAATCTTGGACATAGCATAACAGTCAATGATCCTTTAGTTCAGAATATTGCAGATGCTCTCAGAACAGCTACTACCAACACCAATACAACCGTCACCATAGGTAGTTATACTTGGAGAGTAGCTCATGGATGTGTTTCTGGAACCGCCACTGCTAATTCTATATATCTTACCACTGGACCACTTTGCTCATGTACAGGCCAATTCACGGTGAGACCTATGATTAAAAATAATAACTGGGGTGGACTTAATGGATCATCTTGTGCACAACCTACACAAACAATAACTTTAATATTTAGTTGATATGGAAAAACTTTATTTAATACTCGATACAGAATCAAGAGAGGTTTTACTGGATAACCTTTCTTATGATGAAGCTCAAAGTTGGCTACTTGAAAATGGTAATCCGACTAAGCACGTTTTAATTGAAAAATAATGGTAAAATTATGATAAGTCACATACGAGTAATTACATCAAACATTCAAGGTGCAGCAGATACCTTTTACGACATGACAGACAGTTCGAGAATAAAAATATTCGAAAACATGTTCGGGGCTTCTTTTTCAGGAGCTGGAATCAGTTATGATATAGAAAGAGGCATAGCAACTGTAACGATATCTTCTGAGCGACTCACTGGATTTGAAAAAAATAATCTAGTGCTTTATTTAGATGCTGGGAATACACAGAGTTACACTGGAACAGGCTCTTCTTGGTTCGATCTATCAACAACAAACACACAAGCTACTCTCGTAAACTCTCCAACTTATTCTACTTCTAATAATGGTTATTTTCACTTTGAAGATACTTCATCTGAATACGCCACTATTCCTAATATAGGATCGCTAAATAACTGGACAGTCATTGCTTGGTTTAGATTAACAAAGTCACTAACTGGAAAAGTCGGATCTATTGTTACTAATCAATACGATTTGTCAAGCAGGCTTAATTTTAGCATTGGAACTAATAACGCTCCAATAAATTATAATCTATCAGTAGGATTCTTTGACGGCGCTTGGAGATCTACAACTGGTTTTGTTCCTCAACTCAACACATGGTACCACATAGCTGGAACTTATGATGGTTCTGTAATAAGGCAATATGTTAATGCTGGTGCGACAGGAGGAACAGTAACTTATAGTGGAACACCTCAAACAGGAGGACAAATTCGACTAATGAGAAGATGGGATGATACCGTGATTTCATCAAATCTAATAGATGGCGACCTTTCAGTTGTACAGATTTATAATAGAGCTCTCACAGAGCAAGAGATAACAACAAACTACAATATACTTAGTAGTCGATATGCCCCAACTTTCACTAACCCAACAGCAACTGTTGGTTCAGCTGTGCAAGTAGTTGCTCAAAGTCCGTTTAGTGGTGGAGGTAATAGTTATCAATTCTTCAATGCAAATGCTAATTCATACATTGATTTTGCTGCTAGCTCTGATTGGGCAGTAGGTACAGGAGATTATACTATTGAATGGTTTCAATATACAACAACTACGTCTATTCCACCATACCAAAGAGTTTTCACTGTCGGTGATTATCCTACAATAACTATAGGTGTTAGTAACGAAGGTGGTACTTTTTATTATTGGGCTAATAACTCATTTAGATATTCTTCGTCTAGTGCAATAACCACAAATGTTTGGCAACATTGGGCTATAGTTAGACAAAGTGGAACAACAAGAGTATATAGAGATGGTACACTTCGCGGCAGCTCATTTGTTGATACGAATAACATAAATAACACGACTACAAAGCTTACGATTGGTGCTGAGAATAATCACGGTACAAATGCTACTTTCGTGGGTTATATCACTAATTTCAGATGGATTAAAGGGCTTGCTGTTTATACTGGTAATTTCACCGTACCTACATCAGCATTGACGGCAACTGCGATTGCTAATCCGTACGGTGGTTCTAATACTGCTGCAATAGGCGAAGGATTCACAAAGCTGTTGTTAGTTCCTTGATATCGTATCTTTTTTAGTAACTATTGGAAATTCACTATATCTTAGTGTAACAAGTTTCCCATCTGTTTCACAGATACAAGTCTTTCTGTTCCTCTTTATTAGCTTATATTTGGTTACGCCAACCTCGAATATATCCCCGATAGACAATAGAAACTTATTGTTTTTGATTTTATCCTCTTCTTTCTTGTATGAGAAAAAGAATCTGGTGGGCTTCTTTATTTCTTGTCTGCAACACTTAGAGATTATGGATGCGTTAATTCCAGTTTCAAGAGAAGCTTGCTTTACTGACTCAAACTCTCTTATAAAATTCATTTCTAAATCAAACATCAATACTGCTTTATTGAATTTTTGGCAAGCATTTTTAATTTTTTGATTGTCTATTTTATTTCTATGCTCAATAAGTTTATTCCTGGTTTCATCAGTGTGTTGCTTTTTGAACATAGGATGTGATAGTCCTGAGTTTCTGTTTGAAGCTTCTTCTTTAAATTCTAGACTATGAGTTTTCCCAAAAAATCCATTTCCTTCACCCATTTGTAAAATACTCATGAGCTTCAGTGTTTCTTCTTTGTGTTTGAATCCAATATTTTTCCCTCTTCTACTTTTAGATATTTTTGATTTAGATTCCTCTGAATGTGATGATCCAAGCCTGCCGTCGCCTCCATCAGTTGTGTTTACAAGCGGTCCTTTTTGAATGTCCCGTCTGCCGATTAGAGATATAAGTCTTTTTTCTATTTCTATTGACTCTGTATTAGAAATAGACTCGTGTATTTTTATTGTAATTATATCTATGCCTTTTTCACGCAGGCTTTTTATTTTATTTCCCTTGAACCTAGACTTATCATAGATAGTATCTTTTATTCTGTTGTTTATGCCTTTACCAACATAGAATGGCTCGTAGTCGAATTTATATTCCCCATAAACATATTCTCCAGGTTTTGAAGAATCAAATAAAATATAAACATAATGCGATTCCATATCATATTTCAGCCTCTAGCTTTTTAATTTCCATCATAATAGCATTATACTCTTCCTTTTTCTGCATCATAGTTTTCTTAGCTTTTTTCCTGTCTTGATAAACATCTTTAAGCATTTGAATTGTGGGTGAATTACGCTTCAAGAAAACTGAGCCATTAACACATACGACATGCTTCGCGGAGTCTATTTCTACCCCATTCGTGCAATGTGTTAATCTAAACTTATCTTGGTATCCAACGAAGTTTTCACATGCGATAAAAAACTGTATTTGAGTTGTGGGATAGAGAGAAGCGAAATCATAGATGGCTACCCAACGATTCATTCCAACCGATGGATCCTTAACCCAACCCCCAGTTAGTGCTGGTGCTGAGTCAGAGTTTTCATCTTTTTCTCCTCTAAAAAGCACTATTTGTTCATCATTTCTGAATCTGTTTCTTAGAACACCCTCCGTGATAGCTAGTGAACCAAGCGCATTATTTATTTGTGAAATAACGTCTGTGATTTTTATCTGAGATAACGAAGAAATAGCGTAAATAATAGAAATATAGTTTCTAGCTTCGTGAATTCTTTGTACCAACACAGAGTCAACCGCGTTGTAATACATGAACGTCTCGAAATCTTCTTCATATAACTTTTGTAAAGAGCCATTATACTTGATTTTCTCTACTCCTACTAGCTTACTTGCGACAAAATCAAGAGATGATGATTCCTTTACTTTGATAGAAGTATCACAAATTTCATAAAGTTGCATATAGTCAAATACCATCCTATGTAACGGAAGCTCATAGTTAGTCATCCAAACTTTATTAAGTCGCTTAGTTACAGATGAAACTGCTGGATCGATAACATATTCTTTACCATTTACAACTTTTCTGAGTTTTCTGCTTCTATTTACAAGATAAACCCAGTCATAATTAATGAAGTTCCAGCCAGTAATGAGTGGCATTTTAATAACCATCTTATAAAAGAAGTTATAAAGCATATCAAACTCGTCTTCATACTTAATGTATTTCAGGCTGTATTTGGTTCCAAACTTCTCAAAGTATTTATTTGTATTATTGCATATCCTTTCTTGCATTTCGATTGGCATATCTTCCAAGCCAAGAAGAATAATCTTATCGTCATAGACAATAGAGATTGATAAGACTCTTGTCGGTGCTGTTTCGGCATCCGGGAATCCCGCCTCAGATATTTCAGTTTCAATATCAAGGAAGAATATTTTAGGAAGATTGTATTCGAAAATTTCAGTCTTCTGTGCTTCAGGCAGAGCATCCAGAAATTCGTAAATTGCATATCTATCAGGATTCGTTACAGGTATCTTTTTGACTGGTTTTCCGTCCCAAGACTTGAAACTCGGATCTTTTTCTGGATCCGAGTCTTCACAATTTACATATTTCGTTGGGTTGGGCCAATCAAAGTATTTTAACTTGATGTCGCCTGATTTGTCGACAAAGCTCACTACCAATCTCTTGGTGTGAGCTAAATATTGAGTGTCTATAAGCATTTTCTTTATTAATTTAAAATTCTACATCAAAGTATTCCAAGAGTTGTTTAGTTCTAGTATTTTCAAAAACCAACTCATCTCTCCTCATCATTTGAAACTCATACCATTTGGTATTTTGGAAGAGAGTTCTGATAAATTTGACGTTTTCGCTTTCTAGTAAATCTATGTCTAGCATAAGACAAAGGGTCTTTTTGTCTTCTTCACCTTCAAAGGCAATAATTGCACCGTTCGAGTCTCTTTCGAGTCCCTTTTTTGCATAACAAATAAATATAGTTTCTAAGGACTCACCAGTGGGTAAATGCTTGAGAATTATTTTATCATTTACTTGTAGGTCTGTGATCTCTTCTTTTACGAATAGTCTCGTCCAACGAAATATTTTTTGCTTTTCAACTACTTTTTGTCTTGGCTTGAAATCACTGCCGTCGAAATCGACTTTATTCAAATCAATTGACTTTGCTTGTTCTACCAGCATATCATGATAACTAGACCCAGATTTGATTTTTTGTCTTAGTATTTCTTCTCTTGATGGAAATGGTTCATTCATAACAATTATATCAGACAAGATATATTAGTTTAAGCCAAATGTTTCAATGCCTCATAAAGAACATTATCGTTTGCGAAATATTTTTCTCTAATTCTAATTCTACTACTTGATACTATATTATATAGAGACAAAAGACGGGTATTTTCTCTAAGAATCTTTTGTGTTTCTTCTGCTGTGAAAGTATCACCGCCTGCTCTGAATCTCCTTAGCGCAGTCTTAAAAAGGTCAAGTTTTTCTTGCGTTAGTGTAACTCTTGTTGCCATTTCATTCCAAGTTTCTTCTATTATATCTTCGCTTTTATTAACAGCTTCGACCCACATATCATGTAGTTTTTTTCTTGAGCCAACTTTATCTATTGCTTCATTTACTTCTATGTAAACTCTATCTTTCTGAACTTCTCTTAAATACTTATCGAATTCTTTTTGCTCGTTTATTTTTTTCTCTTTAATATCATCACTACATTTCTGGTTTTTAATTAATTCTATGATATCATTCAAGCCAGTGTATCTATAATTCTCTGCAATATCTGATTTAGTAATAGCGATGATCATAGCTGCTACTTCGGAATTTACTTCGAAATCGAATACTTCAACATCTAACTTAGTTGCATAATGATTTGTAGACAAGTATATTTCCTTTGATTCCTTTATGCCATTTTCAGATAATCGATATGCTAACACTGCGGTGCCTTTCTTAAACCACATACCCATTACTTTTTCAAGTCTATCTGCAAGTGATTTGTGATAGTAGATTTCCTCAGATTCTTCTTTAAGCCATTCTTTATCACTAACTTCTTCTGACGGATAAATATCACTTTCGCCTTTTTCATCTACTACTTTCACTGAATTTGGAGCGTATATTACGCCAAATTTTTTTGACTTAACACTATTGCCTTCCGGTATGTTATCTTCAAGATATTCTGAATAAATTGAATCATCTCGATGTAAACGTGATCTCAATATCGAAGACCAAACAGCATCCTCCGCTTCAATATATTCACCATAATACTCAGACCAAACCTGATTTCCTGAGATATAACCACCATCAGTTTCACATAATTCTTTGAAGTTGCCAGGCTTTACGGGTTGCCATGTTTGTAACCTGTTGTCTATAAGAAACCTGAATGTGTCCATATAAGGATACAAGTCGAAATTCGTATTACTAAGCCTGACCGTCATTTTATTTTCATCATCACTATTGTTAAAAGACATAATATCACCAAACTTCAGTTTAGCCCAATCTACCAGAAGGTTTTCTTCTTCTTCGTGAGTCCAATAAACTCGGTCTATATAATATCCTTTATCCGTAGTCCAGAGAAGTGCCCTGGCTGTGAGATTGCCTGAATCATTGACCTTAATAATAAGTTTAACAACACTAGTGTTTTTGACATAAATACCAAAATAATCCTGACATGATTCATGCCTCATGCAAGAAGACTGCAATGTTCCTCTTTTAACTCTGGTGTAAGTTTTTTCATGATACCATTTTCTTACATCATCACCTTCAACTAGTCTTATATCAATATCTTTGTTTATAAGCAGTGACATCTTGGCTTTAAACCTGTTCCCAAATCCTTCAAGAGCCGGATCACTTACTTTTATTCCGTTAGCGTCGAGTATCGACTTGACTAAACGGTTTATAGTCGTTTGATTAGAAGCTGATGCAAATATATCTTCTTGTGAATCACCTGCTGATAGTCTTCTAGTTGCTTGAGTATCCGGTAAAAAACTAAGCTTACCTAATTCATTGGAAAGCTTAATAAAGTTATAATTTGTTTTGATGTCATTAGGAAGTATTCCTAGTAATAAATCTGCAACTTTATCACCTTCCATACTTTTGAGTATTCTCATGAAGTCATCTGAGGTTTGTATGATAGATTCAAATAAGAATTGGTCATAGCTTTTTATCAGCATTTTTAGAATAAAATATTTTAATATATATATAAAATTCTAAATCTCAAATGTTCCAAAAGTTACTTGAATTTAAACAAGCACAACCCAAAGAATTCAAACCTATAAAGTCTTTTTATTTGCAAGATACCTTAAATGAAAAAATCTGGACTGACTTTAAGATTGATGATAGTATCAGATCAGATCTGTTAAGAATAGCTGAAGATTATGTTGAATTTCTGGAAATAGATGATGTCAAAGTGCAAGATATTGTACTTGTTGGATCTCTGGTTAATTACAATTGGAGCAACTATTCGGACTTCGACGTTCACATTATATTTGATTTTTTAGAGGTTAACGATGATGTTGAATTGGTTAAAAAATACTTAGATGCACAAAAGAAGATATGGGGATTCAGACATGAGTTATTAGTCGCCGGCTACGAAGTTGAGTTATATTCTCAGGATACAGCTGAAGAAAATATATCTGGAGGTGTGTTTTCTCTTTTAAAAAACAAATGGTTGAAAAAACCAGTGAAAGAAGACTTCGAGCCAGATGAAAAACTCATAAAAAAGAAGTCCAAAGCTATTATGGATCAGATAGATGAGGTCGAGCATGATTTTGAAGAACAATATTCGTATCAAGAACTTGCAGATAAATGTAATAGAATCCTAAAGAAAGTAAAAGATAATAGACAAAGAGGCTTAGAAAAAGAAGGAGAGTTTTCAATTGAAAACCTAGTATTTAAACTCTTAAGAAGAAATGGTTACATTGGTAAACTCATGGATCTAAAATCAAAAATATACGATAAACAATTTAAATAAAATGGCAAAAGTAAGACTAGCAGATGTTGAAGATTTAATCAGGGAAATATTTGAAGAAGGTGATGGTAAAGTATCTTCTGTTGATTCAACCTACGAAAAGATAGACGAAGAAACCAACAAACTGGTTATTTCTATGCATCATGTTTCTATGGGTGAAACTATTGTTATGCACACTAAATTCATCTTCAAAACAGATAAACAAAAGTCTTGGGTAATAGAAGACTCATTTATTTACCTTTATGATATCAATTGTACTTATCACAGAATTGAGTTCGAAAATAAATTGGATCTTAAAAATAAAATCAAAGATATAATAGAATCAAATGACTTCGGTAAAGATATGCAGATTCTCTCAGACTTTATTGAAGCACCTGCGATGTTCCTTAACTATTATATGAAAAAGAATAATATCACTGATTATTCTATCTTTGATGTTACATATGATCCAAAATTCAAGACAATATCTTGTGATAAAATGACTTTCGACTTTGATATCAATGTAAATAATAGCTATACTATCAAACTTTCGATTAAGAAAATAGAAGCTGAAACCGAAGACGAAGTTGATATTTATAAATTCCACTTCTCACTTTTAGATTCTAACTCAACCGTTGAAAGCGATACTTTGAAAAATATACACTTTACAATTGGTTCTGAAGTCGCAAGAATGCTCGATGAAAAGCTCAAGTAAAAAAATAATATATAAAAAAAATAAACTAAAACCATGCCTTACAATCCAAATAGTCCTTCCTACCAAACTAGTCAATCAAGAGTAATGTCATTTAATGACTTCGAACAAAGAAAAGGAGAAGAAAAAGAAGAGCTTGCTCAAATGAAAAGAAACTTCAAAAAAAGAGGTGAAATGCACGATGCACCAGGTGAAACAAAAAATAAGTGGAATAAGATTACCAATAAAATCGATCACCTTTCTCACGAAGAAGTAGAAGACAATCTAGAAGCTTTAGAGGAAAAACACCATCACGACATCAAGCATTATATGTTTTTCAAAAATCTCAAAACACTTCATAGACTTACTCACAAGATGTTAGAAATTAACAAACATCAAATAGACCAAATGCTTCATGAGCATGATTGGGCATCAGATCACGTTGCTACTTCAAAGGACGATATAGAAGAAGTATTCAACTGGATTATGGGAAGCAAAAACTAACTTGTATAATGCTGACTAAATATGCTGATTTTATTTTAGAGAAATATTTGTTGAATGAGTCAATTCTGAATGCTTCGGACAGATTTACGTCTGCTCTTAAATTGTCTAATTCTCCGCTCGCTTATGCTATTTTATCCAAGATATCAGGGGATTACGATTTAAGGTCTAATTATTTCGACTTAGGAAAAGATGCTGAACACATTAGCTTTATTGCCGATGCAAAAGCCTCTAAGATAGACCGAGAATTCGTTATTTTGAACTATTCAATATTGAGTAATATTAACAAAGCTGCGGCTGCTAAAATGGGTTTCGATAAGGAAAAACTCTATCACCCAGAACCTGGTGAAGTAGGAGAAGTCGTTTCTAAACTTGGTAATGATATGCTTATTTACTTCGATGATAAAGGTGAGAAACAATTCGTTACAAAGGCTTGGTATACTAGACCAACTGATTATATTTTCTACAATTCCAATAGACAAGATATTAGAACAGGTAGAGGCTTACGTGCGCTTCTAACTACTTTATCCATTGATTTTACTGATAAAGAATTAGAAGAGCTAGTAAATAAATTCAAATCTGCAGTCAAAATATTAGATGATATGTTTAGCTTCTTTGAAGTAGTTGAAGGAGATGACATATCACACTATTATAGTAGTCTTAACTATTCTAATGTAGATGACGGTGAATTAGGAAACTCGTGTATGGCTTCAGCACCTAAGAGCTTTTTTCAAATCTATGTAAAGAATCCAGAGGTATGTAAACTTGTTATTCTAAAAGATCCCTTAAATCAAAACAAAATATTAGGTCGCGCCCTACTTTGGAAGCTATCATCACCTGAAATAATGTATATGGATAGAATCTATACAACCAAACCGTCTGATGTTGTGTTGTTTAGAGAGTTTGCTAAAAAGAATGGTTGGTCATATAAATCACAAAATAATAATGATGATTCAGCAGAAGTAGTTGATCCAAATGGTAATAAAGTCGATTATCACCTTTTAGAGGTAGTAATCAAACCCCTAAATTATACAAAATATCCTTATCTCGATACACTTAAATACCTCAAAAGAGATTACAAATATTACGTCCTATCAAGTTCTGAAGATGTCGAATGGGATTTTAAGTTGATATCAACAGAAGGAAGCTGGGATGGGGCTTGTGAGTATTGTAATGCAACTGGTATACAACCATGTGAGCAATGTGATGGAGATGGTGTAGTAGGGTGCCCAGAATGCGATGATGGTTACAAAGCATGTCCTAAATGCGACAAGGAAGGAGAAATAAATTGCCTCAAGTGTGGTGGTGAAGGTGAGGTAAATGATGAAGAATGCGAAGATTGTAAAGGCGACGGGTTAGTAAAATGTGAGGATTGTAATGGTGAAGGAAGTACGGAGTGCGATAGATGTGATGCTGAAGGTGCTATTGAGTGTGATGAATGTTATGGTCGCGGTCAATATGCATGTAGACATTGCTAACAAGATGTATCTTCGAATATCCTAATGACCTCATGATACTCGCTGAGTATTCCTTTCTTTACTTTATCGTCATATTTTAATCCATTGATATAATCTTCAATCAATTGCTTGAATTCTAATTGAAATTGTGGTAAGTCTTGTATATCTAACTGCTCTTCTGCTTCTTTTTTCTCAGTTATTGCTTCATCTTCAATGTCATCTAAATAATTAATTGAAGCGAAAGATCCATTCTGTAAAGTGGCTTCAAGCTTTCTTCTTAATTTCCTATTGCTAACAAGTAACTTATTGGAAATAAATAAATCTATCCAATTATTCATATCAACCGATTCTAATTTACTTAGATCAGACTCTGATGTGATATAAACCTTTTCGTAAACAGGTGATACCATATTCTTCCAAAAAAACTCCTCACCGGTTTCCATATCTAAGGCAAAAATACCTTTCTGATTCCCAAAATCATTCCTGTCCATCTGGAAAATGTTACCAACAAAAGTAAAATTCTTGTGCCTATCCAAGATGTGTATGTGCCCAGAGTAAACACCTTTGAAGGTAGAAAATTCTTCTACATCTATCTTGTCGGGGTTTTTATGTGCAACAGAAGTTAAATGCATTTTAGCACCATTCAAATCAGAATGACAAAAAAGATAATCTGCATTTTTGTTCTCTATGATATTTTTAATTTGCTCACTCTTTTTCTCTATATAAGGCATCATTAACAACTTCTTACCGCAAAAATCAAGTATGTCAGTCTTCTCCCAAATGGTTACATTGGGTATCCACTTGAATGGTCTAATAGTGTTAATCTCACTGGATGACTTATGCCAGCAGTCATGATTGCCTAAAATAATATGCAAAGGGGCTATTGCAGCTAACTGCTCGACAATTTCTAATCCAAAGTTGAGAAGATTGATGGGAATGACATTCCTGTTATCAAATAAATCACCTAAGTGAACTATAATATCACCATCATCAACCTCTGACTTAAGTAAAGGAATCAAAAAATCTGAAAAATATTGCTTGTGTATTTTAAACCAATCCTCACTTTTATTTGGAAAACCTAGACCTATATGTGTATCGCCTATTAAAAAAACTCTTGACATGCTTATTATAGTTCAGTAGGATTAGTTTAGTTTATCCGATTTTTCAAGATTTTCAGCTTCCCATAAAGGCTGTAGATTTGTATAGTGATTTAATTTCAATAATTGTTCTTCCGAAGCAGCAATAGAAATCGGAACAACATGGTCAACATGCCACTCGCCTCGATTCTGCCAATTCATTCCTTCTGTGAATTTAGACTCAATATGACTTTTGAATGTTTCGTAGTCACAACCTAGAATTTGTTCTGTACGTGAATTCTTTCTATAACCACCTCGAGATATAGCCTTTCTGATTACTTCACGAGCTACTGTTTTAGCTTTATATAAGTCATCTACTTCCATTCTTTTCTTTCGATATTCTATATCTTTACGTCTAATGGTGGTCTTGTTCTGTTGGCGGTATTTTTTGTTTATTGGTTTTCTATACAAAGAATCACATTCTTTGCAATGGTCTTTAAATCCATGTGTTGAATCTTTTCGTGAGCTGAAGTTATCTATAGACTTAGTAACACCACATTTCGAGCATACTTTCTCGACAATATCATTTCTTTCAACACAATTATTGCATGTTTTGAATCTTGGTTTAAAGTTTTCAATCTCCAAATCTAGTTTACAAGTTTTACACCTTCTTGTCTTTTTTTCTTTTGACTTTATTCTTCCACAATTGGGACAACCATGACCGTATTCATGTTGGTGTAGACTTTGCTCGAATCTGCCGTGCTGCGGACATACAATCACAATCTTGCCATCCACGACATTCAAATCTGGATAGCTGTATTTATTTTTGTGTATATCTAGAAGATTATCGAGCCTTTCTTGATTCAAATATGTAAGCTTATGTTTGTCTCTAGCGCATTGTCCACAGCCTTGTCCCGCTAAAACATTGTCAGCTTTAATTTCAAATGCACCGTGTGTTTTACAGATTAGAATGACTTTCGTCCTTGTATTAATATATTCGACATTAGAGTAATCATATTTGTCTCCGTGAATTGATTTAACTCTCTCAAGATATTCTTCTGTTGTTATTTTTCGCATTTATTTACGTTTTTAAGAATAGAAAAAAATTAGTTTTTAAGTTTAATATATATTATGTGTTTGTGAAAAAGTTTGAGATAGAGACAAACAATTTTCAAATATATATAGAAACAAAACACAAAAAAATAATATAAAAACATGCCATTACCGCATTTTACGCAACTTTTGATGACTGGTAGTCCCGGTGGCCCCGGCACAAAACCACAAGAACCAGTATATAAAAATCTGTTTGAAATAACATTTATTGTACCAACTATTCTTCAGGCACAAGGTAGAAGTGCTATCATGTTGCTTCAGCAAGCCACATCAATCGATTTAAACTTAACCGAAGACATTGAAAGAGCAACTCAGAGGTTCAAATATTCTACCAGAAAATTCGTTACAACTCCTAGTGATACTTCAAAGGATTTCACGATTAAATTTAACGTGAATGTTAATGAGAAGGGTGCCATGGAAACTTGGAACGCTTTGAAAGCATGGTATGATTTGGTTTGGAATTCGCAGAATGGTGTGCTCCATTATAAAGCAGACATCATCGGTACAATTATTGTTAACGAGCACGATAGAAAAGGTCTTGTCTTGAGAAGAGTTACTTATCAGAATGCTCAGATATATGGAATTGATGGTATCTCACTTGATTGGAGTCAGAATACTGAAATCTGGGAAGTAAACGCTAAATTTGTGGCGGATTATTGGATTGATGAGTACATCGATGGAAACTTCGTTATTAATCCACCCAGAATCGTTGGTTATCCATAATAGATTCATGTTTATCGATAACGATATATTTAGTTCCTACAAAAACAAGAGTGAAGCTTGGATTTTCAAAAACAATCCGAGTTTTCACTCTTTTGTTTTTTCGCTTTTCAATATTGATATTAGTTGGCGCGAAAAATTTTATTTGTATCACAACAATCTTTCACTACCACCAATTTGTTACTGTGGAGGTAAGCTCAAGTTTATTGGTTTGACTAAGGGATATAGACAATATTGTTCTGGTCGATGTAAGGCTAGGGATCCAATATTAAACGAAATAGTAAAGCAGAAGAATTTAGAAAAGTGGGGTGTTGACAATCCGATGAAGTCAAATGTCGTAAAGGATAATCATAAGCAGTCAATTATCTCTAAATATGGCGTTAGTAATATATCTAAGCTTCAAGAAACGAAGAAGAAAGTCGCCGAGACTAATCTTGAAAGATATGGAGTTAATTATTTATCTCAATTATCTAAAAACAAGCATAAGGCTTCAGTGTCAATGTCCTTGAAATCGGATAAGTTGAACTCTTTAAAGAATGAATTATTGAAAGAGAGAATCACTAAGCGTGTAGGTGACTTCGGAATTAGTTTTATTGAATTTGTAAAGGCTTCTCAATACAAAATGCTATGTTCTAGTGGTCATGAGTTTGAAATTCACAAGACTATGTTGAATGATAGGACAAGAAACCAAAATACAATCTGCACTATTTGTAATCCTATAAATCATGGATCTGATGCACAGAGGCAGATTTACAATTATGTCTCTAGTCTTTACTCTGGTGAGATTAGATTCAACTTTAGATATTCGCAAAAATACGAGATAGACATATTTTTACCTGAAATGAATATCGGTTTCGAATTTAATGGTTTGTGGTGGCACTCCTCAAAATATAAGAGCAGAGAATATCATCAAGTCAAGCTTGATTATTTTGAATCTAGGGGAATACGGATATTTTATATTTGGGAAGATGATTGGATATTTAAAAGAGACTTTGTTTTATCTTGTGTCAGAGAAGTTTTTTCCTGTGATATTTTGCCTTCAGAATTTTCAATTGTTGAGTTGAATGCGCATAGTATTATAGGTATAATTACTGAAAGTGAATTGCGAGCATTCATTGAATATAGCTTAGTTGAAGGTGAAGTTGTGGTAAGAAAGATAGTTGGGTCTGTACATACTATCAAGAAGTTGACAAGTCATCTTCAGAAGAAATATAATTGTATTCAGATTTCCACAAGTTGTAGTTTTTTGTCTTCTATGCTCGATAATCTTGGTTTCGGTGTTTATGGTCAATCGAGTTCTTATTTGCAGCCTATTATTTCCAATAAAAGGATAGGGTTGACTACTTTGAAGAGTCCGATTTTATTGTCTAAACCTGTTGATAATATTACAGCAGTTTGGATGAATTCTCTAAAAAGATGGATAAAAACTTTTTCTGAATAAAGATTAATAATAATATGAGTAGATTTTTTATTATAACTGATTATAATCACTTACCAAATAATATAGAAGAGTCCTGGATATCTAGATTTGTAGAAGAGGATGATGATTATCTTATTTATGACAGAGCTGATAGGTGGCAGGAAAGTAGTCACATCAAGAAGCAAGTAAATGTTGGTGAGAATATTTATGACTTTGCATATTTTATTGTGGAAAATTGGAACAATCTACCAGATATCATGATATTTGTCAAGGCGGACGTAGTGCCTAGACACTGTGGTGAGGAGAAGTTTTCGAAGTTGATTGAAAGTGAAACGTATACACCGATTGAGAATTATAATAGGAGCGTGTCGAAATATTATCCAGGTGCATATGCTTATGTTGATGATTATGACGGTTATTGGGAAAATAAAAGAGAAATAGATTATCTATTAAGTAATATTCACCAAGGTAGAAGATTCCTATCATATAAGTCTTTTTTAGATGAGGTATTTGAAGATGCATCTGTTTCTGACTATATTAGGTTTGCGCCAGGTGGCAACCATTTGATACCTAGAAGTAGTGTAATTCGATATAACAAGTATTTTTATGAGATGCTGAAAGAAATCACCTCATGTGAAGTAAGACCAGGAGAAGCTTTTTTGCTAGAAAGAGCTATATATACATTATATACTAATGACTTCAAAATAAGAGAAAAATATAGAGGCTAGAAGTTTTATATATATCATATGCCTTCAAAAACACCTAGACAAAGACGATTCATCTTTGCGATACGAAGAAAGTATGGAACCAAATCTGATACACCGAAAAAGTGGAAATGGGTTTGGGGTAAAGAATGGACAAAGCTTGAAGAATCTATTGTCTTGACTTTTGGCGAATGGCTTAAAAATAATATCTAATTATATACGTGAAACATTTAAAAAGCATTGAAGAATCTTATTCTTCTGATATAGAAGTTAAGTTTGTAAGTAAAACAGATAGGAACAATTGGATATCTGTCTTCAAATCAAGAGATGGTAGAATCACTAAAATAGAAAAATCTCCACGGGTTACGTTGAGATTTCCATTCAGTGAGGGTCAATATTTGAATATGAGTGTAAGAGATTGG
>JACCDW010939143.1_pt1 | contig 45735 bp, 38 predicted proteins | sample 7449781 | NCBI WGS metagenome assembly JACCDW01 (sample SAMN15323449, study PRJNA562643) | freshwater metagenome | isolation source: river surface water | place: USA:Blue River Watershed | collected 2017-08-18
CCCTTGCCACTGATCATCATTACCTGTTTGGTCCTTGATTTTTTTGCAGGATGGCTCTGCCATTTTGTGGAACACCAGGTTCCGCTTTTCTGGCGTTTTCACATCATCCACCATGCAGACAACAACGTGGATGTAACCACCGGTCTTCGCCACCACCCACTGGAATCTGTTTGGCGGGGTGTCTTTTTCTATATTGGTATTTTTGTGGCCGGTGCACCCATGTTTGCTGTTTTGCTCTACCAAACAGCCCTTGTTTTCATTACGGGTTTCACCCATGCCAACATCAGCCTTCCCAAATGGCTTGACAAATCATTGAGCTGGTTCCTGGTTTCTCCCAACATGCACAAGGTGCACCACCACTGGAAACAACCCTATACAGACAGCAACTATGGAGCTGTGTTTTCCATCTGGGACAGGATGTTGGGTACCTTCATGAAGCTTGATCCCTCCAAGATCCGTTATGGCCTGGATCAATACTATCCGAACGAAAAAGACGAGGATTTTGTAAGGCTGCTGAAAAGACCATTTCAAAAATTAAAATAAGGGTGAAAAATATTGCTGTCATTCCCGCCCGCTTTGCGGCCAGTCGATTTCCAGGAAAACTGATGCAGAGGATTGGTGAAAAAACCATCATCCGAATGGTTTACGAAAATGCTGTTGCCATGAATCTTTTTGATCAAGTGCTGGTCGTTACAGACAGCGACGAAATCATGAATGAGATTCTTGCTGCTGGCGGGGCCGTAAAAAAAAGCACCAAAGACCACCAGAGCGGGAGCGACAGGATTGCAGAAGCCATTGCCTCCATGGATGTTGATGTGGTGGTGAACATTCAGGGGGATGAGCCCTTTGTTGAAAAAGAACCACTCCAGGACCTGCTCAACTGTTTCAAGGAACCTGGCGTAGCGGTTGCCTCGGTCATGAAAAAATTCGGGGAAGGAGATGAGCCCGAAAACCCGAACCAGGTAAAAGTAGTTTGCAACAAAAACAACGACGCACTCTATTTCAGCCGTTCTCCGATACCTTTCAAGCGAAACCGCAGCGCAGATCTGCCTTATTTTAAACATGTTGGCGTCTATGCCTACAGAAAGGAAACCCTGCTCGATTTCACCCAGTGGCCCATGGGCGCCCTTGAACAAGCCGAATTGCTGGAACAGTTGAGGTATCTTGAAAACGGCGTTGCCATCAGAATGGTAGAAACCAAAACAAGCAGCATTGGGATTGACACACCAGAAGATCTTGAAAGGGCAAGGGTTGAATACAAGTCTTCGCTGAAGGGTTTTTAGGTCCTTTATTTTCTCTTAAAAACAGGAACCGTGCTGCAGGGCTCGCCGTACATGAGCGATTTGACCACAGGCAAGAGTTTGATGGATATTTCTGCATAGGCATACTCGGGCACAGGCTTGTCTCCACAACCTTTCACAACCACTCGCTTTCCTTCATAGGCCGCCGGGTCAATTTGTCTGATGTTTTGGATAAATACTTGTTTAAACGCCTCTTCGGGGGTTCCGGAGATGATGGATCTGGCGATTCCGGAAAGCTTTGAAGCAACCAGCATATAGGCCCACATGGGAACAATCGCATCGGTTGAACAATAGACGGCAACATCGCGGTCGCTGTATGGGTTCCAATCGTGCTGATCAAGGGCCTCCCTGAAATCTTTCTCCTTGAGCAACATTTCCATGAACAGAAAATTTTTCAGGTCAAATGCCAAGGGCTGTTGGTCTGGGTAATATTGTTCAAGGTTGATGGTGATCAAACCACTTTCCGCAACCTTGTTTCTGATCTCTTCCATGGTGCAAAGTTACCTAAAATGCAACAGCCACCCTTGGGGTGGCTGTGCGTTTGTTTTCTCATGAGCAGTATGTCATCAGTATCCGGCGTCCCTTCTTTTATCAACGATTTTCATTGATTTTTTCAAAGACTCCATCGTGCTGTATCCTGCGAATTGCTTCATTTGTGACTCAAGCGCCTTCTTTTGACCAACAAAATCGATTGTTGAAGAAGGAAGAGCACCAACCTGATTCACTTTAATATAGTATACACCATTTTGACCGTCAATCACGTCTGATGTATTAGACAAGTTCTTTTTGTTAAACGCTGCACCAATTACTTTTGTTTCTGAACCAAGGTTGGGAACAAAAGGATCGGCAAACCTGACCGTGTCTGTTCTTCCGGTTGTTCCACCGAGCAAAGCAGCCAATTTGTCGAGGTTTTTCTCAGAACCTGCCTTTTGGGCCACCATTTCTGCCTTTTTCTTGTTCCTGAGGGTTGGCTCTACCAATACCCTTGCAACTGATGCGGGCTGAACACCTTCTTTGATATCGTTGGTAACCATGGCTACCACATATTGGTCTTTGAGATCAAATGGCTCAGAAACGGTACCCGGTTTGTTTTCAAATATCCATTTTACGATAGCCCTTGAAGCAAGTGGGCCAGCGCTGTAATCCATTTCCTTGATGTTGTCTGCGATCAACTTGTTGATCTTCATCTTGGCGACAGTCTCGTCAAAAGACTTTTGATCCCTGCTGCTGCCCACAAACTGGGTTGCAGCGGAAGAGGCTGTGGCATCGGTTTCTTCGCTGGCCACAATAGGCTTGGCGAGATAGGCAACCTTGTAGGCCTCTTCGAAGTTTTTCTGGTTCAGGACCTCAATGATATGGTAGCCGAATTCGGTTTTTACCACCTCCATGCTTCCTTTGGGTTTGTTGAAAATGAAGTCAGCAAATTCTTTTGCCAGGTTCATGTCAACAGAAGAGAAATCATACTCTCCACCCTTGGCCTTGCTTCCCTGGTCATCGCTGAGGGTTGCTGCCAAAGCACCAAAGTTTCCGCCAGCTTTGATCACCGCGTAAATGCTATCGATGCTCTTTTTGGCTGCGCTGTCGCTGCGTCTTTGCTGACCCGTTTGAGGATCAACAATTCCCACAAGGATATGCCTGCACTTTACAGAGTCGGGCAATGATTTGGATTGTATTTTTTTTGCGATCACATAGCTTCCTCCATCGAGATAAGGACCAGCAACGGCGCCAACAGGCAATGAAATGATGGTATCCTTGGCGGCCATCTGGAGTTTTGACTTCAGGGCAAATCCATCAAAAAATGGAAGCGATGTATTGTTTCTTGTAACAAAGCTTTTTGCATCAGGCGCGGAATAAAGTGCGGCCTTCAGCTCATTGAGCTGATTGTAAACCTTTGCAGAGTCCTGTGGGGTGGGGTTTGCGCTGAAAGAAACATAGGCAATGCTCTTTACGTGCTCCTGCTTGAACTCGTCCTTGTGTTTTGCAACATAATCGCTGATTTCACTGTCACTTACCTTGATGGTGCTGTCTGCGATGGTGGTATAGGGAACGCTTACAAATGAGATTGAAGCAAAAGAAGCATTGTCCGCAGCCATTTTCTCCAACATCCACTTGGGAACATAAGAGCCCTGTGTAATCAGAGAAGTATATTTCTGTGAGAGCAGGTTGATGCCAATGGGCTTGATCAATTGCTCTTCAATATTCAAAGCATCTTCGGGCTTTGAGCTTTTTTTGACATTGGTGAACCAGTTTTTCGCAGCGTTTACGTCATAGGCTCCGGTGGTCTTGTCAGCAAACATTTGCTTGAACTCCTGTGGGGCGTCATCAGAAAACAATACCGCACCAAGCTCTTTGGGGGTTACTGCCAATCCCAGTTTGGCCGCTTCTCCATTGATCATTTCTTCCTGCACATATGAGTTCCAAACGTTTTCAACGATCGTTTGGGTCATCATATCGTTGGTTTGCATGCCCTGAGAACGGTAGTTTTGCTCAACCATGTTGACTTTCTTGCTGAAATCCACCAATTCAACGTCTTTTCCGTTGATGGATCCCGCCGTGGTGGGCTGTCCGTCAAACATGCTTCCGCCTTTGCCAACAAATGCATCCTGAACCAAAAAGCCGATCAAGCTGATCGCGATCATTGTGGTAAGCAACACTGCTGCCTTGTCCCTGATTTTCTGAATAATTGACATACTGTATATATTATTATAAGAGTTGGCAAAAATAGGGTAAAAATGGTTATTAACAAATTGTGGAAAACGCTATGGTTGCGGTTAATTTAATCCTTTTTTATGCTTCCACCCTTCATATACAAACCGATAGATACCAACACTAATCTGCTACCATGCATTTTAACACAACCGTTTGTTTGCCCGACTGATAATGAATAAAATACTGACCCGGGGGTAGGGGCTCTACATCCACAGCGCTAAGCTCCGAATTTGGCTTTGCTTTCCATTCGCCAACTTTAACACCAAGCAAGGAATACATTGAAATGTTGGTTTTTGTATTGCTCCGGGGGTGTTTAATGTATAATTTATTTGCAGAAGGGTTCGGATACACCGAGAAGCCGGCTGGTACAAAATTATCACGCAGGGAGGTGGTTATATTTTGTGTGGCTGTTCCTTTTGCAACTACATCTTTCAGTTGTGCAAAACGTCCAGGGCTTGTGCTGCCACAGGTAAAATACAGTCGGATGGAAATTGTTTGTCCTTCAGACAAGCCAATCCCGGAAGAACCGTTTAAGGGAAAAAGATACCGTGCAGAAGGGCCGTTGTTGTCCTGTGTCAATGGTTTTTGTGTTGCAAATTCATAACCAATCACCTCGGTTGAATCGGTTGTAAATCCACTGCGTGAATAGACTACAGCAAGCTTAATATTACTGGCCGATGCATAAAAAGCCGTGTTGAATATTAAGCTGTCAACACGGATAGAATAACCAGCGGCTGCAGTAATGGTAAACTGTTCGTAGTTGGTGCGATTTAAATTACCTCCAGGTCCGCCTTCTGCTGTTGTCCACACCCCTTTTGATGTGGCTGCAAATACTTGTCCACGGGTAGGTGAATAGGGGACCAACAACGAATCGGCCACTGCAAACTTCCTGAATGTTGGAGCACTTGCAACAACACCCACCGAGCGGATGGCTGCACTGTCCTGGTTGTTCTGCGTAAACGGCCAATATTGCAACACCGCAGAAGCTTGTACCGGTTGTGCCTGAATGGTTCCCCGCAAAGGGGTTTTCACAGTATCTGCCAATGTTGCACTATGGATAATGTTATTGTTGAATGTTCCAACAACCGATCCGTTCAAACGCAATGTTATGTTTGTATTGGCAACAATTCCATTTGTTGGTTTTAAGCCCAATGGGGTTGTATTGTTAAACCAGGTTGTACCGCCATTTGCGGATACTTCGTAATTAACTGGTGGTAGAATTTTAATGCTGTCAAGAATATTCAAACCAGAAACTACATAGCTCTGTGTTGATGAAGGAGTGCCAATTCCTTGTAAAAAATCAGATAGAGCTGCTGTTACCGCAATAAAAGGTTTGCTTGAGAGTATTGCAGTGTCGGATGTTGTTGAGCTGAAGCCCGCTTTCGACATGCGTACAATATAATAATAGGTATTACCTGCTGCGGGTACATTGTCCATATAACTGAAATTGGCGGCAGAATCTTCGCTGCTGTATTGCGTATTGATTAAACTAAAGTTTTGCTTATCCGAACTTCTGTACAAATCACACTGAATACCGGCCATGGGCCAACTAATGTTCCAGGTAACATTCGCTGTTGTGGAACTAAGGCTTGGTCTGCGTGCCAGAAGATTTGATGCTGATAACTCCGGCACAAATCTTGTATTCAAGTCTGGCCAAGTGTTGTATGGGTTCCATGCAGACATAGCGGGTGTGTTTGCATTAACAAACACAGTATCATTATTATAATACTTTGTTGCTTCTGTTGCCGTTAATTGTTTGCTCCAGCTCACCCTGCCGCTCAGATTTTTGGGCGTACCATCATAATTCTTGGTATTGTATTCTGCATACGTAATGAAAGCCGTATTCGTACCCGCGTCCCATATGCTCCACCCTTCGGGCTTTATTGAAGCGCCCATATAAGAATTAAGGAATACCGTTTTGTTATACGACTTGGCAGCATCTGCGGTGCCTGCATCATTTTGCCAGGGTCGACCCAGTGTATACAAGGTTGTTCCGCGGTTCTTGGTGATCTTACAATCGCGAAATACATATCCATAGCCTGATTCTGCTTTGGTATTGGCCGCGGTTACAAAACCACCTGTGCCGTTGTCTAATCTTGTGCGTGGATAAATGATACAGGTATCGAAAATAATGGTGGATGATCCAAAAATAAAGTCGGTGTTTCCATCAATATAGCTGTTCTTCATGTAGACGCGTGTGCCCCTGTTGTTACCGCCATAGTAGGTGTCTTGTCCCCCATTCATACGGCAATTAAAGAAAACAACCCTGTCTGATGTGGTATAAACAGCAACAGCCTGCGGTCCATCCCCGGGAGCTGGAACAATGGCGCTTGCATTGATACCATAGCCGGTTGCATTTTCAACAGAAAGATTCATGAGCATTACGTCTGCTGCGTTAATGATCACGGTACCACATGTTGACGTGCCAAAAGTACCTCCTGCAGGATTTGCTTTACCCGAATAATTATCATAAGATATTATTGTCTCGGCCATGTTTTCACCTATCAGCTGCAAAAAAGGTTTGTTTGAGGGAATAACAACAGTTTCGACATACTTTCCTTTTTTAATAAAAATTTTCCATGGTGTAGTGCGGTTGTTTGGTGCTGCATTAATAGCATCCTGTACCGAGGTATAATTACCCAAACCATTTTTTGCAACCACTACATCGTATCCACTTGGAATGATTTGACCCTGATTGGCAGTAATAATGGAGTTAAGATAGTTTTCCAAATGGGTATAACCATTGGTAGCAAAAAAGCCACGGTCACTTGCGTTGTTGGGGTTTAAACCATTGGCTGTTTCCCATGCATCAGACATCCCGTCTCGGTCGGTATCTGTTGGCGGAGTAGCTGAAGTCAATGTTGGCCATGCATTCACCGTATTGGCATACGGCGTAGCGTGCGGAAAGCCACCTTGTACATCAATAATTTTTCCAGTACGATTGCGCACATCGTTGGTAACCCTTTCGTCTAAAGTGTCGCGTCTTAAACTTGCGCCAGCATATTGCAAAACCAAATCGTACGCTTGCTGTGCCGTATGGGTTGTTCCTGATAAATAAGCGGATAAAAACGGAGTGCTTGATTTTGATTTAAGTGTATCGGCAGCAATGCCGGTATTCATACTTGCTCCCAACCAATTACTGTTCGTGTTGGATGTTGAGCCATCAACATGGTTTCCCGAAATAAAATATTTAGCATATCCAAATTGTGCACTACTGTCTACGCCTACAATTCGGTATCTCACTCCGCTGCTTGTGTTCGGGCCATACTTATAATAATTGTTTACAAGATTGTACTGTCCACCATCGCCACCGTAAATGGTATTAATGCCCCAGTTGTAAATTACATTATTTCGGAAATCGGCACTTTCAACTGAACCAGCGGGATAGCTGCTGTTACCGGCAAAACGAGGATTCCTGTTTCTGCAATGTGCAAAAAGATTGTGGTGAAAACTTCCGTGAAGCGAACCCCAGATTCCACCATAACCATGATTTTCAAAATCAGCATCCCCTGTTTCAAAATGATAAGAATAGTTCAGTGGCTCTGAAATAATGTTCCACTGCAAAGTAACGCTATCGCCTCTGTAAATTGTTAGCGCTTCATCGTTGCTCCAGCTTACACTACAATGATCTATGATGATATTTTTATTACCAAGATTGCCCAGTGCATCATCCCCACCACTTCCGTCCAGCGGCATACAGGCCGGTGTAAATGGTGCAACTGGCACACCACAATTGGCGGGAGAAGTTTTTAATTGGTTTTTATCCCCCATGCGGCAACGGATATACCGCATGATTACATTGTCTCCACTTATAACCACCGGGTAATCTGCAATACAAATGCCATCGCCTGGTGCCGTTTGTCCTGCAATGGTAGTGTTCTCCCGAATATTCAGTTTAGAGGTAAGATGAATTGTGCCCGATACACGAAAGACGATGGTGCGATGTGTTGCTGTTTGAGTTAAGGCATAACGCAAACTGCCTACGGTGTTATCATCTTTGAGGTGTGTTACCTCAAATACTGTTGTAGGAACGCTTGCGGTTCCCCGTCCACCGGAAGTAAAACGACCAGCTCCTTCAGCGCCCGGAAAAGCAATTTGTTGCGCTGTTACAATATAAGCACAAAGCGTGCAAAAGATAACTGCACCAATTCTCTTCAATTTGGTAATTTTCATATGATTAAAAATAGGGCAATTTTGATAATCAACCATTTGAGGAAATCGCGCGGGATAAAAGCTAATTAGTCGGCTGTTTTATGGCTGTTCAGGGAAATTTTTGGGTTTTCCACATCCACCTGTTGATATCCTGGTTTTTCTGTGGATTACTGCCTTTTTAAAACAATGATTTTGTGGATTGTTTCCAACAAGTTGGGGTTTAAAATTGAATTTTTCTGTTTTGTGATTTTTGGCAACATTTTACCCTTGGTTTATCCACAGGATTTTTATTTTTTTATGGCTGTTGAAAAATATCAACCAATATTTTTTGAATGTTAATAGAGTTGGTCTTTATCAGGAGTAGTCATGATATTGATCATGTGTACAATTGTGAATTGATGTTAATTAATGTGATTATGAGTAGTATAAATTTTGATTTTCAATAGTTTTGAACATTTCCACAACCCTAATAGTAATAGGTCTTTTTATAAATAATAGATAATTATAAATACTACAAGGGATATTAACATTAAAAAAGACCTGAGAAAATCAATTGAATATTCACTAATTTTCAGCCAATGAAACAAATAAAAAATATCATTTTCGATCTGGGTGGAGTATTGATTGATTGGAACCCTGAATACATGTACAAAAAGATCATTGCCGATGATAAAGAGAGAAAGGATTTTTTAGAAAACATTTGTACCATGGCTTGGAACGAAGAGCAGGATGGTGGAAGAAGCATAAAAGAAGCGAACGATTTATTGTTGTCATTATACCCCGATAAGAGCGATCATATCCTCGCCTTCTATCAAAGGTGGGAAGAGATGCTCAATGGACCTATTGAGGGCACTGTTGAGGTGCTGAGGTTGCTTAAATCAAATAATCAATACCGTCTTTATGCTCTGACCAATTGGAGTGCTGAAACTTTTCCTCGTGCTTTAGAATTATTTGATTTTTTGCATTGGTTTGATGGCAGGATTGTTTCTGGTGAAGAAAAAACAAGAAAACCTTTTCAAGAAATTTATGAACTAACACTTTCTCGTTTTGATTTAAACCCTTCAGAGACCATTTTTATTGATGATAACCTCAGAAATATAAAAGCAGCCGAAGCTTGTGGTATCAATTGTATTCATTTTCAATCTCCTGATCTTCTCATCAATGAATTGAAAAATTTAGGTATTATGTAGTTAACTCAACAGTTGATAGGCGATAAAACTCAGTAAATAAGCCAATCCTGTCATGTAAATCAATTGTATGATAGGCCATTTCCAAGAACCAGTTTCTCTCTTTACAACTGCCAATGTACTCATGCATTGCATAGCCAACAGGTAGAATATTAAAAGTGAATATCCTGTTGCTGTTGTATACACCAAAGTTCCATCAGCCCTTTTTGCAGCATGCATTTTATTCCTCAAGGTTTCACTGTTTTCATCAGCATTTTCTCCAACACTGTACAATGTTGCCATGGTACCAACAAATACTTCCCTTGCTGCAAAAGAGGTAATCAATGCAATACCTATTTTCCAATCATATCCCAATGGTCTGATCACTGGTTCTATGCTTCTACCCATGATGCCTGCGTAAGAATTTTCCAGTAATGCAGATGATTTTTCTGCTTGGTATTTAATTTCATTTGCAGGATCATTTTTGATCAATGCTGTATAATTTTTTTCTATTTCATTTCTTTTTTCTGTAGGACCAAATGAACTAAATCCCCATAACACCAAAGAAATGATCATGATTACTTTTCCCGCATCAAAAACAAAAACCTTGGCTTTTTCAACCATTGTAAAAAGAATATTTTTCCATCTTGGTTGTCTATAAACTGGCAATTCAAGAATAAAAAAACTTTTTTCTTTGATCTTGATGAAGAAATTCATCACATAAGAAACCAACAAGGCAATCACTATACCCAATACATATAAACCCATCAAAACCAAGCCTTGTAAACTGATTATACCCAATATATTTTTATTCGGTACAATCATTGAAGCCAAAATAGTAAAGACGGGTAACCGTGCACTACAACTCATGAAAGGAGTTACCATGATGGTAAGCAACCTCTCTTTTTTATTTTCAATATTCCTTGCACTCATGATGGCAGGAACAGCACAAGCAAAACCACCTATCATTGGCATGACACTTTTACCATTCAAGCCAACCCTTCTCATGATCCTGTCTGAAAGAAAACTAATCCTTGCCATATACCCTGTATCTTCCAACAGGGTAATCAAACCAAACAAGATCATGATTTGTGGTACAAAAACAAGAATTCCCCCCAATCCTGCCAGAATTCCATTGATGATGATGTCCGCGATCCAACCCTCTGGTAAAATAGACCCTAACCAGCCACCCAATATACCAACACCAGATTCTATTAGGTTCATCGGGTATTCAGCCACCCAAAATACTGATTGAAACAAAATGAACAAGACCACCCCCATGATGAGATAACCCCAGGTTCTGTGCAAAAAGAAATGATCCAGTCTCTCAGAGAACATTTTTCTTTTTTCTATACTTTCTTCCTCAACGGATTTAAGCATCACCTGTCTGATCTTCTGGTACCTGAGTTGAATATCCTCAGCTTGTATTTTGGTATGGTTGAACTTGTATTTTAGTTCAATTGCTTCAATTTGCGCTTGCACCTCAGAACTCAATTCAAATGATTCATGGTTGATAAGGTGATGAATAGCACCATAATTTCCAAGGCTGGGCATCAAGTCTCTCATTTCACCAATTGCATCCTTGGCCAATTCCTCAATGGGAAAGAAATCTTGTCCGCCTGCTTCAATGTTCATCATTTGAGCAACTGTGGATTTCAGTTGTTCAATTCCTTTCCCAGTTCTTGCATTAACCACCACAACAGGTACCTGCATCTCCCTAGATAAACAATCAACATCAATCTTAATGCCTCTTTTTTTGGCCAGATCAACCATTGTCAAAGCCACCACTACAGGTATTTTAAGGTCAATTACCTGTGATACATAGAGTAAATTCCTTCTCAGGTTACTGGCATCTGCCACCACAATTGCCAAATCAATTGACTCCCCCTTTTCTGGAGTCATCAATTGTTTGTAGGAAACCCACTCATCACTTCTCCTTGGATACAAACTATAGGTTCCAGGTAAGTCCAATACGATACAATCCTGTTTATTGGGCAGTTTAAATCCACCCTCCTTTTTTTCAACTGTAACACCAGGGAAATTGCCTACTTTTTGCCTCAATCCTGTCAATAGATTGAATAAAGAACTCTTTCCACTGTTGGGATTACCTATGAGGGCGATATTAGGCTTGTTATCGATCATTTATTGCTGACAAAGTTACATTCATTTGTACCCCCCTCCTTACGAAAACAGTAAAAAGGGCATCTTTATACCATTATTAGAATTCATCAGTTCAACTACACTAAATTTGCATTAAAATTCCCCCACATGTTCAGGATCTTGATCCCATTGCTTCTTTTATGTCAATTTGCATCTGCCCAAAAATTAAAAAAAGCCGACAAAGAGATTGTGCAATATCTCCAGCAGCAGGTTGGTTACCTTTCTTCTGACGAATTGAAAGGAAGAAGAGCTGGCGATCCAGGTGAAATCTTGGCTTCCAATTTTATCGCTTCAAAATTCAAAGAGATAGGCCTTACACCCAAAGGAGACAATGCTACCTATTTTCAACATTTTACGATCAATGATGGAAAGGAAATTTCTAAAGACAACCAACTTACATTAAATGGAAAAGCACTTAAGGCTGGTATAGATTTTTTTCCTCTTTCCAATTCACCAGCTGCTGCAATCAATGCAGAATCTTCCCCATCCTTAAATGAAAAAGGCCAGCCTTGGATGCTTGATCTTGCAGACGCCATTCAAGAGAATAAAGACAATCCACACTTTGATGTTGCCAACTTGTTAAATGAAAAACTAACAAAGGCAAAAGAAAAAGGAGCCTCTGCTGTGATTTTTTTCAATTCTTCTTCCTTGGATGATAAAATAAAATTTGATCCCAAAGATAGGTCTGAGCCTGCACCACTTCCTGCAGCCTATATCAACAGCAATGCCCAAAAACAATATTTGAGCGACATCTCCTCCTCCTACCAAATTTCTGCCAACCTATCCATCACCCCTAAAATTAGAAAGGCAAGAAATGTGATCGGTTACTTGGACAATCAAGCACAATATACCATTGTGATTGGAGCCCATTTTGATCATCTTGGCTATGGAGAAGACGGAAATTCAATGATCAGGACAGGCGACCTTGGTATACACAATGGTGCTGATGACAATGCTAGCGGCACGTCTTCCATGATAGAACTTGCGTTCTTGTTGAAGAACAGCAAATCAAAACAGTACAACTATCTTTTCATTGCTTTCTCTGCTGAAGAACTTGGTCTTAATGGTTCTAAATATTTTGTTGAAAACCCTACCATTTCTTTGAACAGTGTCAATTACATGATCAACATGGACATGGTGGGAAGAATGAATGATAGTACCAAAACCATCACAGTTGGTGGCTACGGAACATCGCCATCTTGGAAACCAATGATTGATGCGGTGAAGAAAAAAGATTTTTCCATCAGAATTGATTCCAGTGGTACAGGCCCAAGCGACCATACTTCTTTTTACAGAAAAGACATTCCTGTTCTTTTCTTCTTCACCGGACTTCATTCAGATTATCACAAACCCAGTGATGACGCAGACAAAATCAATTATGTTGGCATGTTGAAAATCATTCGCTTCATTCAGCAAATGATTGAAGCGGATAAGCAGGAGCAAAAGCTTGTTTTTACAAAAACCAGAGAACAACAAACATCTACTTCAGCCAGGTTCAGTGTAAGCATGGGTATCATGCCCGATTATTCTTATGCTGGTTCTGGTGTAAGGGTAGATGGTGTTTCAGACAATCGCCCCGCCAAGAAAGCGGGCATTCTAACTGGAGATATTGTCAAACAATTGGGTGAACACAAAACCTCATCTGTTGAATCATATATGCAAGCCCTTTCAAAATTCAAGAAAGGGGACAAAACAACAACGATTGTAGTAAGGGGAGACAAAGAGATTAGTTTTGAAATTGTTTTCTGATGAAGCTCAGGCTGGATGACGATAAAATGTCCGATAATTTTTTCGAGGATACAAGAATACTGGGTATAGCTTGTACACTCAAAAATTATCATTTTTGCTGGCACATCGAAAAAGTTTTGCAAATTGATTTTCAGACAGCACCTGATTTGCAGATTGGAATGGAAAAAAACAGAAGATCATATTCGTTTACGGTCTATGAGTTTTTGCATCCCATGACTGCAAAAGAACATTTCCTCTACAGCAACAAACATGAAGGTGAATTCCTTTTACCAGAATTACAGCACCTGGATTTTATATGGTTGGTCAGGGATTCGTTTCACGATGAAACCTATTTTCATCAACTGCAACAACAACTCAGGTCTATTCCCGGAGTGCAGCTAGTAACTGAAGTGGCACATGAAAAAATAAAATCAAGAGATAACTTACAACGATAATATATGTGGGAAGAGAAAGACAATCAGCTGTACAGAAAATTTGTATTCAATAATTTTATTGAAGCATTCGCTTTCATGACCAAGGTTGCCATACTGGCAGAAAAGGCAAACCATCACCCAACATGGAAAAACACCTGGAACACAGTTGAGGTTTGGCTTTCTACACACGATGCAGGAAATATTGTTACAGAGAAAGATCTCTCGCTTGCTAAAGCAATCGATGCACTTAACTAATTAACCGATACGGCAAAATCACCGGCTCCAGTTATTTCTCCAATCGGTGTAGTCCTGTCTGACAAACCATTTTGTTTCAAATGTTCTATGACTTCTTCTATAGATTCTCTGGCAACAGCGATCAACAAACCACCGCTGGTCTGAGGGTCTGCTAGAATGTTTTTTTGTAAACCTCTGTTTTGCTCATTTTGAAAATGAACCTTGTGTCCATAACTGTCCCAGTTTCTGTTTGTTCCTCCAGGAACTGATCCCATTTCAACATACTCAACCAAACGTTCTGATATCAAGGGCACTGCATCAAAATTGATGTTGGCAGACATGCCGCTTCCCTCAACCATTTCAATCAGGTGTCCCAAGAGTCCAAAACCGGTTACATCCGTCATGGCATGTACCCCATCTATCTTACCCATGATAGCACCTATTTTATTTAGCTGCATCATTTGGTCTGCTGCCAGTGTTTTATCTTCTTCCTTGAGCAGGTTCTTTTTTTCTGCAGTTGTCAATATACCAACACCCAGTTTTTTGGTCAACAACAAAATATCACCTTTTTGCGCAGTATTGTTTTGTTTCAAATGCTTTTTATCTACCAGTCCATTCACGGCCAATCCAAAAATGGGTTCTGGAGAATCAATGCTGTGTCCCCCAGCCAATGGAATTCCTGCCTCCAGACAAATACTTTTACTACCTTCTATGACTCTTCTTGCAACCAAAGGCGACAAGAGGTTGATAGGCCATCCCAATATCGCAATTGCCATGATAGGATCTCCACCCATTGCATAGACATCACTTATTGCATTGGCTGATGCTATTCTTCCAAAATTATAGGGATCATCAACAATTGGCATGAAAAAATCAGTTGTTGAGATCAACGCTTTCCCATTGTGTAAATCATATACTGCAGCATCATCTTTGCTGTGGTTTCCAACAATCAATCGATCGTTGTCTGGCATACTGAAACTAGAATGCAATATCTCATCCAATATTTTAGGTGATATTTTACAACCACAACCAGCACCGTGTGAGTATTGTGTCAGTTTAATCTCTTCCATAGTTTTGGTTTAAAATCAACTTCGCGTTTATTGTATCATTGACACCTTCCGCTAAAACCATCGTGATACCCGGTTTTGGTTCTTCCCGGTTTCCCAATCCTTTTCTGTATTGCTTGTCATAGTATTTGAGCAAAACATCAAAACAACCATGGAAGTCTTTTTCTTCCAGCGCAGCTACTGCTGTTTTTGTTTCAAGACCACCCAGTCTTTTTTGTATTCTTAAAATGGCATCTCTCAGCGCATTCCAATCTAGCGTTCCATAGGTATTGACCAAATAATCCAATCTTGCCGCAAATGGTATGTCCAAGAAAATGATTTCGCATCTTCTCATGTGGTTCCACATATTTTGTGGAATATTTACTGTTCCAATCCGTTGGCTTTCATCTTCCAACCAAATCTTTTTATTGGGGTATTTTTCTTTTGCAATTTTAATGGATATTGATAGCTTGTTTTCAAACATTTCTTGTGTGGGTTGTTTGGGCAAACCAATGTTTCCGAAGGCAGAGCCTTTATGACCAGCAAGACCTTCCAGGTCTACTACCGCCTCGTTCATGTTTCTCAGCGATTGTAACACAATTGTTTTACCCGAACCCGTATTGCCTCCCAATATTTGAAATGGATGATGCTTGCCCAGCTCATTGAGCACCCAGTTCCTGAATGCTTTATATCCCCCAATCAGCGTATAGACCTTGAATCCATAGAGATCAAGTAACCAGGCAACAGCAGCACTTCTCATTCCGCCTCTCCAACAATGCACCAAAACCGTTTTATTGTTTGGATTTTTTTCTTGTATCAACCGCTCGGCTTCAAGCAGCATTGCTTTCATCTTGGGTCCAAAAAACTCAAGCCCCTTTTTTATGGCATCTTCTCTTGATTGTTGTTTGTAGATGGTACCTACAACTGCGCGTTCTTCATCGTTGAACAGTGGTATTGACGATGCTCCAGGAATATGTGCATGTGCATATTCTGCATCGCTTCTTACATCAATGACTGTATGGATTTGAGAAAGTTGAACAAACTGTTCAACAGGAATTTTTTCTATTCCCATATGCTGTTTAAGAAAATCACTTGTTCATTGTGGCAAGAAACTCATGGTTATCGCGTGTGCCCTTCATTTGTTTGAGCAATAAGTTCATGGCTTCTTCGCTGTTCATGTCTGCTATATGGTTGCGCAAGATCCACATCCTTTGCAGTACATCCTTGTCAAGCAGCAAATCCTCCCGCCTTGTAGACGATGCAGTAAGATCAATGGCAGGGAACATGCGCTTGTTGGCCAATCTTCTGTCCAACGCGAGCTCCATGTTACCGGTTCCTTTGAATTCTTCAAATATAACCTCGTCCATTTTACTTCCTGTATCGATCAATGCAGTAGCCAATATGGTCAACGAGCCTCCATTTTCCACTTTCCTTGCCGCACCAAAAAACTGTTTTGGTTTTTGCATGGCATTGGCTTCTACACCACCAGACAATACTTTTCCTGAAGAAGGTGCAACTGTATTGTGTGCTCTTGCCAACCTTGTGATGGAGTCGAGCAAGATGACCACATCGTGACCACACTCAACCAATCGCTTGGCTTTCTGAAGTGCCATGGTAGAAACCTTAACATGTTTTTCGGCTGGTTCATCAAAGGTTGATGCCAACACTTCTGCTCTTACACTGCGCTCCATATCTGTAACCTCTTCCGGACGCTCATCAATCAATACTACCATCAAATAACACTCTGGATGGTTTGTGGCGATGGCGTTGGCCACCTCTTTCAGCAACATCGTCTTACCTACTTTTGGTTGTGCTACAATCAACCCCCTTTGACCCTTACCCAAAGGGGTAAACAAGTCCATCATCCTGGTTGAATAATTATCCTGTTTGGTATACAGGTTGAATTTCTCAAACGGGAACAAAGGTGTCAAGTAATCAAAAGGAACCCTGTCGCGCACCTCGTCTGGCAAACGACCATTAACGGTATCCACTTTATATAAGGCAAAATACTTTTCTCCTTCTTTCGGTGGGCGAACACTTCCGGTTATGGTATCACCGGTTTTGATACCGAAGAGTTTTATCTGCGATGGGGACACATAAACATCATCTGGTGAAGACAGATAATTATAATCACTGCTTCTCAAAAATCCATATCCATCTGGCATCATTTCCAACACACCCTCTCCCGCGATTGCCCCATCAAATTCTACATTAAATACAGGTTCTTTTTTAATGAAAAGTTGTTTTGTAGGAACTTCATCTTGAGCAATCACATTTTCTGGTGATTGAGGTTCTTCACCGTTTGTGTTTTCATTCACCACAGCAACTGGTTGTTCTGCCGGCGCTACGACTGCTTGTACAGGGATGGGTTTAATTTTTTTAATTGGTTGCTTGCTTTCTTTTGTCACCGGAGCTGGTTCTTCCTCTGGAGTAACTGCTGGTGCTGCAGGAGGCCTTCCTCTTTTAGCTACTTTTTTCTCTAGTTTAGGAGCTTCATTCGACCCCAGCGCTTCTGGACTTGCATCTTCATTTTCAACAATAGCCTCTTCTGTGCTGTTCGACGTGGTTGTTTTTACAATGCGTTTCTTCTTCAACAGACCATCTTTTGCTTCTGTTTTTGTGGCGCTGTTCAGTATAGCCTGTTTGTCTAAAATTTTATAGATCAGCTCCTGTTTTTCCAGTTTTTTTACACCAGTAATTTTTAGTTGTTCTGCAATATCAAGCAGTTCTGGAACAAGCATGTCGTTCAGCTGAAGAATGTCGTACATAGATAGTATTTGAAAAATAGTCCCTTTTGGGAAATTGTCGAGATAATGATGATGTTTGTGAAGTGAAAACGATGAATGGGGTGATGTTTTCCTGATAATGCCCCGTGTTTCCGTGCACAATATTAACGCTTTTTCAAATTTAAAAAAAATATTTGCCCATCTTATCCCCGAACACCAAGCCTTGCTCCTCCCTATTTATTACCTTTGCGCCAAGAAATCAAGCATATGTTCAACAGGAGAATCAAGATCAAAGAGCTTTTGCTACAACCGGCGGGCCAGCAGGATATTGTTGTCATGGGATGGGTACGTACGTTCAGGAACAATCAGTTCATTGCCCTCAATGATGGGTCTACCAATACCAACATTCAAGTCGTTGCCCCCCTTGGTCAATTTGAAGATGAACTCTTGAAACGAATCACCACCAGTGCATCTCTTAAGGTTACTGGTGAACTTGTTGCTTCTCAGGGAAAAGGACAATCCGTTGAGCTTGTTGCCAAAACAATTGAAGTGTTGGGTGATTCTGATGCTGAAAAATACCCCCTTCAACCCAAAAAGCATAGCCTTGAATTTTTGCGTGAAATTGCCCACCTGAGGTTTAGGACCAATACTTTCGGATCTGTTTTCAGGGTTAGGCATGCACTCGCTTTTGCCATCCATCAGTTTTTTCATGAAAAGGGCTTCCTTTATATGCATACCCCCATCGTTACAGCCAGCGATGCTGAAGGTGCGGGTGAAATGTTTCGCGTAACGACACTACCTTTTGATAATCCACCCCGCGATGAGAATGGCGCCATTGATTTTAAGGAAGATTTTTTTGGTCGCAGCACCAACCTCACCGTCAGCGGTCAACTAGAGGGAGAACTTGGCGCCACCGCATTTGGTGAAATTTATACTTTTGGCCCAACCTTCAGGGCGGAAAACTCCAATACCACCAGACATTTGGCTGAGTTCTGGATGATCGAACCAGAAATGGCCTTTTCTGATCTGGAAGACAACATGAACCTCGCGGAATCTTTTATCAAGTATATCATAGGATTTGTCATCCAACACAACATGGACGACCTGGTTTTCCTGGATCAACGTTTGGCGGAAGAGGAAAAACAACTCCCTGCAGACAAGCGCAGCGAAATGGGCTTGATTGATAAACTGAGGTTCGTGTTGGACAATGATTTTGAACGCATCACCTATACCGAGGCCATTGATATTCTATTGAATTCTCCCGCTTACAAGAAAAAGAAATTCCAATATGAGGTGAAATGGGGAATTGACATGCAAAGTGAGCACGAAAGGTATCTTGTAGAAAAGCATTTCAAAAAGCCGGTCATTGTAACCAACTATCCTAAAGACATCAAGGCCTTTTACATGCGCCAAAATGATGATGGCAAAACAGTTGCCGCCATGGACATATTGGCCCCAGGAATTGGTGAAATTGTCGGTGGTTCCCAAAGGGAAGAACGCCTTGCCTTGCTCACCCAGCGAATGAAGGACATGCATATTTCCGAAGAGGAATTGTGGTGGTACCTGGATACAAGAAGGTTTGGTACGGTTCCTCACGCTGGATTTGGCCTCGGGTTTGAAAGAATGGTGCTATTTGTTACCGGTATGACGAATATTCGTGACGTAATTGCATTTCCTCGTACTCCTAAGAGTGCTGAGTTTTAGCCATTTCTGGCTCCTTGATTTTCCTGTGCAAACACATGATGGGTATATGCGTTTCGTGTATCAACTCCCTTGTAGTGCTTTTTTCAAAAAACCGCTCCAGCAAGCTGTGTTTTTTGGGTAATGTTATCACCAGGTCAAGATCGTTTTTCTCAGCAAAATCATTCAATCCCTGATCAATATCTTTGTTTTCTATAAAGTCGTACAAGGGATTCATGCCCGCAAGCAGACTATCCATGTTGAGCGTTTCCTCTGGGGTACTCGGAGCGAAATGTTTGCGGTGATAATCCACATTCAGGACATGGAGTTCGGCATTGAAGAATTGTACCAACTCCTTAATTTTAGCTACAGGTGTATTGTCTACCACTTCTCTCAGGTCTGTTGCCAAGCCCACTTTTTTAAAAGGTTTAAACCTTACACCAGGCGGAACAACCAATACAGGAACTCCCACTTTCGCTATTACTGATATTGAATTGCTCCCCATAAAAAACCTTCCTGCACCCGTTGTCCCCCTTGTTCCCATGACTATTGCAAAAGGAGATAAGGTTTCTGTCAATTTTGTAATTTCTTCACTTACTTCACCAAGCCGGCTTTCTGTATAGATTTTTAATTTGTGTGCAGTTATCGTTTCCAGATTGTGTTTTAATTCTGCCAATTTATCTTCGCTGATTTTTCTGATTTCATCCAGCGAAATTGTTACAAGGGGTACTTCAGAAAAACTGATGGGTAGTTGATATACATTAACCAACATGAGGTTGGTTCCCATGGCAATGGCCATGTCTGTTGCATACTTGATTGCATTGTCTGATATGGCTGAAAAATCTGTTGGTGCAATAATTAGTTTCATGGTAAGTTTTTTCAAACTTAACCTGCTTTATTGCCCCCAAAAATGACCCTAATATTTCCTATTAATGATTTACATCATCTCTTCCCAAGAAAATAGGCAATTCTTCTGCTAGCATCATTCCTGACATCAACATAAAATAAATTGATGTCTCCGGCATGATAATTCTTTTTTGTATACAAGAATGACCCTGGAAATTTTGGATGTGAAACCCACAACGCACTCCCCTCTGCTTGTGTATTTTGTGTTCTTGTATAGACTTTGTTCAGGTTATACAACACCGCACCGTTTTGTAGGGATTTGTCAGCAATTTCATTTGTTGTTTTCCAGGTTACAGGATTTACTACGGTAATGGTGGTGTCTAACCTATTTGCCCATTCATCAGAATAGTCTTTCCTGAAGGTTCGCCAGCTTACATAACACCCTGTTTTTGTACTGTCTGTGCAAATGGGAATTTTTTCATAGCTGTCTTTTTTTACTCCCATTCCAATGAGGTAGGCACATACCAGCTGTTTGGACAATTCTTTTCCATCAAAAAACTCCTTCATCAACCTTATAGCATGCGTTGTTCCCTGGCTGTGTGAAGCAATGATGATTGGCCTTCCTTTGTTTTCATGCTTCAAATAAAATTCAAATGCTTTTTTTACATCCTCATATGCCAAGTTGAAAGCTGCATATTTTGAGGCACTGTCTTTCTCGCTATACATTCCAATATGCGCTTGTCTGTACCTGGGTGCAAAAACCCTGGCACTTTCATTAAAAGCGGAGGCCTGATAAATGATGGGTGAATAATCTGTTTTGTAGTTGATGAATGCGTCATCAATTCTGGCATTGTTGTTTCCATTTTCTCTCGGCCCTAATAGTGTTGTTGGGTGCAGAAAAAAAACATCCGCTATCTTTTCTTTTTCTTTGTTCCTCAGTGGCAATGGAATGGTATCTGATGGATCTTGCTTATCTGGATGTGCTGCCCAGTATTCAATTTTACCATAATCGGGTAGTCCATTTTCGCTTTTGAAGGCAGCTTTTCCTGTATAGGATATAATTTTAGAGGAGCAAGAAGAGACGACAATAACAACCAAAATCAAAGCAACAATCCTTTTCATCTAATTTCTATTTATAAATCAAAATTATGTTCGTTATTTTTACCCAACAATCTTTTTTACCATGAACATACCAGTTGTTGATCTTAATCAGTTTATAAAAGGAACCAGCGAAGAAAAAGTTCAATTTGCTGCATCTTTGGGCCGGGCTTTTGAGGAGGTTGGTTTTGTATCAGTTAAAAACCATGGTATTCCTGAAGACCTTATCAATAATTTATACGCAACAGTAAAATCATTTTTTTCTCTCCCTGAGTCCGATAAAAGATCTTATGAGATTCCGGGTCTTGCTGGTCAGCGTGGTTATACCTCTTTTGGTAAAGAACACGCAAAGGGAAGTGATGCACCAGACTTAAAAGAATTTTTCCAATACGGTCAAATTATTGAAGAAGGGGTCGTTTCCCCAGAAGCTTACCCAGAGAATGTTAAGGTTTCAACACCCTCTGATTTTAATCTCCTTTTTCAACAGGCCTATAGAGCATTTGAAGTTTCTGGTTCCGCTCTGCTTTCTGCCATCGCCATTCATTTGGACTTGGGCGAGAACTATTTTGATGAACACATTCATCTTGGTAACAGTATTCTCCGCGCTATTCATTATCCCCCAATACTGCATGAGCCCAAATCTGCTATTCGCGCAGAACAACATGAAGACATCAACCTGATTACTCTTTTGGTGGGTGCTTCTGCAGACGGACTTGAAATCCTGAGTAAAGAAGGTGAATGGCTTCCAGTAAAAGCCGGCCCAGGTGAGATTGTTGTAAATGTGGGAGACATGTTGCAACGCCTTACCAACGACAGGCTAAAAAGCACTACACACAGGGTTGTCAATCCTCCCAGAGAACTGTGGCACAGCTCTCGCTTTTCCATTCCATTTTTCTTGCACCCCCGAAGCAACATGAGTCTTGCTTGTTTGGCATCTTGTATATCTACGGAACACCCTAAATTATATGAAGATTATACAGCAGGATTTTATCTTGATGAAAGATTAAGAGAAATTGGTTTAAAAAAGTAATCCTTGCGGTTTTCCAAACACCTGCCATTTTTCCGTACCGTATTGCTGTACAGCTTATCGGCCTTTGGTGGTCCTCAGGGTCAGTTTGGAATGATGATCAAATCTTTTGTTGAAAAGCATTCTTATATTTCTTTAAAGGATTTGGTTAACATCAATGCTTTTTGTCAACTCATGCCTGGAGCAACAGCCACTCAAACTGTTTCGCTCATTGGTTATCGACAGGGTGGAGTTTTTGTTGCCATCATAACCCTTTTGATTTGGACAACTCCCGCAGTACTGATGATGTCTGCCCTCTCTTTTGTTTTATCCACCAATAACCCTTCGTTGCTACAACACCTGCGTTTTGTGCAGCCCATGGCTTTGGGTTTTCTTGGCTACGCTTCTATCAAAACATATTCAATGGTTGACAGCAAACAAAAATGGTTCATCGTTTTTGTCACAACCTTTGTTACTTATTTTCTTTTCAAAACGCCATGGGTTTTTCCCATTGTTTTAATCTTTGGTGGAATCATTGGTTTTTCAGCAAAGCCTGTTGCTTCATTGCAACAAACAATTGCCAAGAAGTTGCGTTTTTTCCCCATCATACTTTTTGCTACCCTTTTCTTGTTGGCTGGTTTTTTATCAGAAACTGCCCGCAAGAAATCCTGGGAAAACAGAGCACCGTATAATGTATTTGAAAACATGTACCGTTTTGGTAGTATTGTTTTTGGTGGGGCCGATGTATTGATTCCTGTTATGTACAATCAATACGTGGTAAGGCCCGCAACTGAAAGAATCAAAAGAACCAACAAAGACGCCATCAGTATCGAAAGGGAAGTTTTTTTATCAGCCTCCGGTGTGGTTCGCGCCTTGCCCGGCCCAGCTTTTTCTATCAGTGCTTTTATCGGTGGAATGGCAATGAGTGACAGGGGATGGGCGTATCAACTGCTTGGTTGTTTTTTGGCTGCAACGGGTATTTTCCTTCCTACGTTTTTGTTGGTAATTTTTTTCTATCCTTTCTGGGAAAACATCCAACAATATAGTCGGGTTCAAAACATCATGGCTGGTGTTAATGCTGCCGTTGTTGGCATCATGACGGCAAGTATCATTTATCTTTTTAAGGATACCGTCATTCCCCTGGTTGACAAGCCTTTGCTTGACACCACACTTTTTTTCTCTGTTTTTTTTACAACCTTTTTTCTGCTTTATTACACCAGGATTTCTGCCCCGTTGATTGCTTTGGGTTGTTTGTTGTTGGGGTTCTTCTAGCCTTATTTATAATAACCGCTTTTTAGAATTTCTTCATTGACTGCTTCTGGTACCATGTATCTAATGGACTGACCTGCAGCAACCAATTTCCTGATGATCGTAGAGGAGATGTCCAACATGGGTGCATTGAGAATGGTTGCTTTTTTTGTTGCCTCTTCATCAATTGAAAATCCTGGTCTTAGGTATACGAGGATGGGATATCTTTTTTGAAGCAGATCTCCGCTTTTCCATTTAGCAATATTTTGATAACTGTCTGAGCCCATGATGACACTGAAACTGTTTTCCGGATATTTTTCCTCGAGATAGGTAAGTGTATCAATTGTATAGGATGGTCTCGGCAAAGAGAATTCGATATCTGAAGCTTTCAGCTTTGTTTCCCCTTCGATGGCCTGTTGTACCAAGTGAAGCCTATGATATTCGTTCAGCAATGTGGCGCTTTGTTTGAATGGGTTTTGTGGACTGACCACAAACCAAATCTGGTCTAACGCTGTATGCTGTAAAATATGCGTGGCGATGATCAGGTGACCATTGTGAATCGGATTAAAAGACCCAAAATACAACCCAATCTTCATAATATGTTGAAAATCAATTAACTATGATTGTTTTTCTTCTACCATTATGGCATCGGCCTCGCTGATACGGAGGCTTACCTGGTATCCGGCTACCATTACCGAAATGGGGTCGCCCAATGGTGCTATTTGTTCTACTGTAATTTCTTCTCCGGGAAGAAAGCCCATCTCCATCAGTTTCAATACCAGTTCCTCGTCTTCGAGAGAACAGATGATTGCCTTTTGTCCGACTGCTAGTGCTGAAAGTTTTTTCTGCATGTTCAATTCTACGAGGTGCAAAGCTACTTCCCTTCGGTGGATTTCTTGTACTTTTATTCTCTTTCTATGAACGATATACATCTCTTTTGCCTGGAGCCTGTGCATGCGCTGAAACAGCGGAACCGACTGAAATCTTTTTTGGCCAGTACAGCAGCCTCTACCAAGCGACCATTGGGATCGCTCAACATCATTTTTTGCAGCGACGAGCATTTGCTCGGCATCAACCGCGATTTCCTGCAACATGATTACTATACAGACATCATCACTTTTGATCTTTCTCCCTCGAGCAAGGCTCCTCTTGAGGCCGAACTGTACATCAGTGTTGAAAGGGTAAAAGACAATGCGGCATCACTGGGACAACCCTTTTACAAAGAGCTCCACCGTGTCATCTTCCACGGCCTGCTTCATTTAATGGGGTACAAGGACAAGCAGAAAAAAGACCAGGTACTTATGCGGCAGATGGAGGAGAAGCTACTGGGGGAATATTTCGGTTAAGGGTTGACCAATGTTCCACGTGGAACATTCGTCTTCAATTAATCAAGCGCTTGTTTTGATGTCACATACAAAGAGGTTTATCCAGGGCTAAAGCCTTGTTATAACCCTTATTAAGGCCGGTCTGTCTGTTTTATTAATTACGCCCTTTTCATCTAAACTCTTTGAGGGGGTGTTCCACGTGGAACATTCAATACAATCCTATCAATTGCTTGGTTTAGGGCTCTACTCATCAAGGATTTCCCAAAAATTGCGCTTGGCTGGGCCGATCAAGCGAAAAGACCTGAGTTCTTTTTAACTTTGCTCCATGTTCCATAAGTACGATGTTATAGTGGTTGGTGCGGGTCATGCGGGCTGTGAAGCTGCTGCTGCCGCGGCCAACATGGGAAGCAAGACCCTTCTTGTTACCATGAACCTTCAGACCATTGCCCAAATGAGTTGTAATCCTGCGATGGGCGGAATTGCAAAGGGGCAGATTGTTAGGGAGGTTGATGCTCTGGGAGGATACTCTGGTATTGTTACCGACCAGACCATGATCCAATTCAGGATGTTGAATCGGTCAAAAGGTCCTGCCATGTGGAGCCCAAGGGCACAGAGCGACCGCATGCTGTTTTCCCAACGGTGGAGAGAGTTGCTGGAGAATACTCCTAACCTTGATTTTTATCAAGACATGGTGAATGGGTTGATTGTAAAAGATGGCAGCGTAAAGGGAATCATCACCGGGATGGGCAACGAAATTGAAGCCAAGTCGGTGGTATTGACCAATGGAACCTTTTTAAATGGCATCATCCATATTGGAGAAAAGCAGTTTGGTGGTGGAAGAATGGCCGAGCGTGCAGCTACGGGAATCACAGAGCAGCTAGTAGAACTTGGATTTGAAAGTGACAGGCTAAAAACAGGAACCCCTCCAAGGATCGATGGCAGAAGCCTGGATTATTCCAAGATGGAGGAACAGAAGGGGGATGAAGAAATCACCGGGTTTTCTTATTTGAACATTGATAGAATCAGACCGGAACAACAAAGAAGTTGTTGGATAGCCTATACCAATCAAACCGTTCATGATACCTTGAAAACAGGCTTTGATAAAAGCCCTATGTATGCGGGCCGAATTGAAGGAACTGGGCCAAGGTATTGCCCAAGCATAGAAGACAAGATCAATCGTTTTGCTGAGCGCGACAGGCACCAGTTGTTTGTTGAGCCGGAAGGGTGGAATACGGTGGAAATTTACCTGAACGGATTTTCGACCTCCCTGCCAGAAGATGTTCAATACAAATCACTGATCAAGATTCCAGGGTTTGAAAATGTAAAGATGTTCAGGCCTGGTTATGCCATTGAATATGATTATTTTCCACCTCATCAACTTCATTACTCATTGGAAACCAAGCAGTTACGCGGTTTGTTCTTTGCTGGACAGATCAACGGAACCACCGGATACGAAGAGGCTGCCTGTCAGGGACTGATGGCTGGTATGAACGCGCACAACAATGCATTTGACCGTGAGCCATTGGTTTTGAAGAGAAGTGAAGCCTATATCGGGGTCTTGATTGACGACCTGATCACCAAAGGAACTGAAGAACCCTACAGGATGTTTACTTCTAGGGCCGAGTTCAGGACCTTGCTGAGGCAAGACAATGCAGACATTCGCCTCACCGAAATCGGTTATCAACAAGGATTGGCCAGTGAAGAAAGATACCAGCAAGTAAAAAACAAAAAGGACAACGTAGACCAGATCATCAAAAAATTCAGCGAAGTTTCTGTTGAGCCAGAATCCATGAATGCATTTTTTGAAGCAGCGGGTTCTGCGGCCCTGACCCAAAAACAGAAAATATCTCAACTGGTCTTGCGCCCCGGAATTGGTGCCAAGGAAATGATTGAACATTCAGCACAACTGAAAACTGAGTTTGGTCATTATGCCCCACTCGAAATTGAGCAAGCCGAGATTCAGATGAAGTATGCGGTTTATCTTGAAAAGGAAAAAGAGATGGTGCAGAAAATGGCACAAATGGAAGAGCTGGAAATTCCTGAAACATTTGATTATACCAAGGTTCAGGCCATCGGCACAGAGGCAAGAGAGAAGCTGAAAAAAATCCAACCCAAAACGCTTGGTCAAGCATCACGCATTTCAGGAATCAATCCAAGTGATGTTCAGATCCTGATGGTATACATGGGAAGATAACCGTAACTTGAAATCAAACCCGACCATGACATCACTGAACCCCAAAGAACTGATTGGTGTATTTCCATTGTTTGATCTTCCGCTGGCAACATTTCTGCATGAGCACGGAGAAAGCAAAACATTTGAGCAGGGTTCAGTCCTCATGAAGCCCGGACAGTTTTTCAAATACGCCATGCTCATTGTAAGCGGAAGAGTAAAACTCTATCGCGAGGGAGAAGACGGAGAAGAGTTTTTCATGTATTATTTGGAAAGCGGAAATGCCTGTGCGCTCAGCATGATGTGCATGGCGCGCAGCCAGACCAGCACCATCATGGCGGTTGCCCTTGAGGAAACAGAGGTCATCATGATTCCAATCCAACACATGGACACGCTGATGAAAAATTACAGCGCCTGGTATCATTTTGTGATTGAAACTTACCGGAACAGGTTTGAAGAACTGCTTACGGTTGTAGACCAGATTGCTTTCAAGAACATGGATGAAAGACTGGAGTGGTACCTGAAGAGGCAGGCAAAATCACTTGGAAAAACACTGATGTTAACCCACCAGCAGATTGCCCACGACATCAATTCATCGCGAGAGGTCGTATCTAGATTGCTAAAAAAAATGGAGAAAACAGGTCTGGTTGCCATGGAGCGCAACAGCATTGTTTGGATGGGAGAGGAGCTGGAATAAAAATACTCATCGTGTGATAAATATCACGTTCCAATACAATAAGTTTCGTGACTTTTGATCTTCTGTTGTCAGCCGACATCACCAAAAAATAAACTATGACAATTATTGAACTGATCAAACAACCCTGGCCATGGTATGTGGCAGGACCCATCATTGGATTGATGGTGCCAACACTCTTGATTTTTGGCAACAAAACATTTGGAATTTCATCATCGCTTCGGCATGTATGCGCAGCATGTTTGCCTGCCAAGATTCCATTTTTTCAATACGATTGGAAAAAAGAAATATGGAATCTTTTCTTTGTGTTCGGAATTTTTCTGGGAGGTGTCATCACGGCCATGTATTTTAAAAACGATGCAGCAGTCGTGGTTGATTCAAATCTTATTTCAGAACTCTCCGGCTATGGCATTGTTGATTTCAGCGGGTTGGTTCCTGCAGAAATTTTCAGCTGGGCTTCTCTTGCTACACCACGAGGTTTTATTTTGATGGTGATTGGAGGATTTCTTGTTGGCTTTGGTACGCGTTATGCAGGTGGCTGTACATCGGGCCATGCCATCATGGGCCTCTCCAACCTTCAGCTTCCTTCGCTGATTGCTACCATCTCTTTTATGGCAGGTGGTTTCATCATGGCCAACCTTATCCTTCCCTACATCCTTTCACTTTAAAAACTGAATAATCATGACAACGAACAAAAAAGATAACAATACTGATTTTGAAGTGAGGTCGCTGGATGCGATATGTAAAAATCAAGAAGCGGTAGAGTTACCCATGTGGCATAACCTCAAGTACCTTGCTTTTGGTGTGGCCTTTGGCATTGTATTGATCAAGTCTGAGGTGATCTCCTGGTTCCGCATCCAGGAAATGTTTAGGCTGCAAAGTTTTCACATGTTTGGTGTGATTGGATCTGCTGTTGCTGTTGGAGCGCTCTCTGTTTTTCTGATCAAAAAATTCAAGATCAAATCAATACATGGCGAAGAAATTATTCTTCCTGAAAAGACTTTCAACAAAGGACAGATTTATGGTGGATTGCTTTTCGGTTTCGGCTGGGCGATGACCGGTGCTTGTCCTGGCCCCTTGTTTGCACAATTGGGCTATGGCGCAATAGCAACAGCAGTAACCATTTTGATGGCCATCGTTGGTACATGGGTCTATGGTTTGTTGAGAGAAAAACTTCCTGCGTAATTCCAGAAAAGCCATTATAAAAAAATACCGCTTGAATTTTCAAGCGGTATTTTTATGTTCAATAAATCTTGTGTGTTGTAATTAAGTTTCTGATGCTTATCGGAACTCATAACCGAAGCCCATCAATTGAGTGAGCAAAGAGTTGGGTGCATCGGTTGCAGTGCAACGGCCTTCCAACTTTGGTGAAATGGGTGAATGGATTTTCAGGTATTCTTCAATGACACTGTGTAGTGTAGCTCCCAATCGTTTGGGATTTTTTACTCCCTCAACCCGACAAATGGTGGTATCAGGATCTCCCTCCCGTTCGCATGCAACGAAGCTGTATGTTTTTTCAAGATCGAGGGGTTGACCGGCAACCTTGATCCAGTTGACCCTTTTACCAGCATCGTTGCCAATGGTGAAGTTCACTTCCATTCCTTTGAAACGCACCACCCATCCACCAAAGCGTTTGGCAGGATCTTTGGCAAATGCGTTTTGCAATTCTTTTTCCATCCAGTCCCGGAGTTGTTTTCCTGTAATGAATCCTTTTTTTGCTTCACTGTCAACAGGCAACATGTTCCACAAATAATCAACAGTGATGATGGCCTCTCCGGTTTTTGGATCGGGTACCAGTGGAGGACAAAAACGAAATCCATTGCTGAGTGCAATGTCTGGCTTGAACTTCCACATGATGGCATCCGTAATGAAATTGTCCATCGGTGTTTCAATCACATAGTAGCGCATCAAAGGTGTTTTGGTTTTGCCAATGACGCGGTTCAGTTCTTTTTTATAAGGAGCCCTTGCATTTTCCACCAACCGTTTCATTTCTTCATCTTCCTTATACAATCCCGGATCAACATCCAACAGTTGATAGGTATGGTCTTTCACGATTCCGTTTTCAACAACAATGTCCAGCTTTGCAACGAAGGATCCAAAGGCACCAGGCTCTGTTACTTTTGTATGCACGCCCTGAATCGGAGTGCGCACGCGCTCGTGTGTATCTGCACCAAGAATATAATCAACCCCTTTTACCTGTGGCATGTTGGCAAGACCAACCTGTTGTGCCAGCCCCATGTGCGTCAAGAGAAAAACCATATCGCATTGTTCATACTCCCGAAGAATTTTCACGTACTTTGAAACATTCAATTCCGGCATGGTGAATTTGATGCCATCGCTGTAGGCGGGAGATTGGCGCTTTGGTGTGAGTGGATCGTTGTAGCCGATAAAGCCAATTTTGATGCCTGCAATATGCTTTACAAAATAGGGTGGGAAAATCAGGTCGCCCTTCATTTCGTCCTGGGTATCGTGAAACATGTTGGCACATACTTTCACGCCATCGTAAGCAAACATGTCTTTCATCATCATCTCTTTTCCATAGACAACTTCCCAGTTGCCGGGTAACATGATGTCGTAGCCAATGTTGTTCATGAGGGGAATGATGGCCGTGCCTTTGCTCATGGCAGCAACCCCGCTTCCCTGAAAACAATCTCCCCCATCAATCAACAAAGTATTTGCCCTGTTCTGGTTGCGGAGGGTATTGATCATGGATTTCATGGTGGCGAAGCCACCCCGTTTTTTGAAAACAGGTTTGCCATTTTCCATGAAGAACTCATCGTGGGTCATCAATTGCGAGTGGATGTCTGCGGTATGCAACAAAGTTAGTTTTGTGGCCTTGCCATCACGAACCGCCTTGTTGCTGGTCATCGCATTTTCCTTGTAGGCGGCATCGTCGTTGTTGAGTGCTGATGCCGCAACAGGAGTGCCAATCAATCCGCCGCCAATGCCGAGACCCAATCCCAACCTGGTTGATCTTCTCAGAAAATCCCTTCTGCTGTTTTCGGAAAGCTCAACATGCATTTCTTTCTCTGCCTTGCTGATGGAGGCTGCATGGCAGGTGCTGCAGGAACAATTGTTGATGTGCGACATGGTTGATGTTTGAGAATAAATTTTAAAATCCGTTTTATGGCTTCAATCTTTTCTACGATGCGCTTACGTTCTTCTTGTTCAACAATGCAGTCTTTCCTTTTATCTCCTGCTGTTTTTTTCTTGCCTCGATGATGGGCTTGAAAGGACCAAACTTGTGTTGTTGTTCCGTGAAGCCATCTGTGTATGGTCCAAAGGGATGGTCGATTGGTTTCTTTGAAATGTTGGGCCAGTCTTTGCTCAGGTCTTTGGCGGGGCGGGGCCTGGAGTTGACAAACGCTGCCACATCCCAGCTTTCTTCATCTGTCAAAGCAGGGTTCTTGTGTGATGCCTGGTTGAAGGGCATGTTGTCACGCACGTATCCCGCGAAGCGGGAAAGACGAAACAAGCCCGCACCACTGTTATAGCTGTGTTCTCCCCAGAGCGGAGGATAGGTATAGGATTTTGCATCTGCCGCCATGAGACCCTCGCCATTGGCACCATGACAGGATTGGCATTTTGCAGTATAAACGGCAAGGCCTTTTTCAGGACTTGCTGCACGGTCGAGGTATTCTGGTGGTTTGATGCCCGAGCCTTTTGGAACCGAATCTTTTTCAACGCTATGTCCCACCCATTTGATGTAGGCAATCATGGCTTTTATTTCACGGCTGTTGCTGTCGAGGGTTTTGCCGTTCAAGCTTCTTTCCATGCAATCGCTCACCCTTTTGTAAACGGTTTCAACCGATCCACTCCTGTCGCGAAACTTCGGATAGTTGGCAGCAACAGCACCATAATTGTTTCCCCAGGTTTTTCTTCCCGCATTGAGGTGGCAGTTCTGGCAATTCATGCCGTTGGTAACATGCGCCACGGAACCATTGGGCCCCAGGTATTTGGAGGTATTGGCAATCAGGTCTTCACCGTAGATCACCAATGCCCTTTCTTCTCCCTGCACAGACCTATCCGTAAACAAGCTGGGCGCTGTCCATCCTTCTGAAATAAGTGCGGGGATTTCTTTTTTGGGTGTATTGACGAACTCAATGATTTCAGTTGAGATCGCCAGGACCAATGCAATTGTAATGGCGTAAATGATCCAGTCTTGTTTCGAATTGTTCATTTGCTGTACTTATGGTAAGCTAAATATAATTCAATTCGAAAGGATGGTATGTGATTTTGGTCACATGCTCAATGCATTTCATTGCCATATTCCTTAATGATGGCCGCGTCCAGTGATTCCCCAATTTTTTTTAATTCGATAAGCTTGGCGTTCAGGTAGCGATTGGTATTTAATCCAATAGAAACAAGGTTTAGTAGTTCATTAAGGGCGATCTTGTTTTTTTGGGTAATGTCATCTGCCTTGGCGGGTGGCTGAAATCGCATGATGCCCTCCTCCATTTGATGGATAGACATTTCATATAGAATACCCGCATCCATGACTTCTGCCATTTTGAAACGACCCTTTTCAAGTGTTCTTTCCCTCAGGTCCTCCAATTTATCGATGGAGCTGAGCATGCGTTCATATTGTTGAATCCCTGAACTGATTGTTTTGTTTCTGACCATTCTTAATCCACCCGCTGATTTGATCTGGTCAAAACCAATACGAGAGCTTTCGAATGTAGCCCGGAGGGCCAAGTTGCGAACGTAATAATAAATCTCTTCGTTGGTGATTGATTGATTGTTTAGTTTTTGAAACAGCGTATCAAGATTTTTTAATCGTGTCTCATTGGAGCGCACTACATAATCACTGGATTGAAAATCAAGCAGTAAATCTTCATGCACATTTTTCAGGTACGAGATTTCCCTGTGTTTTTCAATTTGTGTTTCGCGAAGATTTTCTGCGAAAAAACCAAGGGTGACTGCCGCAAACAACATCACGAACTCTGTGATGTATTCCTTCCATGCTTTTTTATGCGTGGGATGATGGGGATAATGAACTTCCATTTTTTGAAATATAAACTCCTTAAAGATAAGATTGATAGTTCTTCCAATCAAATGTTGGGTAAATATTATTGACCAAGATTTCTTCGCTCAATAATAAAAAAACCAAACAAAAAATAGGCGTTAACTGAAAAGGGACATTTATAAATTAACAGCTGAGAATGGCTAATCACATCGGCACCTCCATCAACAAAATCTCTGACCCTTCTTCTGAAGAGGTCAACATGAATTCTTCAGTTTCCCATATGCCGAGTCCATCACGATTTTCAATTTCAATCCCATCAAGATTGAATTTTCCTTTGAGCACAAAAGCATAGACACCGTTGCCTTGTTTTTTGATGGCATATTTTGCAGCAGCGCCATTGTCGAATGTTCCCAAATGGAACCAGGCGTCCTGGTGAACCCAAACACCTTCATCATCGCTGTTGGGTGAAAGGACCTGCTGCAGTCTATTTTTTCTGTCATCTATATTTAGGCTTACCTGATCATAGCGCGGAGTGACATTTTTCTTGTTGGGATAGATCCAGATCTGAAGAAACTTGACGGCTTCATTTTCGTTCTTGTTGTATTCGCTGTGATAGATGCCCGTACCCGCACTCATCACCTGGATATCCCCATTTCTGATCACCGTTGTATTTCCCATGCTGTCGCGGTGTTCAAGGTCTCCTTCCAATGGAATGCTGATGATTTCCATGTTGTCGTGTGGGTGTTTTCCAAAGCCCATGCCGCCACTTACGCAATCATCGTTCAACACCCTCAGCACACCAAAATGCATTCTTTCGGGATTGTAATATCCTGCAAAACTGAAACTGTGAAAACTTTTCAACCAGCCGTGGTCGGCATGTCCCCTGGTATTTGCCTTGTGTAAAATCGTTTTCGCCATGGCTTTAATTTTTGCAAAGTTCGGATAAGTTGTGGGGAATGCAATGGGAGATAGAGGGAGAAGGGATGAGGGACAAGGGTAAGGGGTGGCAAAACTATGAGAAAGCCTAAAAATGAAAACGCTTGAACATCTATCAGCAGGTTTGTGTTATATTATCAATACCTTGACATGAAAAAAATGATTCCAGCAGTTTTGGTTGTTTTTTTGATCTTAATTGCATTCCAATCTTTTATGGCCATCTCCACATCAAAAATTGAAAAGCAGCCTTACCGGGTCGTAAAAAAAGAAACTGGTTTTGAGGTGAGGTTCTATCCCCCTGCCACTTTTGCGACCATCAGGTCCTCTGCAAAATCATACAGAGAGCTTTCCAGCGCTGGCTTCAGAAAAATCGCAGGCTATATTTTTGGCAACAATGAATCATCTGCCAAGATTGCGATGACATCGCCTGTTCACATGGACATCAACCAGGATGAATCTTCGATGAGTTTTGTGATGCCTGCTGAATATGACATCAAAAGCCTTCCGCGTCCAAATGATGCTAAAGTAGAACTGCATCAATCTCCCCCTGAATATGCCGCAGCCATTGAGTTTGGGGGATATGCCAATGACGAAAGCATCAGCAAATATGCTGAGCAACTCAGAAAATCACTGGAAGAAAAAGGAATCAAACCCATCGGTCATTATCGCTATCTGGGTTACAATCCGCCCTATCAATTGGTGGGAAGAAAAAATGAAGTGATTGTTGCGGTTGAATGGAAAGCGTAAGATCAATTTTAAGTTGATCCTTTGCATTTTCGCAAGCGTTGAATATTTTTGACGGTAGATGAACAACCCAACTGTACAACAGGAGCGCATTGCAAAAATGAAATTTTCAACCGTCTATCCTTTGTACCTCACCAAGGTGGAGAAAAAGGGAAGGACAAAAGAAGAGCTGGACCAGGTGATTTGCTGGCTTACCGGATACGATGAAAAAAAGATTCAGGATTTGATCAATGAAGCTATCAACTTTGAAACTTTTTTCCAACAGGCCAAACTCCATCCCAATGCACACCTCATCACCGGCCTGATCTGTGGCTATCGTGTAGAAGAAATTGAGCATCCGCTTACACAGCAGGTTCGCTACCTGGATAAACTTGTTGATGAACTCGCTAAGGGAAAGAAAATGGAGAAAATCCTGCGCGCATCATAATTGCTTCAACCCCACCTTCACCCTCTTCATCGCCTCAACAATCCTGTTGTACCGCATCAAACTTTCTTCTTCCCCAATCTCCCTGAACTGAATTTTTATCCCGGGTCTGCACTGTGCAAGAACAGGCAGGTCTGCACTGCAAACCCTTGCGATGCGCGGATAACCGCCGGTTGTCTGTGCATCAGCCATGAGGATGATGGGATCACCTTCGTTGGTTACCTGAACAATCCCTCTGGTAACAGCAGTCGACACCATTTCTTTTTTCTCTAGGGTTTCACAGTGCTGTCCTTCAAGGCGATAGCCCATGCGGTTGGAGCGCAGTGAGATGGTATAAATTGAATTGAAAAAGCTGGCTTGGGTTGATGGCTTGAACCAATCGAATTCAGGTCCTTTGATCAGATGGATGGTAGGCAAAATGGAATCACACAAAACAAGTTGTGGCGCTTGCCAACTGGACATCCCAATGCCGTTGGGAAGAATCTTTAACGATGGCTGATCAACATGCGGATCTTTGAACTGGATCAGGTCTCCTGTGATGAGGGCTCTGCCTTGTATACCACCAATGCCTGAAGAAATATAAGTTGATGCGCTCCCCATTTCTTTTTTGATGTCCAATCCTCCAGCAATAGCCAGGTAACTCCTGCAACCCGCATTGTCTGCTTTGGTGATCATCCTGCTGAAAGCAGGCACATGCAACAACCGGTTGAATGGCAATTCAACACCATCTATATAGGCCTTGCATCCTCCTCCTGAAATCGCACAATAAGTTTTTTCGTTGAACAAAATTTCCGTGCCATGCAAGGTCGTTTCAATCACCGCTTCATTTTCATCATTCTCACAAATGATGTTGGCCATTGCTGCTGCAACAACATCCATGGCGCCACCGATGGGAACACCATATTGCTGAAAGCCCCGCCTGCCAAGGTCTTGCACGCTGCTCATGAATCCGGGTTTGAGGATGGTGATGCTCATGCGTATTGATTGAATGCGTCGAGGGTGATGGGTTGGAAGGTTACCAAGTCTCCGGCCTTCAGTAAACAACAGGGTTCATTTGTCTTCTCAAATATTTTCAATCGCGTTCTTCCTATCACCTGCCAACCACCCGGCACTTCTGCAGGATAGATCCCTGTTTGCTTTCCTGCAATCGCAACGCTTCCCATCGGGATCTTCAATGAAGGTGTTTGTTTTCTTGGTACTTCCAGTTGTTCTGGCAATGTTCCCATGTAGGGAAAACCCGGAATGAAGCCAATCATGTAAACCCGATAGGCAACGGAAGTATGCAAGGAAATGATTTCATCAACAGAAAGATTCAGGTGAGATGAAACCGAGGGAAGATCAATGCCAAGCGAAGGGTCGTAACAGACGGGAATGCAAATTTGATTTCCTAATAAAGATGAAGAATCGATGTTGTCAGTAACCTGAGCAATCAGTTCAGACAACAATACTCGAACTGCATTTGCTGAAACATTTTCACTGAAGTAAACCGTCAAACTTCCATAAGCAGGAACGCTCTCAATGAAACCCTTGAAAGGATTGGATTCTATGGCATGCTGCAAAGCAATGACCCGCATGTTGGTTGCTTCACTGATCTCTTGTGCGAACTCAATGGTGATGGCCTGATCGTGTATGTTGTATATCCTTGGGATAATCAAATCGTTTGAATCTACAACTTACAACCATTAGACTAATAATTGATCACCTGCTCTTCAATGTTGGCGGGCAATTCACGCCATTGGTATTCCTGGTTGCGGAGCTGTGGTTCAAATCCCGCTTCGCGGATGGCATCCTGCATGGATTTGTAGGTGAAGCGATGGGGAGCTCCTGCAGCACTGACCACATTTTCTTCCAGCATGATGCTTCCAAAATCGTTGGCACCTGCGTGCAAACAAATTTGTGCCACTTTTTTACCAACAGTAAGCCAGGAGGCCTGTATGTTTTTGATGTTGGGCAGCATGATCCGGCTGATGGCGATCATCCTGATGTATTCTTCACCCGTGGTAAGGTTTTGTACGCCACGGATTTTGGTGAGCAGGGTGTCCACATCCTGGAAGGTCCAAGGGATGAAGGCAAGGAATCCATTGGCATCTGCTGGTTTTCTGGATTGTACTTCCCTGATCTTGATCAGGTGCTCAAAGCGTTCTTCCAGTGTTTCAACATGGCCAAACATCATGGTTGCGGAACTGGTGATGTTGAGCTGGTGTGCCGCTGCCATCACATCCAGCCATTCCTGGGCGCCACATTTTCCATTGCTGACCAACCTCCTTACCCTGTCAACCAGGATCTCCGCTCCGGCTCCGGGCAGAGAATCCATGCCGGCTGCCTTGAGGGCAGACAGCACTTCGTGGTGGGTCATTTTTTCCAGCTTGGCGATATGGGCCACTTCGGGTGGACCGAGGGTATGCAGCCTGATTTCTGGAAATTCAGCCTTGATGGCACTGAAGGTATCGGTATAGTATTTGAGTCCGAGGTCTGGATGATGGCCACCTTGCAGCAGCAACTGGTCGCCGCCCCACTTGAGGGTTTCCCGGATTTTTTCCCGGTAGGTATCCATGGTGGTGATATAGGCCTCGGCATGTCCGGGGATCCTGTAGAAATTACAGAACTTGCAGTTGGCGATGCAAACATTGGTGGTGTTGACGTTTCGGTCAATCTGCCAACTCACTTTTCCATGGGGCACTTGCTTTTTTCTGAGTTCGTCTGCCACGTGCATCAGGCTGGTCAGCGGGGCTTCCTTGAACAGAAAAAGTCCCTCTTCTGCTGTCAGAAACTCCAGGTTCAGTGCCTTTTCGTATAATCCATTAAGATCGTTCATGTAATTCATTATCAAGGCAACAAAGTTAGGGCAACAATGGTTTAAATTGGAAGTAAATGAGGCGTATCCGGAACATATATGTTTTGATGATCCTGATTTTTCCATCATTGTATGGAAAAGCGCAGGAGATGTTTGTAGAACCGCCCTCAACCTTCATCACCTCATTTTCCTTCAGGATGCTGAACGGAGGGGTTATTTTGGTGAGTGCAAGGGTGAACGATTATGCGGATAGCCTCAACTTCATCCTGGACACGGGCAGTGGCGGCATCTCCCTTGATTCAACTACAGTTGAGGAGTTGGGCATTCCCATCACCCCTTCAGACAAAACCATCAAGGGCATCGGCGGCATTCGGAAAGTCTCTTTTTTGAACAATGCAACGCTCCGCTTGCCGGGCTTGGCAGTAGAGAACCTCAGCTTTCATGTCAATGATTATGGGATCTTGACCAGTGTCTATGGCATCAGGATTGACGGCATCATCGGCTACAGTTTTTTCAGCCGTTACATTGTCAACATCAATTACGATTTTCTTCAAATCAATGTTTTTTCAAAAGGAGAGTACAAATATCCATCAGCAGGGTTTATGCTCTATCCCATGTTCACTGGCCTTCCCATGCAGTCACTGCAGTTCACAGACAGTCGGAAGTTTGTTCAGCGGTTTTACCTGGATACGGGAGCCGGATTGAATTTCCTTCTGTCAGAAAGTTATCTCAACGACAGCGCTGTTCTGAGAAAAAGGCGCAAGCCTCCGGTGGTGACCCAGGCCGAAGGGGTTGGTGGCAAGATGAGCATGCGCCTGACCACCATCAAGGAACTCAAAGTCGGTCCCTACCGGTTCAGGTGGGTGCCAACCTTTCTGTTCAAGGATGAGTTCAATGTGACCAATTATCCTTTTGTGGGTGGATTGTTGGGCAATGATATCCTCCGCAGGTTCAACATCACCTTCAATTATGCCAAACAGCAAGTGCACATTGTGCCCAACCTTCATTACAAGGATGATTTTGATTATGCCTATAGCGGTCTTTCCATTTATTATGTTGATGAAAAAATTGTGGTAGACGATGTTGTGCCTTCCTCTCCTGCAGAAAAAGCAGGCTTTAAAAAAGAGGACATCATTGTTGCCATCAACAACAATACCAGCAACAACATCCAGGCATATAAAACGATCATGCAAACGCTTGGTCAAAAACTTAAATTTTTGGTGATCAGGGATGGCATGCCCATGATGCTGTCCATGAAGCCCAAGAGTATATTGTAGTGTATTGATTACATTTGTATTATGGTGAAGTTTGAAAGATTCATGCTAGACAACGGATTGAAGGTCCTGGTGCACATCGACCAAAGCACGCCCATGGCCGTGGTGAATGTATTGTACGATGTTGGAGCAAGGGATGAGGATGCCCGGCAAACGGGGTTTGCGCATTTGTTTGAGCACCTGATGTTCGGCGGTTCCGTCAACATTCCTGATTACGATGAGCCCCTGCAGGTTGCGGGCGGTGAGAACAATGCCTATACCACCAACGACCTCACCAATTATTATTGTCAGCTTCCTTCCGAAAACCTTGAAACGGCATTTTGGTTGGAGAGTGATCGCATGCTGAGTTTGGCCTTCAGCAAAAAAAGCCTGGACGTGCAACGCAAGGTGGTTTGTGAGGAGTTCAAGGAGCATTATATCAACAAGCCGTATGGTGATGTTTGGCATATCATGCGGGAACTGGCTTTCAAGGAACATCCCTACCGTTGGATGACCATTGGCAAGGAATTGTCGCATGTAGAAAATGCACAACTTGAAGATGTTAAACAGTTTTTCTTCAAACACTATACGCCTTCCAACGCTATTCTTGTTGTTGCGGGAAACGTATCAGTTGAACAAGTAAAGGAGCTGGCGGAAAAATGGTTTGGGGATATTCCTTCGGGAGAAAAATACAAGAGAGACCTTCCTGTGGAGCCTGAGCAAAAAGAGGAAAGAAGGATGACGGTTCACCGCAAAGTGCCTGCTGACGCCATTTACAAGACATGGCACATGTGCAGCCGCCTGGACGATGATTATTATGCAACAGATTTGTTGACCGATATTTTGGGTGGTGGTGCTTCATCAAGACTTTACCAAGCGCTGGTGAAAGAGCAACAACTTTTCACAGGCATCAATTGCTATCATTTTGGCAGCCTGGATGCAGGATTGCTGGCCATAGACGGACAACTGGTCAAGGGTGTGGACATCAAAAAAGCCGAAGATGCGATTGAAGCCGAACTGGACAAGATCAGGCATGGCATCGTTGATGAACGCGAGTTGCAAAAGGTGCAGAACAAGACTGAAAGTGTGATGGCTTTTGAAGACATGAGTGTGATGAACCGTGCAGGAAGCCTCGCCTTCTATGAATTGCTGGGTGATGGAGAATTGATGAACACTGAGTTCAAGAAATACCAAAACGTGACCGTGCATGATCTCAAGCGCATTGCCAACCAGGTGATGCAGCCTTCCAACAGCAATACCCTTTGGTACCTTGCTGAAAATTAGAACATTAACCATTCAAATCATTCCATGCCAGACAGAAGCCAAGCGCCCCATATAAAGGATGCCATTGAGTATGCCATCGCACTAAAAAAACCAGAGATCTTTACCCTCGACAATGGTGTAAAGGTCTACAACGTGAATGCAGGAACAGAAGAGGTTGTGCAAATTGAGTGGGTCTTCAAGGCCGGAAACTGGTTTGAAAAAATCAACAACATTGCATCGGCTACCAATTTCCTGATCAAGAACGGCACTTCAAAAAAATCTGCCTACGAGATCAATGAGTATGTTGACTTTTATGGCGCTTATCTCAATCGCAATTGCTACAACGAAACGGCGGTGGTTACTTTGCATTGTTTGTCCAGGCAGTTGGAAAACCTTTTGCCCATGGTGCAGGAACTTTTTCTGGATGCCATCTTTCCAGAATCGGAGCTGCATATTTTCAGGCAGAACATGAAGCAGAAGCTGGAAGTCAATTTGAAGAAATGTGATTTTGTAGCGGGAAGAAAAATTGATGAATTATTGTTTGGTGCAAAGCACCCCTACGGTGTTTACAGTGTTGCTGAAGATTATGATGCCCTTGATGTTGAGACACTCCGCAATTTTTATGCAACCTATTATCAGCAGGGCCATTGCAGCATTTTTTCTGCCGGTATCCTTCCGGCCAATTATGCCCATTTGATGAATGGATTTTTTGGAAGCCTGCCTTTCAATCAATCTGCAGTTGTTGCGCCGGAACATCCTATTGTGCCGGCAACAGAAAAAAAATGGAACATCATCAATGATCCCGATGGCGTTCAAGGCGCAGTAAGAATTGCAAGGCCTTTCCCCACAAGGCATCATCCTGATTTCCCGAAAGTGCAGGTATTGAATACTTTGTTTGGCGGATTTTTTGGATCAAGGTTGATGAACAATATCCGTGAAGACAAGGGATACACTTACGGCATCTATAGTTTTCTGGTGAACCATATCCATGGCGGTGCCTGGATGATCAGCACAGAAGCGGGTCGCGATGTTTGTAGTGCTACCGTTCAGGAAGTTTACAATGAAATGCAGGCACTCCGCGAAGGGGACATTGATCCTGAAGAACTGTTGCTGGTCAAGAATTATTTGATCGGCACCCTGCTCGGTGATCTCGATGGACCTTTCCACATCATTGCCCGTTGGAAGAACCTGGTCCTGAACGGACTGGACGACAGCTTCTTCAACCACTCCGTAGACACCATCAAAAACATCAGCGCTGAAGAATTGAAGGCCATGGCCAACAAGTACCTGCAGCCCGAAGATTTTTATGAGCTGGTGGTGGTTTAGTTTGCTCACAATGGCGTAACTTCTGTCTTCAACGATAGAAGTATGCAACGCCGAAATTTTTTGCGCTCATCCGGTATTTTTGCTGCCGGCATTTATGCTGGCAACGCCAAAGCCATTGCTGGCCCTTTTCAGCCAGGTGAGTTGTTACACAATATTCCAACAGACAAAAAACTCGACCCAAGTTGGATCAGGTCTTTGTCAAAAAGGGGATATGTCACCAAGTACATCAAGACCAGAAACGAACTCAAGTACATTGGCATGCCGGTTGGCGGCATCAATGCGGGCACGGTCTATCTCGGTGGAGATGGAAGACTCTGGTTATGGGATATTTTCAATGCCAATCAAAATGGCATTGAGCCCAAAACAATTGAGTGGCATTCCAGTGTACATGTAGGCAAAAAAATACGTTCACAGGATGGCTCCGCCTATGTTCAACCCGCAAAAGACATCCGGCCACTTGAACAGGGTTTTGCATTTAAAATTGTCATTGGAGGCAAAACCATTATCAAGAAAATGGAAGCTTCGGATTGGGATGATATCATTTTTGAAGCTACTTACCCCATGGCCAAGGTCAGGTACATCGACAAGCAATTGCCCATTGACATCACGGCTGAAATATTTTCTCCTTTCATTCCGCTGGATGAAAAAAACTCATCATTGCCCTGTACCGTTTATTCCTTTAACATAAAAAACAGGTCTGCGGCAACCATCACGGTTGATGTGTTGGGGTGGCTGGAAAACAAGGTGGCACCCAGGTCTGCGAAGGAACCAGACAAACGGGTCAACACTGTTTTTTCAGATAAGAACATGCAGGGTGTTTTCTGTTCAATCGGGTCGAATGCGAACCCAGCGCTATCAGCTGCAGCGGATTATGGCAGTTTGTCCATTGCTTCAATTGGTAAGCAGGCCGTCACTCAAACCAATTTTTCATTGCCCATCACAGCTTCTTCTTTTGGTCAACAAATCGCTGACAAAACAGAAAAGGAAATTGCAGATCGCTTGATGGCATCCGTCTGCACATCGCATCAAATTGCTTCCAATCAAACTGTTTCAATGGAAACAGTGATCAGCTGGCATTTTGTGAATTTGAAATTGAATAAAGCCATTCAGGACAAGGGTCGTTATTACAACAACTGGTTCAAGTCTGCTGATGCAGTGGCAGCTTATGTTGCAGCGAATGCCAACCAACTTTTTACAGAAAGCAAAAGATGGAAGCAGACCTGGTATGATTCCAGCCTGCCCTGGTGGTTTCTGGAAAGAACGTTTTTGAACATCTCTACACTTGCCACCACCACTGCGCATCGATTTGAGTCTGGCAGGTTTTATGCTTGGGAAGGTGTGGGTTGTTGCGAAGGAACCTGCATGCATGTTTGGCAATATGCCCATGCCATGGGCCGCATTTTTCCTTCCATTGAAAGGGATACAAGAGAAAGGGTAGACCTTGGTCTTTCGCTACAGCCCGATGGGATGATCTGGTACCGCGGAGAAGTGGTGAAGGGGCCTGCCATTGACGGACAGGCGGGAACCATTCTCAGGATCTACCGTGAGCATCAAATGAGTGCAGACGATGGCTTCCTGAAAAAGAACTGGGATAAAATTAAACTGGCCAGCCAGTGGGTCATCAACCAGGATCTGAACAAGGATGGCATGGAAGACAGGCCCATTGAAAATACACTGGATGCTGTATGGGATGGTGAGATTGCCTGGCTGGTGGGGCTTTGCATCGCAGCCATAAAAGCGGCAGAACAGATGGCCATTGAAATGAAAGACGATGCTTTCGCCAAGACCTGTGCAGACTATGTTGCACTGGGCAGCAAGAACATGGATGAAAAATTATTCAACGGCGAATATTATATCCACCGGCCCGATGAAATAAAAGGCCGTGAAAAACTGGGCTCATACAATACCTGTCATATCGACCAGGTCTATGGGCAAAGCTGGGCGCATCAGGTGGGCCTAGGCAGGATCAACGACAAGGGAAAAACCCTGTCTGCTCTGAGGGCTTTGTGGAAATACAATTTCACGCCCGATGTTGGGCCCTACATCAAAGACAGACCAGGCGGAAGGCCTTATGCACTGCCGGGCGAAGGTGGACTGGTGATGAATACCAATCCCAAAAATGAAGCCAGGCCCTATGGTGAAAAAATCACTTGGCAGATGGGCTATTTTCATGAATGCATGAGTGGTTTCGAGCACCAGGTTGCTGCACACATGATGGCAGAAGGCATGGTGGACGAGGCCCTGGTCCTGACCCGCATGATCCACGACCGCTATCATGCCGGAAAAAGAAATCCCTTCAACGAAATTGAGTGCAGCGACCACTATGCGCGGGCAATGGCCAGTTATGGCAGCTTCATCACAGCCTGTGGTTTTGAATACCACGGCCCCAAGGGCTACATGCGTTTCGCGCCTAAAATGGGTGCCGATAATTTCAAGGCACCTTTTACGGCTGCATCAGGATGGGGCAGCTACAGTCAGAAATTCGATAAACAACAATTAGACGCAAAACTGACAGTTGCCTATGGATCCCTTACCCTGCAAGCATTTTCTTTGCAACATGCAAACAAGGTCACCCGTCCGGTGGTGAAGCTAGACAGTAAAATCATTCCTGCTACCTTCAAACAGGAAGGAGACAACTGCACCATCAGTTTTAAAAAACCCATTGCTGTTTCAACCAACCAAACACTACACATAACAATCTGAACATGATCATTACAAACAACAAAGTGGTATCCATCAACTATCTGTTGAAAGATGAACAGGGCAATGTATTGCAAGGAAATGATGGGTTTACGCCAGAAGAATATTTGCATGGGGCAGACAATATACTCCCTGGATTGGAGCGGGCGCTTGAGGGCTTGAAACAAGACCAGGTCATCGATGTTGTGATCTATCCTGAAGAGGCCTATGGCCCTAAGGAAGTGAGCCTGATCATTGAAGTGTCCAACGAGGACCTCGAGGATCCTGCTGCCATCAACGAAGGGGAGTACATTGAACTGTTTGATGGAACGGAGGCAATTGTTGTGGAGAAAAATGATGACCACATCATTGTTGATGCCAATCATCCATTGGCAGGTCAAACACTCTATTATACCGTTAAGGTTTCCGGCATAAGGGATGCAACGGAAGAGGAAATCATCAATGGTGAACCTTCAAGAACAGTACAGGGATCCTGTGGCCCTGCAGGTTGTTGTTGATCAAATAAACAGCATGAAATCAAAATGGATTTTGTTACTCTGCTTTCTGATGTGTGCCACAATCCTGTCCGCACAGGAGTTGTACAAAGCGCCTGGCCCATCCACCAAAACAAAATGGATCAGTCCTGAAAACCCCAGCGGCAATAAAGGAGCAGCTGGCACATCAAACAAAGGGGCAAAGGGCAGTGCATTTTTCACAGTGAAAGCGGGCGAACAACTGGTGATGATGGACGTGAAGGGTTCTGGCATCATCCGCCGCATGTGGCTCAGTGGCACCATCCCCAGAAGTGAGGAACAAAGAAGAATGGTGAGGATTGACATGTATTGGGACGGCAGCAAGAAGCCCGCAGTGTCAGCGCCCATTGGTGATTTTTTTGGATTGGGTTTGGGTCTATCTGTGCCCTATAAAAATGCATTGTTTTCCAACCCGGAAGGGCGTTCATTCAATTTTACCATTCCGATGCCTTATAGGACTGGCGCAAAAATTGTCATCACCAATGAATCATCTGCTCATGCCCTGGTTTGGTATGACATCAATTATACAGAGGAAAAAGTTCCCGATGATGCGCTGTATTTTCATGCTTACTGGAACCGTGAAATGCATACGGCACTGGGAAAAGATCATGTCATTCTTCCACAGGTCAATGGGAAAGGAAGGTTTTTGGGAACCAATATTGGTGTAATCGGAGATTCCGCTTACCGCAATACCTGGTTTGGTGAAGGAGAGGTGAAGGTCTATCTGGATGGTGATAAACAATTGCCAACACTGGCCGGAACAGGAACAGAAGATTATATAGGAACAGGCTGGGGTCAGGGCGAATACCAGGACCAGTACCAGGGCTCATTGGTTTCAGACAGCAAGAATGATGTCTATGCGTTTTACCGTTATCACGTTCCTGACCCTGTGTATTTTCAGCAGGATTGCAAAGTGACCATTCAACAATTAGGAAACAGCAGCGTGAAGAACCTCCGCGATATGATAGCAAGAGGCGTACAACTCAAGCCAGTATGGGTTTTCAAGCAAGGTAGCAACAGGGACATTTTCAATCTTCAGGGAAGTCCGCCATCGCAAATCCTTTTGCTCGACAGGCCTGACATCAAGGGCATCA